>WNGG01001492.1_pt1 | contig 26580 bp, 31 predicted proteins | sample 5400661 | NCBI WGS metagenome assembly WNGG01 (sample SAMN13153372, study PRJNA577476) | soil metagenome | isolation source: 100 cm soil or saprolite under Garry oak tree replicate 1 | place: USA:California | collected 2016-06-15
GCGTGCGAGTTTACGGCGAAGCCGCGGTGGTCACGGCCCGGGTGAAGAGGTCGAGCTTGACCGATCCTAACAATGTGGGGGAGTTCCGTCACACGCGGGTCTTCGTCCGCCTGCGGGGCCGCTGGCGGCTCCTCGCAACGCAAGTCACACCCATCATTCACTAGGTCCGCAGCGGATTGGCGCGCCTGTCGGCTCAGCGGCAGACGTTTGGTGAACAAGCTGCCGTCTAACCAGCGCTTGAAGCTGGCGGCGCGCGTAGATTAGGGAATGAGTCTTTCTTCAGCGCGCCGCAGCTTAAGCGCGATCCGTTAGGCCGATTGATATCCAGGGGGAATCTTGCGATCCGTTGTGACCGTACTCTCGGCGCTGATGCTCGTGGGTGGCGCTACCGCTCCAGCGGCTCGCGCTCAGGCCCAGCCGCAAAGAGCAGAGATGAACGGACCTGTTGAGTTTCTACTAACCGCAGCCGCTACTGATTTCCACAGCCACCTACCCCACCCGGTTCGCTTTCGTAAGGTGCGCGTTGGGCACGTCATGAGTCCGGCTGGCACAACAGAATACAGGTTGTGTGGCCAGTTTTTGCCCGCCCAGGAAAGGGCCAAGGCTGAGTGGACTCCATTCGTCACGATCAAGACATCGGGCTACGAACAATGGCTTGGAGCTCAGGCCGTGGGCTTTTGCAAGGGCTCATCAATTACGTGGGACAAGGAGGATTTGTCATCCTCGTTGCAGAGCCGCCTTGATTCCGTGCGATAGCTCGATAATTCCCTGTTGTGGGGCGGCACCGGAACTCGGTCTGTCAGCCTTGAGTTGATGCGGCGCGACGGCCTAACGTGCGCCTGAAGCTGCCGGCGCCCGTCATCTGTGGTAGAATTGCGTTTGTGAACGTTTTCGCGCGGCGCCGCAGCTTTAGGCGCGATCCGTTAGGCGGCCAAACAACCCAATGAACATGACAGCGACACACACGATGGTAGACCAGGAGCGGCTTGACGGTATGCTCGCGCGTGGAGTGCTCTTCTCGATCATTTGGATCCTCGGGTTCGGGTCGCTCTACGCCTTCCTTACGGGTCTGCGAGCACGGCGTCTTATTCTTACCTCGGGAGGTACGCTGGTCGGGATGAAGCGTGCCTGGTGGTGTCTGACCGTTGGTGGGATCGGCATGCTCATCTGGTTTCCGATAATCATCGTGGGGATAGTCAATAACCTTCGGTAGTTGGCCGCGTAACACGCGCTTGAAGCTGTCGGCGCCCGTCCTCAATGAATCCGGAGGACACCATGACTTACGGCGTGGTAGTATTCCGTTTGTGAACATTCCAGTCCGGCGCCGCAGCTTAAGCGCACTCCGTTAGGCGGCGCTTGCTCAATCCATTCCAGACCACCTGAGCACTGCGAACGTGATCGCGAGCGTGGTTCATCCGGCTGACTCAGGGCTGTATCGAGCAGGTGGCATTTCAGCCATGGTCCTCGGCGTCTCGTACGTCGTGATAATCGTGGCGTACGTTCTCGCTGGAGCTCCACCGAATGAAGCCGAGCAGTGGCTCAAGTATCTTTCGGAGCGGACGACGTCATGGTGGACGATCCTAGGTCTCTCGGTCGTCACGGACTTACTGTTCGTACCAGTCGCGATATCACTGTTCCTCGCGCTGAAGAACGTCAACAGGAACGCCATGCTTGCTGGCGCCGGTCTCCTGATTGCGTTCGCGTTCCTGGACCTGGCGGTTACGTGGCCAAACTACGCCTCGCTCATCGGCCTCAGCGGCCAATACACCTCGGCCACGAACGACGCGCTTCGAACACACGTTATTGTCACGGCAGCTCAGTACCCGGCTGCAGTCTTGAACTCGAGCCTGATTGGTGTGTACGCGATCCTGATCCCCTCTCTAGGGAATCTGATCGTTGGCCTTGTGATGCTGAAGGGAGATTTCAGCAAGCTGACGGCGTACTTGGCGGTGATGTCGGGGCTCCTTGGGGTCGTCGCGGTTGTTGGACCCCACTTCGCACGAGTCCTCGGACTCGCCATCGTCATCGGTTCGGTGCTCACCACCGTTTGGGTCTTCTTGGCGGGCTATCGACTGTACCGACTCGGTAGGGCATCGCAGATCCGGTAACCCTGCGCATCGTCCCGGTCCATGTGCTTGAGACCGCGCCGCCTAACACGCGCCTGAAGCCGACGGCGCCCGTCGTCTGTGGTAGAATTCCATTTGTGATCATTCCAGCTCGGCGCCGCAGCTTAGGCGCGATCCGTTAGGCGGCGACCTGTGCGACCGTCCCGCATTGTTTTCTGTCTGAGTGCGTTGCTCGCGATGGCGTGCGGGCCACGGGATAGCACCTCTCGCTCGACGCCGGTCAGCACCGCGAATACATCGACCTCGCTCCTCAGATCGCTGTGTCTCGACTCACTCAATACGACCCGAGATACTCTGGTATTCTCGAATATCTCCGTTGGTAGTGAAACCGGCGACGTCGGTGGTACCGAGTTTTACTTCACCCGGACGCCGAGCGGAGCGATAACCGGCGCCCATCGGCACGCCGAAGGCGCGCTCGATTCGACCTACTATCCTCTCGCAGGCATTCGCTTGGATCGTACGTCCGGGACGCTTGCCTTCGACGTTGAGCTGAGGGGATGGACGCCTAAGTTCGAGGGATCCTTCACGTGCGATAGTCTCACCGGCGTCTTGTCGAACTGGGGAAAGTCGGTCTGGCACAGAATGGGTACAAGTGCTCCCGCTCTGGATTCGTTGCAGCACCCCTACCCGTTCGATTCGGCCCTGGCTTCGGGTCTCAACGATTGGTTGATCGTCCCGGGCATCCGTGTCGGACCGGTGACGGCATATTCTACCGAGGCCGAACTCAAGACCACTTTCGGCGCCGATCAGATCATCCGTGACTCGGTATTCTGGCTCGAAGGAGAGTACCGGCCGGCAACGATCATCTTTCCGCAGGACTCGGCACGGCGTCTCTCGATCGTTTGGAGAGACGAGGAGACATGGTCGCGACCAGAGCGGATCGAGTTTGACGGAGGGCACAGTCGCTGGCACACGCCAGACGGAATCACGCTGGGAACAACCGTAGCTGCGCTTGAGCGTTTGAACGGTGGCCCGTTTCGGATCACGTCAGTCCATTACGACTATGCGGGGCTAGCATGGTCGTGGGAGAACGGAGCACTAGATCCAGAGCTGAAGTATCTCGAACTGTGGTTAGAGCCACGGTTTTCCGGCGAACAGCACACGTTGTCCAGTGATCGCATCGTGCGATCAACTAGACCTGCGGTAGCGCGTATGTATGCGTACTTTCATAGGTAATCTGATCCCCTTCCCAACCAAGGCAGATCACGACGGGAGACGTCCATGCTCCTCGTTCGCGAAATCATGTTCTGCAAGCCTGGCAAAGTGCGCCCCATGGTCGAGAAGTTTGTCGCGATGAACAAGCTCAGCGCCAAGATCGGCATGCCGAAGATGCGGATCATGACCGACTTTTGCGGCGAGCGCTTTTGGATGCTCGTGGCGGAGATGGAGGTGGGAAGTATGGATGAGTTCGACCGAATGATGCAGGGCGGCGGAGGGCAGAGCGAGGCAATGAAAGAAATGGAGAACATCATGAAGGACTATCACGACCTCGTCGAATCGGGCCGGCGCGAGGTCTACAAGATTGAAAGCTGAGGAGCTCCGGCCTCCTAACATCCGCCTGAAGCTGACGGCGCCCCGTCGTCCGTGGTAGAATTGCATTTGTGATTTTCCCAGCTCGGCGCCGCAGCTTGGGCGCCATCCGTTAGGCGCCATGATCAGTGACCATGTGCTCTTCACTTCCACTCGATTCGGAATTGAGCCCGGTGAGGACGCCGAGACCAATCCAGGGATCTATGGCCGAGGCTTGGCAGAATGGGTCGCGGAGAAGCTAGATAGCCGAGGGGTCCCGGTTTTAGGCATAAAGGCCGAAGACTTCGGCCGATGCGTCATGCTTAGCAGCTGGCCGTTCAAGCTGTGGGTGGCCTGCGCGAGCTTGGACGGGAGCCACTCGCGTTGGCAAATGTTTATCGGCGTCGAGGTGAACCCGATCTGGAAGTTGTTCACACGGGTCGAACCGGAGCCCGAGGTTCGTGAGCTTAGGAAGCAGTTCCGCGCGGTCGTCGCGGAGATTCCGGATGCAAGCGACGTGGAATGGCAAACGCATTGACCATGGCGCCTAACAAGCGCTTGAAGCTGAGGGCGCGCGTAGATTAGGGAATGAATCTTTCTTCAGCGCGCCGTCGCTTAAGCGCGATCCGTTAGGCAGCGCATTTAACACACAACAACACCTCCATGAAAACATTCTTCAGCAAGCTCGTTCCGCCTCGTCCTACCTTCCCACAGGATATGTCGCAGGCTGAGGCCAAGATCAGCTTAGGCGCACTCTGTTAGGCCGACCCCGCTCTTGCTCATGCGGTTCCAATCTCAGTCGGAGGGCCCGTACATGATCACCGTCAACCGCTTCGCACTCCTGCTGGCTGGCTGCCTGATGATGCCGGCTGTCAGCGCGGCCCAGCGCCAGACCGATGTAGACGCGATCAATCGGCTGATCGACCAGTTTGGCGCCCTGGAAGACGCCATGGACATGACCGCGCAGGCGAAGCTCATGACGGCAGATCGTGTCTTGCCTCCTAACGCTCCACCGGACCTGGTTAAGGCTGCGGCGGCAGTGTCTGCCGCTGCAATCACCTTGGTGCTGGAGAAACGGGACGGGGACTGGAAGATCGTGCATACGCACGTCTCCAGTCTGGCCCCGCAGAATTGAAGTGATGCACAACGAACCCAGCCTCCGAGTGCTCTGGGCCGGGGCCGCTGCGCTTGGATTGATTGGCTTCGCGGCCGTGCGCTTTCGGCGCTGGTTGGTCCTTCCAGCTCTGGCTCTCATCGCGATCGTGATTTGGATTCAGATCGGTGATCTCCTCGACCCACAGGTCGGCCCGGCGATCATGCAGGAAGCAGGGTTGTGGTACGTTGCGCAAGCGGGCGCGGCGGCAGCCTTGGCCGTGATCCTGTGCGTGCTGGGCTTGGCTCCGAAGCGGGCGGTCTAACAAGCGTAGATTAAGGAATGAGTCTTTCTTCAGCGCGCCGCCGCTTAAGGGCGATCCGTTAGGCAGCCCATGTCCGCTCTGCTTGTTCTTTCAGAGGACCGAATCGCTCGCGAGATCGAGCGCTGGCAGCAGATCAACGCCGATGAAGAGCGTTGGTATAGAGCGTGGCGCCGTCGCTGTCTTCTGCTTGGCCTCCGCTGCGGCGCCACATACATCGCTGGCGGAGTGCTTGCATGGGGAAGCCTCGCGATGACTGGCGATTGGGCGCAGATCGCATTCTGGGGTGGGCTGCTCTTGAGCAACGCCGGTCCGTTCGCATTTGGTTACGGGTTCTGGATGCGGGAGAGCGGCATCTGGAATTGAGTTGGTGCACCGGCTGCCCGTTCTTACCTGAGGAGCTAACATGGGAACTCGCTGCTTACCCCTCGCGCTGGCCTCGGCCCTTGCACCGGTCGCGATCGCTCTAGCGCAAGGTGGTGTGGGTTTGCCGACCATCGTTCGCCCCGGCGAGATTGTCTGGCAGCCGGGTCCCCCGACCATGGAGCCAGGCGCGCAGGGGGCGGTCCTCGCCGGCAACCCGAGTCAACCAGGCCCCTTCACTCTCCGGGTCCGCCTTCCAGCACGCTACCGCATCGCTCCACACAGACATTCAGTTGACGAGCGTCTGACGGTATTGTCGGGTACGCTCTGCTTTGCTGCCGTGGGCCCTGCGAGCATTACGCCGGACACGCTCTGCATCGGTCCGGGCACGTTTCGGTTGATGCCAGCGAACGTAGTGCACAGTGACTGGGCACCGGGCCCAGTCGAATACCAAATCGAAGCGTTGGGCCCTTTCGATCTCACATATGTGAATCCCGGGGACGATCCGCGAGCCCGGAGGTAATGTTCTATGAGCCCAAAGAAGGACACGGGGAAGTCCGCCAAGAAGTTGAAGGGATTCACGGACGAGGAACGAGTCGCGATGAAGGAGCGCGTCCGAGAGCTGAAGGCGGACAAGGCGGACGGGGAAAGCGCCGTGCTCGCGAAGATCGCCGAGATGCCGGAACCGGATCGCGCCATCGGCAAGCGGCTCCATGTTATCATCAAAGCGAGCGTGCCAGCTCTCTCGCCGAGACTCTGGTACGGGATGCCGGCGTATGCCAAGGACGGCAACGTCGTCTGCTTCTTCCAAAGCGCGCAGAAGTTCAAGACGAGGTACGCGACGTTCGGCTTCAGCGACAAGGCGAACCTCGACGAAGGCGCCATGTGGCCGACCGCCTTCGCTCTGACGGAGTTGACCGCCGCCGCCGAGGCAAGGATCGGCGCGCTCGTGAAGAAAGCGGTAACCTGAGAGAGCGCCACTCCTCATCATCCCGTTTCGCCGATGTGCTCACAGAGGCACACGCCCGATCGGAGTATGTAATGAATCAAAAGGAGTCGTTGACGACGATTGGCCAGCCGGTCCCGGAGCTGCCGGTCGCAGACGTAGAACAGGCACAGCAGTACTACCGTGATATGCTCGGCTTTGAAATCGGATGGCTATATCCAGGGAAAGAGATCGGCTCGGTCTCACGGGGCAATGTGGCCGTCTTCTTCCGAAGACGACAGGAACCCTTTGAACCTGCGGTTCATTGGGTATTCGCTGAAGACATCGACGCCACCTACGAGGAGTTCCGATCGTTAGGTTCGAAGATCGTGGAGCCACTGGAGCAAAAGCCCTGGGGTTTGAGGCAGTTCACCGTCGAGGACCTAGACGGCAACCGTTTCTATTTCCACTGTGACTGAGCAGGCGCTGCCACCGTCGGCTGCGTCACAGCCCGCCATGCGCATCGCAAGCTGGGGTCATGCGGTCTTTGCTGCGACGCTGATCACCCTCGGAATCTTGGGCTTGATCACAGGCGATTTCACCCCGATATGGCTGCCCGTGCCGAAAGGTGTGCCCGCGCGCGAGGCACTGGTCTATCTCTCCGCCATCGTCCCTCTGGTATCCGGCATCGGGCTACTCTGGCAGCGCGCTGCCGCCGTCGCTTCTCGTGTGCTGCTCGGCTTTCTCCTCGCTTGGCTGCTGTTGTTGGATGTGCCCCACTTGTTCCTCGATCCCGGGATGCAGCTTACTTGGGCTGCTTGTAAGACTACGGTGATGGTGGCGGCCGCCTGGGTTCTGTACGTCTGGTTCGCCGGCGACCGTGACCGGCAACGCCTCGGTTTCGCAACCGGCGACACGGGGCTCCGCATCGCAAGGGCGCTCTACGGCCTGGCCTTGATCCCGTTCGGCATAGCCCATTTCACCTACATCGAGAGAACGACAGCGATGGTGCCTGGTTGGCTGCCATGGCATTTGGCCTGGGCGTACTTCTTTGGCTGTACCTTCATCGCTGCGGGCTTAGCCGTGCTCATCGGCGTGTATGCGCGACTGGCAGCCATGCTCTCGGTGTTGCAGCTGGGCATGTTCACGCTGCTGGTGTGGGTACCCGTCGTAGTAGCAGAACCCAGCGCCTCGGATTGGAGCGAGTTCGTCGTCTCCTGGGGGTTGACGGCCGCCGCCTGGGTGGTGGCGGATTCCTACCGGGGCATGCCTTGGCTCGCCGTGGGCAGGCGTGAGCGTGCCGCCTAACCAGCGCCTGAAGCTGCCCGGAGCGCGTGCATGACGAAGCGCCGAAACGTCATCGTCCATATCGGAACCAGCGCCGACGGCTACATCGCGCGCCCGGACGGCGACCTCGAATGGCTGACGTCCCGCCCCAAGCCTGCAGGGTTCTATGGCATGAGCGCCTTCATGACGTCGATCGACACGAAGCTGCTTGGCCGGAAGACCTACGAGATGAGCCTGCGCATGGGGGCGAAGTTCGACTCGAAGATTCGGACCATCGTCTTCTCCCGTCATGCGCCACCGGCCGACGCGCTCCCCCCGTCAGGCGTCGAGTTCGTGAACGGTGCAATCCGCCCATTCGTGAGCCGTCTTCGAGAGCGGCCTGGCAAGGATATCTGGTTGATGGGTGGCGGCGGGCTCATCGCCTCCTTTCTTGACGAGCAGGCGATCGACGAGTTCGTCGTCACCGTGGCGCCAGTGTTCATTGGGGATGGCATTCCCCTGATAGCGCGGCGTCATCGTCACGTGCCCTTGGACCTGCACTCCGTCGAACGCTTCGAGGATGGTGTGGTTCAGCCGCGCTACCGGGTTCAGAACCGCGCATGACTCTGTGGCTTGATGTTCCTCACTTGGGGTTCGGTGGTTGCAAGGACGCGCAGTGAATGATCTCGGTGATGGGGGGACCTCAACGAACATGCGTCGCGTCGTCCGCATCGGTTCTGAATCGAATGTCGGCGAACATGTGACCGTTCTGGTGCTTCGCATCGCGCTTGTTGTCTACCTGTGGATCACGTCGTCGCGTTTTCTCGGCGGCCGAACACGCGCCTCAAGCCAACGCGATTCGAATTTGTGAAGCCGCTCACGTCACTCCTTCGCAAACTGGTTGGCCTCCTGACACGCGTCCGGCTGCCGGGCGACCCCATCCCCTCGACCTGGCCTGAGCTTGTCGATCGTCGGGTTCCTCTCATCGCGCGCCTTCCGTCCGCCGATCAAGAACGTCTCTATCACATCATGCAGCTCTTCCTCAAAGAGGTGCCGTTTGAGGCGTGCGGTGGACTCGCCTTGCGTGAAGAGATTCAACTGACGATCGCGGCGCAGGCGTGTCTGTTGCTCCTGAACATGCCCTATCCGCGATACAGTCGGGTTCGACGAGTCCTGGTCTATCCGGCCGCGTTCATGCCGAAAACCCAGCACTCGTACCGATCCGATCAACTCGTTGTGCCTGACGAGCCGGCCGCCGGCCAGGCCTGGCAGTCCGGCGTCGTGGTCCTCGGCTGGGAGGAGGTCAAAGACGGCGCGCTCTCAGCAAGTGATGGACACAACGTCGTGTTCCACGAGTTTGCCCACATGCTTGATGCCGAGGATGGTGCGTTGGACGGGATTCCCGTCCTCGACTCCCGTGCGAGCTACCATACGTGGGTCACTGAGTGGTCGGCCCAATTCGCAGAACACGTGCGGCGTGTGGACGCCGCGGAGTCGACAGTGCTCGATCCCTATGGAGCGACGAACCGGGCCGAGTTTTTTGCAGTCGCTATTGAAGCCTTTTTCGAGACACCTGATGAAGTCCGCAGCGATCAACCGCGACTCTATTCGTTACTCGCGGAGTTCTTCAAGTTCGACCCCGCCAGCCTAGGCGGCGTCCATCATCTGAGGTAGTCTTCTGACGTATGACCTTCGGCGCGAAGGGGTTCGATAGAGCAAAGGGCGAGGGGATGTCGCTGTTAAATTTTCGGGGCCGCGGTGGCTCGCTCGTGACTACGCCCGATTTGCGAGCGACGCTGATTGCCGCCTGGAGGACCAACAACCGCATCACGGTCCACCTCATCCAGGGCCTGCCGGCCGCCCTCTGGGACGTCAGCGTGCCTGGATCGCAGCGCACGATCCGCGCGGTCGCAGCCCACCTCCACAACGCGCGGTGCATGTGGATCAAGACGCTCGGCCGCGAGCACGGCATTGCCACTCCCGCTCGCGTCGATCACCGCCGCGTCGCACGCCGACAGCTCGTGGCGGCGCTGAACCGGAGCAGCAAGGGGATGGAAGCGTTGCTCGAGCTCGGGCTTGCGTCGGGGGGTCGGGTGCCGCCGTCCAAGGGATACATCTGGCGCAACCTGGCCCTCGACGTCGGCCACGTGCTCACGTATTTCGTGGCGCATGAAGGGCATCACCGCGGTCAGATCATCATGGTCGCGCGCCAAACCGGCCACCGGTTGCCGCGGGCGGTCACGGACGGGCTGTGGCAATGGAAGCCGCTGCCCTGACGGCTGCGTGGCGCAATCGCGCCCCCAAGCGTTTGGAGGGATTGTGAGACCTTCGACAGTCGGACTGCTGTTCGCGGTGACCGCGGTTCTGAGCGGCGTGGAGGCGACGTTTGGGCAGGGTGGATCCCGCACAATCAAAGGGACCCTCGTGGATTCCGCCGACCACAAACCAATTTCGCAGGCCGTGATCTACCTCGGTCGCTGGAGCACGGCGCAACGCACCGGCGACGATGGGACGTTTCACGTGCCCGCGCCGACCGATCGCACTCTCATGATGGTTCGCCGGCCGGGGTACGTCCCGGCAGTCGTCGTCGTTGCCGCAGGGGATTCCGGAAGTGAGATGGACCTCGGTACGACGAGCATGCTGAAGGTGAAGACGGATTCCGACCGCGTGGAAGCGCAGAACGCCGACATCCTCATGTATCCGGAGCTGGCGCAGTTCTACGACCAGAAGGCAAAGTTTCGCCAGGGGCTGTTCCTGACGCCGGATGACCTGCAGCGCGTCGGCGGCAGCCTGTTCACGCTCATCCGGCAGAAGCCCAACTTCCACTTTATCTGCTATGTAACCCGGCGTGGGGACTGGGACTGCGGGCAGCAGGAGAGTCGCGGTCGCACGTCAATCATGAATCCCAACCCAAGAAGCGCCGAGCAAGAGCGATGTCTCATGGTCGTCTTGACGAACGCGATCGGCCCGCAACACACGCTCGACGAGTTCCAGATGAGCGACGTATTGGCCGTCGAAGCCTACCCGCACCCGGGCGTAACGCCGCCGGAATTCACCGGCAGTCCCTGCGCGACCGTCATTCTGTGGATGAGGAACGGTGGGCCGGTGACGGCTCATCCATGACGGAAGCTCGCCACTTGAGGGCAGCTAGAGTGACGATTCTCTTCATATGGTGCGACCATCCATGAAATGGACCGCGATGACGCTAGCCATAATCGCCTTAGCGTGCGCGGGGCGGAGCTGGGAGGAAACCCCGGCCGTCGCCGACCTGAAGGTGCCGCAGCCATGCCGTTCAGGTGATCTCGCAGGGATCTGGACCGACAGCTTGCCGATCGTTGCCGACACCGCGCGACAGCACATCGTGGCGGGCGGCTCGGCAATCCAATATCCCGCCGAGCTGATGCTGGAATCTCGGACCGGAATCGTCAGAGCTCGATTCATCATCGACACCGCGGGTCACGTCATGCCGGAGTCCGGCATCATCGAAGCGTTCAGCGACCAGCAGTTCGCGCGCGCGGTGTGCTACGCACTTCCCAACCTAAGGTTCGAGCCGGTCGTCCTCGACGGTCGCAAGGCCGTAGTGGGACTCGTCCACGTTCCTTTTACTTTCGGGATCAAGTAACTCGCGTCGGCTTGCGCATTATGGCCCGCGCCGGCGCGCCCTCGTGCCCTCGCACTTTGAGCGGTAGCACGATCAAGTCGTAGTCACCCGCTTGCACGGGACGCAGGTCCAGCCCCTCCACGATCGGAATCCGTTTCCGAGCAGGATCTGGTGCGTCCGCGGCGCCGGCGCGCCGAATTGCTCCGCCGAGATGTAGTCCACGCCGACGAGCACGACTCCCGCGTCCGCGAGGAGTTGCGCCGCATCAGGAGCGATGTAGGCGAAGTCCTTATGGAACGCGGAGTCCATCCAGCCGCGCAGCGTGCTCCGGGTCCGGAACAACACGCGCGTCGTGCCCTTCCAGGCGTGCCGGTTCAGCTCGGTCGCGTCGATCGCCTGGACGCTGTCGGGGATATCGATCACCCGCGCGGGGCCGATCAGCGGCTCCAGCGGTAGCTGGTCGATCGGAGCGCCCCCGGCGACGAAATGCATCGGAGCGTCGATGTGCGTCCCGCTGTGCGCTCCCATCGAGTAGACCGAGAGCGTCAGCTTGTCGCCCTTCCTCATATCCTTGAGAAAATCGAACTTGATCGGCGCGTCGCCCTGGTAGACCGGCGTTCGCGCCGGATCGAGTGTCGCCGTCACATCGATCCACCCGGCGCCGCTGAGCTCCGGAGCGCCGCGATCTCGCGGGGTACACCCCATAACGAGGCTCAGCAACAGCGTGAAACCCAACCCCGCGACGCCGATGATCGTCTCAGCGACGGTCCACGTCTTGAGCGTCTGTTGCACGGTCATGTTGAAGAACTCCTTGATGAGCCAAAACCCCGAGTCGTTCACGTGCGAAAGCACCAGCGACCCCGCGCCCGTCGCGAGCACCAGTAGCTCGGCGTGCGTTCCAGGCGTGACCGCGGCGATCGGGGCGACGATGCCCGCACTCGTCGTCATCGCCACGGTCGCCGAGCCGGTCGCCACGCGGATCAGCGCCGCCACGGTCCACGCGAGCAGGAGCGGCGAGGCGTGCGATCCCAGCGCGACGTCGGCGATCGCTTGTCCTACGCCGCTTTCGACGAGCACCCTGTTGAAGCCACCGCCCGCGCCGATCACGAGGAGAATCGTGGCAGTCGGCGCGAGGCAGTCGTTGCCGAACTTGAGGATCTGATCCCGGGTGAAATGCTGCCGGTACCCAAGAGACCAGAAGGAAAACAGGAGCGCCAGGAGCAACGCTACGATTGGGCCACCGACGAAATCGAGCGCGGAGCGGAGCGCGCTGCCGCTGTCGAGCGCGACGTCGACAGCGCTGGCGCATAGCATGAGGATCACCGGAAGCAGCACGGTGAAGAGCGAGATGCCGAACCCCGGCATCTCGCGCGGCGTGCCCCCCGTGAACTGCGCCGCAACCGGGTTCTCGCCAGGGAGTGCGATGCGCGGCGCGATCCACGCGGCGAAGATCGGGCCGGCAAGAGCGGCCGTCGGGAGCCCAACCAGGACGGCGTACGCGATCGTGCGGCCGATATCCGCCTTGTAGGCGACGACTGCCAGCATCGCCGCGGGGTGCGGCGGCATCATGCCGTGTACCACCGACAGTCCCGCCACCAACGGAATCCCGATTTTCACGAGTGAGAGCCCCGAGCGCCGCGCGATCGTGAACACCAGTGGGATCAGCAGGACGAATCCGACCTGAAAAAAGACTGGAATGCCCACGATGAAGGCGACGAACATGATCGCCCAATGCACTCGTTTTTCGCCGAAGCGCGCAATCAGCGTGGTCGCAATGCGCGCGGCGCCACCGGACTCCGCCATCATCTTGCCCAGCATGGTGCCGAGGGCGACCACGATCGCGATGAATCCCAACACCGTGGCGACGCCGTCCTGGAACGCCTTCACAACACCGCCGAGCGGCATGCCCGCAACAATTCCCAGAGCGAGAGAAACGGTGATCAGTGCGATGAAGGGATGCAGCTTGACGCGTGCGATCAGGACGATGAGCACGACGACCGCGGCCAGCGCCAGGAGCAGCAGCTGGGTGTTCGGACTCATGCCGCGCGCCTCACGAGATCTGCGACGATCGCCTCTGGCGCCTTGCGGATGTCGCACACCCACGCCTGCTCGTCCGGCGACGGCTCTTGCAGAATCGCGAGCTGGCTCTCGAGTAGTGATGGCGGCATGAAATGTCCGTGGCGGTTGGCCATGCGCTCCGCCAGCAGCTCTCGGCTCCCTGCGAGATACACGAAGCGCACCTCCGCTGCCGCAACCGAGCGCAACAGATCACGATAGATCCGCTTGAGCGCCGAGCACGACATCACGAGACCGAGGCGGGCACGCTTCGCGTCGCGGAGCCGGTCCGCAATCTTCGTGAGCCAACCGCGGCGATTGTCGTCCGTTAACGGGATCCCAGCCGCCATACGCCTGACGTTGTCCGGAGGATGCAGGTCGTCTCCTTCGACGAACTCGACGTCGAGGGCGCGCGCGAACATCGCGCCGATCAGGCTTTTGCCGGAGCCCGAGACGCCCATGATCACGTAGAGGCCAGTGTGGACAGCGCCCATGAAGTGGCCCAATCCTATACCACCGGCGGATTCGGGGCTATTCTGCTAGGCGTCGCGATGGACTGATCACTTTTATGGAGCGGGAATAATGCAACTGGCGATGATCGGGTTGGGCCGGATGGGCGGCAACATGGTGCGGCGGTTGGTCCAGGGCGGGCACGAGGTGATCGTGTACGACTCGAGCCGCGACGCGGTCATGGCGCACGCCGCCAAGGGCGTGAACGCGGCGAAGGATCTCCCCGATGTCGCTCGACTGCTGGAACCGCGTCGCGTCGTCTGGGTCATGGTGCCGGCCGGCGCGCCGGTCGAGAGCACCTTCGAGCAGCTCGTGCCGCATCTCAGCCATGGAGACATCGTCATCGACGGCGGCAACTCGAACTTCCATGACTCGCTGCGCCGCGCGGAGGCGCTCAAAGCGAAGGGCGTTGAGTTCGTGGACGTGGGGACGAGCGGCGGGATCTGGGGCCTCACCCTCGGCTACTGCCTCATGATCGGCGCCACGCCGGCCGCGTTCCAACATTGCGAGCCGATCTTTCGGACGCTTGCGTCACCGGAAGGCTACGCCCACGTGGGCCCGCCTGGGGCCGGACACTACGTGAAGATGGTCCACAACGGAATCGAGTACGGACTCCTGCAGGCATATGCCGAGGGCTACGAGATCCTGCATGCCTCGAAGGACTTCAAGTTTCAGCTGGGCCAGATCGCGAAGCTCTGGAACCACGGGAGCGTGGTGCGCTCCTGGCTGAACGAGCTGGCGGAACGGGCGTTCTTGCGTGACGACCAGCTGGCGGCCATCCGCGGCCACGTAGAAGACTCGGGAGAGGGGCGCTGGACGGTGGAGGAGGCGGTCCGGCTCGATGTGCCGGCTCCGGTTATCACGTTGTCGCTACTCGCGCGGCTTCGCTCGCGTCAGCAAGAATCTTTCGGCGCCAAGGTGATCGCGGCGCTGCGTCAGGAATTCGGTGGGCATGCGGTGCAAAGCAAATGACGGTCGGGCCTTTCTTCGCCGATCCTTCAACGATGTTCGCCGCTACCGCGAACGCCGCGCGACGCAACTGGGACGAAAGGCCATACCGCTCTTCCTGTGGAAGGATCGGGTGGTCCGGTAGATGAGTAGGACGAACTGATGCGCGGATTGCCATGCGTCGAGACGCTCGTACGCGTTCATGGGCGGATGCTTATGCACCGAGCGCCGCAGATCAGCGGCACCTCGATACCGAGCTGCCGCGTGAGGGGCGTATCGAGCAGGGTCATCGCTGCGGGATGGGTCGCAGACGCCAGCGCGCCGTTGCATGCGCGACGACGTCGCCTTGCGTGTCGGTGATCGAGACCGGGGCTTCATACTCCTGCTCAGTAGTTACGTCGAGGCCCCCCGCGCTCACCCGGCACTCGGCCGTCAACAGACCGCGCGCTTTCTTCAGATAGGAGATGGAGAAGCCGGTCACGATGCCCTGGACGCCCGGCGGCAGGCTGACCAGGACCGCGAGTCCGCTCGCCATCTCGGCGAGGTTGGCCAGGGCCATCGCATGCACCGACGCGAGGTGATTCCGCACCCGCCGCCGGTCGCGCAGCGTCACCCGGCACCAGCCGGGTTCCAGCTCTGCAACGCGGGCGCCGATCGTCCCGGAGTACGGAGTCATCCAGCCTACGAGCAGGCTGAAGAGCGTTTTGCCGCCGGGCAGCTTGGAGAGGCGCCGCCAGGACGCGCGCAGCCGTTCTCCGGGCGCGGACATTGAAGAGGGCACGGGATCGAATGTAACCGGTAGTTAAGTTGTCTCCACATGACGCAGATCGCTTTCGCTGGCGTCGGTGTGGACTTTGGCGCCACCAAACTCTTCTCCGATGTCACCTTCACGATCGCGCCCGGCGAACGCTGGGGCATCGTCGGCCGGAACGGCACCGGGAAGACGACCCTCTTCCGGTTGCTGACGGGCGATCTCGAACCCACCCGCGGGAACATCGCGCGCGCGCCCCGGCTGCGCGTGTCGCTGCTCGAGCAGCACCGCGACTACGGCGCCGCGACGACGGTCTGGGAGGCTGCAGCGGGCGAGCTCGCCGAGCTCCTGGTGCTCGAGCAGTCGCTCGTGGAACAAGCCGCGAATCTTGCCCACGATTCCTCGCCCCGAGCGCTGGCGCAGTACGGCGAGGACCTGGAGCGCTTCGAGCGCGAGGGTGGCTACGCCGTGACGGCGCGCATCGACGCCGTGTTGCACGGCCTCGAGTTCGATCCTGCCCAGGCCCGCGTCACGCCGCTCTCCGCGCTGAGCGGCGGCGAGCTCGGGCGGCTCGGCCTGGCGCGCCAGCTCACGTCGACCGCCGACGTCTTGTTGCTCGACGAGCCGACGAATCACCTCGATCTCGAGACGACGCGGTGGCTCGAGCAGTATCTCGCCGCGAGTGATCGAACGGTGCTGCTCGTGAGCCATGACCGCGCGTTTCTGTCGGCCACCGTGGATCACGTGCTGCATCTCGAGGGCGGCACCGCCACGCCGTACTCGGCCGGCTACACCGACTTCGTCGCACAGCGCGCCGAGCGCCGGCTGGCGCAGCAGCGGGCGTTCGATCAGCAGCAGCGGGCCATCGCGCACGAGAAGGACTACATCGCGCGCAACATCGCGGGACAGAACAGCAAGCAAGCCAAGGGCAGGCGCAAGCGTCTCGACCGGCTGCCGCGGCTCAGTCCAGTCATCGGGGCCGAAGGGACGATGGCGCTGCGGTTCGACGTGGCGGACCGGGGCGGCGATCAGGTCGTGAGGGCGAAGAACGTCAGCGTATCGGTGGGCGAGCGCGCGCTGGTGGACCGGTTCAGCGGCACGCTCAAGCGAACCGATGTGGTGGGGCTCATCGGCCGCAACGGGGCGGGGAAGTCCACGCTGTTGCGCGCCCTCCTCGGCGAGCATCCACTGCGCGGCGGCGAGCTGCGGCTCGGCGCCTCGATTACGACCGGCTACTACCGCCAGGACCTCTCGCAGGTGCCGCTCGATCGGACCCTCTACGAGGTGATCACCGGGCTCCGCCCGAAGTGGGAGCGCGGTCAGATCCAGGGGCACCTCGGCCGCTTCGGGTTCTCCGGTCAGGAAGTGCTGCGTCGTGCCGACTCACTGTCAGGCGGCGAGCGCGCGCGTCTCGCGCTTGCGATGCTGATGTTGTCGTGCGCCAACCTGCTCATCCTCGACGAGCCGACGAATCATCTAGACGTCGAATCGATCGAGGCGCTCGAGGATGCGATCGAGGAGTACGACGGCACCGTGATCCTCGTGAGCCACGACCGGGCGCTGCTGCGAACGCTCACAACTCGGATCTGGATCCTGCACGAGCGGCAGATGACCGAATTCGCCGGCGGTTTCGCCGAGTGGGAGGAGGTCAGCACGGAGCGGGCGCACGCCGCCGCCGTGAGCGCCGCCGAGGAGCAGGCGTTGCGGCATGTGCACGAGCACCAGCGCGTCGCGCCTCCTTCCAAGAGCGGTCCGCGCAAGGAGCTACGCCTGGCCCAACGCGAGCTCGCGGAGGCGGAGACTCGGGTAGCAGAGCTCGAAGCGCAGGTGGCGAAAGTAGTAGCAGCACTCGAGGACCCGGCGCTCTACACGCGTCCCAATGGCGCGCGGACCGCTCATGACCTCGGTGCACAGCTCGAGACGCTCAAGCGTGATCTCGAGGCGGGACTCGAACGGTGGACGCAGGCGACAGAACAGGTGGAGATGCGCGCGCCGCGATAAGGCGTAGCTTCTCTCTCGTGCACAACCGACTCCTTCCCGCCGTACTCCTGCTGGGTCTCACGGCCCGCACCGGCGCCGCCCAGACCACGCCCACTCTGCAGCTCCGCTGGGAGCTCGTCGCGGACAGCGTCACAACCGATTTCGCGGCCTCGCGCGCGGCCTTCACTCTCACGAACCGCGGCGCGAAGCTGCTTCCGCCGAGCGGCTGGGCGATCTACTTCAGCGCGCTGCACTCGGCGCAGCCGGGCAGCGTCGGCGGCGGATTCGTCATCGAGGACGTGATCGCCGATCTGCACCGCGTCGTGCCGGCGGCCGGCTTCGCCGGACTCGCTCCCGGGGCCAGCGTTCGGATTCCGTACCTCACAGACCTGCTTCTGAATCGCAGCTTTGTGCCGAAGGGTCCGTACATCGTGTTCGACTCGGCCAGGGACGTCGGCGTACCCGTGACCGATTACGTGGCCGCTCCGTTCGAGCGCCGCGTCGCGACGCCCGAGAACCAGTTCACGCTCGATTCCTTGACCCGCGTCATCCCCGTGAACGAGCTGCCACCGGTGTTTCCGACTCCCGTGGCAGTGACACCGGGAATGGGTTCGCTGCGCCTCACCGCGATGCCGCCGGTCGATGCGCCCGAGGCGCTCAAGAGCGAGGCGGCGTTCGCGGCGGAGTACCTGCGTCCCTACTTCGCGAGCACGCGGGCGGGCACCGCGCCAGCCCTCCGGCTCGAGATCGGCGTCGTCGAAGGTCAGACCTCGGCCGAGGCGTACGCGCTGGTCGTTGATCCCGTCCAGGGCATCCGCATCGTGGGGGTCTCGCCTGCGGGCGTGTTCTATGGACTTCAGTCGTTGCGCAGCCTGCTGCCAGCGCCGACTCCCCGAGTTGGTCTTGTCTTGCCGGCCATCCGAGTGGTGGACGCTCCGCGCTTTGGCTATCGCGGGTTCATGCTCGACGTCGCTCGCAACTTCCACTCGAAGGCGGAGGTGCTGCGCACGCTCGACTTGCTGGCCCGCTACAAGCTCAACGTCTTCCACATGCATCTCACGGATGACGAGGGCTGGCGGGTCGAGATCGCGGGTCTCCCCGAGCTGACGACGGTGGGCGCGCGGCGGGGCCACACGCTGGACTCGAAGCGATTCCTCCAGCCCGCGTTCGGCTCCGGGCCCCTGGTCGACCGGCCGTGGGGCAGTGGGTTCTACTCGCACGCCGATTACGTCGAGATCGTGCGCTATGCGGCGGCGCGACACATCGAGGTGATCCCGGAGATCGAAATGCCGGGCCACGCGCGCGCGGCGGTCAAGGCCATGGAGGCTCGCGCGGACCGGCAATACTCACTGAGCGATCCCGATGACAAGTCGCTGTATGCATCGGTCCAAGGCTACCCCGACAACGTGATCAACCCGGCGCTCGAATCGACGTATCGCTTCATCGAGCGCGTGGTGGGCGATCTCGTCGCGATGCATCGCGAGGCCGGTGCGCCCTTGCGCCACATCCACATGGGTGGAGACGAGGTTCCTAACGGAGTCTGGGTCGGGTCGCCGGCGGTCCAGGCGTACATGCAGGCGCACGGATTCACCAACGTCGATGATCTCTGGTTCGCCTTCTACGGCCGGGTGGAACAGATCCTGAAGGCCCAGGGCCTCGCTCCGTCCGGTTGGGAAGAGATCGCAGTGCGCAAGACGCAGCGCGACGGGCGGCGCACCACTATCCCCAATCCCGACTTCGCCGCGCGCGGCTGGCGCGCCTACGTCTGGAACAACGTCCCCGGCTGGGGCGCCGAGGATCTCGCCTACCGCCTCGCGAATGGCGGCTACGATGTCGTGCTGAGTCCCGTGACCAATCTCTACTTCGATCTCGCGTGGAATCCGAATCCGGTGGAGACAGGGCTCGACTGGGGAGGTTACATCGACCTGCGCAAGCCGTTCGACTTCATTCCGCTCGACTACTACCGCAACGCCCGGCTCGACCGCCGCGGCAATCCGCTGGACCCCGCCGTGTTCGCGGGGAAAGATCGGCTCACCGACTATGGGCGTGCTCACATCGTCGGAGTTCAAGGCAACTTGTGGTCGGAGACAATCGGCGGCGATGGGCTGCTTGAGTACATGCTCGTGCCCAAGTTGTTCGGTGTCGCCGAGCGCGGGTGGGCCCCCGATCCCGATTGGGCAACGGAGCGGGACCCCGCGAAAGCCGAGTCGCTCTATCGCGACGCGTGGTCCCGCTTCGTCAACGTGATCGGCCAGCGCGAGCTGCCGCGGCTCGATCGCGAGGTCCCGGGGCTCAACTATCGGATCCCCACGCCTGGCTTGAAACTCGAAGGCGAGACGCTACGCTGCAGCCTGGAGCTGCCAGGTTTCACGCTGCGCTACACGACCGATGGCAGCGAGCCCACGATGCGCAGCGCCGAGGTGCGCGGCCCGATCCCCATGCGTGGGACGGTCCGCGTCGCCGCGTTCACCGCCACGGGGCGGAAGGGCCAGACGGCCCGCCTCACGACTCCATAAAGGACCGAGCTGTGGAACTACGTCCTCTGACAAATACCGACTACGAGTTTCTGGTCTCGCTGCAGCGACAGGACGACGTGTGGGAGTTCATCGGCACACTCCCGCTGCCGGGTGAGGGGCACGCCCACCATCTCTTCGCGATCAGAGAAGGCGATGTGCCCCTGGGATTCGCGGGTTTGGTCAAATCGCAAGCGCTCGAGGGCAACGATTTCGAAGTGCTGTGCGCCGTGCGATCGGAAGTCCAGCAACGCGGAGTCGCGAAGCAGGCCTGCCAGCTCGTGCTCGCGTGGGCGTTCCAAACCGCGAAGCTCGAGCGGGTGATCGCCTGCATCGATGACACCAACGGGCCGGCGCGCGCGATCGCCCTCAAGATCGGGATGACGGAGTTGGCCCCGCGTCCGCCGAATCGCACGGTGTTTGTGAAGTACCGCGACGAACGGAGCCTCACGCGCGCCTGAGCCTCACAAACACTCTGACCGGAAGGACGGAGCGATGGTACACGTGAACTATCTGCATGTCCTCGTTGCGGCCGTGGCTGTGTTCGTGCTGGGCTGGCTGTGGTACAGTCCGTTGCTGTTCTTCAAACCCTGGATGCGGATGCGCGGCCTCGATCCCGTCGCGGCAATGACCGGAGCGAAGATGCCGGGGGGAAAGCTAGTCGTCGAGTTCGTGCGGTGCTTCCTCCTTGCGTACGTGATCGCGCGGTTCGCGGGTCTGCTCGGCATCGCGAGCTTCTTTAGCGCCGTCCACTTCGGTCTGTTCCTGTGGATCGGGTTTCCCGTGATCATTCTGACGGGTTCGGTTCTTTGGGAGAACACGCCGGTGGGTGTGGCCGTAATCCATGCCGGGGACTGGCTCGTGAAGCTGCTCGTTATTCCGATCATCGTCACGTGGTGGCGCTGATGCACTATCTGCTCTTCTACGACGTGGTCCCCGATTACGCGAGCAAACGCACGCCTTTTCGCGGCGCCCATCTCGAGTACGCGCAAATGGCGGTCGTGCGTGGAGAGCTGGTTTTGGGCGGAGCTCTCGCGAACCCCATCGACGCGTCGATCCTGCTGTTCCGAGCCTCGTCACCACAGACCGTAGAGGACTTCGCGCGTGGAGATCCCTATGTGCGCAATGGCGTCGTGACCAAATGGCGCGTGCGGGAATGGACGACCGTAGTGGGGAAGGACGCAGAAAGCGGAGGAATGGCTCCAGCCACGTGACACCCAGGTCCGTTACCGCAACCGCGCCCCGGCGAGTAGCAGGTATCACCACGCGTACCACAAACGCGGACGAGTCCCAGCCCTCCAAGGCACAGATTCCCGGACTCTGGGGCCAATTCTCCTCGCAAAACTGGGCCGAGCGACTGGGGCAGGGAGGCGCTTTCGGACCGACGATTGCCGTGTATTCGGCCTATGCAAGCGATGTGTCGGGCTGCTACGCGATCTTGATTGGTCGGGAAGTCACAGGATCTTCCCCCGTTGCGCCGCCACTTCACGTCGTCGACATCCCCCCAGGCCAGTATCTCGTCTTCAGCTGTGCGGGCCCGTTGCCAGGCGCGGTGATCGACGGGTGGCGTGCTGTATGGGCCTACTTCGAACGGTCGGACGCCCCGCGGCGTGCGTACACAGCAGACTTTGAGAAATACATCGAACGCGAACGCACCGAGATTTGGGTTGCGGTGACTTCATGACGGCTACGGCGCCCACGTCTGAGCGCATTGAAGCGCTCGATGTTCTCCGCGGCGTTCGGTCTGTGGTGGCGCATCGGCGCCTCGAGCGCGATGCTGATCGCGCTCGCGATCATCGCGCTCCAGATCCCCCTCAGTGCGTGGTGGCTCTCACGCTACCGGTTTGGCCCCGTCGAATGGATCTGGCGACGTCTGAGCTACCGTCAGGCGCTCGCGCTGCGCGCTTGATGTAGTAGAATGACCCGTGTGGAGCACCCACCCGAGACCTACCTTGCTACCTAGGGACCGCGCATGGTGATCGCTCTGTCCCTCATGCTCTTCACGTCCCTGCAAGCCCCGGCCGCCCCCACGGTCGGTGGACTCCGCGTCGAATACCTCACCACCCCGATCGGCATCGACGTCCTGCAGCCGAGACTGAGCTGGCGGATCGCCAGCACGCGGCGCAACACGATGCAGGCCGTCTATCAGATCCAGGTGGACACCAGTGACGCACGCCTGGCTCGCGGTGCGAATCCGCTGTGGGATTCGGGGAAAATGGCCTCCGACGCCTCGGTGTTCGTCGATTACGGTGGTCCGCCGGCGGTGGCGCGAACGCGGTACTACTGGCGGGTGCGCGTCTGGGACACGAACGGCCGCGCGTCTCCGTGGAGTCCCGTAGCGTTTTGGGAAACCGGACTGCTGCAGCCAGCGGACTGGACCGCGCGGTGGATCGGTCCACCGCCAATGGCATCGGATAGCCTCCCATCTCCGTCGCCCCTCCTGCGGCGCGCATTCCGCCTCGACGGCCGCGTGCGCTCCGCCCGTCTCTACGTCACCAGCCTCGGCCTCTACGAGATCTATCTCAACGGACAACGCGTCGGCGACCAGCTCTTCACGCCCGGCTGGACATCGTACCGCCGCCGGCTGCAGTACCAGACGTACGACGTCACCGCGCTCGTGCGAGCCGGCGACAATGCGATCGGCGCGATGCTGGGCGATGGTTGGTATCGCGGACAACTCGGGTTCTTCGGCCAGCGCAATCTCTATGGCCGGCGGCTCGGCGTACGTGCGCAGCTCGAGATCCGCTATGAAAGCGGACGGACGGAGCGCGTCACGTCGGATACGGGGTGGAAGACGACGCCGGGTCCGGTGCTGGCGTCGGACATCTACGGCGGGGAAACGTACGATGCGCGCCGTGAGCTCAGCAGCTGGGCGAGCGCGCCATACGATGATCACGAGTGGGCAGCCGTCGCGCTCCTCGATCCTCCTTCAGCGGCGCTCGTGGCATCCATGTCGCCACCGGTGCGTCGCGTGCGCGAGCTGCGACCGATCACAATCCGGCGCGCACCTTCAGGCGAAACGCTGTTCGACCTGGGTCAGAACTTCACGGGCTGGGCACGTCTCACGGTCCGCGGCCCCGCTGGGACGACGGTGACACTCCGGTTCGGTGAGGTGCTCGACCGGGACGGCAATCTCTACACGGCAAACCTGCGCGCAGCCAGTCAGACTGACCGGTATACCCTAAGCGGAAACGCTCGAGAGGTGTACGAGCCGCATTTCACTTTCCACGGCTTTCGGTATGTGGCAGTCCGAGGCCTTCCCGCGCCGGCGGATTCGACCACCATCACGGGCATTGCGGTGTCGTCCGACCTCGCCCAGACAGGGCGCCTGGTCACCTCGGATTCGCTGCTCAACCAGCTGCAGCGCAACATCGTCTGGGGTCAGCGCAGCAACTTTCTCGACGTGCCTACCGACTGCCCGCAGCGCGACGAGCGACTCGGCTGGACCGGCGATGCCCAGGTGTTCGCGCGGACAGCCGCGTTCAACATGGACGTCAGTGGCTTCTTCGCGAAATGGCTGTCAGATGTGGCGGCCGATCAGGACCCGAGCGGCAGTGTCCCGTGGGTGATTCCGAATCCCCTCGGCGGCGACTCCGTGCGCTTCGCGGGCACCGCGGGCTGGTCCGACGTGGCCGTCATCATTCCCTGGACGATGTACCTCACGTACGGCGATCGGCGCCTGCTCGAACGCCAGTATCCGAGCATGCGCGCGTGGGTCGATTACGCGCACCGCCGCGCTGGCCCCGACCTGATCTGGCGACCGGGATGGCAGTTCGGCGATTGGCTCGCCCTCCATAGCGACGATCCCTCCTACCCCGGCGCGACCACGGGCACCGATCTGATCGCCACGGCATTCCTGGCACATTCCACCGATCTGGTAGCCCGCACGGCGAGCGTGCTCGGGCGCGCCGAGGAAGCGACCATATATCGCGCGCGCTTTCGGGCGATCCGTGACGCGTTCAATCGCGAGTTCGTCTCGAGTATGGGCCGAGTGGGCGAGAATACCCAGACGGCGTACGCGCTGGCGATCGCGTTCGATCTCCTGCCGGATTCGCTCGTAGCGTCCGCGGCGGGACGCCTGGCCAAAGACGTTGAGGGACGCGAGCACCATCTGACGACCGGGTTCCTCGGCACCCCGTACCTGCTGCACGTGCTCGACGCGACCGGACACATCGCCGACGCATTCGCTCTGCTCACCCAGCGCACCTACCCGTCGTGGCTGTACCCGATCACGCGGGGTGCGACGACGATGTGGGAACGGTGGGACGGAATTCGGCCCGACAGCTCGTTCGAGGATCGGGGGATGAATTCGTTCAACCACTACGCCTTCGGCGCCGTCGGCGATTGGATGTACCAGAACATCGGCGGGATCGATGTGGACCCGGCGGCGCCCGGATATCGGCGCTCACGCATCGCCCCACGACCGGGAGCCGGTCTCACGAGTGCGAACGCGTCCCTCGAAACCGTTTACGGGACGCTGCAATCCGCATGGAGAGTGGAGGGACAGCGATTCACACTCGACGTGACCGTGCCGGCGAACACGACCGCGGAAGTCACGTTGTGGGACGCCCGCCTCGATCAGGTGCGGGAAGGGGGTGTCCCGCTCAACTCACGCGAGGGAGTTCGCGCCGCGCGCCAGCGAGGGCCGGATGTCGTCGTGGACGTCGGCTCGGGCCGCTACAGTTTTGCTTACTGAGGAGGCCGAGGCTTCGCCGTCCGCTGCTCCGGGGGCGGACTCGTGGAAGACGATCCACTCGATCCGCTCGATCCACTCGACGGCCGCGAAAAGGAATCTGACGGGCGTGGCGATGCCGGCGCATTTCCCGCGTCCCCACCCTTCTCGTAGCCCTGGCCGTTCACAACACGGCCGTGCGGCCGGGAACTGCCGCCGCTGCTCGAGCCCGTGTAGATGATCGTCACCGGATAGCCGCCCGGATACCAGCCGTACCCATACCCGTACCCATAGCCGTACCCATATGGGCGTCCGAACCCGGTGCAGTCGTAGCTGTACGGGTACATGAAATCGTAACTCGAGCAAAACGGATCGTACGGCGGGAGGTAGTTCGCCGGCGCAGTTCCCTCGCCGTACGCGCTCGCCGCGGCCAGCCGCTCGCCCTGGCGCGACGCCGCGTCGATCGCGAAAACTTTCGGATACGAGAGGGCGACCATCAGGTCGATGACGCGCGGTGACACACCGGCATCGGCGAGCGCGATGAGTCGCTTCGCGTCGAGCGTGAATCGCGCGCCGCGCGCGACGAGCCACGCCTCGACCACCGCGCCATCGAGGTTGCGCGACGCCTCGACGACGTCGTCAATCGCGAGGGGTGCGCTGGCGGCGGCCCGCGCCTGCATCGTGGACGAGATTCCCAGTCGCAGCGCAGCCGTGACGTCATCGGGCAGGAGGAGCTCGCTGGTAGCTTCGCGGTAGCGCTGCACGCGCAGACCGGTCTGCCCGCCAATCGTCATGCCCTGGATGTAGAGCCAGTGACCGTCGTCCACCATGGCGATGACGCCCGTACCTGCGGCGGTTCCGCCGGCACAGGTGTCTTCGGAGCGCAGATAGAGCCGCTGGCCGTGGGGGGACCACTGCGCGCTCTGCCAGCCAGCGCAGTCACCCTTGGTCGTCTGGAGACGCTCTCCGGTCGCGGCGATACGCTCGCGCGCAGTGACCTCACCTTTCACGACGGTCACGAGGTCGACGGACGACGCGTCGCCCGAGGGCACGACGCAGACGTGGGACTTCGCGGCGTCGACGCGCTCCCAGCAGCCGAGGTAGGCGAGCCAGCGCGGGTCGATCGCGGTGTCCTGGCCCCGGGCCGGCGCGGCTCCGGTGCCGAGGAGCGCGGCGACAACGAGCAACGTGTGGGTTCGAGTGTGCATGGGGCCCATCCTTCTTTATTGTCTGATCGAGAGTCCGGTTGTCAGCGCGATTCCCGATAGATCGATGCGATTGAAGCCGACGTAATCACGGCTCAGCGGTCCCGTCGCCCACGTGTAGCGTGCTTCGCCAGTCAGCACGAGGGACTGCGTCAGGGAGACGTCGATGCCGGCGAGCCCCTGCAGCACTGGCGTCCACGCGGAGGACTGGAACTCGTCGGGGAAGACGTTGAGCGTCTGGAAGTCGACGAAGTCCCCGGTCTGGTGGAATTTGTACCGCATCATGCCCGCGCCGGCGCCGACGTACAGCGCGCGCGCCGCCGGAATCCATGCGAACCGGCTGATGGAGCGGCCGCGCGCCGTCAGGTAATGCTTGACGCTCAACGTGATCGGCACGCGGAGCAGTGACGTGGTCTGCTCGATGGGCAGGTTGTTCTGATCGACCCAGTCGCGAAATTCCGAGCGCTGGGAGACGCTCGCATAGCTCACGTCGAAGACGACGTCGTTGGACGGTGACAAGCGGACGGCGAGATTGCTGCCGAACGTGGCGGAGCTGAAGTCGCCGCGATCGAGCGTGAGCTGCTTCGTGACGAAGGCGAACAGGTCGCTGCCGGCGCTGGCGCGGTTGAAGCCGCCATAGAGGCCCCACGAACCGCCGGGTCTGTGAAACAAAAAGCCGTCGCCTGCGCTTTGCGCGTGCGACGGTCCAGCGACGGCGAGTGCGGCCGCGGCGAGCAACAA
>WNGG01001647.1_pt1 | contig 26579 bp, 22 predicted proteins | sample 5400661 | NCBI WGS metagenome assembly WNGG01 (sample SAMN13153372, study PRJNA577476) | soil metagenome | isolation source: 100 cm soil or saprolite under Garry oak tree replicate 1 | place: USA:California | collected 2016-06-15
CTCACGCGGTTGCGGGAGCGTGCATGAGCGACACCCTGGTCATCCATCCGGCTCCTTCCGGCGTGTGTGGCGCCCTCACGCTGCCGGGGGACAAATCGATCAGCCACCGGGCAGTGATATTTGCTGCCATAGCTAATGGCGAGAGCCGTATTCTCAACTGCTCGGGAGGCGGCGACAACCGTAGCACTCTCAGCGCGTTCCAGACCCTCGGGGTAGAGATCGCTCAGACGGGGACTGAGGTGTTGGTCACAGGGCGCGGCTGGAGCGGGCTGCGCACCCCGGCCGGGACGATCGACTGCGGCAATTCCGGCACCGCTATGCGCCTGCTCACCGGCCTGCTCGCCGGCCGCCCGTTCGTCTCGCGGCTCGATGGGGATGCGTCTTTGCGCAGCCGGCCGATGGGCCGCATTATTACGCCGCTGCGCCAGATGGGCGCGGACATTGCCAGCGAAGGCGGAGAGAACCGCGCGCCACTCCGCATCGACGGCAGGAAATTGCAGGGCATCACCTACCGCAGCCCGGTGGCCAGCGCCCAGGTCAAGTCAGCGCTCGTGCTCGCCGGTCTGCAAGGGCGTGGCTGCACCCGCGTGTGGGAACCCGTGCGTTCACGCGATCACACCGAGCGCCTGCTCCCCGCCTTCGGTGGACGGCTGCAGGTCAACGGCACCGAGGTCACAGTGGTAGGCGAACAGGAATTGCACGCGTGCGATGTCGAGGTGCCGGGGGACCTGTCATCGGCGGCGTTTTTCATTGGCGCGGCCCTGGTGATCCCTGGCTCTGAACTGTACGTGTATGGGGTTGGTCTGAACCCGACCCGCACGGGCGTGCTTGAGGTTTTGCAGGCGATGGGAGGGAAGATCACGACCCTGAACCCGCGCGAGGTTTGCGGCGAGCCGGTCGGTGACCTGCTGGTGCGCACGAGCACACTCCGTGGTATGGCAATCGATGGAGCACTGGTGGTGCGGGCCATTGATGAGTTGCCGGTGGTCGCAGTCGTGGCCCCTTTTGCCCAGGGCACCACGGTCATCCGCGGAGCCCAGGAACTGCGGGTCAAAGAGAGTGACCGCATTCACGCCTTGGCGACGGCCTTGCACGTGCTCGGCGCTGAGGTCACCGAACTGCCCGATGGCTTGGTGATCGAGGGTGGAAGCGGGCTGCACGGCGGGCACGTGCAGAGCTGCGGCGACCACCGCATCGCCATGGCCCTTACTGTGGCTGGACTAGCCGGAACCGGGGAGATAGTGCTAGAAGGAGCAGAGAGTGTTGCTATTTCGTTCCCCAGTTTCTATAGCTTGGTGCGAGATCTGACCGGGCCAACCACCATACGTCCATGAAGACAGGACTTATCATCGCTGTTGACGGCCCGGCTGGTGCGGGGAAGAGCTCGGCGAGCCGACTGCTGGCCGAGTCCCTTGGGTATCGGTATGTCGACACCGGTGCGCTGTACCGTGCGGTCGGCCTGCTCGCTTTGGAACACGGCGTGAGCGCCGAAGACCCTACTGGTCTGGCGGCGTTGTGCGACGGTCTCGTCCTGCGCTTCGTGCCAGGCCCAGAGGGCCTGCGTCTCCTGCTGGGCGAGCGTGACCTCACTGCCGCCATCCGCCGGCCTGAGGTGAGCCAGATGGCATCCAAAGTCTCGGCCCAACCGGCCGTACGCCAACGGCTACTCGCCCTACAGCGCGAGCTGGGCAACGGAGGTGGGGTGGTGGTGGAAGGCCGCGATATCGGAACCGTGGTTTTTCCCGATGCCGATGTCAAATTTTACCTTGATGCCTCGCCTGAGGAACGGGGACGCCGGCGGCACGCCGAGTTGCAGCAACAGGGGAAGCCGGCGAGTCTGACCGCGACTATCCAGGAAATGGCGGAGCGGGACCGGCGGGACAGCGGGCGGGCGTATGCGCCTCTGCGACGGGCTACGGACGCGGTGGTGGTGGACACCACCGTCCTGACCCCCACCGAAGTCGTGGATACGATGGTCCGTTATATTCATGCCGCGCGCAAGTGCTGATGGGAGCAGGGAAAAAAAGAGACCGCAGCTCTTGCAACCTGAAGAGGAGGAGGGTATGGAAAGGCGATAATCAGGGAGATTCGTAGGGGGTACACCACAGAATGGAACAAGACAAGGAAGAATTCGTAGAAACAGCGCCGCAACCAAGGGGCAGCGGGATCAGGGAAGACTTCAGTCAGCTGTTCGAGGAGAGCCTGCGGTCGGTCAAGCCTGGGGAGATCGTACGCGGACGCGTCGTGAAGATCGGCCCAGAGTTCGTCACCGTTGATATCGGCTATAAATCCGAGGGACATATTCCACTCGCCGAGTTCCGCCTGCGTGATGGCCGCATCGCCGTGCACGAGGGCGAGGAGATCGACGTCTATTTTGACGCGGCCGACTCGGAGCAGGAAGGGATCGTGTTGTCTCGGGCCAAAGCCCAACAGTTTCGCGTGTGGCGTGAGATCGAGGAGGCGTACCTGCACAAGAGTGCTATTGAGGGCGCCATCGTTGGCAAAGTAAAGGGCGGTCTCAAGGTCGATATCGGCGTGACCGCATTCCTCCCAGGCTCGCATGTGGATATTCGTCCGGTGCGCGACCTCGACCGCTTTATCGGCAAGCGCGGCAAATTCGCGGTGCTCAAGTACAACCGCGCCCGCGCCAACGTGGTGGTGTCCCGCCGGGCGGTGCTGGAGCAAGAGCGGGACTTGCTGCGCGAGGAAACTCTCAAGGTGCTCGAAGAGGGGGTCATCATCGAGGGGACGGTGAAGAACATCACCGACTACGGCGCATTCGTGGATTTGGGGGGCATCGATGGCCTCTTGCATATCACCGACATGTCCTGGGGTCGCATCGGGCACCCGTCGGAGGTGGTGACCGCAGGCGAAAAGCTCAAGGTCGTGGTGCTCAAGTACGATCCCGAACGCGAGCGAGTGTCCTTGGGCCTGAAGCAGTTGATCCCCGACCCCTGGGCTACGGTGACCGAACATTACAGCGTGGGCAGTCGGGTGCGGGGCAAGGTGGTCAGCCTGGCCGACTACGGCGCGTTTATCGAGCTGGCAAAGGGGGTCGAGGGCCTGCTGCACGTTTCGGAGATGTCGTGGACCAAGCGGGTGGTCCACCCCTCTAAGCTGCTCTCGGTTGGGGAAGAGGTCGAAGTGGTAATCCTCGATATAGACCCCGGGCACCGGCGCATCTCGCTCGGCCTGAAGCAGGTCGGGCCCAACCCCTGGGAGTTAGTGCGCCTTAACCATCCGGTGGGCAGTCGCATCCACGGCAAGATCAAGAGCATCACCGACTTCGGGGTATTTGTGGAGGTCGAGGACGGGATCGATGGCCTGGTGCACATCTCTGACCTGCACTGGACCAAGAAAGTGAAGCACCCCTCGGAGCTGTACAAAAAGGGGGACGAGGTGGACGCGGTAGTCCTGGGGGTGGACGTGGAGAATGAGCGCGTGTCGCTGGGGATCAAACAAGCTGTGACTGACCCCTGGCTCACGCTGTCCCAGCGTCATCCGGTGGGCGGCCGCGTGCAAGGCAAGGTGACCAGCGTCACCGACTTTGGCGTCTTTGTCGAGGTCGAGGAGGGGATCGAAGGGCTTATCCACATCTCGCAGCTCTCCACAGAGCGGGTGGAGAAACCCTCGACGCTGTTTCAGGTGGGTAAGCTTGTGGAGGCTGAGGTCATCCACATCGACCCGCGCGAGCACAAGATGGGGCTCAGTATTAAAGCCCTGCGGCGCAGTGAGGAACGTGCGGAGATGGAGGCCTATCTGCGGCGCGAGCGGGAAGAGGCTCGGTTCTCCTTCGAGGACATCCTACGCGAGGAACTGCGCTTGGATAAGGACGAGGGGGAAGAGAAGAGCGGTCGGCGGAAAGGATAGGAGAGGAGGGAGCGACGGTGCAACGGACGCACGTGGTCGGCCGGGGGCTCGGCATTCTCGGCGCGTTTCTCCTCGTGTTTGCCCTGACCGCCTTTCTGCTGGCCTATGTGGGCAGTGGGCGGGATGGTCTAGGGTTGTGGTCCGCCGCCGTGGGGGTCATCGAGGTGCGTGGGGTGATTGACGGCGACGATGAGGTTATTCCGGCCATCCAGCGCTTCGCCAAGTCCGACCAGGTCCGGGCAGTTGTCTTACGTATCGAGTCGCCCGGTGGAGGGGTGACGCCGTCGCAAGAAATCTACCGCGAGCTGACCCGTCTGAAAGAGAAAAAGCCGGTCATCGCCTCCCTTGGGGGGGTCGCGGCCTCAGGCGGTTACTACATCGCCAGCGCCTGCAGCGCGATCGTGGCCAATCCAGGTACGATTACCGGTTCCATCGGCGTGATCATGGAGACGGTCAACGTCCAGGGGCTACTGGACAAACTCGGGGTGAGGGGCAGTGTCATTAAGGCGGGGACGTACAAAGACCTGGGCTCGCCGCTGCGGGAGATGACGGCCGAAGAACGGCAGATCCTCAAGACGATGCTAGAGGACGTACACCAGCAATTCATCACTGCGGTGGCGACCGGGCGGAACATGGACGCGGCGGCGGTGCGGGCCCTGGCCGATGGCCGGGTGTACTCCGGCGAGCAGGCGCAGCGTCTCGGTTTGGTGGATCATCTGGGCAACCTCCAAGATGCGATTACCTTAGCGGGGGAGAAAGCTGGCATCACGGGCGAGCCGCAGGTGATTCGTGCGGAGACACGGCGGCGAGCTTGGTGGCAGCGACTGCTGTCGCTCTGGCTTGGTGAGGCTTTTGAGGGCGGGGAGGTCGGGGTGCGACTTCTATACCTGGGACCCCGACTCTCTTGAAGAGGGAGGCACGGTTGTGACTAAGCGGCAGTTGATTGAGGAAGTTGCCCAGCGGTATCCTCGTTTCTCCCGGCGGGACGCCGAGGTGATGGTCAATGCGGTGTTCGACAGTATGACTGACGCCCTAGCTAAGGGAGAGCGGATTGAGATTCGCGGGTTCGGCAGCTTTATCGTTAAACAACGCGCGGCCCGCGAAGGGCGCAACCCGCGTACCGGTACCTTGGTGTCGGTATCCGCCAAGAAGGTGCCGCTCTTCAAGGTCGGTAAAGAGTTGCGGTTGCGGGTCGATGGTCAAACTGGGGTGGAGACCGACGTAGCCAGGAGCGACGAGGGAGCCGAGAACGAGAGCGGGGTATGAGCGCGCACCTGACTCAGGAACAAGACCAGTGGGAGGACGGGGTGCGGGTGTTATGGGCGCCCTGGCGGATGCGCTATATCGAAGCGGAAAAGCCGAGCGGCTGTATCTTCTGTCCGGCTACCGACGAGACCGCGCTGCGGTCCGCGCTGATCTTAGAGGTTACCCCCCACTCCCACGTCATGCTGAATAAGTACCCCTATAACAATGGCCACCTCCTGATTGCGCCGCGTCGCCACACCGCCGTGCTTGCCGACCTACCCGAAGGAGAATTTATTGACCTCATGGCCCTGCTCCGTCGCGCTGTGGCGGTACTCGAGACCGCCTTACACCCGCAGGGCATCAACGTGGGGCTCAACCTCGGGACCTGCGCCGGCGCCGGGGTGACTGACCACCTGCATTGGCACGTCGTGCCGCGCTGGACCGGCGACACGAATTTCATGCCGGTAGTGAGCGCGGTGCGGGTGCTCCCCCAACACCTCCTCGAGAGCTACGACCGGCTGCGACCCTATTTCACCCCCTCGCCAGATCCGGTGGGGAAAGGTTCCACTCAGAGGTAAACAGCACCGTGCTACACATGGGACCAGACGAGACGCTCCGTCATGAAGCCCGCACTGTAGGAGACCTGAAAAAGGCCGGCTACCGGGTCCTGCCCACGCGCGAGGAGATGCGCGTCAACCTGTTGCGCATGCTGGCCACCAAGGAACAGATCCTGCCTGGCATCATCGGCTACGAGGACACCGTGATCCCGGAGATTGAGAACGCGATCCTCGCCGGACATCACATGGTGTTTCTGGGCGAGCGCGGCCAGGCCAAGTCCCGCATTATCCGCGGGCTCACCTCCCTGCTCGACGCCTATGTGCCCATCCTGCGCGACGCCGAGATCCCCGAGAACCCGTTCGCGCCGATTACTCCCCTGGGCCGGCGCCTAGCGGCCGAGCGTGGGGACGACCTCGAGATCCGCTGGCTGGCGCGCGAGGAGCGCTACGCCGAGAAACTGGCGACCCCGGACGTGTCGGTCGCCGACCTAATCGGTGAGGTCGATCCCATCAAGGTGGCCGAGGGGCGCTACCTGGCTGACGAGGAGACCATCCATTACGGTCTCATTCCCCGCACCAACCGCGGCCTCTTTGCCATCAACGAACTGCCCGATTTGACCGAAAAGGTCCAGGTCGGACTGTTCAATCTGATGGAAGAGAAAGACGTGCAGATCAAAGGGTTCAAGATCCGGCTGCCGCTTGATATCGTCATTGTCGCCAGCGCCAACCCCGAGGACTACACCAGTCGCGGCCGGATCATCACCCCGCTCAAAGACCGCTTCGACGTGCAGATCCGCACCCATTACCCGCGCTCGCTCGAGCACGAGATCACCATCATGGAGCAGGAGGCGACGACCTTTCTGCGCGGGGAGCTGGTGCTGCACGTGCCCCAGTTTATGAAAGAGATCCTGGCGCAGTTGACGATGGAGGCGCGCGCTTCCAACGAGATCAACCAGTCCTCCGGGGTCAGCGTGCGGGTGACGATCAACAACTTCGAGAGTGTGTTGAGCAACGCCGAGAAGCGCGCAGTCCGGCTGGGCGAGAAGGAGATCGTGCCACGGATTAGTGATCTGCACGCGCTGTTTGCCTCGACTGCCGGCAAGATCGAGCTGGAGTACATGGGGGAAGACAAGCGCGAAGAGGAGGTGGTGGAGCGCCTCACCAACCGTGCTGTGCTGAAGGTCTTTGATCGCTTTCTGAAGCTCGACACGCTCAAGCCGGTTATCGCCTACTTTGCCAACGGCTGGGGAATGAAGGTCTCTGACAGTATGCCCGCTGGTGAATATCTCGAGGACGTGCGCAACATCGTGGGTCTCAGCGAAGGCATAAGCGCCTTGGGCGTTGGGGAGAGGCCAGCTTTAATCGCCTCAGCTGCCGAGTTTATCCTCGAAGGCCTCCACTTGCATCAGAAGCTCAACAAAGAGCGCGAGGGAGGACGGTATACCTACCGGGCGTAGCCAATGGTGACCCTCCATTACACCGCATGGGACGGCAGCCAGCGGGTGCGGCTGTCAGCGGATCAGGTGTTCGAAAAGCTCGCCGAACACTTGTCGACCACTGACGACGTGCAGCAGGCGATGGACTGGTTGATGCGCCAGGGAGTGGAAGGGGAGAACGAGAAACTCAAGGGGCTCGACGACTTGGTCCGTGACTTGCGCGAGGAGCTGCGCAAACGCTACCGCCAGTTCAACCTGCGCTCATCCCTTGATGAGATGCAGCAGAAGCTCGACGACCTCCTGCACCAGGAAAAGCAGACCCTGGCTGAGCGCCGCCCGCAGAAACCGCACCTCGCCCAGAAGGAGACCTTCCTCAAACACCTCCCCCGGCGTCTCAGCGAACAACTGGAGATGCTCTCGCGCTACGAGTTCGAGGACGCGGCAGCGCAACAGGCGTTCAACGAGTTGATGCAAGAGTTCAACAACGTCCGTGCTGTGGAAGATTTCCAGCGCCGCTACAAAGACCTGTTCAACGGGCCACAGCCGCTCGACTACCGGCAAACCCTCGATCTCATGCACGAGATGCAGCAACTCCAGGAGATGGAGCAACAGCTGCTCTCCGGCCGCACCGACAACATCGATCCCGCGGCCCTGCGTGACCTGATGGGCCAGGGGGTGTGGCAGGATTTCCAGAACCTGCAGCAGCTGCAGGCGATGTTGGAGGACGCGGGCTTTGTCGTGCAACGGGGAAGCCGCCTCGCGCTCTCGCCGAAGGGCGTGCGCCGCATCGGCCAGTTGGCGCTCCAGGATATCTACGCCGGGTTGTTACGCGACCGCACCGGCTCGCACGCCGCGGACCACCGCGGCATTGCTGAGATCAAGGTCGATGAAACTCGACCCTACACATACGGTGATCCCCTGCATCTCGACCTGGTTGGTACGCTGAAGAAGTCGCTGCTGCGCGGCGCCGGCGTCCCCCTCAAGCTGGCGCCGGAGGACTTCACCATCTTTGACACTGACCATACCACCACCAGCTCCACGGTCCTGCTGCTCGATATGAGCTGGTCGATGAGCTGGGAGGGCCGTTTCGCCGCGGCCAAGAAGGTAGCGCTGGCGCTGGAGAGTCTCATCCGCACGCGCTACCCGCGCGATTATTTTTCGGTCGTCGGGTTCTTCACCCGCGCGGTCGAACTCAAAATCAAGGATCTGCCCGAGGCGAGCTGGAACATGGGCGACCCGTTCACCAACTTGCAGGACGGTATCCGCCTCGCCAGTGAGCTGCTGCACCGTCATCCCAGCCACAACCAGAACATCATCGTCGTGACCGACGGCCAGCCGACCGCCTATTTTTCGCGCGGCCGGCTCTACTGCGAATGGCCCCTCTCGTTTGGCGGCATCAGCATGCGCGCGGCCCAGGAGACGCTGCGGGAGGTCGAGCGCGCTACCCAACGGCGGATCACGATTAACACCTTCATGCTTGACGACAGCCCGAGCCTGCGCGCGTTTGTCGATAAGATAACGCAGCTTAATCGCGGCCGGGCGTTCTACACCCGCCCCGACCATCTCGGCGAGTACCTGTTGGTCGATTACGTGGCGCGCAAGAAGAAGAAGGTGTGACCGGGGGATCAGTCTCTCAGTCTTTCAGTCTCTCAGTCTTACCCGACCCCCAGACTGACAGACTCCCAGACTGATAGACCGTAGATTTACTCCTTTCCCTCGGCGAGCTCCCGCAGGGCCTTCTGCTCATCGGCCAGCATTTCGGCGAAGGCTTCAGCTTCCAGGGCACGGTAACGACTCAGGGTTGCGGTGACTTTCTCCTGCCCCTCGCTCTGTTCGAGCTCTTTAAGTTTCTCCGCTACCCAGGCCAGGTGCCACTCTTCATCCGCGCGCATCTCGGTAAGGACTGTTAGCGTATCAGGGTCTACCTCCGGCCGGGCCGCGTGCTCTTCATACCGTTTGCCGGCACGCTCCTCCACGACGTACGTCAGGGCGAGTAGGTCGAGCCAATTGGTCGGCAGGCCAGCTTTGCGCCGCAGGTGACGATGATAGCCGTCATCGATGCGCACCGGCAAGCCGCCCAGGGCCCGGATGCGCTCGGTCCACAACCAGGCGTGATTCGTCTCATCGGCCAGATGGCGAGTGAGCTTCTCTTGCAGGCTCAGATCGTCGCTACGGTTGATCAGTCGCAGGATAAGATCCGCCCCGCGGAGTTCGGCCTCCCGATAGTAGCTGAACAGCAAAATGTCGTAGGCTTTCTTGTCCATCCCTGTCCCTCAAGAAAAGAGTAATGAGTAATGAGTAATGAGTGCTGAGGACTGAGCAAGCCAGGACTGAGTAACGAGGACTGAGGACTGAGTAAGCCAGGGCGGATGGCCAAGAAATCTCCTCACTCAGTCCTCAGCACTCAGTCCTCATTACTGATCTGCTTTAGGCACTCGGTCCGGCTCTCCAGACCGGGGATCTCAAAGTCTGGCGTAGGATCAAGGTCCGTGAGGTCGAAATCGCCCCAGACGGCGTCCGAGACTTGGCGGTAAATGACCGCTACCTCAGCTGGGTTCAACTCCGGCCAACAACTACACACCACCACGCATGCTTGGGACAGCGCGTCTTTGATCGGGTCGCTGTCATCGGCCAGGGTACCGTCGAGGTCGAAAAAGATTGCTTTCAGCTGCACCCTCAATCCCACCCACCGGCTAGCTCGTTTGTTTCGAGGTCAACCGCCTCGTCACGCTCATTATACTCTTGGCGGGCGCGACGATTAGCCCGCCGCCGGGGTTGCCAGGGGCGCTCGCGCCAGTGGCCACTCGGCGGGGGCTCGTGAATACGAGCGTAGTACTGCAACAAACTCTCTTTCGAGTCCGCCCGGCCGAACAACTCCTCCCCCACCCACAGCTCCCAAGCCGGTCGCTCTTTTCCATCTGGCCCAAGCAGAGAGCAAGGCGCCAGGGTCGGAGCGGTAGGGTCATGGGCTTCTTTGCTGTGTGACCCCTGGCGCTGCGCCTGTCGGGGCGCTGGCTTGGTCTGTCCATTGAGTCCACTAGCTGCCTGTTGAGTCTGAACCGGTTTGGCTTTTCGCCGCTGCATGACGTACTCTCCTCTTTTATAATAATGCTTACCGCTAGTCAAAAAGTGTAGCAAAAACCTTGCCAGCACTCCACCTGCGAAGCCTTATGCTGGGTAGCGCCAAGAAAACAGGGAAGATGGCGGCGGTTACACCAGCCTCAGTTTGAGGAAACATCGGTCAAAATAAGCAGATCTGTAGCCCGTACGGGTGACCGGCCGGTCGTCCTTGCTGACTTCGCCCCACAGATAGGGCACAATGAACCACATTACGTAGACGCCTCTGGAGAGTGGCCGGGTTCCTCGGCCCTCTTTCTCTCTCTCTTAGGAGGACCATTTTGCAGAACGGCACGCCTCGGCGCGACGATATCCGTAACGTCGCCATCATTGCTCATGTTGATCACGGTAAGACCACGCTCATCGATGCTTTGCTCCGCCAGAGCGGCATCTTCCGCGCCAACGAGCAGGTGGTTGACCGGGTGATGGATTCGTTCGCCCTGGAACGCGAACGCGGTATCACCATCCTGGCCAAGAACGCGGCGGTCACCTACCAGGGAGTGAAGATCAACTTCGTTGACACTCCTGGCCACGCCGACTTCGGCGGTGAGGTCGAGCGTGCTCTGGCGATGGTGGACGGGGTCATGCTGTTGGTCGATGCCTCTGAAGGGCCACTGCCACAGACACGCTTCGTGCTGAAAAAGGCACTGGAAGCCGGGCTGCCGCCGGTGGTGTGCGTCAACAAGATCGACCGCCCGGACGCGCGGATTGTCGAGGTCCTCAACGAGATCTACGACCTGTTCATCGACCTTGATGCCACAGAGGAGCAGCTTGAATTTCCTGTGGTCTATACCAACGCCCGCGCCGGCATTGCCAAGCGCGAATTGGCGGACGAGTCCGAGGATTTACGCCCGCTGCTTGACCTCATCGTCTCGGCCTTGCCGGGGCCGCTCTGCGATCTGACCGCGACCGTGCAGTTCCAGGCCAACAACCTCGACTACAGCGACTACGTGGGGCGGTTGGCGATCGGCCGCATTGTCAGCGGCGAGCTGCGGACTGCAGGCCTCTACACCTTGTGTCGCCTTGATGGTTCGCAGGTGCCCTGCAAGGTGACGCAACTCTACAGTTGGCAGGGGCTCAAGCGGATCGAAGTCGAGACCGCCCAGGCCGGTGACGTTGTTGCCGTCGCCGGTATCGAGGAGATTCAAATCGGCGAGACGATCTCCGACCGTGAAATGCCGAAGCCGCTGCCGGCGATTCGGGTGGACGAACCGACCATCGCCATGATCTTCGGCGTGAATACCGCGCCGTGGTCCGGCCGCGAGGGCCAGTTCGTGACGTCCAGAAAGCTGCGCGAACGGTTGTGGGCCGAGTTGCGCAAGAACGTGAGCTTGCGCGTCGAGGAGACCGACTCGCCGGACTCCTTCCGCGTCATGGGCCGGGGCGAGTTGCAGCTTGCTATCTTGATCGAAACCATGCGGCGCGAAGGGTATGAGCTGCAGGCGTCTAAGCCCACAGTCATTTCCAAGGAGATCGACGGTAAGCTGCAGGAGCCGATGGAGTTGCTCCTGGTAGACGTCCCTGAGGACTACATCGGCGTGGTGTCTCAGCTTCTGGCGGTGCGCCGCGGCGTCATGACCAAAATGGATCACCCCGGATCGGGTCGGGTGCGCCTGGAGTTTTCCATCCCTTCTCGTGGGCTGATCGGCTTTCGCTCGCACTTCCTTACTGACACTCGTGGTACTGGCATCATCAACGCCCTGTTCAACGGCTATGCCCCCTGGCAAGGTCCCATTCAGAGCCGTACCAACGGCGCGTTGGTGTCTGACCGTGAGGGTATGGCTGTCCCCTATGCGCTCTTTCACTTGCAGGAGCGCGGTATCCTTTTCATCCCAGCCGGGACTCCCGTCTATGAGGGGATGGTGATTGGCGAGTACTCGCGCGATAGAGATCTTGACGTCAACGCTTGCCGGGAGAAAAAACTCACGAACATGCGTGCCAGCGGCCACGACGAGGCTGTGCGCCTGACCCCGCCCCATGAGATGGGCCTGGAAGATGCGCTAGAGTGGATCGGTGATGAGGAACTGGTAGAGGTGACCCCGCGCTCGGTCCGGCTGCGGAAAAAGATCCTGCCGCAGAACCTGCGGCCGAAACGGAGAGATGAAAAGGGGTAAAGAGGAATTCTCTAAAGTTTTCCTTTTCGCCTTTTCGCCCTTTCCCCAGAAGGGGGAACTATGCGCCTCGCTAAGGATCTTAGCGCCTTTCTGTCCCCGGAACGCGTCTCCGGCAACCCTGCTGATTTAGAGCTTGCCGCACACGACGAATCGTCTTGTCCGCCTTCCTCGCCTAACATCGTCGTGTGGCCCCTTACGACCGACGAGGTCAGTCGCGTCGTCCGTTATGCGCACGCGCACGACATTCCGCTCACTGCGCGTGGAGCCGGTTCCAGCCTGGAGGGGAATCCAATCCCGGTGCGCGGCGGGATTGTCCTCGATCTCTCGCGGATGGACGCAATCCTGGCCGTGTATGCCGAGGATTTACAGGTTACCGTCCAGCCCGGCATCGTGTACAACCACCTCAATGAGCAGCTCAAACCCTACGGTCTCTTCTTCCCGCCGTCGCCCGGCGGCAGCTCAGACGTGGCCACGGTCGGTGGCATGGTGGCCAATAATGCCAGCGGTATCTACTCGGTCAAATACGGTGGCACCCGCGACCACGTAAAGGCCGCTACGGTGGTAACGGGCACGGGCGAGGTGCTCCATCTGGGCACGCGCTGTCGTAAGACCTCGTCGGGCTATCACTTGATCGGCCTGCTGGTCGGTTCGGAAGGCACGCTTGCTATTGCCACCGAACTCACGCTGTCGCTCGTCGGCCTGCCGCAGGGCAGGAAACAAGGGGCGTTCACCTTCCCCTCGGAAAAAGCCGCGGTCACGGCGATTGCAACGATGATGCGCTACGGCGTGGACCTGGCGGCGGTGGAGTTCCTCGACCGCCGCTCTGTGGCGGCGCTCAACCGCTTTCAAGGGTTCGGTCTGGAGGAGCAGCCCTCACTCTTCATCGAGGTGCACGGCTCGCCGGCTTTGGTCGATGAAGTCTTCGCTACCGCGTGTGCTTTATGCGAGGAACACGAAGGGACACTGATCGTCCTGCCCGGCGGGCGTAATCCTTGGGACATCCGTCACTTCACCACTCGTGCGATTCAGGCGCTCAATCCGCAAGCGAAGACGATCCGCACCGATATGGGGTTTCCCATCTCGCGCCTGCCCGAGGTGGTGGAGCAGAGTTACGCGATTGCCGAGCGGCATCAGGTCGTGCTCCATACCTTTGGTCACGCTGGCTTAGGCATCCTGCATGCGTTGCTGCGCGAAGATCCGGCCGATACGGCGCGTTGGGCCGCGGCCAATCAGGCTAAGGACGAGATGGTGGCCTTTGTGCTGTCGGTCGGTGGCACTGCCTCAGGCGAGCACGGCATCGGCCTAGGCAGCCGCAAGTATGTGCAACAGGAGCACGGCGCGGCGCTGGAGCTAATGAAGGGGATCAAGCAGCTCTTTGATCCCAAGGGCATTTTGAATCCAGGGAAGATATGGTGAGAGGTTCCCCTAGGATAGGGACTACCCGCCCTGGTAGTCTGTCACGATGATTTTAAGGGGTTGATGAGTGCTGCGTCATTCCCGCGAACGCGGGAATCCAGGCAGAATAACCGAAGGTCGCTGCTTGATCTCCCTGGATGCCCGCTTGCGCGGGCATGACGGTTCTGAACCCCTCAAATTCAAAGTGACTGAGTACTACTTTTGTCGGCGCTGGGCTTCTTTTTTGTCCTGGTAATAAATGTAGAGGCCCAAGGATAAAACGAGAAGCGAGCCCGCAAGAAACATCCAGCCCAGGATGGTCATTTCTCCTCTATCAGAATTTTCGCCAGGTTCTCTCTTTGCTTCTTGTCCAGCAGTGGCATCAGTGTGTTGCAAACTCTTGGCTGAGAGCCTGGCGGGTCTCTTCCGCCTTGTCCTCCTCTGCCTTCTCCACCTTCACCGCGCAGAACTTGAACTCTGGGATTTTTCCGTAAGGGTCAAGGGCATCGATGGTGAGCAGGTTGGCCGCCGCCTCGCGGAAGTGGAAGGGGATGAATACGCTCCCCTTGTGCGTGCGTAGGCCAACCCGGGCCTTGAGCACGACCGTGCCGCGCCGGGAACTGACACGTACCCAATCTCCATCCTGTACTCCGAGCGCATACCGATCTTCGGGGTGGATCTCGACGAACGCTTCAGGCTCGATGGCGTGTAAGGCTTTGGAGCGGCGGGTCATGGTGCCAGTGTGCCAGTGCTCCAACACCCGGCCGGTGTTGAGCACGAAGGGGTACTCTTCATCGGGGAGCTCTTTGGCCTCGGCGAATTCCACAGCAATGAATTTCCCCTTGCCAGAGGGAAACGTATCTACGAACAGCACCTGCGTCCCGGGATGATCAGGCTGGGGACACGGCCAGAGTATGCCGGTTTTTCCCAGGCGCTCGTAGGTGAGACCAGCATAGCTGGGAGTGAGGGGGGTCATCTCGCGGAAAATCTCTTCGGGTGAGTTGTAGTGCATGGGATAGCCCATGCGAGTGGAGATCTCACAGATGATTTGCCAATCCAGCCGGGCCTGGCCGGGCGGCTCCAGAGCCTTACGGCCAAGTTGCACACGGCGGTCGGTGTTCGTGTAGGTGCCCTCTTTTTCGGGAAAACTGCTAGCTGGCAGGATCACGTCGGCGAACTCCGCGGTCTCGGTGAGGAAGATGTCCTGCACTACCAGGAACTCCAGGTTGGAGAGCGCCTTGCGCACCTTGTTGATGTTGGGATCGCTAAGAAAGGGGTTTTCGCCCATCATGTACATGCCCTTGATCGTCCCCTGGAGCGCGCCGTGGGCAATTTCGACCACGGTAAGACCAGGCTTGGGGTCAAGAGGCACGCCCCAGGCTTTTTCGAACTGCTCTCGTACCGCAGGGTTATCGACCCGCTGGTAGTCGGGGTAGACCATGGGGATGAGACCTGAGTCCGAGGCGCCCTGTACATTATTCTGTCCCCGTAGGGGGTGGAGGCCGGTTCCTGGCCGGCCGAAATTCCCGGTCATGAGGGCCAAAGAGACCAGGCAGCGGGCGTTGTCGGTGCCGGTGGTGTGCTGTGAGATGCCCATACCCCAAAAGATCATGGCATTCTTGGCCCGGCTGTAGGTCCGGGCAATGGTGCGGACCTGCTCAGCCGGCACGCCGGTGAGTTTTTCCACCAGCTCGGGGGTATAGCGGGCGACCGTAGCCTTGAGCGCCTCGAAGTCCTCGGTCCGTTGGGCGATAAACTCCTGGTCGGTCAGTCCCTCGGCTATGATTACATGCATCAGGCCGTTGAGAAACGCGACATCGGTGCCCGGCTTGTAACGCACGTAATAGTGGGCGTGGTCGGCCAGCGCCGGCCGGCGCGGGTCGATGACAATCAACGTGGTGCCGCGCTTGGCTGCCTGTTTGAAAAAGGTGGCTGCAACCGGGTGGTTTTCAGTCGCGTTAGAGCCGATCACCAGCGCGACATCGGCATATTGCACATCCCCGAAGACGTCAGATACGGCGCTGGAACCGATGGTTTGTTGCATGGCCGCCACAGAGGAGGCATGGCACAGGCGGGTGCAGTGGTCCACATTGTTGGTGCCGAACACCGCGCGGATAAGCTTTTGAAACAGGTAGGCCTCTTCGTTCGAGCACTTGGCCGAGCCAAAGCCTGCTAGCGCGCCGGGACCGTACTGGTCTCTAATACCTTTAAGTTTGCTAGCAACGAAGTCCAGCGCCTCATCCCAGGTCGCCTGGCGAAATGCCGGGAGCACCTCGGCGTAATCGACGATCCCACCGGGCTTCCGTTGCCATTGCCCGTCCTCGCTGCGTACATCATTCGAGAGCGGGCCTTTAGGATAGAATTCAGGCCGGCGAATGAGGGGCACGGTGAGACGCTGCGGGTGGAGGGCGTAGTCGAAACCATAACGCCCCTTCACACAGAGGCGGCCATGGTTCACCGGGCTCTCACGGCCGCTCACCTGCACAATGGTATTGTCCTTAACATGGTAAGTAATAGCGCACCCTACCCCGCAGTACGGACAGACGGAATCGATAGCCTTAGTCTCGGACAGCGGGACGTCAATCGTGAGCGCCTTGTTGAACAGTGCGCCGGTCGGACACACCGCGGCACACTCCCCGCACGACACACAGGTGGACTCGCCCATGGGCAGATTGAGGTCGAAGCCAATATGGGTGAGCGCACCCTTGCCGGTACGGCCGATGACCTCGTTGTTTTGGATCTCATCGCAGCCGCGGATACAGCGGTCGCACAGGATGCAGGCGTTATGGTCTACGGCAATGACAGGGGAGGACACATCGTGTCCATTTTCTGAGATGTGTGGCCGGAAGCGGAGACCCTCACCCTGGCCCTCTCCCCGGAGGAGAGAGGGGACTCTCAGGAGACCGTACTTCTCGCCGAGCAACTCTAACTCGCAGTTGCCGTTCTTTTGGTGCTTAGCACAGGGAATGGGGTGATCAGCGAGGAGCAACTCGACCAGCGTCTTGCGGCTACGCTCGATCTTGTCGGTATGGGTCTGTACCTCCATATTGGCTTCAGCCTGGCGGATACAGGCAGCCTGGGCGACGCGCGCGCCTTTGACCTCGACCGCGCACACACGACAGACCGCCACCGGTGGAAGCCGCGGATCGTGGCAGAGCACAGGGACGGCGATCCCCAACGTGCGGGCTGCGTCCCAGATGGTCGTGCCTGCGGGCACGGTGACCGTGCGGCCGTCGATGGTCAGCGTCAGAGATTGAGTGTCTTGTGTTTGCATGTCGGCCATGATTGGCGTCCTTGTTCGCGATCCCCTCTCCCGCAGGGCGGGAGAGGGAGCACGGGGTAGCAGCTCGACCGAACGGCCCTCACCCCGACCCTCTCCCACGGGGTGGGAGAGGGAGTAAAAACGTTCAGCCTAAGGGTTAGGAGTTCTCACGTTTTCATCAAGTCCTATTCCCAGTTCCTTGCACTTCTCTTCTGGGATGAACCCATTCTCATTCCATCCCCGCGCTTTATAGTACCCCTCGATCATCTCGCGCAACTCGGCGGCGGTCAGGCTCACCCCTTGAGCCACGCCGGTGGGGAGGGGCTCACTGAGCAGCCGCGGTGGCAGCCAGTCATCGTGCGGTCGCCAGCCTGCACGCACGTTAAACAGCTTCTTGAGCGTGTTAATCCGCTCGCCGACCCGGCGCAACTCAACGTCAGAATAGGGCCAGCCGGTGACTTTGCTCAGGAGGTCTGCGGCCTCGGCGTAAAAGTCGGAGAAGCATCGGCGCAAGAACTTGCAGACGATCAGGGAATCCAACACCGCGGCGAAATCTTCTGAAGCAGCAACCAGAGCGCCGCGGCCAGGGTCTGCGCGCAGGCGGTCGACCTGCCCGGAGAAGTCGGCCTCGTAGGCGCCGGAGCGGTTGTGGCAGGCCCCGCGTGGGCTCACTGCCAGACCCAGGGCCATGGTCTTCAAGCTGCGCGGCTCGTACCCGGGTAGTTCCATACCCTTGACGTGCATCGCCCAGCGCATCGCCTCTTCACCGACCTGCGCGGCTGCCCGCCGGGAACCCTTGGCGAGAAGAGCACCGAGGCCGCTACGTCTAGCGATCGCTGGGATGGCCGCCAGCAGAGCGTCGGCATTGCCAAAGCGCAGCCCCATAGCCTGGGCTTCGGGCAGGAGTCCCTTCTCTGCGCACTCCATCGCCCAGGCAAGGGTACCACCGGTACTGATGGTATCGAGGCCGTAGAGATCGCAGAGTTGCGCGGCCTGCAGGACAACCTCCGTGTTCTCGATACCGCACAAGGGGCCCAGAGCAAAGAGGGTTTCGTATTCCAGACGTTGTTCCTCTCCACTCAGGGACTTGAACAGGTGTTCACAGCGGATCGTACAGGAAGCGCAGCCATGCACGCGACTGAAGTTGTGCGCCAGCAGGCTTTCCCCGCTCAAGGCTTCGGCGTGGGAAAAGGTGGATTGCTGAAAGTTGCGCGTGGGCAAGGTGCCAAGACGGTTAAACACTGCCAGGTTAGCCACGGTACCGATCTCGCGGTACTTGGCGGTCAGCGTGCCCAGGCTGCGGTCTCGCAGTGAGTCGGCAATAGTCTGGACTCCACGCGGATCGGCGACGCGCACTCGGTAATGACCTCTCAGAGCGATCGCCTTGAGGTGCTTTGCGCCCATCACCGCGCCGACCCCGCCGCGGCCGGCGTGACGGCCCTCGTTGCTAATGGTAGCAAAACGGACACGGTTCTCTCCGGCTTGGCCAATGGCTGCCACGCGGACCTCTGCGTCACGTAACTCCTCACGCAGCGCGGTCTCGGTTTCGCTCGCACTCTTACCCCAGAGGTGGGCGGCATCTCTAAGCTCAACGGTGGGGTAGACATTGTGCCTACCCGTTGATGATGGGCTAGAAACCTGTCCTCCTTTGTCTTCATCACTAATGAAGAGATACACCGGAGAGGAGGCCTGGCCAGTCACCACCAGGGCATCAAGGCCGGTGCGCTTCAACTCCAGGGCAAAGAAGCTGGACGAGAGCGAGTCAGCAATAAAGCCGGTGAGTGGGGAGGTCGTAACCACGGCGAACTTGGCAGTGGTGGTCAGGCCGGTGCCGACCAGCGGTGCACTGGTAAAGATCAGCGGGTTGGCCGGAGCAAAGGGTTCAACTCCCGGCGGGGCGAAGTCGTAGAGCAGGCTGGTGCCAAGGCCGATCCCGCCGAGAAACGCCCGCAGGCGGGACTCTTCCACCTCGCGCCAAGAGCAGACTCCGCTACTCAGGTCAACGTGTAGCAGGCGACCGTGAAATCCGTACACGACTCACCCCCCGGCATCGCTCGATAGGATGAGCAGGCTATCCCCGGGCCGAATTGGCGTATGCAAGTCGCGGGTGAACTCGGTGCCGTTCAGGTTGCAGGCGTAACCGCTCGTCAGGGCACGGTGGTCAGCAGTGAGCACAGGACCGATCAGCTCTGGTACCGTCTCTGCTAGAGCTGCAAGCGCATCCCCCAGGGTTGCTCCAGCCGGTAGGGTCAGGGGCACTATGGCGGTCTTGGCTTTGAGCCGGGCGACGCCGAATAGCTCGACTGTACAGGTGAGACAGAGATTTGAGACAGAGACAGGGTTAGGACGAGTGACGAGTGACGAGTGACGAGTGACGAGTGACGAGTACGAAGGGGAGGCATTCTCCATCTCTGTCTTTGTTTCTGTCTCTGTCTGATCTTTCTGTCTGTTGTTCTGCCACAATGTCAGGGCAGCCTGATAGTCTTCCGGGCTGTTCAGGTTGCGGAAACTCAGCCCCTCAGGGTCGAAGCGGCTGATCTCGTCCGCGCTGACTTCGCGGGTGCGGACCTTTTGGTACAGAAAGATCGGACGCAACTCGCCGCGCTCCAGTTGCTCGTGCAAGAGCGGCGCGACGCTGCGTCGGTAGACCGCGTGCAACGGCTGCAAGCGCTCCTGCCAGAAGGGGACCACGACGTCATAATTGGCAATGTGCGAGATGAGATGGGCGATGAAAGACAGGTTCAGGAACGGAGCGTCGCACGAGGTCACGAAACAGACTTCTGTGCACGCTGCCCGTAACCCGTAGTAGATCCCACCCACTGGCCCCTGGTAGGCGACCTCATCACGCACAAAGGTCACTGGCAGTGGTGGCAGCTCCTGCCCAGGCGCAGCGACGACTACGATGTCAGCGAACAGCCGCGCCAGGGTACGCACCGTGTGGACGATTAACGGCTCGCCATCAAAGGGGAGCAGGGCTTTGGGCCGGCCCATGCGCGAGCTTTTGCCGCCGGCCAGGATAACGGCGGAGGTTGGGTGCTGGGTGCTGGGTGCTGGGTGCTGGGTGTTCATGGTAGGTGCCATTTATCTTTTTATCTACCAGTCCCTGACCCTGAGCTTTATTCCTTTTTTTCACCAACCCCCAACCCCTAACCCCCAACCCCCTGGAAGCACACCCCCTCCGGGCAGCGCTTCTGCGTGAGGTGCGCCATGATCTCGTCGCCGAAATATTTGAGCGCCGAGGTGATTGGCAGCGGCGCAGCCTGCCCGAGACCGCAGATCGAGGTGAGCTGCATGGTCTCGGCCAGCTCGCCGATCAGGTCAATTTCTCTGGTCTCGGCCTGGCCACGTGTAGCACGGTCGAGAATCTGGACGATTTTGTCGCTGCCCACCCGGCAAGGGACGCATTTACCGCACGACTCGTTACGGAAAAACGTTACCACGTTCAGCGCAACATCCAACATACAGGTTCCCTCGGCCAGGGCAACCACTGCGCCTGAGCCGAGCATGGACCCGACCTGAGCCAGGGATTGAAAATCAAGAGCAGTCCCGGCCATAGAGGCCGGCAGGAAGCCTGACGACGCGCCGCCGGGAGAAAATGCCTTGAGCTTTCTCGCGGCGCTGACGCCGCCGCCGTACTCGTTAATGAACGCCGCCGCCGAAAGACCGAGCGGGACTTCGTAGACCCCAGGCCGTTGCACATGACCACTCAGACCCAGGTACTTGAGCCCGCCGTTGTTGCGGCCCTGGCTCTTGAACCAGGTCCCCCCGTGCCGAAGAATCGCTGGGATCATGCACAGGGTTTCGACATTATTGATCAGCGTCGGCTTGCCCCATAACCCGTACGTGCCGGGGAACGGTGGCTTGTTGCGCGGCTCGGCCCGCTTGCCCTCCAGCGCTTCCAGCAGCGCAGTCTCTTCCCCGCAGATGTACCCGCCAGCACTGACAAAGATCTCTATGTCACAGGAAAAGTCTGAGCCAAGAATTCGCGAGCCTATAAGTCCCTGCGCTCGTGCCTCAGCCAGTGCCTTGGCAAGGATGTGTTCCTGGTGCGAGTACTCGTGACGGATAAAAATGTACGCCTTCTTGGCGCCGACCACGTAAGCGCCGAGCAAGAGTCCCTCGATCAGCAGGTGAGGGAATCTTTCCAGGAGAAAACGGTCTTTGAAGGTACCAGGTTCGCTCTCGTCGGCATTGACTACCACGTACTTCTCTGCGCCTGGCGTGTTGCGCACGATCTCCCATTTCACATCAGTGGGAAACCCGGCCCCGCCCAAGCCCCGCAGTCCACTCTCGTCCAGTGTCTTGATGATCTTGTCGACGTCTTGCGTTGCGAGCACCTCGCGCAGCGCAGCAAAGTGCTCAGCCTCCTGGGCATAAGGGTCAAGGGTCAGAGGAGTGGAACCGTGCTGCATAAAGGTAGTGTCAGGAACCGTGCCGTTGTGAAAAGCAGTCAGCAACTCGGCCAACCGTTTGTCGTCCACCGCCGCGTAGATCGTGTCGTTGATGACCACAGCAGGCGCCTGGTCGCAACGGCCCAAGCAGGACACTGCCCCAACTGTACACCCGGGCAGCGTGGCCGCGTTCCGCTCCGCGGCCCGGCGTATGCGGCGAGCCCCAGCCAGGTGACAGGACAGATCAGCGCAAACTTTCACCTCGAGCTGGGGCCGCGGCTGTAAACGAAAGTGCGGGTAAAAGCTTGCTACCGCCTGAATCTGGTACAGCGGGGTAGCGGTCCGTTGGGCAAACGCGCGCAGCTCAGCTTCAGGCAGGTAGCCGTGACGTTCCTGAATCGCCTTAAGCTCGCTGATGAGGTTCATGGGCCGCATGCTAGCACTTGGCCAAGCACAGTCTAGAGTCTAGCGTCTAGGGTCCAAATCGGTCTAGAGTCTAGAGTCTCTCAGTCTAGAGTCCAAATCGGTCTAGAGTCTAGCGTCTCTCAGTCTAGAGTCAGCTCAGAACCCCCTGGCCCCCGGACTCCGGACTTCGGACTCCAGACTCCAGACTCAGTACTCTTTGCAGCCGCAGTGGGATCAGGGTGCTGGCGAGCGCCAGCAGGATGAGAAAAACCCCCATTTCTGCCTGTAGACGCAGGGGAGAGAACAGCCAGACAGACGCGGCCGCGGCCGCTATCAGGCTGGTCGCGGCAAGCGCCTGGGCATGGCGCACGGTCCCTTCGTCACGCGCCCAAGTGAGAAAAGCCGGGATGAGGATAGAACCGGCACTGATGACAACTACTGGTAGCGTGTACATGTTGAGATCGATGTGCCCCAGCCACAACAGGGTCAACATCACCCCCTGAGACAGCGCGAGCCCAGTCGTTACCCCAAGAGCAGCGCGCAGAGTCCCCATCCCTAGAACCGCCCCGACAAACGCCAGCAGTACCAGCGCGCCCAGCATGCGCCAGTAACTTTCCTCGACGGCAGCGTGGACAGCGGCTAGTACCCCCAGGATGCCGCCGCCAAGGCGGAATTCGACGCCTGTGCCGTTCTGCGTGCTGATGAACTCGCGGGCGCGGGCCAAGGCGTGGGCGACAATCGCGGGGGAGTAGTCACGGTAGAAGAAAGTCACGGCGGTGGTACGGAAGTCGGTCGAGAGAAAGCGCTCGACCTCACTCGGGGTCGCCGCGGCAGTGATGATGCGGAAGATCACCTGCCCGGTCGAATCGATGTCGTCAGGTACCATCTCCCACTTGGGGATATCCTCGTGAAACATGCGGCTGATCGACTTGATCAAGCCGGTAATGGCGACCGCCCCGCCCAACTGTTCGTCCTCGGCCATATGGTGCTGGAAGGCCTCCAGCGTCTGCAGTGCCTGTGGGTCACGGAAGGCCGCTTCACCAGTGGTCCGGGCGATCACGATGAGCTGGTTGATACCGATGAATCTCTTGTTCACCAGGGCAAAAGCGCGGTTGTAAGGGTGGGTGGGATAGAACAGGGTGGTGCCCATCATCTCCCGGCCGGCTTCGAGCTGCAAGACTGCTGTCAGCCCCAGTAGGCTCACCACGGCGATACCGAGACGCGTGACCAGAGAAGGTCGAGGCGAGCCGCCTAGCCCTCTTGCCACACGCAGCGCCAGCCGTTCTCCCCAGGAACCGGCTGCTGCCGGCACACCCTGGAGGCGCATGAGAGACGACCAGAGCGGCAGCAGGGTCCAGAGGGAAAGGAGGAGTCCGGCAATCCAGCCTGCGCTGAGATATCCCAGGGCTCGTAGTATCGGTACGTCAGAAAAGGCGAGCACCAGCATTGCGGCACCGTCGGCGCACAGCGCGGCCGTGAGCGGGCGCCACAGGGCCGCGGCTGTGCGTTCGAGCGCCTGTTCCCGGCTCGACTCCTCGGCGAAGGGAGCGAATACCGCGCGGTACTCGCTGGCCAGGTGTGTCTGCCAGCTCAGGACCAGAGCAATACCCCGGGCACACAAGGGAAAGAGCATGAGCAGAGCGAGGGGTTCGAGCGTCAGCCCACGGACTCCGAGGATGCCGAGCCCCCACAGCGCGCCCAGGAGATTCACCACGAGCACGAGGAGCGTGCCACCGAAAAGATCGATCATCTGGCCAGTGAGGAAGAGCGCCACACCGCCGCTCACGAACAAGAGCAAGAGGAAGCGTGGGGCCGCATCGATCAACCAGGCAGCGAGCACCAGGTTGCCGGCAAAGGCAATGTCGGTGTTCGCGTCACGCTCGCGCTCGGCTATGGTTTGGAGCCGCGCGAAAATGGCCCGCGGCTCCGCCATCCCATCCCAGAAGCCGGCACGAATCAGGGCGGTCTTGTTATCCGGAGAGACATAGACGCCACGGATACCGAGGTTGGTGTAGACCGCGGTCTTAATCCGCGTGAGCGCCGCGGGAGTTTGCGGTTGGTCGGGGTGATCCACGACCGGTAGGATGTTGATGCTCCCGTTGCGGATCTTGATGTCCTTGAGCCGGGGGTGCGTTAAGGACATAACCTCAAACGGGTTCGCCCCTCTGGTGTCAAGCAGGTCAACAGTCAGGCGATGAATTTTCCCCAGGGTCTCGGCAGTGTAGATCGTGCCGTCTTTGACCGTGACCGTCACCACTACCGTGTTGGTCATCTTCAGCATCTCGGTGAACTCTTGGTAGAGGCGGACGTGCGGATGGCGACCAGGATAGTAATCGGTTACCCGTGAAGAGAGGGTGACCTGCCGAGCCCAGAACGCGCTCGGCAGGGTCAGCGCAACGGTCAGGAGCACAATAAACAAGCGGTGATGTACCAGGAAGCGGCAGGAGGGGCGACCGAGCGAGTTCCCCTTCCTGCTCCACAGTCGGACAGGCATAGCCCCCTCCCAAACGGTGAACAGGCACTATACCCCGTCTGTGCCGAGTTTTGTAGGGGCAGGGCTTGCCCTGCCTAAGGGAAAATGTAGCCGTTGACAAATCTTTTCGCTCTGGTCTAAGAAGGGGGCACGTTTTGCTTAGCATTAGGTAAAGAGGAGGGAAGTCAGTCATGAATAGGAAAGCTTTCGAGCGCTGGCGGCTCTGGCTGGGGGCTGCTGTGCTCGTCTGGGCGGTGGGGGGGGCAGGCCCAGAGGACGCCCGTGCGGAAGCGGCCTCGCGCATCCGTGACCACCTCTATGCTGCCTACCTCCTCTCTCCAGACGAGGCCTGGGCGGTAGGTAGCTTCGGCGCGATCTACCACACCAAAGATGGCGGCAAGCAGTGGGAGAAACAGGACGGCGGGGTTATTGAACCCCTCTATGCTGTACGCTTTGTAGACGCGAATGAAGGTTGGATCTCAGGAAAGTCAGGTCTGATCCTGCACACCACCGACGGCGGGACCAAGTGGGAGAAGCAGGTCAGCGGCACGACGCACCACCTGTTCAACCTGACATTCGCAGACAACAAGCGGGGGATCGCAGTCGGTGACTACGGTACCGTGCTGCAGACGGCTGATGGTGGCAAGACCTGGCAAGACCGTTCGGCCGGGGAGGATGTATTCCTCTATGCGGTTGTTCTGCACGCGTCAGGCAAGGCTTGGATCGCGGGAGAGCGCGGCACGGTCCTGGTGAGCGAGGATGGAGGTGGGACCTGGCATAGACAAGAGAGTGGCACCGAGAGCACGCTCCTAGGCCTGGACTTTGCCGATGATGCTTGGGGCTGCGCAGTAGGGATGGACGGGACCATTCTGCAAAGCGCTGACAGCGGCAGGACCTGGAAGGCCTACGAGAGCCCGGTCCAAACCGCCCTCTATAACGTCATGCTCGACGGGCAGCTCGGCTGGGCGGGTCGACGCACCAGAAGAGCTGGCGCTGTACTGGCTGATGGGCGTCTCAACCGTGCCTGGCTCGCATGGCATACTGACCGGCTCCAATGGCCTCGTGCTCTTTACTAAAGGCAGCACGGTCGATTTCGAGGCGCGCTTTAAGAAGCGGGAAGCTGCTCAATAATAGCTCCCGTTCGTGCTGCGCCGCTCTGAGTACGAACGGTTGCCGAACGGCGTAGGGACGGTTCACGAATCGCTCCTACTGGTGACCAACACGTCAGAGAGCGAGGGATACCTACCATGCTGCCACGCAGTTGGATGGAAGCGTACATCAACTTTCTCCTCAAGTTCCGCTTGCCGATCGTCATCGTACTCGCGCTTATGACCCTCTTTCTCAGCTACAATGCCCTGCATATGCGGGTCTACACCAACTTCTTCGACCTCTACCCTCCTGGTCACCCCTATATTCAGCTCTACCAGAAGTACCGGCGCATGTTCGGCACCGCCAACGTCCTTATGATGGCGATTGAGACCAAAGAGGGAGACATCTTCAACGTTGACACCATCAACAAGATCAATTATGCGACCCTGCAGACGCTCGAGACTGCCGGGGTCAACCCCTATCAGCTCCTGTCGCTGACTTCTCCTAAGATGCGGAACATCCGTATCACCGGGGCGATCATCACCGCCTATCCCATCATGTACCCGGGCCCGCCCAAAACCCCAGAGGACATCAAACCGATCCGGAAGGCGGTGTATACCAACGAGGGGGTGCACGGGTTCTATGTGTCGGAAGACAACACTGCCGCCCTCATCACTGCCGGCTTTTGGGAAGAAGGGGTGGATTTCCGCAACTTGTACGAGCGCATGCAGAAGATCCGTCAGGAGGTGGAGAAAGGCGGCAAGCACCGGGTCTACATCGCTGGCTTTCCGATGCTCTACTCGTGGGTCTTCAGCTACAAAGACTACATCCTGGAGGTCATCGGCGTCACCACTGTGATCATTCTTATCTTGTTGTGGTTTTACTTCCGCACCTTTACCGGGGTATGGGTACCGCTCTTCTCGGGCTTGTTGAGTTCACTCTGGGCGTTGGGGTTCGCCGGCTACTTTGGCTTTAACCTCGACCCCCTGGTGCTGGTAGTGCTGGTGCTGATCACGGCCCGGGCGCTCTCGCACTCGGTGCAGTCGATGGAACGCTACCATGAGGAGTACCACCGCCTGCAGAACAAGCAGGAAGCGATCCTAGCTTCGTACCTGAGCCTGTTCAGCCCGGCTCTCGTGTCGATCGCTTCGGACGGGCTAGGGATCTTCACCCTGGCCCTGGCACACATCCCACTGATTCAGAAGCTGGCCTATGTGTCCAGTTT
>WNGG01002197.1_pt1 | contig 26576 bp, 23 predicted proteins | sample 5400661 | NCBI WGS metagenome assembly WNGG01 (sample SAMN13153372, study PRJNA577476) | soil metagenome | isolation source: 100 cm soil or saprolite under Garry oak tree replicate 1 | place: USA:California | collected 2016-06-15
CGTGCGCCGGGGGCTTTGAACTTCGCGGTGGACCGGCATTCTCGTGGCAGGGGGATTCGAGGCAGGGCCGAACGTTTTTCCCGGAAGAACCCGATGGACCGCGCGATGGCGGATCCCGTCGTGCGAGCACGCGATCTGTGGAAGAGCTACGACGGTCGCGCGGACGTCCTCTGCGGCGTGGACCTCGACGTGGCCGCTTCGGAGGCGGTCCTCGTCTTCGGGCCGAACGGCAGCGGGAAGACCACCCTCCTCTCGCTCCTCGGCGGGCTCGACGTGCCGAGTCGCGGTTCCGTGGCGATCGGCGGGCAGGAGATCTCTCGGTTGAAGGAATCCGCCCTCGCGAAGATCCGCCTTCATGAGGTCGGGTTCGTGTTCCAGACCCACAACCTCATCGACGATTTGACCGTGGAGGAGAACGTCGCCTTGCCGCTTCGACTCGCTCGGAAGTCGGCCGAGGCTCGCGTGGCCGACCTGCTCGCGGCCTTCCAACTCGCACGGCTCGCCACCCGTCGACCGAAGGAGATCTCCGTCGGCGAGGCGCAGCGCGTCGCCGTTGCACGGGCCCTCGCGAACGGCCCGAAGGTCATCCTCGCGGACGAGCCGACCGCCGCGCTCGATGCGAAAGGGACCACCGCGGTGCTCGCCGCATTCGAACTCGCGCGGAAGTCCTACCACGCAGCCCTCGTCGTCGCGACCCACGATGCCGACGTCAAGGGATTCGGCGCGACATCGTATCGATTGGACGCCGGAACGTTGACGCCGGTCCCCTGAGGAAAAGTCTTTATCACGTCCGGAGAGTTGCGCCGCGGATCGGGCCCCATGGACCTGACTCGCAATCGAATGGCGCGGGCCGTGGGCAAGGCACGCGATGTCATCGTCGCGAACGCGGCGCGGGGCCTCGACCAGGTGAAGACGCCGCTCTATCGAAACGCGTTCTACCTCATGCTGGCCTACGCGGTCGGCGTGGCGGGCGGACTCCTCTTCTGGGTCGTCGCGTACCGATTCTATTCGTCCAACGATACCGGCTTCGCGATTGCGATGCTCAACACGCTGACATTCCTCGCCGGCGTCGCCACGCTCGGGATGCCGATCGCCCTGATTCGCTTCCTGCCGGAAAGCGACAACCCGACCGCGCTCACGAATTCCGTCCTGACGGTCTCGGGCGGAATCGTGTTCGTCTTGAGCCTCGTGTTCATCATCGGCCTGCCCGTCTGGGCCCCCGGCCTGGTCGTGCAATTCTGGCGGCCTGAATACGTGCCGATCGTCGTGCTGACTGGAATTGCGTACACGTTTGGCCCGGTCCTTGACCAGGCGGCGATCGCGGTTCGACGCGCCGACCTCTACTTCTGGCGCATCGTGATCTTCTCGGTCACGAAGATCCCGTTGCCGGTCGTCTTCGCCCTCCTGCTCGGGCAGGCGTTAATCCGAATCCGGGTCCTCGGGATCTACATGTCCTGGTCGATCGCGTTCGGGGTGAGCGTCCTCGTCGCGGCGTTCATCTTCCTCCCGCGCGTGATCCCGGGATACCGGCCGCGGCCCGGGTACAGTCGGGAACGCCTTCGACCGATGTTCGGGTTCAGCATCGGCAACTGGGTCGCCGGCGTCATCGGCAGCGGCGGCAGCCTTCTCTTGCCGCTCCTCATCATCAACACGCTCCGGCCGATCGGCACCGGGGCAGCCGTCATCACCTCCTCCGACAGCACCGCGGTTTACTATGCTGCAACGGTCGTCGCGGGCAGCCTTTCCGCAATCCCTGCGGCCACGATGACCTCCTTCTATGCGGAGGCCTCGCAACGGAACGCCGCGCGGCGTCGCGACGAGCGCCGGGCCATCGGTCTCTCCCTCGCCCTCCTCATACCCGGGATCCTGGCGTTGTGGTTCCTCGCCGACACGCTCCTCCGGATCCTGTTCGACCTGCGGCCGGAACTGGCGGACCTCGGCACGCCCGCACTCCAGATCCTGGGCCTCGCATCGATCCCCGTCTTCCTGAACACGATCTTCGGCACCCGCGTCCGGATCCGGAAACAGGTGGCCCCTTCGATCGTCTCCGCCGGGATCCTGACCGCGACGACGCTCATCCTCGGATACCTGTTCCTCACCTGGTACGGCCTGCCCGGCCTCGCGTGGGCGGTCGTCCTCGGGAACGCGGCCGCGACCCCGTACCTGTTCTTCGCCGCCGGAAAGCCGATCGAAGAAGAAGCGATCGAACCGGCGCCGATCGTGCCGTAGGGAGGAGACCTTGGCGACCGCCACCGCGCGTCCAACGCCTGCGATGCCCGCGTCGCGCTGGCCGTATCTCCTCGCATACCTCGCAGCGGTGATCGTGGCCGAGGTGCTCATCACGATTCCCGGTGGATCGACGGGTCAGTCGATCGGTCTCTCGATTCACATCCTCCTCGTGTTCACGCTGATGTTCCTCTCGGTCTTGATCCAGCCCAAGGACGCGACGCTCGCGCCGCTCCTCGTCGCAGCGAGTCTGGCCTCCCTCGTGCGCGTGTTCTCCCTCGCGGTCCCGCGGTACAACTTCCTCGGGCTGCCCGGGCCGAGCGCGGAAACGAATCCGCTAAACACCGTCCCGTGGCTCGCCCTGGTCAGCGTGCCGCTCCTCGTGTCAATTGGGACGGTCGCCTACGTGCAGCAGTTGCGGCCCCGTGACCTTGGATTGCTCTTCGAACGGTGGGTAGACTTCCCAGTCCAGGCGGGAGTCGCGATGACGGGGATTCCCTTGGGGCTCCTCGAGTTCGCTATCCTGCAGATCCCGCCGTCCCAGTATTGGACTCACGAGATGACGTTGGGCTCCCTCGTATTCGGCGGGCTCGCCATCTTCTTTGCGACCGGCCTCTCGGAGGAACTCATCTTTCGAGCGATCCTCCTGAAACGGGCGGTCCAGGGCTTAGGGGAACGCGCCGGCTTGCTCTATGTGACCGCGATCTTCGCGTCGCTCCACATCTTCTTCCTCAACGGCATCGACCTCGTCTTCGTGTTCGGGGTCGGATTGTTCTACGGCTTCGTCGTGCTCAAGACGAAGAACCTTTGGGGCGTTATCCTGAGTCACAGCCTGGGGAACGTCATCTTGTATCTGGTCGCGCCATTCATCTTCGCCCCGATTCACTGAGCAGACCAGCCTCTTGTGAGGCCGCTGCCTTCTCACGGCGGCCGTTCACGAAATTCGGTAGGTCCGACTCTGCGGTCGGACGAGCCGGCCGACCCAGTACGAGATGAGCGGCAGGTACCAGATGTACAACCGGGTCGGGACCCCGAACAACGTCCACTCCCAAAACTGAGGGGCGATCGAAATCGCTGTCGCGAGCGAGAGGATCGCCAAGCGGTTCCTCCCGTTGCGAAAGAGTCGAGCGAGTTCCGGCGCGACGAGATTCCTCTCTTCGATGCTGATCACGTGAGCGAACGCCGCCAGGATCAGCATGATTCCGGTGAGGTCCAACCCGAAGAGGGTGGACGCGTACGCCCCGACCGCGGAAGCCTCGGAAGGCGTCAACGACGGGTTGACCAGTTCTACGCTGTTCAACAGGTACGGGACGATCGCCACCAGGAGCAAAAGGGCCACATTGAGGAACGTCACGGCCTTCGTTTCTCCTGGCAGGACGGACATGTACGTCGTGTAGATGATCCAGGCGGTAATGAGGACTAGGAACGTAAACCCGAACGCGAAGATGTGGCTGTTGATCTCGGCCTGCGTCGTCGGCGAGCTCGCAATGAGGCCAATGGCCCCGATCGAGAGAGACAAGCCGAACACCAGGTCGGCCAGCGTTTCGATCCGAGGACGCGGACGTCGCTCGCTGGGCAACGGCTGAATCGACATCCCGGTCTCCTTCAGTTGGGGCGGACGCGGTCCAAGAAATCCCGGACGACTTCGATGTAGTGGGCCCGTTCTTCCCACATCGCCAAGTGGGCGCTCTTCTCGAACCGCACGAGCTTGGAACCGCGAATGCCGCGATGGATGCTCATGGCCACCCGCGGCGTGACCTCGTCGTAGCGGCCCACGGTCACGAGGGTCGGGACCTTGATCCGCGGGAGCTGGTCGGTCACATCCCAATCCTTGATCGTGCCGATGATCGTGAACTCGTTCGGTCCGTTCATCGTGAAGTAGACCGGTTGGCTCGCGTGCTCGAAGGTGTAGGTGACTTCGCGGGGCCACACGGGGAGGCGGCACACGTACCTCCGGTAAAACACATTGACCGCCGCGAGGTACGCGGGGTTCTGGTAGTCCTCGGTCGCCTCGTACTTCGCAATGGTGGCCCGGGTCTTCGGCGGCAGCCGATTCACGAGCCGCCTCATTTCGCGAACCGTCAATGGGACGCTCGCCAAGCCTCCCGTGATGACGAGGCTTCGCAGGTTCCGCTGGTACTTCAACGCCGTCGCGATCGCAAGGGCGCCGCCGTAGCTCGAGCCCATCAGGTGGACCCTACCCAGCCGCAGCGCCTTTCGCACCGCTTCGACCTCCTCGACGTTGTGGGCGATGCTATAGAGCTCGGTGCCTCGCGGACGCTCGGATTTCCCGCAACCGAGTTGGTCCATCAACACGACTCGATACCCGAATTGGGCGAGGTCCTCAAGTGGCAGAAGGTAGTCAGAGGTTGAATCCGAGAATCTTTGCGTAGCCCTCGATCGGTTCCATGGTTGCAACGCTCGCCGCGGGATACGAACGTTGCCGGATGACTGTTTAGGTACGTCGGCAATCGGCTTCGAGCGCGAGGCGGTTACTGCGCGGGGAAGCCGTCCTCGTCGGTCAACAGTTCTCCCTCCGGGGTCCGGTCGTATCGGAGGGAGTCCAATCGAAGCGCGACATCCGCGAGGCCAAACTCGCCGGTCGCCACGGCGAGGGCCGCGTCCTCAATTTCGATTCGCTGCCTGGTGGCAATCGGCGGGACCTTCTTGACGCGGTAATATGCGAGCAAAGCCTGGAGGACGGCGACGGCCCGTTTGATCCGAGCGTCGAAAATCTGGTCGACCGCGTCTTGTTCGGTTTCCGTCGGGTCCGCTCGGAGCATCGGAATCAACGACCGATCGGAAATCCGAGAATCCATAAATAGTATGGAGGGCCGGTTATCTAGGGAGATTATCACCGGTCAATTTTCGAAGGCGATTATCACCAATCGAAACGCGATTCTGAGTGGCGGCGTAGTATCGCCCGTTTCGCAAATGCAACCGCCGGAGACTCGCGCGACGAGATGGCTCGCGCGCGTCGTTCGTGTTGTGTGAAATCCGACACCCTTGGCCGATATGGTCCACTTTTTGTCAATCGCGTGGAGGCCAGTCCCCGGAAGGTTAAAGACACATCAAGGAATCGGTTCGCGGTATGCGGGGGAGCGTACTCGGTCTACCGTTATGGCTCATCATGGCCGTCATCGTCGTGCCGCCGATCGCCTACTCGCTGTCGCGGGCCGCCGCCGTCCCGGTCGAACTGATCCTTCCGACCGCGGTCGCGATGGAGGTCGTCTTCCTCACGCAGACCGTCCAGCAAGCCCTGCGTCGCGCCGAGGTCCGAAGGCACTTTGGGTTCGCGCTCTGGGAACTCCATCAAGAGCTGTCGCAGCATCTCGAGAGCCTCGACCGTAGGCTGGTCCTCGTCCGCCAAGGGGTCAACTCGGAGCCGAACCTGGACTCGCTGCGTACGTGGGCCTCGTCCGTGGATGCGTTTGCCGTCGACGCGTGGGACCGGTTTCTCGCAATCGGCGGGCTCCACCGGCTCTTGGACAGCGCCCCCGATCAGGTGGCTTCGAACCTCTACCGCTACTATCACGGCGTCGGGACGTTCAACAACGAGGCCGCGCTCCGGGAACGGTTGCTCCAAAAGCTGTTCAACGTCACTGGCCCCGCCACGACGGGCATTTTCAAGAACGTGAAGGCCAGCGACAAGCGCCTGGAGTCGTGGCTCGCCGAGGTGCCATCCCGATTAGCCGTGTTGACGCGGGACATCCAGCATGTGCTGCGAGATCTCGGTCACATGCCCGAAGTGATCATCTCCGGGGACGACGAGAAGAGATTCTCGACCGTCGACCACCGAGATGCCGAGGCGTACAACCGATGGAGGGAGCGCCACGGCGACGTGTCCACCCCCGCGGTGGAGTCCCGGCGGGAATGGTCGGTCCGCGACGATCCGGTGCGGTGACCCCGCGTCCCCGGGAGCACGGCTCGAGGGTCGGGCATGCGCCCAAACGCTGCGCGCGTGTGTAGCTGAACGCTTTGTCGCACGTGCGGTGGCCCTTGTGAACGTGCGGTGGCCCTTGTGGACGTACCGTCCTTGACCCCTCGGCGCACATGCTGGGGCACTCGCGGCCTGTCAGAGGGGCTCGTCTTATCGCGTCGCCTCGTGCAGACTTGGCGTATTGGAGGGTCGACCGAACGACACGGAAGCGGAGCTCGGCATCCGAGGGGCACCGTCCCCAAGTCCCGCCGCCGGAGCGCTCGCGCGCCCGACCGCCCGAAAACCCTCGGAGCGCGGGAGGGCGAAGCGCCGCCGACCGTGAGGTCGAACGGTTCTTGGGACCGACGGTCGAGAAGGTCACCCGGATCGTGCTCGCGTCCCGGGCCGGACTCAGCGCCGAAACGCCCTGGCTGGAGATCTTGGGTGCACTCGAGCGCCTAGAAGGACGCCACGGGTTCGATCCCGAACTCGTCGCCACCCTCCGCTGGATCGCGCAGCCTCATTCCGACTCGAGTACGCGGGCGACCGGTCCGAGACCTTCATCCAAGCCGGAAGACCGCTCCACGAAATAGGCTTCTGATCCTTCGAATGGCGTGAGGCGAGCCGCGGGCGAGCGGATCGGCCCTACAAGACCTCGAGGACCTTCACCGCGACGATGAAGGCGAAGACCACGAGGAGCGGGCTGATCGGCACGAGGAGCGTGTGGGACAGGACCTTCGAGCGCATGCTGCCCGATTCCTCCGCGTGGGCGCTCGTCAGCTCCCGCATAATCAGGAACAGAATGAGGGCGGCGACCGCCGCGGCGCCGAAGCTCCCAGCGAGGAACGTCGACGTGACGGTGACGACGGTCGTAATCATGCGATGATCCCTTCTGTCCAATACGGTCGCAGGAAGGTTGCTCTATATAAATACATCCCCGACGGGTGTTCGTTTCGACCATCAATCGTGAGAATCGTCATGCGGCTCCTATCGCCTCCGTTTCCCGCCGCCCCCGCTCACGAGCGCCGCGATGGTCGCCGCGATGTACGCGCCAACGCCGATCCAGCTATAGCTGATCCCCAGGATGAGCGCCGTGTTCAACGCATACTGCGCCTGCGCGAATCCGTTGTCCCCTGAGCCGGGGAGCATCATGCCCGACACCCCGAGGATCAGCGCGGAGGCTGCAGCCGGTCCGACGACGTAGCGGGAGAGGAGCTTCTGCCGTTGGATGAGTCGTGATTTGCGAACGGCGATCTCCCGGTCCGTCGCCTCGATCGTGGGGACGTCCGGGATACCGCCGGGCTCCATCTCCATCGCCCGCGCGTCTCGAGCCGCGCTCGCTTCGACTTCGCTGAGGCTCTCGAGGAGCTCGTCGATGTCGCGGTCGACGTGATCTCGTCCCGACATCGTGTCGGGGAGGGGCGGCGGCAACGCGTTCGAGTTCGGGTGGTTCGACGACCCGCGCGCGAATTTCCCCTCGATCTCGCGGATCTGGCGAGCGAACGAACGACGGATGCTCAGGGCGAGGCCACCCAAGCCGACGAGGAAGATCGCCGCGACGAGCATGTACGTCGTGTAGATCCACCGCGTGATGTTTGCGTCGAACCATCCCGGCGCGGGGAGCGTGGCAGCGAACGTCCACGCGAAGTACGCGACAACGACGAAGAAGACGCCGAAGATAATCGCGAGCGTCCTCGGTCTCATCGATTCGCCACCGACTCCACCATTCCTACCGGGGAGTCGGATATACTTCATCCCCTCCTTCTCATTTTTGATAGCCGCTCGCCCGCCGTCCAAAGGTATTTCCGGCCGGGGGTCGTGCGTCTTCCCTGAGGAGGGCCGGATTCCTTCGGAGTCGGCCCCGACGGAGGGATCCGTTGAGCGGTTTCGGGATGCGCGAGAGACGGTCGGCAGCGCGGGAACTCGCCATCGTCAGCCTCGCCGGACTCGCTTCGTTCCTGTTCCTGAATCACGAGAACCTCTACCTGAGGAGGCCGTTCGCGCTCTCCAACGCCCCGATCGAAGCGTACTTCCTCGCGACGATCGTCATCTACCTGTTCCTGCGGATGCTGATCATCGCGGCGGAAATGCGCCCGACCCGCTCGCGTGGCGGCGCGATCCACTGCTCGGAGTGCGGGCAGCGCCTCGACACCCTGACCGCCGCGGGACGCGAGGCCCACCGCCGGATCGAGCTCACGCCGAAGCCCTCCGAACGAGAGATCGTCTCCGCGGTGGCCCTCCGCAAAGCCGTGGACGCCGCGCATTTCTCGGCCCGTGCGTCCAACGTCGTTTCTCGGGACGACGTCCCGACCTCGGCTCGCGATCTGGAGAACATATCGAGCCGCGACCTGGTGGCCGCGATCGACGACCCGGAGCTGCTCGAGCGCCTTCGGCATAGCCCGAATCCGCTACGGGATCCGCGAGTCAAGCGCTGAGCCCAACGAAGACGAGAAGCTCTTCGAGGATCCGGTACGTGAATCCCCAGATGAGCCGGCTCTCATAGGTGAACGACGGCACGTTCAACTCCCCGAGGATCGTCGTGACGGTCGCCCTTCCCTGATTCGCCAGCAGGTCGGCGAGGGGGACCCAGAACACGGCGGCCATCTCGGGCCCGGCGGTCGCTTCTAATCGCTCCGTCGCCAGCGCCACGAATGGAACGACGAGCACCTCCGGCTTGTTACCGGGCGCCCGCGGAGGCATGTGTCCGAGGATCTCGGCGCGATGCTCGAGATCGATGCCGACCTCCTCTTTCGTCTCGCGGGTCGCGGTCGCGAGCATCGTCGGGTCCTCCGCCCGATGCCGTCCGCCCGGAAGGCCCACCTGCCCGGACCACGGATCCCCCTCGCGTTTCGTCCGCTCACCCAAGAGGACCTCAAGGCCGTGAGGGCCGTCGCGCAGGATGACCATCACGGCGGCGGCGGGTTTCGCCTTCAGTTCGGCTTCGGCGAGCTCCACCGGGAGCAGGAACTTCCGTAGCCGGTCGAGGGACGGTTCGGACACCTGGAAGCGGCCTATGCCCTTTCGGAATATAATGGGATTCATCCAAGGAACATTCGTCTTGGATTGCGTGCGTCCAGCGATTGTGCGCGCTGCGTTCACGCCGGTCTCGGGATCCGCTTGCGTCGCCGCTCCCGCACCCAAAGACCGAAGGCGACCAGGGCGATTCCCGGAGCGATGAGCCCCGACGCGACGGTGATGAACTCGGGCTCGATTCCCGCGACCCGGTACGAGACTCGGACATCCTGCGTCGAATTCTCGGCTCCCCGGCCGTGCGCGAGGACGAGAAAATACGTACCAGAACTCGGGAGATCGATCGCGAAGGAACCGGAGGAGCCGTTTACCGAAAACAGCCCGTAGCCCCAGCCGATGAACGCGTACAGCTCGTACTGTTTCTCGCCGAAGACGTACAGGTGCACGACATCGCCCGCGAGCGCCGCGAACTGCCCGGACATCCGGCTGCTGCCGATCACTTTGATTTGATACACGTAGAACCACGCAGGTCCCGGAGGAATCGTCGCAACCGTCCCTTGCGTCCCTTGCAAGAACGAAGCCGCGAGGAGCGCTTGTCCGGAGAGAAACAACACGCCACCGACGAGAAGGAGGACCCGCGGCGCCTTCCAGAGGTTCGCCACTCTTCGGAGGCTGCCTCTCCCCTCCACCGCCCCGCTCCCGTAGAGGTAATCGGCGTGAGGCTATTTGTCCGTTCGCAATGCGCGTCGAACAGTCATCGTGAGGTCACCGGCTCCGATTCTCAGATCGGAGAATGTTATCTCCATCGAGCACCGTCCAAGAAGCTTTATGGCGCGTCCCGACATGGATTGCAGCCAAGACCCATAACCTGAGGCGTTCTCGGAGAGCAAGGGGGACTGGGCCCGTCGAAAACGATCCTGAACAAACCCCCGGCGCGTGGCGGCTTCTGATCTGGGCCGCTCTCCTCGTTCTCGCAATCTCATCCCAATCCGTTTCGCCCTCGAGCTGGGGCGGACTCGTCGCGCTCTGGGGATGGACTCCCCTTCTCGTGGGTATCGCCGCGGCGTGGACGGTCATTGGTCTCGGCGGGTACCGCGAGTGGAGGCGCCATACGGACCGCCTGGAGACGATTCCCATTCGGATTCATGTGGACGGCAGCCGCGGGAAAACCGGGACGTGCCGCCTCATCGGGGCCGCCCTCCGCGCGAACGGACTCCGGGTCGTCGTCAAGACAACCGGAAAGATGCCGATCCTCATCGACGCGTCGGGGAACGAGAAGGTCATCGACCGTCCGCCGACGCCGACCGCGAATCTGCGGGAGCAGAAGGAAATTGTCCGCCTGGCCGCGGAACAGCACGCCCAGGCGATCGTGGTCGAATGCATGGCCGTCGATCCGGAACTCCGCCGGGCCTCCGAGAACACGCTGATCCGGGCGACGTTGGCCGTCATCACGAACGTCCGCCGGGACCACCTGGAGGTCATCGGACCGGACATTGGAACGGGCGCGCGAAATCTGAGCGATGTGATCCCACCGAACGGGACCGTCGTGACGGCGGAGCATCGGTTGCTTCCCCCGCTGGAGGACGAGGCGGAGAAGCGCCACGCGAAGGTCGTGACCGTGGACCCGGAGACGATCTCCGACGCACTTCTCGAATCCTTTCCATACATCACGTTCAAAGAAAACATCGCCCTCGCCCTCGGCGTAAGCGACCTCTTGGGGCTCGACCGGGAGCGCGCCCTCGACGGGATGTTGCATTCGACGCCGGACTATGGGACGGTCCGCCTCTTCGAGCGGAAGAGCCGGGCGGGACCGTACACGCTCGTTTGCGCGCTCGGCGTGAACGATGTCGATTCCCTGCTCGAACTTCAACGCGAGCTGATCCGTCGAAAGAAACTGAACGGCGGGCCGATCGTCGGACTGTTCAACAGCCGGGAGGACCGCGCGACCCGGAGCCTCGAATTCGCCCGCATGATGGTCCGGGAGCTGGAGTTCCGGTCCGTGATCGTGACGGGTCGGCACACGAAAGCGTTCGTCCGTGCGGCCGTGCGGAACGGCTATCCTCGGGATCGAATCTCGGAGATGGAAGACGCGACGCCGAGAGAGATTCTCGAGGCGGTCGATGCCCGTGCGCCACCCGATGGCGCGGTGTTCGCCTGCGGAAACATGGTCACCTCGATCGGGTACGGTCTCGTCGAGGAGCTCCTTGGAGGAGGATCCGATGGTCACGCTGGGAGTTAGCGTCCTCGTCCTACAGACCGCCGTCTTCGTGGGCATTGCGGTGAGCATGTTCTGGTATGAACGGAGTCTGCTGTCGCCGGGAGGCGTCGTCGTTCCAGGCTATGTCGCCCTCTTCCTCTTGCTGCGGCCCGAGATCGTCGCCTACACGATCGGGATCGCCCTCGCGACCGCCGCACTCATGCGGTATGCCTCGCGGTTCACGATCCTGTTCGGACGCCGCCGTTTCGCGGTCACGATGCTGGCGGCGATGACGCTGACCATCGCCATCGAGTTGATCGTCGGCCCGTTCACCGGGCTCGATCCGGGATTCCAAGTGATCGGATTCATCATCCCCGGCTTGATTGCGAACGAGGTGTTCCGCCAGCGCGCGATCCCGACGCTGTCGACCCTCGGAATCGTGTCGGCCATCACGGCAGGCATCACGATCTTGCTCGTCGGCTTTTGGTAGGTCCGCCGTGACGCTTTGCGCGACGGCCCGGACACGGTGGATCGCGATCCTCGCGGTCCCGCTCATGCTCCTGACCGGATTCTCGGCGGCCGTTGTCGGGGTCATCTCCCCGACGGGCCGTCTTCCCTCCGCCCCGACGACGTTCCACACCTACAATTCCGTCGTGTCCGAGCTGCAGAACCTCTCGCGCGACCATCCGTCCCTTCTGACCGTCACGCCGATCGGGTCGAGCTGGGAGACGACCCAAGGCCTCGCGAACCGGAGCCTGTTCGCCGTGGAGGTGCGCCTGGCCGGTGGGACCAAGCAGGACGTCCTGTTCATGGGCCTCCATCACGCGGACGAGTGGATCTCCATGGAGGTCGTGATGTACCTGCTGCGGTACGTCCTCCTGAATGCCGGGAACGATTCGCGCGTCGATGCGATCCTGGCCCGAGCGAACCTGTGGTTCGTTCCCATCGTGAATCCGGACGGCTTGGAGTACGCTCGCCAGTACGACACGACCTGGAGAAAGAACCGGCGAGACAATGGCGACGGAACGTTCGGCGTCGACCTAAACCGGAATTACGGCTACATGTGGGGCTCGGGAGGATTCGGGACGTCGACCAACGATTCGGAGTATCCCGGCACCGTTCCGTTCTCGGAACCGGAGAGCCAAGCGATTCGTGATCTCGCGCGTGCACACCCTCCGGTCCTCTCCATTTCATACCACAGCGCCGGACAATGGGTCCTCTATCCTTGGTCATACACGCGATTGCCGACCCCCGACGACGATCGGCTCAGCAACTTCGCCGTGGAAATGGCGTATGCGAATGGGTACCAGGTTCTCCAAGAGGGCAGGGCGACCCACGTAAACCCGGGGAACAGCGACGACTGGCTGTACGCGACCCTGGGCACGGCCCCGTTCACGTTTGAGGTCGGCCTGGACTTCAATTCGCAGAATGCGAGGAGCATCGGAGCCGTCGACCGGAACAACGTGGAACCGGCGCTGCGAGGCGCTGAGATGGCCCTCGGCCTGCGGAACTGGCGGTTCGACATGGGTCGGGTCACGCCCGTGGCCCTCGTGGCGGTCGCGGCCGTCGGCGGCCTGAGCTCGGTGTACTTCGTCTACCGGTGGCGCCGGGTGCGGAGAGACAATCCCATCGCGGTTCCCCGCTGAGCGACCGCTGACAAAAACCGGTCCAGAGACGCCATATACACCACCGATGAACACATCATCCGGAGGGCCTGTGGGCGTGGAGCGAGGGGTCTCGGGGGGGACCTCGCCCGAGCCGATCGCGGCGTCGTATTCGCGGTTCACCGCGGGGCTCAGTCGCGTGCGGGGCTATTGTGTGACGGAGGAAGGGGACTCCCTGTCCCTGGCGTTCGAGCCATGGTTCACGGAATCGGGGAGCTCGTTCGCCGTCCCCTGCATGCGGATCATGTTCCGTCGGGAGGGGGAGCAGATCATCCTCGAACGATTCGAGATCGAGGATGCGGACGAGCCGCGGACGGTAAACATCGACGCGGCTCACGACGCCTTGCAGGCCTGGATGGACTGCATGGCGGATTAGTTGCCGGCGCCGCGTCACAGGCTCTCCCTACTGCGCAGGGACGCCGCTTCGAGCACGCCGCCGCTTTGCGAGCCAAACCTCGGCATTCGCAAGGCCGTCACGTTCGACGCGAACTTCCGGCACGCCGGGTTCGCGATGTTCCCCTGATCGGCCTTGGTCGCCGTGCGGGCCAGGGCTTACGCGCGCAACGTCGGCGAGAACGAATAGGTCCCTGAGAGCACATCGTACACTCGGACGATGAACATCGTCCCCGCGGGGATCGGGCAGTCCGAGCACGGCGCCGAGATTCGATACGTTGCGGTCCCGAGTCCACCCGATCCGTCGACGCCCGTCGTGTTCCACGCGAATACGATCGGACCCTCGACGATGAAGAATCGCGGCTCGACGGCGGCGTTCGAGGGGGAGAGGGTCACGAGCAAGGAAGCGATCCCCCCGGAGGGGAGGCGCCCATCGGGCGGCACCGAAACGGTCAGGTCGACATGGGGGACCGGTCCGTTCGCGAACGCCGTCAGCCCCGCCGTCGCCACGACGATGCCGAGGGCCACGAGGACGGCGATCCCCGGGACGCTAGGGATTGGAAGTCGCATGGGTCCTCCACCACATCCACAGCCCGATCATGAGGAACGGCGCCCAGTAGACCACGTAGCTCTGGAGCATCCGATATGAAACGAACAGGACAAGCGCCGGGAAGATCCAGAAGGTAAACTCGAAGCGCTCAAAGTGCACGTGATACATGACCACGAGAACCGCGAGGAGTCCGACCTCCGAGACGACGAAGAGATCCCGCGGCGCAACAATGTAGCCGTACGCCGCGAGCGTCGACAGTCCAAGGCCGGTCGGCGCCTGGAGGGAGATGAGCGGCGCGAACATCGCCGCGGCCCAGGCGGACGGATTCCAGGCGAGGAATGGACCATTGACGAGGAGGAAGACCCCGGCCGCGACGCCGCCGAATGCCAGGATCGTCCGGCGCATATCGGTTCGATGCCGGTGCCAATACCACAGGAAGAGGAACGGGGCCAGGAGCCACGGGGTCTGCTTGAACGCGCACGCGATTCCGTACCAGAGCCCGGCCCGGGCCGGCCGTCCGAGATCCGTGGCCATGAGCAATGCCGGGACGACCCAGAGGATGTCGGGGACGCCCCACGGCGTGTACTGGACGAGTTCGAGGGTCATCACGAGGCCGATCGGCGCGACCCCGCGGAACGCGGGCGGGGCGCGCAGGTACAAGACCGCGAGTCCGGCGAGATGGAACGCGAGGTACACGACGCGGACATCCGTCATCCCGGCCACCAGGATCGGCACGTACACCAGGAACGAGAGCGGCGGATACGGCGAGGTACCGAACAGCCCTCCGCTCTCCAAGGGTGACCAGGCATCGGCGGGAACGTGGAATGCGCTGAGAGATGGGAGCATGCTCTCCGCGTACGGGTTGCGACCCTGTAGGAGCAGCGCGGCCGAGTAGTGCGTGTACGACAGCGAGTCGATCCGGTAGAACGGCTGGAACACGATCACCGGCAGGAAATTCAGGAGGACCGCGTAGGCTGCCGCGACCAGCACTAGATATGCCTTCGGTCGGAGCTCGGCCCTCGAGACCAGTGCCAGGACGATGAGGGCGAATGCGAACGCGTACGCACCGAGGTTCATGACGAGCAGGGGAAGGTTCGTGAATATCGGGAACGAGTACGCATCGGAGACCGCGACGTGGGTGAGGATGTACGCGACGAAAAGGAATCCGACTCGCGTCAGGGGCTCGCCGACATCCTTCGAGCCGAACGCGTGCGACAGGATCCGCACGCCGGGAAGTGTCGCCTTCGGCGCATCGCCCATTCGATCCCCGGTCACCTGATCGTGATTTGCACGTCCGGTGTGATCCCCGCTTTCCAAGGAGACCACAGGACGATCACCAGCGTATACGTCCCACTCGCGGCGACCGTGTAATCGAGTCGGGGACTCGCGGTTCCCTGGGTCGGCAGGGCCGGGATCCGTGCCCGTGCGGAATACTGGAGCCACCACCCGGTCCGCAACTCCGGCCGAATCAGGTTCCGGAAGACCTCGATGCTCAGGTTGAGGCCTCCCGCTGTCGCGGTCACCGTGAGCCGTTGCCCGAGCATGAGGAACGGCAGGTAGATGAACACCGCCGACGGGCGCGTCTCGTTGGGGAACGTCCGGTTCCCCTGCGATCCGTAGAGCGCGAACCACGGCTCGACGATTGGCTTGACCTCGATGTCGTCCACGATGAAATCGCTCCCGGTCGCGTGGAGTCCGAGTTCGAGGACTGATTGACCCGCGATCTGCGGCAGGGGGAAGACGGCCGTCCGCCAGATCGACGTGTTCCCTTTCTGACTCCGATCGACCGTGTACCACGTCTTGTCCGCTGCCCGCCTCACGTTCAGGACGAGAAGTCCGTCGCCGGAATCCCAATACCGGACGACTAGCACCTCGGGATTGACCGGGGTGAAGACCGAGACGCGAGGCGTGTTGTTGTCCTGTTGAATCCGGAGAACCCGCTTGCCGAGGAAGATCTCCGGGGACGTGAGTCCGGCGATGCCGTAGAGTCCGACCGGATTGCCCGCGGGCACGTCGGGATACGGTTGGATTCCAACGGCGAAAATCATGCTCTTGCCAAAGATGGCCACCCAGGGGAAGTCAGGGGAGCCGAGCCATTGGAACAGCGGCAGGGCCGCGCTCGTGAATCCATTCCAATCCATCGATCTCACGAATACGTACGAGACTCGATGGGCCTGGAGGTAAGCCGACATCGCCCCCGGATCCGTCATCACGTAAAGCGGCTCCGCCTCCTGGCTGTCCAAGTAGAGCATCGTGTCGGAGACCCGCAGGGCCGCTTCGATGTAATAGACGCGATACTCGAGGCTCGCAATCCGTTGCCCCGGTTGAAGATGATCGTTGAACCACCGCCAGGCACTGGGATCGGACCCGTAGGTTTGTTGCAAATCACTCCAGAGGTTGGTCCCGGGCCTTCCGAAGTAACGGAAGTAGTCGCCTTGGCTCGTGTTGGCCCCGAAGAAGTATGCGTTGCCGCCGAAGCCGGCGACGAGAGGGAGGATGAACAAGCTCGCAAGGACGACGACCGGGATTCGGCCGACGGCCTCGGTCGCGATTCGCGCAGGGCGCGCGCGTGTGTCGACGGCGGCCCAGGACCGGAGGGCTCGGAGGGCCGCGAACGCGGCACCGGCCACCACAATCGCGGAGAACGGGATCAGAAGCCAGACGTACCGGATGAAGGGGACGGGCCCGGCGAGGATGGCGGCGAGCACGACGAAGTAGAAGCAGGCCAGCTCGAGTTTTCGGCGGATCTTTGCCGCCGGGACGATGAGGAACGCCGGCACGGCGAAGGCGAGGCTCAACGGCGCAAAGGACGGGTTGGTCCCGAACTGAAAGAGGAAGTCCCAGTACGAGGTGGCGAGGGGGCCGGACGACGCGAGGTCCAAGGCGACGCTCCGCCACTCCATCTCCGCGAAACCCATGGTCGTCGGGGAGAGGTAGGGGCTCGAGAACAGGCCGCGGTAGAAGGGATACAGCGGGTCGCCGAGGAGGATCCAATTGCGGACGTACGGAGCGCTCCCGACAAGTGTGGCCACGAGCAGGATGAGCAACAGCCTGAGCGGCTCGGCCTGAAGGAACGCCTGCAGGCGCACGTTCAATCGACGAAGGAGCGCAATCCCGTAGAGCGCGACGACCGGGAGGACGAAGTACAATCCTTGATACGAGGTCAAAGCTGCGCCGCCGAGGCGAAGACCGCCCACGATCGCGTAGCCGGGTTGTTTCGCGTGAGTCGCCTTGAGGAGGGCCAGGAATCCGAGGGCGCCGAACATCACGAGCGTCGTCTCCTGGGTCGCCAGGAACGCGTACGAGACGAACGAGGGCACGAGGGCCGCCAGGACGGCCGCGAGCACCCCGTGAGGACGTCCCGCGAGCCGTCGACCGATGAGGAACGTGGCATAGATGACGAGACACCAATTCGCCGCCCCGAGGAGGCGGAGGTAGACGTCGTTCACGCTTCCCGTCCACGCGTAGTAGTACGCGCCGAGGAGCGAGAAGGCCTGAGGATAGTTCGCGCTCGAACTCAACCCGACCCCACCGCCGACGATCCACGGGAGGCCACCGTGATAGTACACGAGAGCCGCGAGCGGGGCGTGATAGATCAGCGAGTCCGTCTCGATGATCCGCTCGACCGTCGCTTGATAGAACACAAGGACGGCGATGGACACGACTCCGGCCAACGCGAGCCACTCAAACGGACTTGGATGAGGCCGAAGACTCCGCACGACGGCCACCCACCGGGAGAGGGACGGTCTGATCGGCGTCCGGAAGGGGAGTGAGAACAGGACGAACGCGCTGATTTCGCCGAGCAAGACGACCTCGATCCACCCGAACGTGAAATGTCCCGTGAGGGCGAGGATCGTCCCGGTCAACCCAGTGAGACCCTCGCCGAGCCCCAGGACGAACGCAATCGCTTCCCAGGGCTCCGTGTGCCGGGGGAACAGGAACCGGTATGCCACGGCCCCGAGAGCGACCATCTGAATCGTCGCGAGAATCGCGGAGGGCAGCGCGGGAAACGGAAACGGAGGCCACGCCCACGATTGGAGGGCCGCGGGGAGGCCGGAGAGTCGAACGACATAGCTCCAATTCCATGCGAGGGCGGCGAGGGTCGCGAGGGTGAACACGAGGGTCACGAGAGCGAAGAACCCGAGACCCCAGGCGCGCTCTTCGCTCGTCTTCGGCGCGGTCACGATCTCCACGCGGGTGGCCTCGTCGGGACGAGGCTCTGGGACCCCCGGTTCGACCACGGGAGGTGGCGGCGGGAGTGCCTCGGGAGCGGGCGGCTCAATCATGATCACCGAGGTCGCGATGGCGGGCGCCACCGGCGCCGTCGACGGCGATGATTCATCTTCCGGATTCGGCCTCGTCCGGACGTCCGTCTCCGGAGTTAACGAATCGGCAGCCATGGCCGTTCAACCGCTCCTCCGGCGGCGAATCATCAGGACGATCAATAGGAGGACGACGAACGGGACTCCGACCGCGATTCCGAGGAGGGCCACCGACGTGAACGGGCCGGTGGGACCGGCAGGTGTGGCTCGCTCCCGGACCTCGACGACCCATTCGTAATTGGCCGATGAGAATCCGTCGGACACGACGACTTTGACGAGGAACGTTCCCGTCTCGTTGCGGAGGAACTCATACGAGGGGGAGGTCCCCGCGACGGAGACTCCGTTCACGGTCCACGCATAGGTGAGCGCGTCCCCGTCCGGATCGAACGCGCCCACCTGGAACGTCGTGCTTTCGGATGCATTGACGATCACCGCGGGCTGAGGACTCGTCGATTCGATCACCGGTCCTCGGTTTCCGACTTGGATCGTTTTCGTCGTCTCGTTGTACAGTCCGAGGGCATCCGTGACGATGAGACGAACCGCGAACGAACCGTGGGCCGCGAAAGCGTGTAGCGCCACGATTCCTTCCGCCGTGGTCCCATCCCCGAAATCCCAGGCATAGGAGACGATTCCGTTCTCCCGATCTGAGGACCCGGTCGCGTTGAAGGCGATGTAGACGCCCGGGTACGCCATCCCCGGGGTGGTGCTGAACGACGCGACCGGCGGCGCGTTCACCACGATGACCTGCGACGTGGAATTGGTCATCTGGTCGTCATCGAGGACCGTAAGGGTAACCGTGTACGATCCGGAGTCCGCGTATGCGTGGACGGTCGCCATGCCGGTGCCGACCGCGCCGTCGCCAAAGTCCCAGGAATAGCCAAGGATCGTGCCGTCGGAATCCGAGGAGCCCGACGCGTTGAACGTGACGTCGACGCCCGGTGAGACAAGAGACGAATCCTCGGCGAACGACGCCTCCGGCGGAGACGTCGCGGCGACAGGGAGCGTGATCGTCATCGTGGCGGTGAAACCGTGCGAGTCGGTGACCGTCAGCACAATGAGGTAACTCCCTCCGGCGGAGAACGCGTGCTCGGCAATCGGCCCGCTCCCCGTCGCGCCATCCCCGAAGTCCCATTCGTAGCGAGCGATCGTCCCATCCGCATCCGACGAGGCGGAACCGTTCAGTGTGACGCTCTGCCCGGCGCGCGGCGAAGGCGGGGAGATCGTGAACGACGCGAAGGGGGCCGCGAAGACGTGGACATCGGCCGAGGTCGTGTTCGTGAGTCCGTCGGAGTCCGTCACCGTCAGGCCCACGGTGTATCCGCCGAACGTCCCGAACGTGTGCTGCGCAATCGACGAAACGGAAACGGTCCGGTTGGAACCGTCCCCCCAGTCCCACGCGTAGTTCGTGATGCTTCCGTCGGGATCCGTCGAGTTGGACGCGTCGAAGGTCACGGACGCGCGTTCGAAGGGTCTCGGGGGACCGAAGGCGAACGATGCGCTCGGAAGGGCGAGGACCCGAATCGACGCGGTCTGGGATCCCGTGAGATTGTCGAAGTCCGTGACGACGAGAGTCGCTTGGTACACCCCGTGCGTCGAATAGATGTGGGTCGCGACGGAGCCGGACGCCGTAGAGCCGTCTCCGAAGTCCCATGCGTACGTTGCGATGGAACCGTCCGGGTCGTACGAGCTGGACCCGTTGAAGGTCACGAGGTCTCCGGGCAGCGGCGTAGAAGAAGACGTGGTGAACGAAGCGATCGGCGGGAGGGACGTATCGTAGAAGCGGTAGATGGTCGTCGTGCTGCCGAGCCAAATCGCCCCGTCGAGCCCCTGTTCCAGGCCGATGACCCCGTAAGGCTCGCTCGAGGGCAGGGTGACGATGACGTCATCCGAGAGGACCGTGGTGTAGTCCGGAGGCGCGAACTGGAGACGATGGACGTTGCGCGAGTTCCACGTCCCGAAGAAAAAGTCACCGTGCCAGGCCGCGAAACTCGGCCCATCGTAGAAGATCGCATTCGTGGGCGCGATGGGCGGCGTGTACCAGATGAGAGGTAGCACGGGATCCGGCCCGTCGCGATTCGTATTCAGCGGATCCGGCGGCGGATGGGCGCACGTGTAGTTGGCCCCCCAGCCATAGTTGCGGCCCGGGACGAGGAGGTTCACCTCGTCGTTGCACTCGGGTCCATTTTCGGTGACGTAGGCCTTCCCGGTGATGGGATGAAACGCGATCCCGAATAGGTTCCGATGGCCGTAGGTGTAGATGTATGGATTGGCGCTCGCATTGCCAACGAACGGATTGTCGGTCGGCACGCTGCCGTCGGGATTGAGCCGGAGCACCTTCCCGGCCAAGGTCGAGAGGTTCTGGGCGTTCGCGGGATGGTACGCGTCACCGGTGAGGGCCCACAGCTTGCCATCCGGACCGAATTTGATCGGACCGCCGATGTGCCATTCGCCGGTCGGAATCCGATCCAGGAGGATCTCCACGGAGCCCCCCGTATCGCCGGTCGCCTGAATCCGCACGATGCGATCGTAGATGGTTCCGTTGGCACTGTCGTTCAGGGTGTAAAACGCGTACACCCAAGGCGTGGAAGGGAAGGAAGGGTCCAGGGCGAGGCCGAGGAGACCCTGGTCATGATAGTCGCTCACGCGCTGGAACGAGTAGAACGGGTCCGGTAGGAGCGAGCCGTTCTCGATAATCCAGATTTTCCCGGTCGGCCGCTCGCCGAAGAACACACGGCCGTCGCGCGCGAAGACAAAGGCGTCTGGCTCCTTCAGCCCCGCTTGGACAACCTGGAGCGTCCCGGACACCGCAGCCGCGGGCCGCGATGAAACGAGCATCACCGACAGGAGGAAGAAAACGGCAAGCGAGACCGCGAGCGCCTTCGCGGCGCGTCCCCGGAGTCGACCGCTCACGTCAGTCGTCCTCGATGCCCTTCGGGACACGCGTTCTGTCCTCCCCGCGGGACGTAGCTCTCGGACGACCGGTCCAAGCGAACCGGCGACTCGCGAAGTAGTTGAAACCGAAGGCGATGACGATCGCGAGGAATTCGCTCACGAGGTAAAACATTCGGACGAGTTCCGTGAAGGCGAACAGGGCGACCAGGTTGACCGCGAGACCGGCGAGTGCGACGAGGTTGTACGCCAGGAACCGACGGACGAGCGACTGGGACTTCGCGATCCGGCGGAACGTCCACCGCTCGTGCAAGGCGAACGCCCAGAGGATGCTGGCCTCGATCGCGAGCGCGGCGGACACGAGGTACGGGACGCCCGCGACGCCGGTCAGCGCCCAAAGCAGGCCGAGGATCACCAGGGCGCCGGTCAGACCCACGCTCGCGAACCGGACGACCTCGGGTCCGTGGTAATCGAGCCAGGTGTGCACGAGCGCCCCCAACTCGCGTCGAAGGATCTTGGGCATCTTCCAGAGCCCGTACACCTTCGTGGCGCCTTCGCGGACCCGGTAGGACACAGGGACCTCGACCTGGCGGTATCCCATCGAGCTCGCCCGTGCGGTGAACTCGAGCCAGAAGTTGTACGGCGAGTATCGGACCTCGCGCGCCACGGCCTGGGCGACCTCCGTCCGCATGAGGCGGAACGCGCTCGTGACGTCCTTGCAGCCCGGGTTGAACAAGAGGCCTTCCAGCCGCCGTAAGAACTTCGACGGCAGGGACCGGTACAACGGCTCGGTCCGCCGCGTCCGATAGCCATTGACGATGTCTGCGTCGCCCGTGCGGAATTCGGCCAGCAGGCGCTTGAAGTCGCGTGGGTCGTACTGCCCGTCGCCGTCGAGGAACAGCAGGACCGGGAACTTGTGCGGGTCGATCGACAGGATCGCGTCGCGAACGGCCCGCGGGTAGCCTTTGCGTTCCGGCGACGTCGACACGCGGAGCGCCGGCATGGAGGCCGCGATCTCCCGGAGCACCTCGCCGGTCCCGTCCTTACTCCCGTCCTCGAAGACGAAGAGGGTCACGGCGTGTGCCGCGACGATCGTCGCGGACAACTCGTCGATCACCGAGCGCACGCTGGCCGCCTCGTTGTGGACGGGCATCACGACCGCGAGTTGCGGTCGAGCGGAAGGTTCGGGCGCCGCCTGGAGCTCCATCGTCTCACGCTCGTTCGAGGAGGATACGCTCGTCCGTTGGAGCCGAAACGCTGTGGGTCGCGAGGTACCAGTCGATCGTCTTCTGGAGTCCGTCGCGGAAGGAGACCTCGGGCTTCCATCCGAGCTCGTCTCGGGCCCTTCGGATGTCCAGGGCGCGGCTCACGGCTCCGGTGGGCTTCGACGTGTCGAAGAAGATCTCTCGAGGGCGCCATCCGACGAGGTCGAAGATCGTGTTTGCGACCTCGATCATCGTGTACCGGCGACCGTTGCCGAGGTTGACCGCGCTGCCGTCCGTGATGCGCTCCGCCGCGCGAACGGTCCCTTCGACGATGTCCGTGACGTACGTGAAGTCCCGGTCCTGCCGGCCGTTGCCCCAAATCGGGTACGGGTCCATCCGGCGGACCGCCTTGTAGATCAGGGCGATGATCGCGTGGGTCTCGTTCTCCCGTGGCCCGTACGCCGTGATGAACCGGACGCTGCACCCCTTCATGCCGTACTGCCGGATGAACGCGAGGAGCTGGATCTCGCCGAAGACCTTCGCCCAGCCGTACTCCAGGTCGGCGCTGAGGGGCTCGCCGAGCTTCCGCGGGTCGCAGTCCTCCTCGCGCAACAGATAGCTCGATCCCTCGGTGGCCTGGAGCGCCGGAGGATAGACGCACGCCGAACTCGCGAAGATCACTTGCGAGACGTCTGCCCTTCGGGCGGCCTCGTACACATGGTGGTCGATTGCCAGGTTCGAACAGACGTCCGCGGGATGGGAGTCGATGTACCCGCGGCCTCCATGGATCGCCGCGAGATGAAACAGGACCTCGCTCCCTTCGAACGCCGAGGTGATCTCCTCGATGCCGCTGTACTCCAGGTCGATCTGATGGAATTTGTAACGCCCGCGGACGCCGTCGAGGTTCTGCAGGCGTCCACTACTCAAGTCGTCGATGACGGAGACATCCGCGCCGCGCCCGATGAGCGACTCGACGAGGTGGCTTCCGATGAAGCTCGCTCCGCCCGTGACCGCGACCTTCCGGCCGTCCCATTCCGATTTTCCCAGCACCGCAGCATCGGACGAGAGCGAGTGACCTCTCGCAGGACGTGGCTCGAACAATTTCTTTCCCCCCGGGGGCAGGGCAGGTTAGCGCAGAAGGCCAATACACGATGCGAACTCGTGAGTGGACCGCATTCCTTCCACGACTACACTCCCCCTACCTCGATAGCAATTGGAAGGGGGGTATAAGAATGATGGGCCAAAGGTTCCAGGTGCACGCGAGGTAGACTTGTCGTCGCGACGCTCGGAATCTGCGGAATGGTCGGACAACAAATTCGGGTCGGACTCAGAGAGGAGGTCCTCGGTGGAGCAGGACCTTGAGAGCCGCCTGACCGGCTCGGGACACGAGTCTAGAGGCCAGGGAAGCCGGCCAGCGATGGAACCGACGTCTGGAGTCGGCTTGGGGCGGATCTGGGTGTGCGCGTACACTTTTGTGCAGCCGCGGCTTTGTAGCTGGAGCGTCTAGCCCGACCCGGTGTCCGGGATGGTGTCTCCAGACGATCGGCCTGACACGAGACGGGGTGTATTGAAAAACGTGGCGGCGGCGGGACTCGGCGCCGCGATTGCGACGGTCGCGGCTCGAGAACTCCCTCCCTGGCTGGGCGGACCGGCGCCGGGGGTGCCCTCGATTTCCCGTCCCGGGACCATGGACGCCGTGTTCAATGTACGGGACCAAGGAGCCGTCGGAGACGGAGCGGCGGACGACACCGGGGCACTCGTCGGGACAATCGGCCGTGTCCCTCCCGCGGGCGGCCTCGTTTACCTTCCACGCGGGACCTACCGCGTCACGTCGCCAATCGCGATCGAACGGCCCAACGTCTGGTTCTTCGGATCCGGCCCGGATGCCACCGTGATCCGGCTCGGCGACGCCGCGAACGCGGACATCCTCGCGATTCGGGCCAGCGGCTGCACCGTTTCCAATCTGACGATTGACGGAAACAAGGCTCACAACGCGTCCGGGGCCGGCATCCTTGTGGACGCAACCGCGGCAAGCCAGATGCTCGAGAACGTGACGGTCCGGGACCTCCGCGTCGTCCGCACGAAGGGGGCCGGGATCAAGATCCGTTCGAGTCCCTCGGGTCCCGTCAACCGGCGGAGCCTCGTCCAGTCGTGCGTCGTCGACGATACCGACGCCGAAGGAATCGCCCTGATGGCCACGGACCAGTCGATCGTGGCGAACTGCTTCGTGTCGCGGACCGGGAACCACGGAATCATCTCGAAGCAGGGAGACGAAAACACGCTCATCGGGAATCAGATCCTCCAGGCCGGGTTCAACAAGTCGAGCGGGTTCGCCCACGGCATCGCAATCGACGGGAACGGCGGTTTGAACCCAAACGGCCGACACCGGATCATCGGGAACTACATATTCGACGCGTGCGACGCGGGAATCGAGGTCGCGGACGCGGTGGACGACATCGTGATCGAGGGGAACACGATCAACGGCGCCGGAGTTGGGGCGCTCGCGGTGAACCGGTACGGAATCTACTTCGGAGGGAGCCTCGCGGCGTCGAGCAAGGGGTCGATTCGCGGGAACACGGTCACCCGCGCGAAGGCGAACGGGATCCACGCCGCCGGTCTAAGCTCGCTCGCGCGGGCCTCGTCCCTCGTCATCGAGGGGAACCTGTGCTACGGGAACGGGGAAAATGGAATCTATCTGAAGGCGGTCGACAACTTCGTCGTCATGGGCAACGCGTGCTTCAACAACGACACCTCGTCGACGGAGAAGGATGGGATTCGGCTCGAGGGCGCTTGGGACGGAATCGTCATGGGCAATCGCTGCTACGACGATCAGGCAGCCAAGATGCAGGCCCACGGCCTTGGGATCGTGGCCGGCGCGACGAACGTCCTCGTGGCGATGAACGACCTGAGCGGGAATGCGATGGGTGCGATCGGGAACGCGAATCTGTTCGCCGGGACCTCCCGGCTGTACGAGAACAAGGGCTTCAACCCGCTCGGGGTGTCTCGGGTGACCATCGGGCCATCCCCATGGACGTACACGAACAACGATTTCGTCCGCGAGGCGGTGTACATCCGAGGAGGGACCGTGACGGACATCACGAAAGACGGCCTCGCCGGGATCTTCGCAGGATCGAACGTGACGGTGTGGCTCGAACCGGGGGAATCGTTCACCCTCGCGTACAGCTCGCCGCCGATCGTCAGTAAGGATCGAAAGTAGGCGGTCTGGGCCCCGAGCACTAGTCGGACGGCAGCTGGGGAGTGCGGTGCCACCGGAGGTCCCGGGGGCGTAGGACGACCCGGATGGCAGCCTGAATCAAGGCGGCGAGTTGGAGCATCCAGTACACGTACAGGCCCGGGATCAGCCAAAGGACCTTCCGATCTCGGGTCAGGGCGGCTTCAGCGACGACCAGAGGGGCCAGGAGGAGTTGGGACCCGAGGAGACCGTACAACCAAGCGAGAAGGGCTGCCGGTACTGTTCCTGAGATCGCGAACAGGGCGAGGGACCCGAACGACAAAAGTGAGCTCACGAGGAAGACGAGCGGGGAGCAGGTATACAGAAACGCGTCGATCCGTTCCCGCCGACTCCGACCGACGCGGAAGCCACGACGGGCAGCCCGAGCGAACACCTGCAAGGCGCCGCTCCACCACCGTTCCCGCTGCCGCACGAGATGGGTCGCCCGGTAGACCGGCTGGATCCAGACGTTCGCGTCGAGCATGCCGACCCTGATACCGGAGCGTGCGAGACGGAGGGAATACTCGAGGTCTTCCGTGAGGCAGGATTCGTCCCAGGGCCCGACGGCCTCGAGGACGCTCCGACGGAGGAACATCCCCGTGCCGGCGAGGTGCATGAACAGTCCGAAACGTTCCTTCGCGGCCTGCAAGCCCTGGAACCAGAACCTCGTCTCGTAGTAGTTCAATCGGGTGATCGCGTTCGTGTGTTGGTTCATGATCCGGGGGATAGCTTGGACGACACTGACTTCCGGGTGATCGTGGAAGTACTTCGCGACGCGTAGGAGGAGGTCCGGCGCATATCGCGTGTCGGAGTCGAAGACGCCGATCACGTCGCCGTGGGCGTGCGGCAGGGCCCGGTTGAGGGCGGGCGGCTTGCCTTTCGACGGGCCGCCGGAGAGGCATCGCACGTTCGGGAGGACGGCGGCGATCCGCTGACCGATCGTCGGAGTGGCATCGCGGGATCCGTCTTCGACCAGCAAGACTTCCTTGAGTTCGTTCGGATATTGCAA
>WNGG01002175.1_pt2 | contig 26538 bp, 29 predicted proteins | sample 5400661 | NCBI WGS metagenome assembly WNGG01 (sample SAMN13153372, study PRJNA577476) | soil metagenome | isolation source: 100 cm soil or saprolite under Garry oak tree replicate 1 | place: USA:California | collected 2016-06-15
CGGGTGGGCCGCCACCGCCTTTCGCACCGCGTCGATCTGCGTTTGCGCCTCGTCGAAGAACTGCTCGGCGCGGAACCTGCCCGGCTGCACGAAGATGGACAGGAACTCCGCAGAAAGGCCGCCCTGGCGCATGCGCGGGATGTCCTGGTGGTGGTCCTGGTGCAGAACGCCCAGGTCGTACTGTTCGTAGCGGACTGCCTCGGTCACGTCGGAGTGCGTATCGACCACCAGGGAGCGGCGGTGGAACTCGAGCTCGTCTTCGCTCGGCGGCGGCGGCCTGGCCGGCGTCCTGCAGGCGCAGCAGAGGAGCAGGGCGAGCGCGACCCGCATCGACTTCAAGCGTACCGCAGGTTGGCTTAGTGGCGCAGGCCGGGTTAGGTTTTTGCCATGGAGGACGCCAGAGCCCGCCTGCGCGATCTGCCCAGCGTGGACGAGGTGCTCGCGCGCCCGGCCGTACGCGCGCTCGAGGTCCGGGTGGGGCGCGCCGCAGTCAAGGCCGCCGTCCGGCAGGCGATCGCCGCCGCGCGGGAGCGGATCCTCTCCGGCGCGGGCAACGGCTCGGGCGAGCTGGTGCCCGACCAGGACGTCCTCACCCGCGCCCAGCGCGAGGCGGCGCCGCGCCTGCGGCGGGTGATCAACGCCACCGGAGTGGTGCTGCACACCAACCTGGGCCGCGCCCCCCTGCATCCGGACGCGATCGCCCGCGTCGCCGAGGTCGCTTCCGGCTACTCGAATCTGGAAATCGACCTGGACACCGGCCGCCGCGGGCACCGCAGCGCGGCGGTGGAGCCTCTCCTCTGCGAGCTGTTCGGCGCGGAGGCCGCTCACGCCGTGAACAACTGCGCCGGGGCCACGCTGCTGGCCCTGGCCGCGCTCGGCAGCGGTGGCGCGGCGGTCGTCTCGCGAGGCGAGTTGGTGGAGATCGGCGGCGGCTTCCGCGTCCCCGAGATCCTCGCGCAGTCCGGGTGCCGCCTCGTCGAGGTGGGCACCACCAACCGGACCCGGCTCTCCGACTACGCCGCGGCCCTGGACGGGCTCCCGCGCGCGCTGCTCCTGCGCGTCCACCGCTCCAACTTCGCGCTGGTCGGCTTCACGCAGGAGGCGACGGTCGCGGAGCTCGCGGCGCTGGCGCGGCAGCGGGGCGTTTCGCTCCTGCACGACCTGGGCAGCGGCGGGCTGGAGCTGCCCGAGGGCCTGTCCGAGACCACCGCGGCCCGGTCGCTCGCGGACGGCGCCGATCTCGTCCTGGTCAGCGGCGACAAGCTGCTCGGCGGTCCGCAGGCGGGCATCCTGCTGGGGCGGCGCGACCTGGTCGAGGCTTGCCGCAAGCACCCGCTGGCGCGCGCGCTGCGTGCCGACCGCATGCTGCTCGCCGCGCTGGAAGCCACGCTGCGGCTGTATCGGGCGGGCCGCGCCGGCGAGCTGCCGGTCAACCAGGCGCTCGGCGCTCGCGCCGACCAGCTCTCGCAGCGCGCCACGCGCCTGGCGCTGGACCTGACGGAGCGCGGAATCCCATGCGCGGTGGTGGAGAGCGAGGGAAAGGTAGGGGGCGGCTCGATCCCGCTCGCGCGGCTGCCGGGCTTCGGCGTCGCGGTCGAAGGCGGCGCGGACCTGCTCGAGGAGCTGCGCCGCGGCGAGCCGGCGGTGATCGCGCTGCTGCGCGACGACCGGGTGGTGCTCGACGTCCGGTGCGCCGTGGATGTAGGAGAGCTGGCGGCGGCGCTCGCCAAAGCGCGTGCGCGAACAGGCGAAGGACCCCCGGCAGGCGGTAGACTGGGGATTCACTCCACAGGCGTCGAGGCGCCGGACGGAACGGAGGTGTAGGTGCTCTCGACGAGCGTGCTGGTCCTGAACCGCCTCTACCAGCCGGTGCACGTGACCAGCGTGCGCCGCGCCATCATCCTGCTCTACCGCGGCGCCGCGAAGGCGGTCGACGAGCAGTACCAGACCTTCGATTTCGAGTCCTGGGCCGAGCTGGCGGTCGCCATCCACGAGGAGTCCATCGGGACCTCGTCGCGGCGCCTGCGCGTGCCGCGCGTCATCCTGCTGCAGGCGTACGACCACCTGCCGCGCGCGAAGGTGCGCTTCTCTCGCTTGAACATCTACGCGCGCGACCGGAACACCTGCCAGTACTGCGGGCGCACGCCGGCGCGCGCCGAGCTGAACCTCGACCACATCGTGCCGCGCAGCCGCGGCGGCCTGACCACCTGGGAAAACGTCGTCTGCAGCTGCGTGCCGTGCAATCTGAAGAAGGGAGGCCGGACCCCGGAGGAGGCGCACATGAAGCTCCTGCGCGCCCCGGCGCGGCCGAGATGGACGCCCTTCTTCCGCGGGCCGCCCAGGACGGGGCGCTTCTACACGCAGTGGCTTCCGTTCCTGAACACGGCCGACCTGGCCTACTGGAACGTCGAGCTGGCCTCCGAGTAGGGCAAGGTGCGCGTCCGAAGGCCGTGCGGCGACCGTTTCGTGACCCTGGCGGGGCCGTGCGGTAGATTTGCCGCATGGCGACCGTGATCGACACGCCCGAGGCGGCCAACCGGCTGGCGCGCGCCATCGCCTCCGACCTCTCGCTCTACAACGAGGCGAAGATCAAGGAAGGGATCGAGAACGACACCTTCTTCACCGTGCTCGCCGAGGAGATCGAGGAGGGCCGCGCGCACTACGAGGGCCGGGTAGATCCCCGGCTCTACGCGAGCACGAACTTCTTCGAGCGGGCCCTGATCGACGTCATCCTCGCGCGCAAGGGCCACATCAAGTCGAAGATCTGGTGAAGAGCACAGCGCCGCCGAATACGGCGGCGACTGGGCGCGGACCTGATGGCATACGTTCTGCTGAGGGTCGAGGTGGGCGATGCGGGGATGCGCCTCGACCAGCTCCTCGCCGCGCGCCTGCCCGAGCTGTCGCGCTCGCGGCTGCAGCAGATCATCGCCGAAGGCGCGGTGCGCGTGGGGGGCGCGGTGGCGAAGCCGTCCCTGCGGCCCCGGGCCGGCGCGGAGATCGAAGTGCGCGTCCCCGAGCCCCGCCCCGCCGGGCTCTCGCCCGAGGACCTGCGGCTCCCCGTCCTGTACCAGGACGAGGACCTCCTCGTGATCGACAAGCCCGCCGGAATGGCCGTCCACCCTGGCGCGGGCATCGTCTCGGGCACGGTAGTCCACGGCCTCTTGCACCAGGTCCGCGGCCTGGCCGGGATCGGAGGCGAGCTGCGTCCCGGGATCGTGCACCGCCTGGACAAGGAAACCTCCGGCTGCCTGGTGGTGGCCAAGACCGAGCCCGCGCTGCGGGGCCTGCAGGCGGAGTTCAAGTCGCGGCGGGTGGAAAAGCGCTACCTGGCCATCGTGCACGGCGCGCCGGCGGACTCCGGAGAGCTCGACACGCTGCACGGCCGGCACCCGGTGGATCGCAAGCGGTTCAGCTCGCGCGTGCGCGAGGGGCGGCGGGCCGTGACGCGCTGGCGCGTGCTGGGGCGGGCTTCCGGCGCCGCGCTCGTCGAGGTGGAGCTGCTCACCGGGCGCACGCACCAGATCCGCGCGCACTTCGCCGACGCCGGCCATCCGCTGCTGGGCGACGCGCTCTACGGCGGGCGCAAGCGCGAAGCGCGGCTGCGGCCGGACGCTCCGGCCCGGAAGGCATCCGCCGAAATCGGCAGGCAGGCGCTGCACGCGGCAGTGCTGGGCTTCACGCATCCAAGGACGGGCGCGCCCGTGCGCTGCGAGGCGCCGCTCCCAAAGGAGTTCCGCGCGGCGCTGCGGGAGCTCGGCATCGAAGCGCCGCGCTCCAGCTGAGGGCCTCCGGTTATGCTCCGGCGCCGTGAACCTGTCCCAGCGCGTCCCTGCCCTGCTCCGCCGCGCCCGCGCGCTGCTCGGTCTTACGCCCGGGCCGGCCGATCGGCTCGCGCCGGCCGAGCTGCGCCACGCCGCCCGGGCCGTCGAGGCGCTGCACGAAGGGCTGGTGGGCGGGCGCGAGCTGGCCCGAGCGGGAACCTACGACCAGCCGGCGCACCTCGGCGCCTATCTCCTCTGGTGGTGGCCGCAGACCTACGCGAAGGTCCGGGCGGTGCTCGCGCTGGCGCGGTCGGCGGGCGCGCTGCGAGCCTTGCCCGGGAGGCCGCGAATCCTGGACGTGGCGGCGGGACCCGCGCCCGCCGCGCTCGCGCTGCTGGATGCGCTCGGCGGGTCCGCGCTGGCGCTCGACGCGAGCGCCGCCGCGCTCTCCGAGGCGCGAGCGTTGTCGGAGGATCTGATCCGGACGCAAGAGGCCGATCTCCAGCGGGGGCTGCCGCCGCTCGCGGGCGACTTCGACCTGGCGGTGGTTGCGAATGCCCTCTCGGAGCTGCCCGGGGCGGCGCGGGTTCCGCTGATCGAAGCCCTCCCGGTGGCCGATGCCGGCGCGGTGCTGCTGATCGAGCCGGCGCTGGCCGAGCTCGGCCTGCGCGCCGACGAGGAGCTGGCCTACGCCCCGCTGGTATTGACCCGGGGCGTGGCGCCGCCCCCACGCGACGTGTGGCGCGTGGTCGGCGTCCCGCAACCGGAGAAGGGGAAGAAGCGGCTGTTCGTGTGCAGCGACGAGGGCAGGGTGCCGGTCGGGCGCCTCGACCGCGACGCCGCGCCGGGCAACGCGGACTTCGACCGGCTGGGCCGCGGCGACCTGGTGGTGCTCGGCGGAGTGGCCCCGAAGGGCGACGGTCTGCGCATCGGGCCGCACAGCCAGGTGCGCCGCCTGGATCGGCTGGAGGGCAGTCCGGGATCGCCGGCGGGCGGGGACGGCTCGGAGCGTCGATGACCCCCAAGCTCCTCGTCGTGGTCGGCCCGACCGCGTCCGGCAAGACGTCGCTGGCCTGCGCGCTGGCGCGAGAGCTGGGCGCGGAGATCGTCTCGGCCGATTCGCAGCAGTGCTACCGCGGCCTGGACGCCGGCACCGCGAAGCCGACCGCCGAGGAGCGGTCGGCGGCGCCTCATCACCTGCTGGACGTGGCCGAGCCCGAGGAACAGCTCGACGCCGCCCGCTTCGTGCAGCTCGCCGACGCGGCGATCGCGGAGGTTGCCCTTCGCGGCAAGCGCGTGATCGTGGCGGGCGGGACCGGCCTGTGGATCCGGGCGCTCTTGCGCGGGCTGCTCGACGCGCCCGGCGCTTCGGCGGGCTTCCGCGCCCGCTTCCGCCGTGAGCTGGAGCAGGAGGGGCTCCCCGCCCTGCACGCGCGCCTCGCAGGGGTCGACCCGGACGCTGCCCGCGCCATCCGTCCGAACGACCGCGTCCGCATCGAGCGCGCCCTCGAGGTGCACGCGCTGTCCGGGCGGCGCCTGTCGGAGCTGCAGCGCGCGCACGCGTTCGCGGAGGAGCGCTACCCCGCGCGGGTCGTGCAGCTGCTGCCTCCGCCCGAGGTGCTACAGCAAAGCATCGCCCGGCGCACGCGCGGACTGTTCGAGTCGGGCGCGCTGGAGCGCGAGACGCGCCGTCTGCTCGAGCGGTGCGAGCGCGTCCCCGGCGCGCGCAAGGCGCTCAAGATCATCGGGTACGGCGAGATGGCGGACGCGCTCGCCGGTCGGTGCACGCCGGTCGAGGCCGAAGAGCGCGTCGCCGCCCGCACGCGCCAGTACGCGAAACGGCAAAGGACGTGGTTCGCCAAGGAATACGGGGCCCCGGCCGGCTGGCCCCCCGACGCGGCGCGGCTTTGCCCCGAGGCGGCGCAATGGTACGAGGGCGCCTCGAAACGATGAGCACCTTCGCGCTGGAGTTCGAGAAGCCCCTCCTGGAGCTGGAGCACAAGCTCGCCGAGCTGAAGCGGCACGCGGCCACGGGCACCGCCTCAGGCGACGCCGATGCGCTGGACGGCGAGATCCGCCGGCTGGAAAAGTGCTGCACCAAGTTGCAGCAGGAGATCTTCGCCGAGTTGAGCCGCTGGCAGGTCGTGCAGCTCTCGCGCCATCCGAACCGGCCCTACATGCTGGATTACGTCCAGCGGCTGTTCACCGATTGGGTCGAGCTGCACGGCGACCGTTCCTTCGCGGACGACCAGGCCCTGGTGGGCGGGCTGGCCCGCTTCGACGGCGAGCCGGTGCTCCTCCTCGGCCAGCAGAAGGGCCGATCCACCAAGGAGAACCTCCTGCGCAGCTTCGGGATGCCGCGCCCGGAAGGCTATCGCAAGGCGCTGCGCCTGATGAAGCTGGCGGAGCGGTTCGACCGGCCGGTGATCGCTTTCATCGACACGCCGGGCGCCTACCCGGGCATCGACGCCGAGGAGCGCGGCCAGGCGGAAGCCATCGCCGTCTGCCTGGAGCAGATGGCCGCGCTACAAGTACCGGCGATCTCGGTGGTCATCGGCGAGGGAGGTTCGGGCGGCGCGCTGGCCATCGGAGTCTGCAACCGCCTGCTCATGCTGCAGTACAGCTGGTACTCGGTGATCTCGCCCGAGTCCTGCGCGGCCATCCTCTACCGCGATTCGAGCAAGGGCCAGAAGGCGGCCGAGGCGCTCAAGCTGACCGCCCGCGACGCGTACGAGCTGGGCATCGTCGACGAGCTGGTCGAGGAGTCCGCCGGCGGCGCGCACCGAGACCCTGACGCCACCGCGGCGAAGCTGCGCGACGCCCTCCGCCGCCACCTGCGCGAACTGCGGGAGCTGGGCCCCGACCAGATCGTCGAGGATCGCTACCGCAAGTTCCGCAAGCTGGGCCCCCTCACCGAGCCGACCCCTCCGACCCTGGGTTAGCCCCTGTGCTCGATTCGCCTGACCGTGATCACTTCCGTTGGGTCAAGTCCCGGGCGACGACTGCGATGAACTGGTCGGCCTTGACGAAGCCCGCGTTCCAGTCCTCGTAGGGAGCGAGCAGCTTCTCCTTCTGCATCTGCTCGACGGTCTTCCCGCTCTTGAGGCCGCGGGCGACCAGCGCGACGATCTCGTCCAGCCGGTTGCGGAACTTCTTGAGGTCGGCGACCGTCTGCAGCGGACCGTGTCCCGGGATGACCTTGGCGTCGGGCGGGATCTGCGGGAGCACCTCGTCGATGGCGCCGATCAGCCCGCGCACGCTGCCGCCGCTGTCCAGGTCGACGAAGGGGAACCCGGTGGCGAAGAAGTCGTCGCCCATATGCACGACGTTGCTCTTGGTGAAGAACACCACCGTGTCGCCGTCGGTGTGACCGGGCGGAACGTGAAGCGCGCGCACGGGCTCGCCGTTCAGCCAGATGGTGACGTCGCGCTGATAGGTGATGACCGGCAGCGCGCGCGGCTCCGCCGGCTCGATCTTGCGGCCGAACATCTCCGCGCCGGCCTGCATCCTCTTGCGCACGTTCTCGTGCGCGAGGATCGCGGCGGTGTCCGCCATGCCGGCGTTCCCGCCGACGTGGTCGAAGTGCCAGTGCGTGTTGAGCAGGAAGCGAACGGGCTTCTGCGAGATCTTCGCCAGCGCCGCCTTGATCTTGGGCACGAGCGGAGCGAACTGGTCGTCCACCATCACGATGCCGTCTTCGCCCGCGCTGACTCCGATGTTCCCTCCGGAGCCTTCCAGCATCCAGACGGAGCCGGCCACCTGCGTGGCCTTGATCTCCACCTTGCTGAAGTCCTGCTGCTGCGCGAAAGCAGGGGCCGACGCGAGCACTGCTGCGAGGCAAAGGCGCTTCATTGCGGTCCTCCTCGGCGGGACGCGCACCATAGCGTACCGGGCGCCTGCTTGTCCGGCCGCTCTCCGGCACTAGCCGTTGCCCCCGCAGCGTCCACAGCTTGCGGCCATCATGCATCCCGCCGTGCAGATCGCCTGGGTGCTCGCGCTCGCCGCGTTGCTCGTCGCCGTTCTCCGGCGGTCCGGTTGGGTGTGGCTGGCCGAGCCCGTGGCCGCCCTGGAGGGCGAAGGGCAGCGCGTTCCGGGCGATGGCAGCGAGGACGAGCAGCTTCCCGAGACCGACCGCGCCCCACGTCGCGGCCTGCAAGCGCTGACCTGCGCAGTGGCGCTCACCGCGGCCGTGCGGCTCGGCCTGCTCGTCGCGCTACACCGCTGAAGCGGGCGGGGCCGCGATCGGAACACCTTCCGTGTGGTCCGCGCTCGAAGCCCGCAGCGCGCCGGAGACGGCGGCGACCGAGCGTCCTTGCTGCTGCGCGAGCCTTGCGCTACTGACCGCTCGTGCCGCCCATCATCGCCATCGACGGTCCTGCCGGGGCGGGGAAGAGCACGGTCGCCCGCGAGCTGGCTCGCCGCCTCGGGTTCACCATCGTCGATACGGGGGCCATCTACCGGGGGGTGGCCCTGGCCGCGCGGCGCGCCGGGATCGGCTGGGAGGACGACGCCCGGCTTTCGCGCCTCCTCGACGCAGGTCTGGGGATCTCGTTCGCCCCGGCGGGCGACGGCCAGCGGGTGCTGCTGCACGGCGAGGACGTCACCGAGGCGATCCGCGCGCCGGAGATCAGCCGCGGAGCGAGCGTGGTCTCCGCCCGGCCAGTCGTCCGGCAGAAGCTCCTCGGACTGCAACGGCAGCTGGGGCTCGGCGCTCCGCGGGGCGCGGTCCTGGAGGGGAGGGACATCGGGACCGTGGTGTTTCCCGAGGCGGACGTGAAGTTCTTCCTCACTGCGAGCGACGAGGCGCGCGCCGGCCGCCGGCACGCCGAGCTTCTCGACAAGGGCCTGCCCGTCCCCCTGGGCGAGGTGCTGGCCGACCAGCGGCGGCGTGACAAGGACGATACCGAGCGCGCCATCGCACCGCTCAAGCCGGCCCCGGACGCGGTGGTGGTCGACACGACCGGCATGGACCTGGGCGAAGTGGTGGAGCGCTGTTACCGCCTCTCGCGCGAACGGCTCGAAGCGACCGGGTAGGTCATCCGCAATGGCACGCCGCGGGGTGCGGCACGTGCCGGGAAACGTACCACACGCGCTCTTTCCGGACCGGATCCGCACTGAATCCGCCGTCGCAGGAATGCATCCAAACCCTGTCGCTTCCGTACCTTGACACCATGCGGGCCCGCTTGTAGGGTCCGCCCGCTTCGACGGCGGAGTACCGAAGGAGACACCGCCGCCTGCCCTCAATCCCCGGGGCGCGCGGGGATTTCCATTTTCAAGGGGGCGAAGTTCCAGAATCGCAGGTCAGAACACGTTCATGGCGAATCCTTTTACCGGCACCACCACCGACTACAAGAACCAGCCCGCACCGTATGAAGACGAAGACTTTGCTTCGATGCTCGAGGAGAGCTTCAAGGCCAAAGGCAGCGGAAAAGGCGAGCTGAAGGAGAACGAGATCGTCAAGGGCAGCGTCGTCCAGATCACCAAGGACTACGCCGTCGTCGACATCGGCTACAAGAGCGAGGGCCAGGTCCCCATCCAGGAGTTCGGCCTGGTCGAGGGCAAGCCCAACGTCAAGGTCGGCGACAAGGTCGACGTGCTCCTCGAGTCCCGTGAGAACGACACCGGGATGGTCGTCCTCTCGAAGGAGAAGGCCGACAAGATGCGCATCTGGGACGAGATCTCGGCCGCGTGCGAGCGCGACGAGCTCGTCGAGGGCACCATCGTCGGCCGGGTGAAGGGCGGCCTCTCCGTCGACATCGGGGTGAAGGCCTTCCTGCCGGGCTCGCAGGTGGATCTCCGGCCGATCCGCAATCTCGACAAGCTGATCGGCGAGAAGTACAAGTTCAAGGTCATCAAGTTCAACAAGAAGCGCGGCAACATCGTGCTCAGCCGGCGCGTGCTCCTGGAGAAGGAGCGCGAGGAGCTGAAGAAGGACACCCTCCAGAAGCTCAAGGAAGGCGCGGTCCTCACCGGCATCGTCAAGAACCTCACCGACTACGGCGCGTTCATCGACCTGGGCGGCATCGACGGCTTGCTCCACATCACCGACATGTCGTGGGGCCGCGTCGGGCACCCCAGCGAGATGCTCAACGTCGGCGACGAGCTGCGCGTCACCGTGCTCAAGTTCGACCCCGCCACCGAGCGCGTCAGCCTGGGCCTCAAGCAGATCCAGGAGGACCCCTGGGCGCACGCCGCGGAGAAGTACCCGCCGGGCACGCGCGTGGGCGGCAAGGTGGTCAGCCTCACCGATTACGGCGCCTTCATCGAGATGGAGCCGGGCGTCGAGGGCCTGGTCCACATCAGCGAGATGAGCTGGACCAAGCGGGTGAAGCACCCGTCCAAGGTCATGGCCATCGGCGACCAGGTGCAGGCGGTGGTGCTGGACGTCGACGGCAAGGCGAAGCGCATCAGCCTGGGAATGAAGCAGATCGAGCCGAACCCGTGGACGCTGCTCGAGGAGCAGTACCCGATCGGATCGGTCATCCGCGGCCAGGTGCGCAACGTCACCGACTTCGGCATCTTCGTCGGCGTGCAGGAGGGCATCGACGGCCTGGTGCACGTCTCCGACATCAGCTGGACCCAGCGCATCAAGCACCCCGGCGACCTGTTCAAGAAGGGCGACGAGGTCGAGGCGGTGGTGCTCAACATCGACGTCGAGAACGAGCGGTTCTCGCTCGGCATCAAGCAGCTCCACCCGGATCCATGGACCGAGCTGCCCAACAAGTACCCCATCGGCAGCCGCGTGAAGGGCAAGGTCACCAAGGTCGCCGACTTCGGCGCCTTCGTGGAGATCGAGCCCGGCATCGAGGGCCTCGTGCACGTCTCCGAGCTGCGCGACGAGCGGGTGGAGAACCCGCGCGACGTGGTGAAGGAGGGCGACGAGCTCGACGTGAAGGTCATCGACATGGACCCGCACGAGCGCAAGGTCGCGCTCAGCGTGAAGGCGGCGCTCCACGAGGGCGACGACTACCGCGAGTACATGCGCAACCAAGGCACGGGCCGCGCCTCGCTCGGCGAGGTGTTCGGCGAGAAGCTGGGCGGCCGCAAGGGCCGCGACCGCTAGCCGCGGCCTTGGGCTACAGGCGTTTCACGCGGAGGGCGCGGAGATAAAAGGAGAGCGCGCGGAGATTCGGTTTCAAAAAAAACCAACTCCGCGCGCTCCGCCCTCTCGGCGCGCTCCGCGTGAAACGCAGTGGGCGACTGCTAAGGCAGTAAGATGGGCGGCGCGAAGCACGAGGGCGGCAGAGGGATCGCGCAACCTGCGCGATCTCTCCGCCGCCCGCCCGCTCCCCCCGAGGCGCGGCGGACGCATCATTTCACTGTGCGTGCACGGCGTCCAGCACCTTGCCACGGCTCAGGTCGTCGTTTTCTGTGGGGTCGCCGGAACGGATTCGCGGGGCGGAGGGGTCGCGCTCCTGCGCCGGAACAGCATCCCGACGACGATGCCGAGGACCGCGCCGACGATGATCGAGATCATCTGCGCGTGCACCAGGCGGTTCATCCCCCACTGGATGGCCTTGGGCGCGTCGAAGGTCATGGTGAGGCCGGCCGGCGGCGTGAACCACCAGACGAAGACCGAGGGCGCCAGCCAGGTGGTCAGGATGACCGCCAGCAGGGCCCCGGCGCACATCCAGGCGAGGATCCGTGCCACACCCGCAACCTAGAGGGCGGCCGCACGACGGTCAACCACCGCCTGCGCCGACCGTCGCGCACCGAGCGCCGGCAAGCGGGCGAGCGGCGAAGCGCCGCGCCTTGACTTCCCTCCGGGCGGCCCCTATGGTGCGCCGCTTTCCGCAGGCAGGCTAGGACCTTGGAACCGCTCACCATCGACGTCGACGAGATCGACGAGTCGGGTCAGGAATGGCAGGCCGACCTGCCCCGCGAGCTCATCGACGCCGTGCTGCGCGGTGAGCCCCCGACGGAGTTCCACGCAGCGGGCGCCGCGCACGTGCGCGGCCGGTTGACCAAGCTGGGGCGCAGCGTCCTCCTCCAGTCGCGGTTCACGATGCCTCTCGAGGGACAGTGCAAGCGGTGCCTGAAGAAGGTGCGCCTCGACGAGCCGATCGACCTGACGCTCACCTACGTGCCGCGGGAGGGCCCGCCCGAGCAGCCCCGCCGCCCCGCCCACGGTCGCGGCGAGCCGGAGCAGGCCGCCTCCTTCGACCCGCAGACGGTCGACGAGGAGCCCTACAGCGGGAAGACCATCGACCTGGCTCCCGCCCTGCGCGAGCAGATCCTCCTCGCTGTCCCGCCGCCCCCGGTGTGCGACGAGGCGTGCAAGGGCCTGTGCCCGACGTGCGGCAAGGACCTCAACGCGGGCGGCTGCGGCTGCGAGAAGACGACGATCGACCCACGCTGGGCGGCGCTCAAGTCCATCCAGCTCGAGAAGAAGGAGAAGTGAGATGGGAGTCCCGAAGAAGCGCACCAGCCGGCAGAAGCGCGACCAGCGCCGGGCCCACTGGAAGGCGACCGCGCCGAACGTGGGCGCGTGCCCGAAGTGCGGCGAGCCCGTGCTGCCCCACCGCGCCTGCCCGAAGTGCGGCGAGTACCAGGGGCGGGCGGTCATGAAGGGCAAGGAAGACTGATACGATCGCTCTCGACGCAATGGGCGGTGACCTCGCTCCGGCGGCGACGGTCGAGGGAGCCCTGCGCGCGCACCGGGAGCGGGGGCTCCAGGTCGTGCTGGTCGGCGACGAACCGCGCGTCCGGGAGGAGCTGCGCCGTCACGGAGCGGGCGCGCAGGAGGTCCAGGTGCACCACGCCTCCCAGGTGGTGGAGATGGACGAGCACCCGGGGCAGGCGCTGCGCAAGAAGAAGGACAGCTCGATCCGGGTGGCCTTCGAGCTGTGCAAGGCGGGCCAGGCGAGCGCGATGGTCTCGGCGGGGAACTCGGGCGCCATCCTGGCCGGCGGCCTGTTCGTGCTGGGGCGGCTGGATCACGTCGACCGGCCCTGCATCGGCGGCTTCCTTCCCTCGCTGGGCGCGGTCGGCCGCTCGGTCCTGGTCGACATGGGGGCCAACGTGGAGGTCACCCCGCAGCAGCTGGTGCAGTTCGCGCTGCTCGGGGAAGTCTACGCGCGCCGCGTGCTGGGCATCGCGCACCCGCGGGTGGGCATCGTCGCCAACGGGGAAGAGGAAGGGAAAGGAACCGACCTGACGCGCGCCGCGGCGGCGGCGTTGCGCAACCCCGCGAGCGGCGTCTCGTTCCGCGGGTACGTCGAGGGCAAGGACGTGTTCGCCGGCGACTTCGACGTGATCGCGACCGACGGCTTCACCGGCAACGTCCTCCTCAAGACCGCCGAGGGCGCGGTGTGGGCCTTCGGCCAGCTCCTCAAGCGCCAGATCCAGGCCAGCGCGGTGGCGAGCGCGGGCGCGCTGCTCTTGCGCAGCCAGCTCGATCAGGTGAAGAAGCGCGTCGATTACGAAGAGGTGGGAGGCGCTCCGCTGCTCGGCATCCACGGCGCCTCTGTCATCGCGCACGGACGATCGAGCCCGCGAGCCATCCTCAACGCGCTCTCCGGGGCCGAAGCGTTCGCCGCGCAGCGTCTCGAGGACGACCTCACCGCGGCCGCGCTGCGGGGAGCCCTGCTCTTCAAGACTTGACGCGGCGGTTGTCTAAGGGCTTTCTGCAAGCTTTCGCGGAGCAAAACGATGCAGCGTTCCCGGATCGTCGGCACCGGCACCTACCTGCCCGAGCGGGTGGTCACGAACGACGACCTCTCGCAGGAGATGGGCATCGAGACCAGCGACTCCTGGATCCGGGAGCGGACCGGCATCGGCGCCCGCCGCATCGCCGCTCCGAACGAGGCGACCAGCGACATGGCCACCGCCGCCTCCAGGAAGGCGCTGGAGATGGCGGGTATCCGGCCCGAGGAGCTGGACCTGATCATCTGCGGCACCGTCACCGCGGACATGCCCTTTCCCGCGGCGTCCTGCTTCGTCCAGTCGAAGCTCGGCGCCACCAAGGCCGCTGCCTTCGACGTGTCGGCGGCGTGCGCCGGATCGCTCTTCGCCCTCTCCATCGCCGACCAGTACATTCGCGGCGGCACGGCCCGGAAGGTGCTGGTGCTCGGCGCCGACCTGCTCACGCGCATCACCGACTGGTCGGACCGCTCCACCTGCGTCCTCTTCGGCGACGCGGCGGGCGCGATGGTGCTGGTCCCCGAGACGCGGAGCGACCGAGGGCTCCTGTCCGCCCATCTCCACACCGACGGCACGCAGACCGGCATCCTCAACATCCCCGGGGGCGGCTCGCTCAAGCCGATGAACCAGGACGTCCTCGATCGCCGCGAGCAGTTCATCAAGATGAACGGCCGCGAGGTCTACAAGACCGCGGTGCGCGCGCTGGAGGGGTGCTCGCGCGAGGCGCTGGAGCGCAACGGATACCGGCCGCAGGACGTCGACCGGGTGATCGCCCACCAGGCCAACCTGCGCATCCTCGAGCACGTGATGAAGAGGCTCGAGATCCCGCTGGAGAAGTGCGAGCAGAACATCGAGCAGGTGGGGAACACCTCCTCGGCCTCCGTCCCGCTCACGCTCGATCAGGCGAACCGGGCCGGAAGGCTCAAGGACGGCGACCTGGTGCTGATGATGGCCATCGGCGGCGGCATGGCCTGGGGCAGCGCCCTGGTCAAGTGGTAGCGCCGGAGGGAACATGCCGGTCGCGTTCGTCTTTCCTGGGCAGGGTTCGCAGGCGGTGGGGATGGGCCAGGCCCTGGCGCAGGCCTATCCGGAGGCGCGCGCGGTCCTCGACGAGGCCGACGCGGCCCTCGGCGGGGGGCTCCTGCGGCTCCTGTTCGAGGGCCCCGAAGAGGAGCTGCGCAAGACGGCCAACACGCAGCCGGCGATCCTCGCCGTCTCCATCGCCGCCCACCGCGTGCTGGTGAAGGAGGCGGGCGGCCGGCTGCAGCAGCCGCTGTTCTACGCCGGCCATTCGCTGGGCGAGTACTCGGCGTTGGTCGCGGCCGGCTCCATGCAGCTCAAGGATGCCGTCCGCGCGCTGCGCGCCCGCGGCACCTTCATGCAGGAAGCGGTGCCCGCCGGCGAAGGGGCGATGGCCGCGATCCTGGGCCTCGATCCGCACCAGGTCGCTCAGGCCTGCAAGGACGCCCAGGCCGAGGAGCCCGGCCGGGTGGTGGAGCCGGCCAACTACAACTCGCCCGAGCAGACCGTGATCGCCGGCCACGCGCCCGCGGTCGACCGCGCCATCTCCAAGTCGAAGGAACGGGGCGCCAAGCGCGCGTTGCCGCTGCCCGTCTCCGCTCCCTTCCACTGCTCGCTGATGGCGCCGGTACAGCCCCGCCTCGCCGAGGTGCTGGCGACCATCCCGCTCAAGCAGCCGTCCGCGCCGATCGTGGCCAACGTGACCGCCGGGCCGAGCACCGATCCGGCGCGGATCCTCGAGCTCTTGCTCAGCCAGGTCACCGCGCCGGTCCGCTGGGTGGAGTCGGTGCAGCGCATGGCGATGTCCGGGGTGGACACGCTCATCGAGCTGGGGCCGGGCAAGGTGTTGACCGGCCTCTCGCGGCGCATCGACAAGAAGCTTCGCGCGTTCAACGTCGAGGACCCGCAGAGCCTGCGGGTGGTCCTGAACGAGGTGTTCAAGTGAGTCGATCGCTCGCCGCAGTGCTGATCTCCTCCGCCGCCGGGCTGGCCGTGGGCCTCGCCTGCGCGGGAGCCGGCAACAGCCGCAAGGGGATCAAGGACTCGTGCACGCGCAACCTGGACTGCGCGTACGGCCTGGAGTGCGTGGACGAATCCGGCACCCCGGTGGCCGCTGCGGGAGAAGATGCGGGACGTGCCAAGGCACGGACCTGCCAGTGGAAATCGTTCGGCGACTGCGACGTCGCCGACTCGGCGGACGGGGGCACGACGCCTGCGGCCGCCCAGGGCGGGCAGCAGTGTCTGGCCGGCTACAAGTGCCGCGACGGGAAATGTACGGTGATGTGCGCCGGCAACAAGGACTGCCGCGAGGGGGAGACCTGCAAGATCGGCATCTGCCAGCGCCAGTCGGGAGGCCAGCTCGCGCAGTGCTTCGACAACCGCGACTGCCCCTGGCCGGAGACCTGCTACTACGGCCAGTGCGTGACCCGCACCGAAGGCGTGCGCTGCCAATCGGATCTGGACTGCCATACCGGGTTCCGCTGCATCAACGGCGTCTGCCAGTGAGGTGATTCGCCCAGCCCCTTGCCAGTCGGTCCGCCTGTGCTACAAGGCCGCGCCAGCCCGGCTCGGCCACAAGCGAAAGGAACGAGCAATGTCCGTCGAGGCGAAGGTCAAGAGCATCATCGCGGAGCAGCTCGGCGTCGGCGAGGACGAGATCAAGGCCGAGTCCGCGTTCATCGAGGACCTCGGCGCCGACTCCCTCGACATCGTCGAGCTGGTGATGGCCATGGAGGAGGAGTTCGAGGTGGAGATCCCGGACGAGGAGGCCGAGCACATCAAGACCGTCCAGGACGCGGTCAACTTCATCAACGAGCACAAGAAGTAGGCGGCCGGCTGGCGGCTGGCGGGTGATGCCGGTCGCGGCTACCCTCAGGGATGCATGGCGCGCGTGGAACGCAGAGTCGTCGTCACCGGGATCGGCCTGGTCACTCCGCTGGGGATCGGCACCCAGCAGACGTGGGAGGCGGCGATCGCCGGCAAGAGCGGCGTGGGACCCATCACCCGCTTCGACGCCACGCAGCTGCCTGCCCGCATCGCCGGCGAAGTCAAGGGGTTCGATCCGGCCGCCTTCATGGACAAGAAGGAGGCGCGCCGCAACGACCTGTTCATCCAGTTCGGGCTGGCGGCCACCCAGCTGGCGCTGCAGGACTCGGGGCTCCCCACCGACAAGCCGCTCGGCGACCGCTGCGGGGTGATCGTGGGCAGCGGAATGGGCGGCCTGGCCACCCTGGAGGACACCCACCTCACCGCGGTGAACAAGGGCCACCGCCGCGTGAACCCGTTCTTCATCCCGTCGATCATCGTCAATCTCGTCGGCGGCCAGATCTCCATCCGATACGGCGCGGCCGGCGTGAACTACGCGCCCGTGTCGGCCTGCGCCACCGGCAACCACGCCATCGGAGAGTCGATGCGCCACATCCAGCACGGCGACGTGGACGTGGTCATCACCGGCGGCGCGGAAGCCACCGTCACCCTGCTGGGCATCTCCGGCTTCACCGCGGCGCGCGCGCTCAGCGAGCGAAACGACGCGCCCGAGAAGGCCTCGCGGCCGTTCGACAAGGACCGCGACGGATTCGTGGCCGGGGAAGGCGCCGGCATCCTGATCGTCGAGGAGCTCGAGCACGCGCGGAAGCGCGGCGCGCGCATCTACTGCGAGCTGACCGGCTACTCGGCGACCGCGGACGCGTTCCACATCACCCAGCCATCCGGCGTGGGCGCCGAGCGCGCCATGCGCCTCGTCCTCGAGGACGCGGGGCTGCGGCCGGAGCAGGTGCAGTACGTCAACGCCCACGGGACCTCCACGCCCATCGGCGACATCGCCGAGACCAAGGCGGTGAAGACGGTGTTCGGCGACTGGGCGAAGAAGGGGCTCATGGTCAGCTCCACCAAGAGCATGACCGGGCACCTGCTCGGCGCGGCCGGCGGGGTCGAGGCCGGCCTCACCGCGCTGGCGCTGTACCACGGGATCGTCCCGCCGACGATCAACCTGGACAATCCCGATCCCGAGTGCGACCTCGACTACGTGCCCAACCACGCGCGCGAGGTCCGCATCGAATCCGCCCTGTCCAACTCCTTCGGTTTCGGCGGGACCAACGCCGTCCTCGCCCTCCAGCGCATGCGCGACTGACCCCTACAATCCAAGACTTCAAGCGTTTCACGCGGAGCGCGCGGAGATGGCGGAGCGCGCTGAGATTTGGTTTTCAGAAAAACAACTCCGCGCGCTCTCTTTTGTCCTCCGCACCCTCCGCGTGAAACGCCTTGGTCCTATGGTATGACGCGGAACTCCTCCTCCTGGAGACGAGATGGATTCGTTCGACAAGCCGCTGGCCGCCGTCGACCCCGAAGTCGCGAAGCTGATCCGCGAGGAAACGGCGCGGCGGGCCGACGGGCTCGAGCTGATCGCCAGCGAGAACTTCGTCTCCGAGGCGGTGCTCGAGGCGGCCGGATCGCCGCTGACCAACAAGTACGCCGAAGGCCTCCCGGGGAAGCGGTACTACGGCGGGTGCGAGGTGGTCGACAAGGTCGAGCAGCTCGCCATCGACCGTGCCAAGGCCCTCTTCGGCGCCGAGCACGCCAACGTCCAGCCGCACGCCGGATCGCAGGCGAACATGGCCACCTACTTCGCCCTGCTCCGGCCCGGGGACCGCATCCTCTCGCTCTCGCTCGCCCAGGGCGGCCACCTCACGCACGGCTCCCCGGTGAACTTCTCCGGCAAGCTCTTCGAGATCCACCACTACGGGCTGGACCCCAAGACCGAGACCATCGATTTCGCCGCCACGCGCAAGCTGGCGCAGGAGGTCCGGCCCCGGGCCGTCCTCTGCGGCGCCTCGGCATACCCGCGCACGCTCGACTTCGTGCGGCTGCGCGAGATCTCCGAAGAGGTCGGCGCACTGATGATCTGCGACATCGCGCACATCGCCGGCCTGGTGGCCGTCGGCCTCCACCCGAGCCCGGTGCCGCTCGCGGACGTGGTCACCACCACCACCCACAAGACGCTGCGCGGGCCCCGCTCGGGGCTGATCCTCTGCAAGCAGCAGCACGCCAAGGCGGTGGACTCGAACGTCTTCCCGGGCATCCAGGGCGGGCCGCTCGAGCACATCATCGCCGCCAAGGCCGTCGCTTTCGGCGAGGCGCTGCGGCCGGAGTTCAAGGAGTACCAGCAGCGCATCCTCGACAACGCGCAAGCGCTCGCGCAGGGGCTGATCGAGGGCAGGCTCCGCCTGGTGGCGGGCGGGACCGACACGCATCTAATGTTGTGCGATCTGCGCCCGAAGAAGCTGACCGGCAAGGTCGCCGAGACCGTCCTGGGCAAGGCGGGCATCACCACCAACAAGAACATGATCCCCGGCGATCCGGAGAAGCCCTTCGTCACCAGCGGCCTTCGCCTCGGCACTCCCGCGCTCACCACGCGGGGCATGGGCCCTGCGGAGATGCGGACGGTGGCGAAGCTGATCGTGCGCGTCCTCGACGCGCCCGAGGACGCCGGGGTGCACGAGCGCGTGCGCGGCGAGGTGCGCGAGCTCTGCCGCCACTTTCCCCTCTACGCGAAGAGGCTCGGACAGCGCGCATGAAGTGCCCGTTCTGCGCCGAGCTGGAGAACAAGGTCATCGACTCGCGCCTCTCCAACCAGGGCGCGGTGATCCGGCGGCGGCGCGAATGCCTGGGCTGCGAGCGGCGCTTCACCACCTACGAGCGGGTCGAGGAGATCCTCCCGATGGTGGTGAAGAAGGACGGACGCCGGGAGAGCTTCGACCGGCACAAGGTGGTGGCCGGCATCCAGCTCGCCTGCCAGAAGCGGCCGGTCTCCTCCGAGCAGATCGAGGCCGTCGTCGACGGCATCGAGCGGCGGCTGCAAGAGCTGGGCGAGAAGGAGGTGCCGAGCAGCTTCATCGGCGAGTCGGTGATGCGCGAGCTGTCGCGCCTCGACGAGGTGGCCTACGTGCGTTTCGCCTCGGTGTACCGCTCGTTCAAGGACCTGGGCGAGTTCATGAGCGAGCTGAAGGAGCTGATCCACGAGCGCAAGGGCAAGCAGAAGTAGCCTCCCGGAGCGCTTCATGGCCCTCGCCCTGCAGGAGGCGGCGAAGGGGCTCGGCCGCACGCATCCCAATCCTGTGGTCGGGGCCGTGGTCGCGCGAGGCGGCCGCGTGCTGGGCGTGGGACACCACCGGAAGGCGGGAGGGCCGCACGCCGAGGTCGCCGCGCTGCGCGAGGCGGGCGAGAAGGCGCGCGGGGCGGATCTCTACGTGACGCTGGAGCCCTGCAACCACCAGGGCCGCACGCCGCCGTGCACCGGCGCCATCCTGGAGGCCGGCATCGCGCGCGTGTTCGTCGGGAGCATCGACCCGAATCCGCTGGTGCACGGCCGGGGAGTGCGCCGGCTCCGCTCGGCGGGAGTCGAGGTGCGCACCGGCGTCTTGCGCGAGGCGTGCGACGCGGCCAACGAGACGTGGTTCAAGTTCATCACCCGCAAGCTCCCCTGGGTGGTGCTCAAGGCCGCCGTCACGCTGGACGGAAAGCTCGCCGCGGCCTCGGGCGATTCCCGCTGGGTGACCGGCCCGCGGGCGCGCGCGATGGTGCACGGGCTGCGCGACGAGCTGGACGCAGTCCTGGTCGGGATCGGCACCGCGCTCGCCGACGACCCGCGGCTCACGGCGCGCGGGCCCGGCCAGCGCGACCCCGTGCGCGTGGTGGTGGATTCCAGCGCGCGACTCCCGCCGGACGCCCGCATCCTCCGCCAGCGCTCCGCCGCGCCCACCCTGGTCGCCTGCACGCTCCGGGCTCCCGCCGCGCGGGTGGAGGCGCTGCAGCGGGCGGGTGCCGAGATCGTCCGCTGCCGCGCCGACCGCGCCGGCCGGGTCGATCTGAAGGACCTGCTCGGGCGCCTCGCCGGCCGTGGATTGACCAGCGTGCTGGTCGAGGGCGGCGCCGGGATCCACGGCAGCTTCCTCTCGCAAGGCCTCTGGGACGAGCTGTACCTCTTCATCGCACCCAAGGTGGCGGGCGGCGGCGCGCTCTCCTGGGCCGGATTCGAAGGGCCCCGCCGCATGGACCAGGCCCCCGGGGTGCGCATCGTGGACAGCAGCCGGGTGGGCGACGATCTCCTCGTCACCGCCCGTCCCGTGCGATAGAACCAGGGAGTGTTCACCGGGCTGGTCGAGGACGTCGGGACGATCGCCGAGGTCGCGCCCGTCCCTGGCGGTGGCGCGCGGATCGCGGTGCGCACCCGCCTGCTCGGAGGCGACCTCGCGCGCGGCGCGAGCGTGGCGGTGGACGGCGCCTGCTTGACGGTGGTGGAGCGCAAGGACAAGAGCTTCCTCGCCGACGTGTCCGTCGAGACGCTGCGGCGCACCACGCTCGGCGACCGGCGGCCGGGAGACGCGGTGAACGTGGAGCGCCCGCTCGCGGTGGGCGATCGGCTCGGCGGTCACGTGGTTCTCGGCCACGTCGACGGGGTGGGCCGCATCCGCAGCCGCGAGCAGGCCGGCGAGGCCGTCCGGGTGGTGGTGGAAGTCCCGGCCGACCTCCTGCCGCTGGTGGTGGAAAAGGGGTCGGTCGCGCTCGACGGGATCAGCCTCACCGTGAACGAGCTGATCGGTGCGGACGCCATCTCGCTGATGCTCATCCCGGAGACCTTGCGCGCGACCTCCTGGGGACAGAAGCGCGCGGGCGACCGCGTGAACGTCGAGGCCGACATCCTCGCCAAGCACGTGGCGCGCCTGCTGGCCGCGCAACGGAGCCGAACGTGACCGAGATCGAGCGGGTGGAGCAAGCCCTGGGGGAGATCCGGCAAGGGCGGATGGTGATCCTGGTCGACGACGCGGACCGGGAGAACGAAGGCGACCTGGTCCTGGCCGCGCAGCACGTCACGCCGGAAGCGATCAACTTCATGGCCCGGAACGCGCGCGGCCTCATCTGCTTGAGCCTCACCGAGGAGCAGGTGAAGCGGCTCGGCCTGCCCATGATGGTGCAGGAGAACGAGAGCACCTACGCGACCGCGTTCACGGTGAGCATCGAGGCGGCGCGCGGGGTGACCACGGGGATCAGCGCGGCCGACCGCGCGACCACGATCAAGGCGGCCATCGACCCGGAAGCGAAGCCGAGCGACGTGGTGCGCCCCGGGCACGTCTTCCCGCTCAAGGCGCGCAAGGGAGGCGTGCTGGTCCGCGCCGGCCAGACGGAAGGCTCGGTCGATCTGGCGCGCCTCGCCGGCCTCAACCCCGCCGGCGTCATCTGCGAGGTGATGAACGACGACGGCACGATGGCGCGCATGCCGGATCTGGAGAAGTTCGCGGCGAAGCATGGGCTGTCCATCTTGAGCGTCGGCGACGTCATCCACTACCGCATGCAGCGCGAGCGCCTGGTGCGCCGCGCCGTCGAGGCCCGGGTCCCCACCGAGTTCGGCGGCGAGATGCGCTGCATCGCCTACGAGAACGACGTCGACCAGCTGAACCACGTCGCCTTCGTGAAGGGCACCTGGGAGCCCGGCGAGCCGGTGCTGGTGCGCGTCCACTCCAAGTGCCTGACCGGGGACGTGTTCGGCTCCCGGCGCTGCGACTGCGGTCCCCAGCTCCACCGCGCGCTGGAGATGATCGACCAGGCAGGGAAGGGCGTGCTGGTGTACCTCGACCAGGAGGGGCGCGGGATCGGGCTGGTCAACAAGCTGCGCGCGTACAACCTGCAGGACGACGGGCACGACACCGTGGAAGCCAACCACAAGCTCGGCTTCAAGGCCGATTTGCGCGACTACGGGATCGGCGCGCAGATCCTCTGGGACTGCGGCGTGCGCAAGATGCGCCTGATGACCAACAATCCGAAGAAGATCGACGGGCTCAAGCAGCTCTACGACCTCGAGGTGGTCGAGCGGGTGCCCATCGAGGTGGGCCACTCGGAGCACAACGCCGACTACCTGCAGTCGAAGCGCGACAAGATGGGGCACCTCCTCTCGCTCGTCGGCGAGCCGAAGAAGTAGCCGGGCCGCAAGCTCGCTTGAAACGCATGTCGACCCACGCGCCCAGACCGGAAGCCGCCCTCAGCGCGAAGGGGATGCGCTTCGCCCTCTGCGCGACCCGCTGGAACCCGGAGGTCGTGGAGCAGCTGCTGGCCGGCGCGCGCGCGGCCCTCGAGGAGCGCGGAGCGGAGGAGATCCGCGTGCTCCGCTGCGCCGGCGTGTTCGAGCTGGGGCCGCTCGCCGCGCGGGTGGCCCGGGCCGGCGAGGTGGACGGCATCGTCGCGCTGGGCTGCCTGGTCCGGGGCGCGACGGATCACTACACCGTGCTCGCCTCCGAGGTGACCCGCGCGCTCGGAACGCTGGCGATGGAGGCCGCCACCTCTCCGCGCGCCCTGGCGGTCGCTTTCGGCGTGCTGACCTGCGAGAACATGGTCCAGGCGCTGGAGCGCGCCGACCCGCGGAGGATGGACAAGGGCGGAGAGGCGGCGCTGGCTTGCCTCGAGCAGATCCACGCGCTGCGGGGGGCCGAGTCGCCCCTGCCTGCCGGGCGGCGGGGAGGGCGGTAGATGGGATCCAGGACCAAGGCGCGCGAGTGCGCTCTCCAGGCGCTCTACCAGCTCGATACCAGCGGCGGCGCGCCCGCCGACGTGCTGGCGGGCCTGTGGGCGCATTTCGAGCCGGTGGACGAGGACACCAAGGCGTTCGCCGAGGCGCTGGTGCGCGGCGCGCAGCGCGAGCAGGCGGCCATCGATCAGCTCATCCAACGCACCTCGACGAACTGGAAGCTGGAGCGGATGGCGCGGGTGGACCGCAACATCCTGCGGCTCGCCGTGTACGAGATCCTCAAACGCGCCGACGTGCCGGTGAAGGTCACGCTCAACGAGGCCATCGAGCTGTCGAAGAAGTATGGGTCCGAGGACTCCTCGGCGTTCGTGAACGGGATCCTCGATCGCATCGCCAACTCGGCCGGCCTGCCCGGGCAGGTCCCCAAGGAGGAGCGCTGATGGAGCTGTCCTACTACCCGCTCACGATGGAGGCGCTCGACCAGGCGGATGCGGAAGCGCTCTGCCTGTTCGTCTCGGAGGACGAGCGCCCGTTGACCGGGCTCGCCGGGCTGGTGGACTGGCGCCTGTCCGGACGCCTCTCGCGCATGATCCGCGCCGGCCTGGTGATCGGGGCGGCGGGGGAGGCGCTGCTGACGCCTCCGGGGATGCGGCTCGCCTTCAAGAAGCTGTTCGTCTTCGGCCTCGGCACCGCGCGCGGCGAGGAGGAGCTGGCGGCGCGGCTCGCCGATGCGCTGCGCCGGCTGGCCCAGGCGGGCGTGAAGGACGCCGCGCTGCAGCTCCCGGCGCGCCTGGCTCCCGAGCTCGGCGTGCGGACGCTGAAGGACGGCGACGGCACGCTGTCGCGCGCGCTCGTTTTCACCCTCGAGCCCGCGAAGCTGGTCACCTCGCTGTCGCAGTCGTCCGGGGCACGGCAGGTGGAGCGCCGCGTGGTGAAGGTGCCTTCTCCTCCCAAAGCTTCGCCCGCGCCGCGCATGAAGCACCGGCCCACCCCGCCCGCCGGCTCCCCCGCCGTGCCGCCACCGGCGTCCGCCGCACCGGAACCGGAGGACGCGCCTCCCGCTCCGCGTCCTTCGCCACCCAAGCCCCAGCGCTACGTCCCTCCTCCTCCGAAAGACCCCGGCCCGAAGAAGAAGCACCGCTAGCCAGGGCGGGAAGGGCAAGGCCCCGAAGCAGCCCAAGCCGATGGGCGAGAAGGCCGACCAGTAGCGCCGTGCCCTACTCCAGCGCTCGATTTCGTCGACCGCGATCAGTTGGGGGGTCGAGGGGGGAGCGAGCTCCCCCCTTGTAGAGGCGCCGAAGGCGCCGGATCGAAGAGCGTGCCATCGAGGGTACAGCCGTCGACTCGAGCAAGCCGTCGGTTTAGGGACTGAGCCTCTCCATCATGCGCGGGAAGGGGATGGTCTCGCGCACGTGGTGCAGGCCGCAGATCCAGGCCAGGGTCCGCTCCAGGCCGAGCCCGAATCCGGAGTGGGGAACCGACCCGAACTTGCGCAGGTCGAGGTACCAGGAGAACGCCTCGCGGGGCAGCTCGTGCTCGTCGATGGCGCGCAGCAGCGTCTCGTAGTCGTCCTCGCGCTGGCCGCCTCCGACGATCTCGCCGTACCCCTCGGGCGCGAGCACGTCCACTCCCAGCGCCAGCTTCGGATCCTGCGGGTCCTTCTTGAAATAGAAGGCCTTCAGCGAGGCGGGGTACCGGTGCACCATCACCGGCCGGTCGAACTGACTGCCCAGCACCGTCTCCTCGTCGGCGCCGAAATCCGCCCCCCATTCCACCGGGTGGCCGGCCTTGCGGATGGCCTCCACCGCCTCCGTATAGGTGATGCGCGGGAAGGGCTTCTTCACCTTGCGGAGCGCGGTGAGGTCCCGCTCGAGCACGCCGGTCAGCTCCCTCTCGTGCTTCTCCAGCACGCGCCCGACGATCTCCACCAGGAAATCCTCGGCGAGGTCCATGTTGCCCGCGAGGTCCAGCCAGGCGACCTCGGGCTCGACCATCCAGAACTCGGTCAGGTGCCGCCGGGTCTTGCTCTTCTCCGCCCGGAAGGTGGGGCCGAACACGTACGCCTTGCCGACCGCCATCGCCGCCGCCTCGCCGTAGAGCTGGCCGCTCTGGGTGAGGAAGGCCTTGCCCAGGTCGAAATAGGGCACCTCGAACAGGGTTGACGTCCCCTCACAGGCGGCCGGCGTGAGGATCGGCGAGTCGACCAGCGTGAACCCGCGCTCGTCGAAGTAGTCGCGGATGGCCTTGATGAGCGTGTGCCGCACCGCCAGGATGGCCCGCTGCCGCGAGCTGCGCAGCCAGAGGTGCCGCTGCTCTTGCAGGAAGCCGACGCCGTGCTCCTTGGGCTGGATCGGGTACCCGGGCTGACCCTGGCGCAGGTGGAAGTCCTTGACGTGGATCTCGAACCCGATCGGCGAGCGCGGGTCCTTCGCCACCGAGCCGCGGACCTCGATGGCCGCCTCCTGGGGCGCCTGCTCGGCCGCCGCGAAGGCCGCCTCGGGGACGTCCTTCTTGGAGACGACGCACTGGATGACTCCGGTGCCGTCGCGCAGCTGGACGAAATGGAGCTTGCCGCTGGACCGCTTTCCGTACAGCCAACCCCGCAGCAGGACCTCCTGCCCTTCATGCCGGGCGATGTCGCGCACGTAGACGTGGGATTCCATCCAGCGCTGTATAGCAGACCCGACTTGTCGGCTCGGGAGGCTTCTGGTACCTGACCCGGCTTCCCCGCGCCGCAAAGCGTTAGAATGGGCGCAGCGGAGGAAACGTGCAGGACCGGTACGACCCGAAGTTGCTCGAGCCGCGCTGGCAGAAGGAATGGGCGGCGAAGGACCTGTTCCGGGCCGGCGTCCGCTCCGGGGCGCCCAAGCGGTACGTGCTGGCCATGCTCCCCTATCCGTCCGGGGAGATGCACATGGGCCACGTCCGCGTGTACTGCATCACCGACGTGCTCGCCCGCTACGCGCGCAAGCGCGGGTTCGACCTGCTGCACCCGCTCGGCTGGGACTCGTTCGGGTTGCCCGCCGAGAACGCCGCCATCAAGGAGGGCCTGCACCCGGCGGTCCGCACGCCGAAGAACATCGCCTCGTTCAAGGAGGACGTGAACGCGCTGGGCATCTCCATCGACTGGTCGCGCGAGCTCGCCACCAGCGATCCCGAGTTCTACAAGTGGAACCAGTGGTTCTTCCTCCGGATGATGGAGCGGGGCTTGGTGTACCGGCGCCGCTCGCGCGTCAACTTCTGCCCGAGCTGCAACACGGTCCTGGCCAACGAGCAGGTCGAGGACGGGCGCTGCTGGCGGTGCGGCAGCGTGGTGGAGGAGCGCGAGATCCCGGAGTGGGCCTTCCGCACCACCCAGTACGCCGATCGGCTGCTGGAGGGCCTGGACGGCCTGGACTGGCCGGAGCGGGTCACCACCATGCAGCGGAACTGGATCGGGCGGTCCGACGGCCTGGAGATCGAGTTCCCGGTGGTCGGCGCGGGCGAGGACGACGCCTTCCGCGTCTTCACCACCCGCGCGGACACCATCTTCGGGGCGACCTACGTCGCGGCGGCGCCCGACCACCCGCTGATCCAGAAGTTGGTGAAGGGCGCCAAGCG
>WNGG01001643.1_pt1 | contig 26523 bp, 20 predicted proteins | sample 5400661 | NCBI WGS metagenome assembly WNGG01 (sample SAMN13153372, study PRJNA577476) | soil metagenome | isolation source: 100 cm soil or saprolite under Garry oak tree replicate 1 | place: USA:California | collected 2016-06-15
AGCAGCAACGTGAAGCGCGTCGGCGGCCCGGCCCCGTTCGGCTCGTACACGTGCAGCCGGCTCAGGTACGCCGCGAGCAGGCACATCGCGATCAGGAACACGCTCCCCACGAGGATCCCGAGCCCGGCGTCGAGGCGCGTCAAGAACAGCGCCACCAGGCCGCCCAGTGCCGCGAAGCCGTAGAGCAACAGCGCCACCTGTCGCTCCCCCAGGCCCAGCGCGACCAGACGATGCGTGGTGTGATCCCGTCCGCCCTCGGCGATCGAGCGTCCCGCCAACGTCCGCGTGATGGCGACCAGGGCCGTGTCGAGAATCGGGATCGTCACGAGCGTCAGCGGCACGAACAGAATCGACACGAGGCTCCCCGACACCACGGTGGGCGAGGTGGCCGCCAGGCCCGCGAGCGCCGCGCCCAGGAACAGGCTGCCGGCGTCGCCCATGAAGATCCGCGCCGGGTGAAAGTTGTAGCGCAGGAAGCCGAGCGTCGCCCCCGCGAGCGACCAGGCCAGCGCCGCGTGCAGCCACGCCTCTTGGTGAGCGTAGGCGACGCCGAGAAAGAAGGCGGCGATGGCGCCGACCCCGGCGGCGACGCCGTCCATGTTGTCGAGCAGGTTGAAGGCGTTCGTCAGGGCGACGAACCAGAACAAGGTCAACACCACGTTGGCGACGTACCACGGCGACACGTCGAGCAGCCCACCAAAGCTCAGCAGTGTGACGCCGGCCAGCAGCTGCAGCACGAACTTCAGCTGGGCCCGGAGGCGCACGATGTCGTCGACCAGTCCTACCACGAACATCAGTGCGGAGCTGACGCCGACGCCCAGGGCGGCGCCCCGGGTCACGGTGGCGACCGTGACGCCCGAGCTCCGAGCGAGCCACAGCGCGGCGACTCCCACGCCGACGGCCGTCGCCAGACCGACCGCCGCGCCGCCAAGCAGGGGTGTCGGCTGCCGGTGCCACCGCTCGCTCATCGGGTGCGCCACCAGGCTCACCCGGAGCGCGAGCCGTCGGGCCAGCGGCGTGAGGACCAAGGCGGCGAGCAGCGAGGCGCCTAGGACGACGGCGCTCTCGAGCACTGCGGTCATGCCAGTGTGGGCTCCCGGGAGCGATGGTAGGCGATCACCGACCGCAGGGTCTCGTCCAGCCCGACCCGCGGCTCGTAAGCGATCGCCTTGCGGACCCTCTCCAGAGAGGGGACACGCCGCGGCATGTCTTCGAAATCGTCACCGTAGGCCTGCTGGAACGGCACGAATACAATCTCGGACTCGGATTCGGTCAGGCTCCGCACGCGCTCGGCGAGCTCCAGGATCCTGATCTCCTGATCGCTACCGACGTTGAAGACTTCGCCGACCGTGCGGTCGCTGTCCATCAGCCCGATCGCCGCGCGCACCGCGTCGCTGACGTGCGTCAGGCAGCGGGACTGCTGCCCGTCGCCGTACACGGTGATGGGCTCCCCGCGCAGCGCCTGGCCGACGAAGCGGGGCACCACCATGCCGTAGCGCCCCGTCTGGCTCGGTCCCAGGACCAGATCGCCATCCTCCCGAAACGGGAGGCGGTTGCTCTTGCCGTACACTTCGGACGTGGAGGCGATCAGGATCTTCTTGTGGTAGCGGCACGCCGCGGCCAGCGCCAGTTCTGTGCAGCCGACGTTTGTCTCGATCGTGCGCACGGGACTCTCGACCACCAGCTTGACCCCGACCGCAGCCGCGAGGTGAAAGATCCGATCCGCCTTGGCGACCAGCTCCCCCAGCAGCGGCGCGTTCATCATCGACGCGATGACGCAGGTGAAGCGCGGATTATCCTTGAGCCGGGCAATGTTGCGCATCGAGCCCGTCGACAGGTCGTCGATCACCGTGACATTATCGCCACGCTCGACCAGCGCGTCGGCGAGGTGCGAGCCGATGAACCCCGCCCCGCCGGTGATCAGATAGTGCAGAACTGACTCCTGTGCGTGAAGGGCGCCTGTGAAGGACCTGCGGCCAACGAACGCGCAAATATACCGATCCCACAACGACTTAAGCTAGAGGCCACCTCCCAACACGACTGCCACGCCTTCCCGCCGCACCTTGCCGAGTGGCGGGTCGTGCCCCACTGGCACGCGGATCTGCGCGATCCGGTGGAGAGCCCGGGCGGAGATGGGTGGGGAGGCGCTACCGGGGGAGGTAGGGGGGCAGTTCCAGCTCAAAGAAGAAGCGCGTTCCCCATCCGGGGCGGGTTTCCACTTGCAGCTTGGAATCCATCGCCTCCACGAGCTTGCGGCACATGGTGAGTCCGAGTCCAGTCTCGGAGAAGCGCGGGCGTCCCCGGCCAACGGACCGCCGGAACGGCTGGTAGAGGCTGTTCAGGACCGCGGGGTCAATGCCCTTCCCGCTGTCACGCACCGCGAACTCGACGCGCGTCGGCGCTGTCTCGCGCGTCACGATCTCCACGTATCCCTCGTCGGTGAACTTCAAGGCGTTCGTCGTGAGGTTCAGAAGCACGCGGCCGAGGGCGATGGGATGCCCAAGGCGGTGATCGGTCGGCGGCGGCAGCACCCGCACCGTGAGGCGTTTCTCCTCGGCGATCGGCCAAACGATGTCCCGCACCGAGTCGAAGACACCGGTCACCGAAAACGGCTCGGACTCCTTCTCCACCAACTGATCGCCCCCCCGCGCCAGCTCGATCACGTCGCTCGCCACCGAGCTCAGTCCGAGCGCGGCGCCGTAGATGAGCCCGAGCTGCCGGCGCTGCAGCTCGGTCACGCTCCCGCTCTGCCCACGCTGCAGCGTCTCCGCGAGGAACAGGATCGACGTCAGGGGCGAGCGCAGGTCATGCGCGATCTGCACCAGCATCTCGAGGCCGTCGGAGCCGGAGAGCCGGGTAATGAAGTCCTGCGCCGACCGGGGCTCGACTGCTTCGCGCATGCGCTCGATCGCCTGCAGGATCGCGGAGCCCTCGGTCGCATCGCCGTGCTCGGCCCAGCTCCGCACCACCTCGGCGCGCAACAACTCGAGCAGGCTACGCCCCAACACCGAGTGCACACGTTGGTCGACGGCAGCCCCGGCATCCACGACAAGGCGTTCCACACCGGCGGCGAGCAGGCCCAACTGCTCCACGGCTTCGGCCAGGTCCGCAGCCTCGCCCGCCCCGTCCCGCCACCGGCTCGCCAGGCGCCGCGCTGCCGCCTGCAGGATCGGGGACCCGATCGTTGCGAAATCGTCCCCCGCTGGAGCATACCGACCGGGCTCGGTGTGAGGTAGGTCACTCGAACTGCGGTGGGACGTAGCTGTCGCAGACAGCTCACGCGGGATTGTAGAACCTGCAGACATGCGTGACAACCGGACGTAAGGGCGTCAAGCAATATGGTGCCGTTCCGAGAGGTCCGCTAGGAGCGAGAAAACCCAGTCGACACCCGGCTTAGCGCGATAGCGGTGTTCCCCGGTCAGCCCCGCCTGGGGGAGAATAGGCGCGAATGCGCGCCCCACGCGGCTCGGCGCGCGCCTGGTGCAGCGCCGAGGTGGCGCGTGCCAGCAGCGTCTCGGGCTCGAGCGGCGTCGCGTGAACATCGTGGACCACCTCATAACCCGCGCGCACTGCCAACGACAGCGGGGGAGCATCCCTCGGCTGCGGTGGCGGAGCCATCTCGATGGCCTGCGACAACCGGCGCGCGAGCTGGGCCGCACCTTCGGCCTCCGTCGCGGGCGCGAGGACGGCGAAATGAGGCCCGTCCCACCACCCGATCGCATCGGACGCGCGCCCCCGGGCGTGCAGCAAGCTCGCGGCGTGGTGCCGCACTACGCTGCTGCGCGCTTCCGCGTCCGGGGCCGCCTCAGGTTGCACGTCCACCGCCAGCATGACGCACGCCAGGGCCGCGTGCCGTCGCCACGCGTCGGCGACGAGTTCGCGCGCGCGCCGCGCCACGCCCCACGCGTTATAGAGCCCGCTCACCACATCCACGAAAGCACCCCGCCGCGCACGGTCGCCGTCTTGCTTGGCCAGCATGTAGGCATCGAGCTTCAGCAGCAGTTCATCCGCGTCGAGTGGAAGATCAAGACGGTCCCACGCGCCCGCCCGCAGCCCTGCGAGCCGCTGCTCTCGAGTCGCCGCCGTCGATGCAAGCAGAATGATCGGGGTGCTCGGCGTGATCAGCGCCTCCTGCCGCAGCGCCCGACAGACCTCCAGGCCGTCGCGATCGGGCAACGCACTTGCCACCAGGGCGACGTCGAGCCGCCCGCTACGCGCAAGCTCCAACGTCTCGCCACCGCTCGAGGCGCGCAGCACGCGGTAGCCGCGGGGCTGGAGCACGCTCTCGACTGCGCGGGCGAGCCATTCCTCAGCGCTGGCGAGCAGCGCGAGACGAGGCTGAGGTGAAGCCGCGTGAGTGGTCAGACGCGGTCTCCGGGAGATGGACGCTTCGCGTCGATGGAGCAAGGCGGGCGCGCCCCCGACCATCCTTCCGGGCGCACCCGCGCTGAAGGACGGCACTGAGCGCTGGTCGTCAGTATTCCTGTCCTGAAAGATGGCGCGCCGGGCCTCGGCGGCGACACTAGGAGGACCCCTAGCCCGCCCCAGGAGAACTACTAGAAGGTCCGCTCGATTCTCGGTGTCGTGCAGTCAGAGAGTGATCAGGCGTTCCCGGATGGCGTAGCGGACCAGGCCTGCGGTGTCGTGAATGTTGAGCTTGGCCATGATGCGGCTGCGGTGAAACTCGACGGTCTTGGCGCTGATCTTGAGAAGGACGGCGATCTCCTTCGTGGCCTTTCCCTCGGCCACGAGCTGCACGACCTGCCGTTCCCGCTGGCTCAATCCCTCGTGGGTCGGCGTGCCCGCGGCGTTGCAGGCGTCGATCACAGCCTGGGAGACTCCCGGGCTGACGTACAGCCCTCCCCGACAGACTTCGCGGATCGCCTGAAGCAGGTCCTCCGCGCCCTGGGCTTTGAGGACGAATCCCCGCACGCCGGCGCGCAGGGCTTCCGGGACGAACCGGGCATCTTCGAGAGCGGTGAGCAGGATCAGCCGCGTAGCGGGGGATGCCTGTTTGATCTCTTGCGCGGCCTCCACCCCGTTCAGCCGGGGCATGGCGACGTCGAGGACGGCGACATCGGGGGCCACCTTGCGCGCAAGCTCGACTGCGGTGTGACCGTCCGGCGCTTCGGCCACGACCGCTATGCCCTGCCGCTCCAGGAGCGCTTTGAGGCCTTGTCGCAGAACCAGATGGTCATCGGCGAGGAGCACCCGCAGCGGCATCGAGACTATCTCCGGGGTTCCCGGGACGCCCCAACCTGCTCGGCGCATGGTGTCGAAAGCGTGAGGCAATCTCGGGGTCGCGTAACGCCCCTGTCAAGCCATCATCGTCGTCCCCGCCGGAAGACCCCTAGGTGGGTCACGATTGCTACTCCACGGTGACGCTCTTCGCCAGGTTGCGCGGTCGGTCGACGTCGCAGCCGCGCAGCACGGCGATGTGATACGCGAGCAGCTGCAGCGGAAGCGTCGTGAGCACGGGGGACAACAGCGGGGCGGTCGCCGGGACGCACAGGCAATGGTCGACCAGGGCGCCGAGGTCGCCGTTCCCCTCCGTGGTCACCGCGATGATGCGCCCGCCCCGCGCCTTCACTTCCTGCATGTTGGACCGCACCTTCTGGTAGACCTCGTCCTTCGGCGCGACAAACACGACGGGCATGTCGGCGTCGATGAGCGCGATGGGCCCGTGCTTCATCTCCGCGGCGGGATAGCCCTCCGCGTGGATGTACGAGATCTCCTTGAGCTTGAGCGCGCCCTCGAGCGCTACCGGGAAGTTCACGCCGCGGCCCAAGTACAGGAAATTGCCCCGCCCAGCATACGCCTCGGCGATCGCGCGCACCTGGGGCTCGAGCGCCAGCACCCGGGTCAGGAGGCTCGGGAGCTGGGCGAGCCGGCAGGCGATCTCCTGTCCCGCCGCGAGCGACAGCTCCCGGTGGTGACCGAGGTAGAGGCCGAACAGCGCCAGCGCAACGATCTGCGACGTGAATGCCTTGGTCGAGGCGACCCCGATCTCCGGGCCGGCGTGCAGGTAGATGCCGCCGTCCGCCTCGCGTGCGACGGTCGAGCCCACGACGTTCACGATTCCAATGACGCGCGAGCCGGCGGCCCGCGCAGCGCGCACCGCCTCCACCGTATCGGCCGTCTCGCCCGACTGCGAGATCGCCACGGTGAGCGTGCCAGGGATCCGCAGCTGCGGACGGTAGCGGTACTCCGAGGCGTACTCCACCGCGACGGGGAGGCGCGCCAGCCCCTCGATGATGTGCCGGCCGACGAGCCCCGCGTGCCACGACGTGCCACACGCGACGATCACGATGCGGCTGATCCCGGCGCACTCCTCCGGGGGGAGATTGAGCCCGTTGAGGCGCGCGGCGCCCGCCTCGAACAACAGCCGCCCGCGCAGGGTGCTCTTCAGCGTCTCTGGCTGCTCGGCGATCTCCTTCAGCATGAAGTGCGGGTAGCCGCCCAGCTCGATGGCCGCGAGGTCCCAGGCGATGTCGCTCACCTCGCGCAGCTGCACGTGCGCGCTGGCATCCATCACCCAGTAGTGGTCGGGCGTGAGCACCGCGATGTCGCCGTCGTCGAGATAAACCACGGAGCGCGTGTGCTCCAGCACTGCAGACGCGTCCGACGCGACGAAGAACTCGTTCTCGCCGATGCCGAGCACCACCGGGGAGCCCTGACGCGCCACGACGATCTTCCCCGGCTCGTCCGCCGCAATGACGGCGAGCCCGTAGGTGCCGACGACGTGAGTGAGCGCTGCGGCGACCCGCGCCTCGAGCGTCGTCCCCGGCGCCTCCTCGATCAGATGCGCCAGCGTCTCAGTATCGGTCTCGGTGCGGAAGCCGTGGCCGCCGCGCTCCAGCGCTGCGCGCAGCGCGTCGGCGTTCTCGATGATACCGTTGTGGACGATGGCGATGTTGTGGCCGCAGTCGACGTGCGGGTGCGCGTTATGCGCGGTAGGTGCGCCGTGCGTGGCCCAACGGGTGTGGGCGATCCCGCTCCTGCCGGCGAGCGGCTCGCGGGCGATCTGCTCCGCCAACCCGGCCACTCGCCCGGCCAGCTTGCGCACGACCACGCACCCCCGCTGCGACAGGGCCAGGCCCGCCGAGTCGTAGCCGCGGTACTCCAACCGGCGCAGTCCGTCGAGCAGCAGGGGCGCTGCGTCCCGCCGGCCGGTGTACCCGACAATCCCGCACATCAGACGTCTCCCCGCGCCGGCTCGAGCAGCGGCGGGGCGGCGGCGGCGAGGCCGACTTGGCCGAGCTGGGAGAGTTTGTCGAGCAGCCGCTCCGTCACGAGCTCGGCGGGCAGCACGGCGCCGCAGCGCGCACAGATGAGATCGCTCAGGCGCGATGCCCCCCACACGGCCGCCGGCGATGTCCAGAGTCGCCGCAGTCTTGCAGTCCACAGGTGGCGTTCGCAGCGCGGACACAACATGAACACCCGTGCCTGATGAGGTTGCGAAGAAGCCCGATGGCGCGTGCTTTCAAGATCGGGGCCCGACGGTCGGAGAGCACACCGCATGGCGGGCTCGCAGCCGATCTCCAGAGCGGAAAGCGACTTACGAGGGAGCGCGGCGCCCGCCCCAGTTGGTGCCGCATGCGGTGCGTTGCGCGATCGTGTCAACAGGAAGCATTCCTGTCGTCGCTTCGCAGCGTCAGGGCCCACCGCCAAGACCACGCGATCTGCCCTTAAGCCATTGACGGGTAAGCAGCTTGTGGCGACGAGTGGCGGGCGCACGAGTCATGCGGGCGATTCTGGGGCGGCGAGCGCAGGCAGCCTCTATTCACAGCAACTGACCACGGTTGTCGGAGAGGCAACGGACTGGATGCGTGACAGCGGGCGCTCGGGCCGGCACCCCACCGTACTAATCGCGAGCAACCAGGAGTGGTCGAGTCGCTCGCTCGAGTCCATTCTGGCCCCCTCCGGGTTCCTGATCCTCAAGGCCTACACCGGTGCGCAGGCGCTCGAGCGGGCGCGGAACGAGCAGCCCGACGCCATCATCCTGGACACGGCCCTCCCGGACCAAGACTGGCTCGACGTCTGCCGCCAGCTGCGGCGCGATCCCCACATTACCACCAGCACTCCGATCCTCATCGCCAGCCCGGAGCACGCCACGCGGCAAGAGTACATGGACGCCCTACGCGCGGGTTCCTGGGACTATCTGGGCCAACCGCTCAACGCGGAGCAGCTGCTCATCAAGCTCGAGACGTTCACGCGGGCCAAGATCGACGCGGACCAAGCTCGCGAGGAAGGGCTCCTCGATCAGGGAACGGGGCTGTACAATATGCGCGGTCTGGCGCGCCGCGCCCGGGAGCTGGGCTCGCAGGCCTCGCGCCTGCACGCCGCTCTTGCCTGCGTCGTCTTCGCCGCTGACTCGCGCCGGGGCGAGCGCGAGGCGGACACTGCGGAAGCCGCCATGATTGCCGCCGTCGAGCTGCTCGCGACCACCTTCCAGGGGGCCGGCCGCGTTTCCGATGCCATCGGCCGGCTGGGCCCCACGGAGTTCGCGGTCGTCGCGTTCGCCACCGACGCCGCCGGATCGGTGAAGCTCGCGCAGCGCCTCGCGGGAATAGCCGACGGTCTCGCCGACGCACGCCGCGACTCAGGACTGGTGTTTTACCTCCGGGCCGGATACTACGCCGTGCCGGACTTCCACGCCGCGGCGGTCGACGGCACCGAGGCCATCCTGCGCGCAACGGCTGCGTTACGCCTGTCCACCAGCGACCCGAGCGGGAGCTGGCTCCGAGCATTCCCAAACGAGCCAGGGGGCCGTCCGCCACCGCCGTAGGGACCGGTGTAGACGGGCGCGCACCTGTCCGCCGTCGCAACATGCCGCCCGGGGCACCCCGCTGAAGTGTTGCACCGCGGCAACAGCCGGCCTTGACAGCGAGTCCAACGTGCAGTAAATGCAGTGCTTGAGTCGAGCCAGGGGAGGCGATCGAGTCGGCGCGATCCCTGCGTCTCGGTATCAGGCCGCCCCGCACACCTGTGCGGCGGCCCCGGCGCGGGGAACGTGCAAGGACGTATAGTGGGAGCGAGCGCGATGCGAAACCCTGCCTACACGGGCGATCCGCCGGGTCCCGACAGCTCCCCAGCCCGCCCTGCAGCCGCTGTTTCGACCTTGCTGACCATCACTCCGGAAACCAAGGCGAGCCTCCAAATCCTCCTCGTCGATGACGAGCGGACGCTGCGCGAGAGCTGCGCCGGCGTCCTCGAGCACGAAGGCTACAACGTGCGCGTGTGCAGCCGGGGCGAGGATGCGCTCGATACGCTGAAGCGCGTCCGCTTCGACATTGTGCTCCTGGATCTATACATGTCCCAGGTGCCGGGCATGGAGTTGATGCGCGTGTGCCTCGAGACGCACCCGGACACGATCGTGATCGTCATCACGGGCAACCCGTCGGTGGCCTCGAGCCTCGAGGTGCTGCAAGCGGGAGCCTGGGATTACCTCCCCAAACCGTTCTCCGCGACGCAGCTCCAGATCCTGCTGGGTCGCGCCGCGCATGCCGTCATCGTGGCACGCGAGAGCAAGGAGTTGCAGGCGCAGCCGGGCTTCGAGGCCGGCGGCCAGAGGTTCGCGCTCATCGGTGTATCGTCGGCGTTCCGCCGGGCCGTCGAGCTGGCGCGCCGCGTGGCACCGACGGACGCGTCCGTGCTTATCACCGGCGAAAGCGGCGCCGGCAAGGAGCAGATCGCTCAGTTCATCCATCTCCACAGCCGGCGCAGCAGCCGACCACTCGTCGCGATCAACTGTGCAGCGCTGCCGGAGGCGCTGCTCGAGTCGGAGATGTTCGGCCATGCAAAGGGCGCCTTCACGGGCGCGGTACGCGACAAGCCCGGCCTACTCGAGATGGCGAACGGAGGCACACTGTTCCTGGACGAGCTGATCGAGATGTCCAAACCCACCCAGGCGAAGTTGTTACGTGTCATTCAGGACGGCGTGGTGCGGCGCGTGGGGAGCGAGCGGACCGATGCGGTGGTGAACGTCCGCTTCATTGCGTGCACCAACTCCAACCCCGAAGAGGCGCTGCGCTCCGGCCAGCTGCGCGAGGACTTGTACTACCGGCTGCGCGTGGTACCGATCCACGTGCCCCCGCTGCGGGATCGGCCCGACGACATCGCCCTGTTGGCGAACCATTTCCTAGTCTACTATTGGCATCGCCACCGTGAGAGCCAAGCGCTCCCCAAGATCTCCGACGCCGGCATCCGCGAACTCCGTGCGCGTACTTGGAAGGGCAACGTGCGAGAGCTGCAGAACGTCATGGAGCACATGGTCGTACTGCTCAAACCGGGCGCCGAGATCCAGCCGGAAGACATTCCGGTGATCGATGGGCCGGTGCCCACCGAGGACGTTCAGGAGAACGCATCGGCGATGAAAGACGCCGACAACGCCATTGCCGAGGGCTATCGCAGCGCGCGTGAGCGCTTGCTCGGGCGGTTCGAGCGGCGGTTTCTGCAGCAGCTCGTGACCCAGGCGGGGGGGAACGTGTCGCGCGCCGCCCGCATCGCGCGGCTCAACCGGACGACGCTGTACCGGCTGATGGAGCGCTACGGGTTACAGCGCAAGTTGCTGGCGAGCGATCCGGGAGAAGAGGAGTAGGTCGCTCGTCAGGTCGTCCCGTCGGGCTTCCGCCACCACGCGCTCGGTTCATCGAGTCGTTGACTTCAGTGCAAGCGACGCATCGGCCGGGTCACGCGGCCAGAACAGATGGCGTAGCGTGGCCAGGATGACCCCAACATCCGTCCAAAACGTGGCGCGGGCGGCATACGCCAAATTGATCCGAATTTTCTCCTGGATGATCTGGTCTACGTAGAATCGCTCCGGGTCCGCCGCCTTGGCCAGCAGCGCATCCTCGTCGGCATAGCGGATCGACGCCTCGTCGGTGATCCCCGGGACGAGCTCGAGCACTTGCCGCTCCGCCGCGCCGTACAACGCGACGTAACGCGCCAGTTCCGGTCGCGGGCCGACGAAAGTCATGTCCCCGACCAGGACGTTGAACAGCTGCGGCAGCTCGTCCAGCTTCAGTCGACGCAGCCACGCTCCGACCCGCGTCACCCGCGGATCACGCTCGACCGTGAGTGGTAATCCGCGGGACTCCGCGTCCCGCACCATGGTCCGGAATTTCCACATCCGGAACGGCCGGCCCCGGTGTCCCACGCGCCTCTGCCCGAAGAACGCCGGCCCGCCGTCCTCGGCGCGCACCAATAGCGCGATCACCAGGAACAGTGGCGCCAGGACCAGGACACCGGCTGCCGCGCCCGCGAGGTCGAACGTGCGCTTCGCCACCGTCATCGCCGGTGGGCGCGGACGATGTCGCGCACCGCTTCGATGACGTCGGCCACGTCCTGATCGCTCAGCCGCGGATTCAATGGCAGGCTGATCATCCGCTGGAAGCTGTCGTAGGCCACCGGGAAGGCCTCGGCCGGGTAGCCGTACTTGTCGCGGTAATACGGGTGGAGGTGGATCGGGATGAAGTGGACCGACGTCCCGATGTTACGCGCCCCGAGCTCTTCGATGAAGCGGTCGCGCCCGATGCGCAGCGTCCCAAGGCGCAGCCGCAGCACGTACAGGTGCCACGCGTGCTCGACCCACGGACGCTCGACCGGAAGCTCGAGCGCCTCGTCGGCGGCGAACGCCGCCTGGTAGGCCGCCACGACCTCACGGCGCCGCTCTTGGAATCGCGCCAGCTTGCGCAGCTGCCACAGACCGAGCGCCCCCTGGATGTCGGTCATGTTGTACTTGAACCCGGGCGCGAGGATCTCGTACGCCCAGTGCCCTCCTGCCTCGTAGCGCTTGGCGGCATCGCGGCTCAGCCCGTGGAGGCTCAGGATGCGCGCGCGTGCCAGAAAGTCCGGACTTGCCGTCAGCATCCCGCCCTCGGCAGTCGTGAGGTTCTTGGTCGCGTAGAAGCTGAACGCGACAGGATTGGAGCCCGAGCCGATCTTGCGTCCTCGGTAGGCGGCGGGGAGCGCGTGCGCCGCGTCCTCGAGCACGAGCAGGCGGTGCACCTGCGCCAGCGCGTGAATCGGATCCATGTCCGCCGGATGACCGGCGTAGTGCACCGGGATGATCGCCCGCGTCCAGGGCGTGATCGCGGCCGCGATCTGCGTGGCATCAATCGTGAGCGTGTCGGGCTCCACGTCGACCAGCACCGGCCGGGCGCCGACGTGCTCGATCACGTTGACGGTCGCCGCGAACGTCAGCGGCGTCGTGATCACTTCGTCACCCGGCCCGATCCGGCCCACTGCGAGCGCCGTGTGCATCCCGGCCGTGCACGAATTGAGGGCCAGCGCCTTGGGGGCCGAGACGGCGGCCGCGAATTCCGCTTCAAACGAGGCGACCTTCGGACCAGTGGTGATCCAGTCGGACCGCAGCGTGTCGACGACCTCGGCGATCTCCTCTTCGCCGATGAGGGGAGGCGAGAATGGGAGAAAGCTCTGGCGTCGTGTGTAGCCGACATCGCCGGGGAGCGCTCGAGCGCCGGATTGGAGGGTCGTGCTGGTCTGGGTCACGCTACGGCACACTCTGCGCAACGAGTATGCCGTGAGCGAAGCGCTGGAAGGTGAAGGTCGTCGCTGATGCAGCTGCGTGACAAGTGCCCGCTGCTGCGACACCTAGGACTTGCGGAGGTGGGAGGGACGACGTCGTGGCGCCCGCACGGAAAATGCGGCAGCCCACTGTTCCATCGCCGCGCGGAGGCAGCCGTTCCAGTGAAGGTCGCCATCCTGACTCAATACTACCCTCCCGAGGTCGGTGCGCCGCAGGCGCGGTTGTCGGCACTAGCGCTGGCCTTCGCACAACGCGGGCACCGTGTCACGGTGCTTACGGCCATGCCGAACTATCCGACCGGAAAGATCCATGCCGGGTACGGCGGATTCATCAAGCGAGAGGAACGCGATGGTGTGAGCGTGGTACGCACGCTCGTCTATCCCACTCAGAGTCCCGACTTCCCGCGACGCCTGGCGAGCTACTTCTCGTTTCTGCTGTCTTCCGCTGCAGTCGGCACGGCCTACCTGAGGTCGTTGGACTACCTGCTCGTCGAGAGTCCGCCGTTGTTCCTCGGCTTGACGGGGATCTGGCTGAGCCGGCGCAAGCGCGCTCGCATGGTCTTCAACGTGTCCGACCTATGGCCGGAAAGCGCGGTCCGTCTCGGGGCTCTTCGCCAAGGGAGCACGGCCCATGCGCTAGGCGAGTGGCTCGAGCGGCTGTGCTACCGGCACGCCTGGCTCGTGACCGGGCAGTCGGCGGAGATCGTCGACGACATCGCCAGTCGCTTCCCCGGCTGCGAGACCTTTCATGTTTCGAACGGCGTCGATACCGACACATTTCGTCCCGACCTGGCCACGAGAGAATCCCGCGCCTTGCTGGGGGATGGCAATGCCAACCACGGGTGTCTGGCCCTGTATGCCGGGCTCCATGGCCTTGCCCAGGGTTTGGACCAGGTGCTCGACGCGGCGGAGCACCTGCCACCGGACTGCGACGTGCGCTTCGTGCTGATGGGCGACGGTCCGGCCAAGGCGAGGCTGGTCGATCGAGCACGTGCCCGAAGGATCGACCGGGTCCGCTTCCTGGATCCGCGCCCGCATCACCTGGTACCCGCCGTCTTGGCTGCCGCAGACATCCTGGTCGTGCCGCTGCTCTGCGAGCTGCCGGGCGCGGTCCCCTCCAAGCTCTATGAGGCGATGGCGACCGGGCGGCCAGTGATTCTCGTGGCCCGAGGAGAAGCGGCGCGCATCGTCGAACAACACGGCGCCGGCCTGGTCGTCGCCCCGGGTGATCGCGCGGGACTCGTGAACGCGTTTCGCAGGCTGGCGGCGGATGCGCCGCTGCGACAGCGCCTCGGCGCGAACGGACGCGTCGCCGCGGTGCAGCACTTCGACCGCAAACACACCGCCGCTCGATTCATCGACCTCCTCGAGCAGCGTCTGTGACCCAATCTCCGCAACGCATCGTGTCGGTCGTGGGAGCCCGGCCCAACTTCATGAAGCTCGCTCCCCTGGTCAGAGCGTTCGCGGCCCGAGCGGACGTCCAGCACGTCATCGTGCACACCGGACAGCACTACGACCGCGAGATGTCCGAAGACGTCCTCCGCGATCTCGATGTGCCTCCGGCGGACTACAACCTGGATGTGGGCTCGGGGACGCACGCGCAGCAGACGGCGGGGATCATGCTGCGGTTCGAACCCATTTGCGAGGCGCTGCGACCGCAGTTCGTGTTGGTCTACGGCGACGTCAACTCCACCGTGGCGGTGGCGCTGGTGGCGGCCAAACTGTGCGTTCCGGTCGCGCACGTCGAGGCAGGGTTGCGGAGCCGGGACTGGTCCATGCCAGAGGAGATCAACCGCGTTGTCACCGACAGGCTCTCCGCGTTACTATTCGCGCCCTCTCGTGACGCCGTGGACAATCTGACGGCCGAAGGTGTGCCTGCCGACCGGATTCATTTCGTCGGGAACATCATGATCGATTCCCTGGTACGGCTGCTCCCGGCTGCGCGACGAATGGGTGCCCGTGCACGGCACGGGTTGCGTGAAGGCGGATACATCGTGGTCACGCTGCATCGACCGTCCAACGTGGACTCGCCAGAAACGCTGAAGGAGCTGCTCAGTGCCCTTAGCGTGCTCGCAGCCGACACGCCTGTCCTGTTTCCGATGCATCCGCGGACACGCGCGCGCGTCCGCACCCTGGGGTTTCGGCCCACCGGACAGCTCCGACTCCTCGACCCGATCTCATACCTGGAGATGCTGAGTTTAGTGGCATCGTCACGACTCGTGATCACGGACTCCGGGGGACTCCAGGAGGAGACGACGTTCTTGGGCGTGCCCTGCCTGACGGTCCGCCCTAATACCGAGCGCCCGGTGACGTGCACGCTGGGAACGAACCGTCTGGTCGCACCGCGGCGCGATGCCCTGCTCGATGCCGCTCGCAACGGCATCCACCTGCGATCGGGCGGTCAGGTCGAACGCTGGGATGGCAAGACCGCCGAGCGCATCGTGGCGGTGCTGTGCGACGGAGAGCGATTCGAGTAGCCTCCCGCAGCCCGGCTCACCGGCCCGCGGCGCGCTCGTGTGATGGGAGACCTTCCCCTAGGGCTTCTGGATGACGCCGAGGTAGTGGGTCCGGAGAAAGGGGATTGCTTCGAGCAGCGTGTACAAGGTCCAGGATCGCCGCGCGACGAGCCGCGCCAGGGGGGGGCCAGCGTCACGCGCCGCAGCGTCACGCGGCAGCCCGGGAAGAGGCGCGTGATCTCCCGGCGGCCGACCGGGCGCACATCCGGGTTAGCCGGATTCGCGACGTGGAAATCGTACCAGACGACGAGGCCCCGCGACTTCAGCACTCGCACCGCTTCGCCAGCGACGCATCGCTTCAATTCGGAGTCTAGGATGGACGTGAATACGGTGAACAGAGCCACCACATCAAACGTGGCGTCGGAGAATGGGAGCGCGGCGCCACTGCCGCTCGAGAGCCCCGTCCCGACTGCGCAGAGTTTCCTTGCTACGGCGACGCTGTCCAGCAGCAAGTCGAGCCCGGTGACGGCGGCCGGATCGGCACCCCACTTCACGAATTCCCGGAGCCAGTGTCCCGTGCCGCAACCGATCTCGAGGATGCGCTTATCGCGAAGCGACGCGACACCGTGCTCCGCCAGGAGCTGCAGCACACCGCGTTCGAGGCCTTGTAGCCGGAACATGTGGGCGAGGTTGGACCCGGCGTAGCGTCCAGCATCGCGGCGCCGGGGAATAGGCGGCCCGGATCCGGTCTTCCTCCGCCCGCAGATCACCTGAATCGACCATCGCCATGTTGGGGTCGCCCACGCGCCATTGCCCTTCGACGGCCAGAGGTCAGACGACCAAGTCGTGCAACCCGCGTACCTACGGGGAGTTGTATCAGACGGCAACGATGGTCGGCATCGCTCGATCCTCCAGCGGACTCCCGCCCTTGAGGGCTTCCCCCTTTGTTCCAGATCTGCAACAACCGCCGTACCACGGTGGAACGATCGCTTTCCAAGCGCGGCGTCATCCGTCTGTGATTGAGCGCCGGACTTGGAGGGCGCACGCGTACGAAAAATGCCATAGCCGGGCCGCAGCCCTGTGCCCAGCGCCGGATCGGAGCCCCATGCATATCGTTGGCATTGCCGGAGCAACCCCTTGAGCCCGCGACCTGCGTCGGAGCCACGCCTGCGGGTGCTGCACGTGATCCCCGGTGACGGCAACAACGGCCGCTCGATGATCTTTGCCAGGCGGCAGGTGGCCTCCTTCGCGCCGGAGGCGGTCGAAAGTGAGACCCTCTACCTGTCTTCGCGCACAGACCCGCGTGTCGTCGCGCGCGAGGCCCTGGTGCTCCGCCGGCTCGCGCGTCGGTTTCAGCCAGACGTCATCCACGCGCACTACGGCACGCTGACCGCGGCGGTGTGCACGGCGGTCAGCCGTATCCCGGTGGTCATCACGTTCCGCGGCAGCGATCTCAATCCGACGACCACGGGCGGCGCGGTGCGCGCGTTTGTGGCACGAGGGCTGTCGCAATGCGCCGCCTTGCGGGCCACGCGGATCGTCTGTGTGAGCGCGGGCTTGAAGGAACGCCTCTTGTGGCGTGCCGCCCGCGCGACCGTCATTCCCGACGGCATCGACCTCGGGCTGTTCCATCCCCGTCCACAGGCCGAGGCCCGCCGGGCGTTGGGCTGGCCTAGCGACGATCGCGTGGTGGTGTTCAACATCGGCAACGATCCCGAGATCAAGCGTCCCGACCTGGCCCAGGCGGCGGTCGGTCGCGCCCGGACGGCTCGTGGCGACCTCCGTCTCCACCTGATCGATGGCAACGAGCACCCGGCGCGGATTCCCCTGTTTCTGAACGCAGCCGACTGCCTGTTGGTGACGAGCACCTACGAGGGGTCGCCGAACATGGTCAAGGAAGCCCTGGCGTGCAACCTGCCCGTCGTCTCCGTCGATGTCGGCGACGTGGCGGAGCGTCTCGCGGGGGTGACTCCTTCGCGAGTGGTCGAGCGCAGCGAGGCCGCGCTCGCCGAGGCGTTGCTGCAGGTGATCGCGCTCGGTCGCCGGTGCAACGGGTTCGCCGCCGTCCGGGACCTCTCCCTGGACTGTATCGCGGAACGGGTCCTCGCCGTGTACCGCCAGGCGATGGACTCGAGGCCCCTGCGTCCCGAGTCGTTCCGTGGGGAGCTGCTGCAATCCGAGCAGCGGAGCGGCTCATGAGCGTGGTCGACCTCGTCGCGCACGGAGCACTTGCCGTCGCCAGTCGGCTGCGCCCCAGGAATCCGGGCGGCGTCATCATCAACTGGCATACGCTCACGGCGCGCCAGACTCAGTTCCAGGTCGATGTCCTCAGCCGCTGGTTCGACTTCATCCACCACGACGAGCTCCTGGCGCGGCTGGTGCGACCCGGTTCCCGCCCGTTCTGCCTGCTCACGTTCGACGATGGCAAGCGCAGCGGCGTCACCGAGGCTGCCCCGGAATTGGAACGACTCGGCGTCCCGGCGATCTTCTACGTTGTGACGCGATTCCTGACGGACGGCGCACCCCTCTGGTTCGACCGGCAGGACGAAATCGTTCGGACGCTGGGTTACACGCCGTCAGAACTCGACTTGGAGGAGTTGACGCGGCTCCCGCTGGCCGCGGTGACTGAGCGACTGGATCGCGCCTATGACCGGCACAAGGTGAGCCCCGACACTCCTTCCGACCACGTCCGCGCGATGTCCTGGGACGACGCGCGGGACCTGACGCGACGCGGCTTCACCATCGGTGCGCACGGACTGAGACACAGCACGCTGACGTGTGAGACCGAGGCGGATGCCTTGGCCGACATCGAGCAGAGTATCAGCGAGGTGTCGGCCCAGCTGGGAACGTGTACGACCTTCGCGTTCCCCAACGGGAGCTACACGCCCCAATTGGGGCGCCACGCCCTTCGGTCCGGCGCCAAGACGGCAATGACGACCGATCCGCTGTGGGCGGACAGTCGCTTCCCGCTGTGGCGACTACCGCGAGTTCAACTGTTCGGTCACCAGAGCCGCGCCAAGATCGAGCTGAAGCTCGCCGTAGCCGCCACCCGCCTGCTGGCCGGGCTGGATGAGACCCGCAAGGTGTATCGCAGAATCCGCACGCCGTCCTGATGGTATGGCGTCACGGCAGTGACCACGCGACCATCTCCGTATACAGGTTATCGATCTGGTCGGGGGCGAGAACGCCCCCCCGATAGTACCGCGGCGTTGTCAGGCAGTGGGCTCCGCTGAAACGTACCCGACGATCTCTCATCAACCGCTCATCGAGCGCGAGGAACCACGATCCAAAGATCTTGAGAAAGTAAAGGTTGATCCTGCCCAGATGCCGCAGAAACAAGTCGTAGTTGCTGATGTAGTGTATGTGGCTATAGGGAATCTTTCGACCGTACTTTCGCTGGAGCCTGTTCGAAAACGCGATATAACAGTGCCCGTGAGAGTCCCGCACGACGACATGACCGCAGCTGCATGCTGAGTGATCCGTGAAGATCTTCAGATCGCCCGCAGGCAATGTTTCCCCGATCACACGGCGGTCCGCAGAGATGTCGGGGATGTCCTTTCGCGCCAGTCTCGGCAGCACCGGTCTGGGGAAGAACATCCGTACGTTTCTATCAAGCACCTTGAAGCCCATTTTCTCAAGCACTGGTCCGACTTCTGGTCGCGCGGTGAGGGCCGTAATCGTATAGCCCTTTAGCCTCAGGACCTCCACCAACAGGGAGAGGCTGTGACCTCGAAACCCCTCCTTTACCACCCAGCTGTGACTGTTACACAGTTTCACCTCTTTCCCGTCGACCATCCTTCGACTGAATAGCGTTCCCATGAACCCGACGATCTCCTGCCCAGCGACCAGGACATACCCGATGCAGTTCTCTTCGGTGCTCCACCCATAGTCGACCACCAAGCCCCGCCACTGCTCCTTCGTCGGACCAGGGTCGAGCATCACGAGGAGCGGATGGATGGCCTCGAACATGGCAGGCGTTGCTACTTCGACGCGGACCATGGGCAACCTCGAACCGGGTGATCTCAGTCGCGCGCGACTCGGGTGATCGTGTAGATGGCAACGGGAATACTCAGGACGAGCCCCACGACTTGCAGGCCGCTGATGACACCAGGCCCACCGCGCCGCGGCACGACGAACTGGTCGCCGGCGCGCAGGCCGATGTCGTCGACCGTCCTGCCCTCGGCGACCGCCCGCCGCAGCGGTTCGCCCTTCCAGATGGGCTTCCCGTCGCGCTCGATGCGCAGCTTGGCGAGCTTCGCCTCCGGCGCTGGCCCGCCGGCGGCCATGAGCGCGTCCGACAGCACCGCGTCGGTGGGAAGCGAGTGGTACCCGGGCCGCGCGACCGCTCCCTGGACTGAGAGGCGAATCAGCGACCGGGCGTGCACAACCGGTTCCCGGATGACGAGGCCGACCTCACGACGCAAGGATGCTTGCAGCTCGGAGCGGAGCAGACCCCGCAGCGCGACCACGCCGATGACCGGCAGCGTCAGTTCTTGCCCCGGCCCGACCGTGAACGTGTCGGTGAGCTGCTGTTCGACCGAAGCCGCGCCCGGTCGCCCCGGTTCGCGTGTGTCGCCCTCGACGGCGAGGGCGACGCGGTCGCCAACATGAAAGTCTCCCTCCGCCAGCCGAGCCCGGATCATCGCGACCTCGGCGCGGGCCTGAGACCGCTGCTCGTCGCTTTCGGCCCCGGACCGCGCGAGCTGCTCCAGGCGCTGCAGCTGCCCCTCGAGCTCCCCGCGCGTCGCCTGCAACCGGCCTCCGGTCGCGCTCCCCCCCCCTCCCTGAGCGGCATCCGCTGGGGGGACAGCTGGGGGGACAGCGAGCAGGCAAGCCACGGTGGCGATGGCGGCACAGAGGGGTCTCATGGGCGTCCCAGGATACGCTGACCAGCTCCGTCGGCTCGCTCGTCCTCCGACTCGTAGCCGACTAGGTAATACGAGTAGTTCCGATAATCGGCGCCGGGCCGCACATCGTTGATGACCGTCCCGAGCAAGCGGATCGGCAACTGGTCCAGCACGTCGAGCTTGGTTTCGGCGAACGAGCGATCGGTCGCTCCGGATCGCAGGACGAGCAGAAGATTGCCCGTCAGCGTGCCCAGTGCGTAAGGGTCGATCCCCGCCGCGAGTGGTGAGGAATCCACCAGGATGACGTCGTACCTCGCCCGCAGACCGACCAGGAACCGCGCCATACCTTCCGAGCCCAGGAGCTCCGGCCCGCGCTGTCGCCGCGCGCCGCATCCGATGAAGGTGAGCCCCGGATACGTGGTCGCCTGCACGATCGCCTCCTGGCCAGCCTCGCCGGCGAGGAGGTCGGTGAGGCCGGGCTTGCGGGCGCCGTGCAGCGCGCGGTGCAGCGTGCCGCGGCGGATGTCGCCGTCAACGAGCAGGGTGCGATACCCGGCGTCCGCGAAGGCCAGGGCGAGATTCGACGAGACGAACGACTTCCCGTCCCCTGTCCCCGGACTGGTGACGGTGAGCAACAGCGGGCCAGCGGATCCATAGGCGTGCACCACGTTGAGGCGAACCCCCCGCAGCGCTTCGATCACCTCCTCGGGACTCCCAGGGCCCTTGCCGTCGCGGCGCCTGACGTGCGGCACCACGCCGAGCACCGTCAGTCCCAGTTCCCGCGCGACCTGCGTCGGATACCGCAGCTTGGGATCGACCAGGTCCAGGAGCACGGCGCCCATCACCCCCAGGCCGCAACTGCCTACCAGCGCGAGCACGATCGCAAACGGCGCCAGGTTGTACAGGGGTCTGTCGGGCTCCGTCGCCGCGTCCAATAGCCGGACGTCAGGACTGACGCTCACCTCCGCCAATCGCGCCTCGTCATACCGGTCCCGGAGGTTCATGAAGGCCCGCTCCGCGACCGTCACGTCGCGCGACAGGCGCGCTTCCTCGACGGGAAGCGGCGAGATCCGTTGCAGGTCCACGGAGGCGGAATCCACCTGCCGCGTGACCTGTCCTTCATGAACGGCCAGGTCCCGCTCGAGCGCTCGCGCCAGCGTCGGGATCGTGCTGCGTTCCAGGGTGGCGACCTCCCCGGCGAGGCGTCGGACGACGGGATGTGCGTCGGTGTAGCGCTGCCGGAGCGCGCGCAGCTCCGCTTCCTTGAGCGTCAGGTCCTGGAGCGCGCGCGCCACGTCCGGGGCGCGCTGCACCGATCCGATGGTCTCGAGGGCGTGAATCCAGCCACCCGAGTCGGCCGCCACCAACACCCGCTCGATGAGATCGCGGTCACGCCGCAGCTGCTCCTGGTCAACCCGCCGCGCCAGGAAGTCCGCGGGCAGCGGGTCGTGCAGCTGCACGCGGAGCGTCGCCGTCCGCGCTCGGAAGCTCTTCAGCGCGTCCTCGGCGCGGCTGACGCCGGACTCCGCCTGCTGCAGCTGCTCGGCCAAGATCGCGCCGAGAGCCGTAAGCTTCTGGCGCTTCAGATCCGCGGCGACATCCACCAGCCGCTTGGCGATGGCGTTGACCGCCGCCGTCGCAACGGTCGGATCCGGGTCTCGCAGCTCGATGCGGATAAACGAGCTCCGGTCGTTTCCGCTGCGGTCACGGCCCGGGCGAATGTTCAACTGCCGCAGGACCGCCAGGGTCGCATCGTAAAGGGAGACGACGTCGAACTCGACCTTGCGGCCGGGCGTGAGCTCGGAAGCCGGCGGCAGCCACACGAACCCCAGGCTGACGCCCACCGAGTCGCCCACCGCCCCGGTCTGCGGAACGAACGTGCCCGTGCTGGAGAGCGTGAAGGTCCGCCCGCTCTTGTCCACGTTCAGGCGATAGGTCCCCGGACGATAGTCGGCCTTCAGCCCGAATCCCGCGAACACGGCGGCGTCCCGCCGGGATTTCGGCCGGAGATAGAGGCGCTGCGTGCGCACGGCCTCCGACAACACGACGTCCGAGCCCAAGAGGTCGATCGCGGACGCGACGACCAGCTCGGTCGACCACGTCGGCCCCGGGTTTTTGTCCGACCCCTCCTCCCTGGGCACGTCGACCCAGACGTGCGCTCGCGCGGCGTAGATGGGCTTGAGCCGGAGGGCCGCCGCAACGCCCGCCGCGAGCCCGAGTGCGACGGTGACCGCGACTAGGCGCCGGTGCCGCAGCGCCGAGTCGAGGTAGCGCCGCCACTCGACCTCCGTGGCCGGCCCGCGCTCGAATCCCGGTCCGCGTCTGCTTAGCGCCAGCGGAGCGACGACAGAAGCCTCAGAGGTTCGCAGGACAGGAAGCTCCGGCGGGGCGGACCTGTTGGTCGGCATAGGGGACACGGATCTCCAGTGTGCACGGCGCGGGGGAAGCATCCCGACCCACGCTCAGACCCCACAAAGTGGGCAAGCCCGGTGCCACGGAGACTCCGCACGAGAGTCGACCTCGCTGCTCAGTTTGCGATGTCCGGGAAGGTGTGAACGCGGGCGGGGGGTGTGCGTTGTCACAGAACTGATACAGATGGACCTCGGGGCCGTCCTTGACCTCGCCCGCACCCTCGGGCGGCAGCCGATCGCCAGAACGCTGCCGGCTGCCTGGGGTGTTGCACATGTGTGTCACTCCGGGGCGAGCCACGGCACCTCGACGCCGCGAGACACGGCGCCCGTTGTCCCACAAGCACTTAGCAAGTGAGCGGACCCGACTTCGCCTGCATGAGTTGTGCATGGCAAGCCCGCAGTCCATCTCCGCCGGGAGAGCCGTGAAGCAGCCAGCCGTCGTCGTAGAGGTCGTAGGCCCCTGTGGATCCGGGAAGAGCACGGTCATCGCATCCCTCTGTGGGCGCGGCGACTCCGTGCATCTCGCCCAACACATCTGGCGGCTGCCAAAGCCGCTGCTGTTCATGAGCGGCCCGCCGCTGCTCACCACCCTCCTCGGTCTGTTCCGAGCCGCACGCCGCCTTCTGTGGAGGGAGGGCAAGCATCTCATCAAGCTGCGGGCCATGTACCACCAGCTGCGCTTGCAGCGCTTCAAGGGCCATCGCGTCGTGATCGTTGACGAGGGGCTCGTGATCGGACTGAGCTGGCTCCGCGCCTACGCCCATCCCAGCGCCACGAATGGCGGTCTGGCCTCCTGGTGGCCCATGGCCTTGAGGCAATGCGCACAGGCGGTGGACATGGTGATCTTCCTCGACGCGCCCGACCCCGTTCTGGCGCAGCGGATTCGCACGCGCCAGCAGGTTCATCCGCTGAAACACAAGTCGGACGCGGAGCTCCTCGCGTTCGTTCAGCAAGATCGAGCGGCGTGCCTGAGTGTGGTCTCCGATCTGAGCCACCACCACGGTGTCCGGGTGCTCAGCTTCCGGACCGACCAACAGTCGACTGCCGAGATCACCGATCGGATACTGGAGGCGGCCGAACGGAGCCGGATGAGCGTCGAGCCCCCGTGGGCTCCCGCAGCGAGCACGTCCCTCACGAAGAGCGCGGTGCTCACCGCGGTCGCCTCCCTCCTGGACTACGGCGCGCAGCTCGTCGTCGGCTTGGTGGTGACGCCCATTTTGGTGGCGGGGTTGGGCGTGTACATGTTCGGCATCTGGGAGATGCTGAAGCAGCTCGTCGGCTATATGACCGCTACCGACGGGCGACCGATGGATGCCTTGCGCCTCGTGATCGCGAATCAGCAGGAGAGCGCCGACACCGGGGCGATGCGCCGCTGGGTGGGCAGCGCCTTCGCGGTGTGGCTGCTGTTCTTGCCGGTGATTGTCCTGGGTGGGGCGGTGGTGATCGGGCTCGCGCCCAGCATCACGCACGTCGCGCCGGAGCTGCACCAGACGATCCGAGTCGCATGCGCCCTTCTCGTTGTCACGTTCCTGGCCAGCACCCTGGCGGCCATCCCCGAGGCCGTGCTGCGCGGCATGAACCTCGGGTACAAGCGCATGGGCGTGCAAGCGGGACTCAGTGTCGCTGGGGGCGCCCTCTCGGTGGTGGCGGTATCCGGTGGCTGGGGGGTACAGGGCCTCGGCGTGGCACAGCTCGCGCTCGCCGGTCTGACGGGGCTGTGCTTCTGGACGCTGGTGAGACACTACGTTCCCGCGTTCGGCGTAGCCAGACCCACGCGGCCGGAGATCAGGTCCCTGCTCGTCATGAGCGCGTGGCTCACCGGGGGGATCGTGATCGCCCACGCCCTCACCTCGACCGACCTCCTCATCCTGGGTGCCGTCCTGTCCCCCGCGGTCGTGGCGACGTACGTCCTCACGGGCAATGCGGCGCGCATGGCCGTCAGCCTGGTCAACTTCACAGTGGGTGCGGCGATCCCCGGCCTCGGCGGCGTGATCGGCCAGCGACAGCACGAGCGGGCGGCGCAGATCCGGCGGGAGATCCTGACGCTGACATGGCTGTTCGTTACCGCCGTCGGCGCCACCATCCTCGTGTGGAATCGCTCGTTCGTCTCGCTCTGGGTCGGGCAGCAGCACTACGCGGGCATGTGGCCCGATCTGCTCATTGTGTGCATCATGGTGCAGACCGCGTTCATTCGTGGCGACGGGTTCGTTATCGACGCGGCGCTGCAGCCTCGCGGCCGCGTAATCGTCGCCGCGGCCGCCGCGGTTCTGATGATTGTGGTAGCGCTGGCGTTGACGCCAGCTCTCGGCATCGTGGGCTTGTGTTTGGGCCTCCTGATCGGGCGCTTGCCCCAGACCATCGCGTATCCACTGCTGGCCGCATCACTGCTGCACCAGTCCCGCGCCTTGTCCGTGCGCCGCGTCGCGCGCCAGATCACGGTCATGACGGGTATTTTCGCGGGAGCGGCCTATCTCGGCGAGCACGTGATCGTCCGCCACTGGTTGGACTGGCTCGCAGCCGCCGCCAGCACCCTCATCGTGGCGCTCGGGACGGCGCTGTGGGCGGGCCTTTCTGCCGAGGCCCGTCGCTCGGTCCTGCAGCGCGGCGTGGCGATGTGGCGAGCGTTCCATGCATAGCCGCGTCACCACGTCCGCCGTGACGTCCGCACTCGGCGCGTGGCGACTCGCCGAGGCCCCGGTCGGCCCGCGTGTCCCGGCGCGCGACACCGCCACGAGCATTCATCCGCTCGTGAGCTGGGCGTTCTGCCTCATGATCTTCTCCTTTCACTTTGAGATGCCGCTGCGGGATTTGGGGTGGCAGCCGCCTCAGATCACCGCCACGCTGTTTCTCCTGGCGACGCTCCTGCAACCGAGCCAGTGTTTTGGCCGAACGCACACCGCCCTGCTGTGGTGGCTTGCGTATACGTACGTCTTTGCTGTGTCGGTCGTCTGGCACGGCCTGATCGACCCTCCCGAAGGGGCGCGGCTGTTTCTGTTTCTCGTCCAGGCACTTTTCGTGTGTTGGGCCGGCTTCAACCTGTGGCAATACGACGACATCGCCAGGAAGGCCTTGTGGTGGTTCGTTATCGGCTCCCTGCTCCGGGCGCTCCTGCCCCTCGCGGGCATCGGACGCACTGGGATCACGGCGGGAAGGCTGAGTGCGTTCGGGCAGGACCCCAATACCAGCGCCGTGCTGCTCGCGGCCGCATTGGTGATCCTCATCGGGCTGACGTACGGCCCGGTGCGGAGTCGCTGGTGGCTCCGTTTGCTTGCCTGGCCTTTCGCGGCCCTGCTGGCCTTGGTCGTCGTGCAATCGGGCTCTCGCGGCGGGCTGTTTGCGCTGGCGGCTGGGCTTTCGACATGGACGCTCCTCCCCGGGCGGTTGTGGTCACGGGTGCGCGGGGCACTCATGGCTGGCATCGCCATCGGCCTGCTGGCGACCTACGTGGAGCATTCGCCCCTCATGAAGAGTCGCCTCGAGAATAGTGCGGAGCAGGGAGCGATGGCCGGGCGGGAGGAGCTGTTCCCTGCCTCTTGGAGCATGTTTGTCGAAAAGCCGTGGGGCGGGTGGGGGCCAATCAATAACCAGTACGAGGTCCTGACCCGTGCACCTGACCACATGCCGGGGCCGCCGTACACGCGAGCCGACGCCCACAATCTGTTTCTCGACCTCCTCGCGTCGACGGGACTGGTGGGAGCGGGTCCGTACCTCATGGCCCTGGCGCTGTGCCTGCGCGGTGCGTGGAGAGCCAGGGCGGGCGAGTACCGCATCGTGCCCCTCGCGTTGATGGCCGTGTTTCTGACGGGCAATCTGAGCCTCAACCAGCTCACCTATAAGCCATTCTGGCTGATGCTCGCGTTCGCCCTCGCGTGCGAGCGCCGCCTGGCCAGCGCCCGCCGCGGCGACGGCTCTCCGGAACGCTGACAGGTGAGTGCCCGCCCCGCGCGACAGCCAGACGCGGAGCGGGCACCGAGGAAAGCTCTACCGCGTGGGCCTGGGCCGATCAGAACTCATAGGCCCCGATGTCGTACGCCGCGCCTCGCGGCCGGGCTACCCCGTCGAAATCGAACGGCACCTGGGACAGCGTCACGCCGGCGTCGATCGCCGGACTCCCGGCCCGCAGATGGAAATCCGCACTCGCCGGATTCACGAGCCGCGCATCGCTGCTCAGGATGTTGCCCGTGTAGGTGATGCCCGTCACGGGGTCCGCGTCCGTCATGGCCGCACCGCTCGCCAGGTTGTTCTGCAGGGTCAGGCTCC
>WNGG01001498.1_pt1 | contig 26519 bp, 29 predicted proteins | sample 5400661 | NCBI WGS metagenome assembly WNGG01 (sample SAMN13153372, study PRJNA577476) | soil metagenome | isolation source: 100 cm soil or saprolite under Garry oak tree replicate 1 | place: USA:California | collected 2016-06-15
GTGGTGGGCGGCGTTGGGTTTGAACCAACGACCTCTTGCGTGTGAGGCAAGCGCTCTCCCGCTGAGCTAGCCGCCCGATACAAGTGCGCCCTGCGCGCGCCCGGCGGGAAGGACAATTCTACCCACCGACGATTCTGCTCCACGCCCCTCTCCCTAACCGCCTCCCCCGACGTAGAGAGGGGATACCATCGTCGCCATGGCTTCTGACACCAAGCCCCTCGCCGAGCGTCACTGCGTCAAGTGCGAGCCGGGCACGCCGCCGCTGTCCAGCCACGAGGTCGGGCAGGGTCTCGAGCAGCTGGATGGCTGGACCGTCGAGGACTCGGAAGGCCACATGCGGCTGACCAAGACCTTCAAGTTCAAGGGCTTCATGCCCGGCGTCGAGTTCGTCAACCGGATCGCAAAGGTCGCTGAGGCCGAGGGCCACCACCCCGACCTGCTGCTCAGTTACGGCTCGGTAACAGTCCACCTGTTCACCCACGCCGCCGGCGGTCTCACCGACAACGACTTCATCCTGGCCGCAAGAATCGATCAACTGAAATGAACGGCCCCCACCCTCCGGGCTCGCTGCGCGAGCGCGGAGACCTCCCCACCCGGTGGGGAGGCGACAACTGAAATGAGCCGCCCCCACCCCTTCGGGCTCGCTGCGCGAGCGCGGAGACCTCCCCACCCGGTGGGGAGGGGGACAGTTGACCAAGTCTTAACAATCTCTCCTTTGCTTTGTCGTTGACAGCGTGATAGCTTCGTCGGGCTCGATGAGCTTCTTCATCTGCTGGCTTATGCACCGTCGCGAGCGAGAGGTACTGCTGCAAGGGGTCCTTCCGTGGGGCATCGATGCCGTGGTTTTCTGCTGGCGCTGCGACCGAATGCGTGGCCGCGCGGTACGCGTCCTACAGCTGAACCACACTCACGCCGGCATCTAGGCGCTCGGGCTCAGCGCCCGAGCACCACGGCAGGGTAGTAAGCGGGTAGAGCCGTCCGGCGCGGAAACTCCTGCGCCGCCACGTCACGCAAGGCCAGGTCGACGTTCCAGCTCACCACGACGACGACCGTGCATCCCTGCAGCTGATCCGAGCTGGTGACCACTTCGAAGTCGGTTGTGTATGCGGCGAGGACCTGCTCGTCGGCATGGATCACGCAGGCCTGCCCGCCGTCCGCCTGTGCTTGCTGGACCGCCTTTGCCGCCTCGGGCAGCGCCAGCGGGTCGTCGGTGTAGCCAGGCGCCTGGGCCACGACCGCGGCCACCGCGCCGGCGAGAACGATCGGCGCCAGCACCTTCCAGCGCTCGACCGCGGCGGCGATCAGGTACGCGACTCCGGGGATGAGGAAGATGAAGAATCGCGGGTAGAGGTATGCCGGCTGGAGAACGAGCCACAGCACCGCGACCACCGCCGCCACCACCGCGATCGCCGCCCACACCCAGGGCTCACGGTGTGTCGCCCACAGGCCCAGTCCCGCCGCGCTCAGCCACAGGCCGACCGTCAGCAGCACCGGAGCGCCCACCAGGAACAGGACGAGGTCGCGGGGAAAAGTCGGGTCGTAGAGGCTTGGGGGAAAGCCGTGCTGCACGAACTCCATGACCTCGATGTTGGCGTTGGCCGCCGCCCCGATCACGAAGGCCGCGATCCAGGCCGGGGCTAGGTGCTTGAGCTCCGGCCACGACCTCCGCATGCCGATCCAGACCACGTGGACGAGAAGCACCACGATCGCGAAGACGTGCGTGGCGATGGCGAGACCCAACACCAACGCGTACGCAATCCACGCCCCTCTCCCCAACCCTCTCCCCTCTGAGGAGAGGGCATCCCGGTTCCGAATCAATATCAGAGTGGCCACCAGGGCCAGAAACGCGGCGAGGCTGTAGCCGCGCAGGTCACGGCTGTTCTCGACAAAGATCGGGTTGGTCGCGATGAAGAGCCCGGCGGATAGACCCGCCAGCAGGCCGAACCGCTTCCCTAGGGCGGCCGCCGAGATGCCGACCGTTGCCCCCGCCGCCATCGCCGGCACCAGCCGGTAGACGACCTCGCTCCGCGACCCCGTCAGTGAATAGATGACGTGGCTGATCAGAGAAAGGAAAACGTGGTCGTTGGACGCGATGCTTTTCAACGGGATGCTGGGCAGCACCGAATGCACCGCGAAGGCGTCGATCATGTTGGGCGTGGCGATGTAGCTGGCGAAGGTGGCGGCCGCGTCATAGCCGAACGAGCGCCCGGCGCCGATCAAGTAGGCCGCGGTGGTGGCGACGCCGAGGACGATTCCGACCCCGGTCGCTGTGCCGGATCCGCGCATGCCCGGAAACTCTAAAGCGCTATTCCCCACCGGGAACCGGCGCTGCCGGTTCCGACTTCCCCACAGGGTGGGGAGGCGAAAACTCTTCTTCGGGTTCGGGGACGATGTCTTCGCCCGTGTACGCCGAAGCCTGCATCCGGAACAGTCGCGCGTAGCGGCCATTGAGCTTCATCAGCTCGGCGTGCGTGCCCTCCTCGACCAGGCGTCCGTGCTCGAGGAAAACGATGCGGTCGGCCCGCCGCACCGTCGAGAACCGGTGCGAGATGTACACAGCCGTGCGGCCGCGCGTGAGCGATCTCAGGCGCTCGAACAGGTCGTACTCCGCCTGCGCGTCGAGGGCCGACGTAGGCTCGTCGAGCAGCAGGATCTTGGCGTCGCGCATGAACGCTCGCGACAGCGCCACCTTCTGCCACTCGCCTCCAGAGAGGTTCACGCCCTGGTCGAACCACTTGCCGAGCGCCGTGTCATAACCCGCCGGAAGCCCGGCGATCAGCTCTTGAGCCCCGCCCTGCTGGCCGGCCAGCTCGATCCGCTCCCGGTCGTTGATGTCGGGCACATTGCCCAGGCCGATGTTCTCGGCCGCAGTCGCCTGGTAGGTGACGTAGTCCTGGAACATCGCGCCTATCTGTGCGCGCAGCTCGTTGGGATCGAAGTCGCGGATGTCGATCCCGTCGATGAGGATGCGACCTTCATTCGGGTCGTACAGCCGGCAGATCAGCTTGAAGAGCGTGGTCTTCCCCGCGCCGTTTCGGCCCACGATGGCAAGCGTCTCGCCCGGCTTGACCGTGAAGCTGAGGTTGGAGAGCGCGGTGGACTCAGCGCCCGGATACGCAAACGTCACGTTGTCGAAGCGGATCTCTCCACGCATCGGCTGGGGCACCTTGACCGGCGCGGTCGCGGCTGGCATCGACGTCTTCGTCTCCATGAGCTCGAACAGGTTGTTGAGATAAAGGTTGTGCTCATACATGCCCGAGAAGCCGCTCAGGATGCCCTGGATGGAGCCCTGCACCTGTGACGCCGCCGTCGTGTACAGGGTGAGGTCGCCGAGCGTGAGCCTGCCGATGATCGCCTGCAGGGCCACGTACAGATAGGTGAGCGACGTCACGATCGTGCTCAGGTTGCCGAGTGCAAACCCGGTCATATAGCGCCGCGCCACCTGGGAGCGCTGGGAGTTGTAGTAATTCTTGGCGATCATCCGGTAGCGATTGATGAAATACGGGCCGAGTCCGAACAGCTTCACCTCTTTGGCGTAGCTGTCGGTGGTCACGAGCGTGACCAGATAGTTCATGCGCCTGAGCAGCCGCGAGCCCCAACGCGCGATGTTGTAGCCGCGCCAGCCGTAGCGGGTGTCGGCGATGAACGCGGGAATTGGCGACACCAGCGCGATCACTGCGAGCAGCGGGCTGACGACCACCAGCAATGCGATCATCGTGATGAATGTCAGCAGCGTCTGCACCAGGCCGAATGCAGTCGAGATCATGATCACCGGCCTGTTGATGGAGTCGGTTTGCGCGCGACGGAGGAGGTCGTACGAAGCCGGGTCCTCGTAGAACGCGAGGTCGAGCGAAGCCGCCTTCTCCATGACCATCAGCTGGATCCGCATCGAGACCTCGTTCTGGAGCAGCTGCTGCGTGATGTTGCGCAGGGTGCCGAGCAACGCGGTGATGGCAAACAGCACGAGCTGCGCGACGACCAGGACCGCGATCATCTGGACCGCCGTGTACACCGGCGTATGAAGGTGCCCAAGCGGGCCGGACGGGTCAAGGCTCGCGAACGACTCACGATCGGGCCGGTGGAACTGGTTGATCGCGATCCCCTGGACGACGGCGTTGGTCAAGAGCTTTGCCGTGTAGGCGGCGGCGGCCGGGATCACGCCGGCGACCGCGGTGGTCGCGAACAGGGCGACCGTGATGGCCGGGCTTGCCTCCCAGACCAGGCGAAGGACGCGAGGCAGCGCGGCAGTGGTGCCGGTAACCGATTGCTTGAAGTTCAGCCAGCGCCCGCGAAGGTCCTTCGGGCTCTGGTCCTCGGGCGGCTGCTCGACGCCGGGGTCGCCGGTGAGACCGCTGTTCGCGGGCCCAGAGTCGGCCTGCTTACGCCTGCCCAGCCACCAGTGGATCGTCGGCGGGCCGCTGCCCGGCCCCATCATCGCCATGTGCTGCTCCGCAGCTTACCGAGCGGCTGCAAAACCCATCCACTTGCTTTCGACCATTTACTGAGTAATATTGTAATCATGGATGCAAAAGAGCTCGGATCGATCAAGGGTTGGTTTGCCGGAAGACTCCCAGACGGCTGGTTCAAGGGAGTGGAGGTCACGGTCGAGGACGACCAGATCGTGGTCCTGGGAGCGCTGCCCGAGATCGACCTCGGCAGCACGCCCGAAGAGAAGGAGGGCGCGGCCGCGGGGCGCATCGCCCGCTTCCGCGAGGAGACTCGCGGCGAGCGGATCGGGATCGCCCAGGAAGCCGAGGAGCGCTTCCACAAGTACGTGACGTGGGGCGCCACCATGGGTGGTGTCACCAAGCGTTTCAATCCGGGCGGCGGGGGCCGATCGTCCGGCGATCGCCGCGTGATGATCGGTCGGTGGTTGCGTCGACGCGGCCGCGGCCGGCACGGCGCCGCCACGCCAAGCGCGCCGTCTTCGACCTCGCAAGTCTTCTAATAACCGCATAGAAGACTCCTTTCCCCCCACCCGGCGGGGCCCGCACGGGCCCCGCCGACCTCCCATCCCCTCACCCCGGCGCTCCGCGGCGGGGAGCTCCCCACGTGGTGGGGAGGCTGGGAGGTGAAACCATGAACACGTCGCGCGTCGAGGCTTTTTCCGATGGCGTCTTCGCCGTCGCCATCACACTGCTGGTGCTGCAGTTCACGGTCCCCGAGGTGGGGTCGGGCAAGCTCCTCTCCACCGTGCTCGGCCAGTGGCCGCAGCTCGTCACCTACGTGGCGACTTTCCTCACCGTGGGCGTCGTCTGGGTGAACCACCACACCATCTTTCGCAACCTCCGAGCCGTAGACAGGACGATCCAGTTCATCAATCTCGTGCTGCTGATGACGGTGGTGCTGCTCCCCTACCCGACCGCATTGCTTGGCCGCTACCTCAACTCGGGCCAGAACGGCTCCGTGGCGGCGGCCTTCTATGCGGTCGTCATGACAGTGATGGCGATCGCCTTCCAAACCCTGGTGGCCTGGGCGCTCACGCATCCGCAGCTGCTCCGGCCCGAAATCGAGGGTGCGCGCGTCGGCGCGGTGCTCCCGCGTTTTGCCCTTGGTCTCGTCGTGTACGCCGTGTCGATCGGGCTTGCCTTTGTGAGCACGTGGTTGGTCGTAGCCCTGTACGCATTCAACGCGATCTACTACGCGTTCAATCAGCTTTCGTGGTCGTCCTCGGAGCAAAAGTGACGGCGGAGTACATGCTGCCCAGATACCGGCTCGGTACGGTGCCGAGGCGGCGCGTGCCCTCGAACCCTGCTTCGGCCGCCATTTCCTCCCATCGCTCATAGGAAAACGGATGCGGCACCCATGGGTTGCCACGATTCGAGCCGTACTCGACCACGATCAAGCGGCCGGCCGGACGCAGCATCGACTTCACCATGGCGAGCACGGGCCTCTTGTCGCGCACGAAATGCAGCGAGTTGGCCATCACGATGCCGTCGAGGCCTGCAAGGTCCATTGGCCTGGTGAAGTCGGCCCTCACGACGTCGAGCCGAGTCTCGGGAAACCTCCTCCCCATCGCATCGTCGAGGTCGCGCAAGGACCCCGCCTCTCGGTCGACGGCGGTGATGTGGGCGCCCGGTCCGAGCAGGTCGGCGAGCGCGAGCGTGAACGCTCCCTCCCCCGCCCCTAGATCCGCCCACTGGCCTCCTTTCGCGTCGACACCGTCGCGAAGGAGACCGACCAGGTCAGTGTGATTCACGTGCCTCCGCGACCATCTCGCGCACATTCGGCACGACTTCCTGGATGAAAGCGTCTCCGGCGTCCGGGCTGACCATGAACGTGTCGAAACCGTGCTCGAGGGCGAGGGTTGCGAAATCCTCGGCGGTTAGACCGCCGCCAACGTTGAGGATGCGCCGAATGGCCGACGGATCGCGACCCGCAGCGCGGGCAGCATCGTCGATACGGGCGCCGGCCTCGACAATGTCTTCCGGTTTCAGGTAACCGAGAGATGGCACCCACCCATCGGCGAGGCGGCCGGTGAGCGCCAGCATCCTCGGCTTGTACGCGCCAACCCAGATGCCAATCGGATGCGCGGGCGGCGGGCCGGCATTCAGGCCGGCGAGCTGGTAGAAGTGCCCGTCGAATCGCAGACCTCGCCCACCGCTCCACACCAGGCGGATCACCTGGATGGCCTCTTCCAGCGCGCTCACGGCTTCGCCGGCGGTTCGGGCCGGCCCGCCCATGGCTTTGATCGCGGGCCAGAAGCCACCCGCTCCGAGCCCGAGCTCGAACCGCCCGCTCGAGAGCAGGTCGAGCGAGGCTGAGGCCTTGGCGAGCATGGCCGGCGGGCGCAGGGGCAGGTTGGCGACGTCGGGGAACAGCGTCACGCGCTTGGTGCGCCCGGCGATGGCGGCGAGAAGTGTGAACGTGTCGTGAAAGCGGTGCTGGTAGGGGTGGTCCTGGATGCCGATCATGTCGATGCCCGCGTCGTCGGCCCTCACCGCCTGTTCGAGCGCTCGCAGCGGCTCGGTGGCGTCCGGCAGGATGAAGTAGCCGAACTGGATGGGACGTCCGTAGTCCATGCGACCTATAAGGTTGCACCGGCCACCTCGGTCACGAGTCAATCACAAGGCGGCTTATCGGTCCATAGGACCTTGATCTCGGCGCCGAGGCTCGGATTAGATTCCCGCGCCGCCGGCGAGGCGGCCGCCATCGACGGAGAGCACCGCGCCGGTGATGAACGAGGCCTCGTCCGAGCACAGCCAAACCGCGGCCCGCGCCACCTCCTCGGCGCGGCCCAGCCTGCCGAGCGGGATGAAGCGCGCGATCTGCTGCAGCCTCTCCTCGCCCAGGTGACTCATCTGCTCGTTGACGATCGGGCCCGGCGCGATGGCGTTGACGCGGATGTTGCGCTTGCCGTAATCCAGCGCCGCCGATTTCGTTAGGGCCACCACCCCGTGCTTGCCTGCCGCATAAGGGCCCATGCCGGGCGCGCCCTGCAGCCCGGCCGTGGACGACATGTTGACGATCGCCCCTCCGCCTGCCGCCAGCATCGCCGGGATTTCGTACTTCATGCCCAGGAACGCGCCGTAGAGGTTCGTCTTCAGCCCTGTCTCGAAATCCTCGAAGGAGGTATCAGCTAAAGGCGTGGGCACATGGCCCGAGCCTGCATTGTTGAACGCCAGGTCGAGCCGGCCGAATTTCGCCAGCGTCTGTTCGACAAGGCGAGCAACGGATTCGGGATCAGTGACGTCCGTTGGCACCGCGAGCGCATTGCCGCCTTTGGACTCGATGTCTTGGGCGATGGCCTGGATTGCCGCCTCGGTTCTCGCGGCCAACACGACCGCCGCCCCCGCTTCGGCGAAAGCTCGTGCGGAGGCTGCACCGATGCTGCGGCTCGCGCCGGTGACGATGGCGACCTTGCCCTCGAGCAGCCTCCGCGTGGTCACGCAGCCTTCGCCGGCGTCGAGCCCATACGCCGCATCCTCTGCACCAGGCCCTCACCCGTTCCGATGGCGGCGAGGCCGACCAGCAGGTGCAAGACCTGGATGACCCAGTGCCAGTTGCTGGTGAGCAGGTTCGCTTGTGTCAGGCCGAGAATCGGCGCGATCAAGCCCCACGCCACGGCCGCGATCACGATGCCCCGGGGGACGCCGGCCCGCGCCCCGAGGAAAGCCAGCGTCCACAGCGACAGGACGAGCACAAAGCCGAGGAACTCGTGGACGGGGATCAGCTGCAGCGCGTTGCCGGTCCAGAAGGTGAGTCCGAGCAGGATCAGCAAGACGCCCGATATACGAAGCGTCATGTGTACGACGGTGACGGCTCTGCTCATGAGGTTACCTCCCCAGCGCCGACTCCAAAGAGCGGCATTAGTTGAATTGCCTCAACTATACAACAACTTGAACCATATCCGCTAGCATGAGGATCATGCCCGTGAGATCCCGTTCCAAAGAGGCCGCTGCGGCCATTGCCTGGCGGCGTATTTTCGACTACATCGTCGCCACCGCCGCAGAGCGGGTGGCCATCCTGGACCGCCTCGGCATCACGCCCGCGGAGAGCCGCGCCCTCACCAGCCTCGACCCAGGCACCGGCCGGTCCATGCGTGCCCTCGCGGACGAGTGGAAATGCGATCCATCCAACGCGACATGGCTCGTCGATCGCCTGGAGGGCCAGGGCCTGGCCCGGCGGGTCGCGCGCGAGGGCGATCGGCGGGTGAAAGCTGTGGTTCTGACGCCGAAGGGAAAGAGAATGCGCGGCGAGTTGGTCAAGTCCCTGTACACACCGCCTCGCGACCTGCTGGCGCTCAGTCAAGGCGACCTCGAGGCGTTGAGTGCCGCCGCGAGCAAGTTGCCTTCACGGCGGCCTCTGGCGTAGCTCTTTCCTGCAGGCACCGGGACGAGACGAGACTGGGAAAAAGGTGTTTGGGGGAGGGCCTGGTGGCCTTGGGTACGCCACAGAAATTGCCTCGCACGATTGATTGCAAATTTCGCTCGTTAAGGGCCTATCGCGAACATTTGTTTGGTATAATTTGATCGTGGAATTCGGCGGTGTGAGCCTCGAAAACCAGGACCTCGCAAAAGCCCTGGAGCGTGAGATCTGTGAGAGCTCGGCGTATGCCCACGCCGCGATGGCGAAGGTCGCCAGGGCCTGCGCGAAGTTCGACGAGATCGGGGGTTGGTGCGACGGCGGGATTCGGTCGTTTTCGCACTGGCTGACGGTTAACGCCGGCTTCAATGAGCACACGTGCGGGGAGCTGCTGCGGGTGGGCCAGGCTTTGAATTCGCTGCCCAGAATCGACGAGGCATTCGCTGCCGGGCAGCTCTCCTTCGACAAGGTGCGACAGGTCACCACGGTGGCGACGCCGGCGACCGAGCACATCATGTTGGAGATCGCCCGCGGCGCCTCGGGTCAACAGCTGGCGCGGATCTGCAAGTCGATGCGCCGCATCGCAGATGCCAACGCGCCCAAACAGGCCGACGAGCGCCTTCGCTTGCGCGGGCTGTGGACGCGCTGGGACGACGACGGCATGCTCGAGCTCAAGGCCAGGCTGACGCCCGAGGACGCCGCCGTCGTGCAGGCGGCGCTGGAGTCGATCACGGGCTCGAAGCCGGTGCCGGAGGCGTCCGACGATGGAGTCAAGGACCCCACCGACGACCGCTGGGCAGCGCGCCGGTCGGATGCGCTGGTCGCTATGTCCGAGAACGTCCTCGCCGGAGGCGCCGACGCTCTGGGCAAGTCGGGCGCCGCCACCCAGGTCGTGGTTCATGTCGACGTCGGCGTGCTCACTGGCGAGTCGAGCGACGGGCGCTGCTACGTCGAAGGCGGCTCTCCGCTTTCGGCGGACGCCGCGCGCAGGCTCGGCTGTGATGCCGAGGTCATGGCTGTGACCGAGCGCGACGGTTTGCCGATCGACGTCGGCCGCAAGCAGCGCCTGGTCACCGACCGGCTGCGGCTGGCGCTTCACGTGCGAGACCGCTTCTGCCTGTTTCCCGGCTGCGGAGTGCCCGCTGCCCGCACCGAGGCTCATCACCACGAGCATTGGGCCCAGGGCGGCCAGACCAATCTCGCGAACCTCCTGCTGTTGTGCGGCTTCCATCACCGCCGCCACCATGACGGCGCCTTTGAGATCCGGAAGACACCCGATGGCTTCGTCTTCGAGACCAGCGACGGCCATCCGATCAAACCGCCACCCCGGGATCCGGTGGTGCTGGAAACGAATCCGGATATCGGTCCGCTGACGGCATGGTCCCTTTGGGGCGGTGCACGTATGGACTTCGACTACGCGGTCAGCGTGTACGCGGACGCATGCGAGCTCGCGGAGGCCCGCGCAGCGCCCTCCAACTGACGAGCTCTGGCGTCGCCATACTTGGCGTTTGCCGATGGCAGTTGTCGACCGATACCTCGAGGCGATAGACCGCCTCGACTCGCGCATTCATGCGTACGTCCATGTCGACCGCGGGGCGCGGGGTTCCGAAGGCGCTCTTGGCGGAATGACCGTTGCGGTCAAGGACAACATCCCGGTGGCGGGGTTGCCATGGACAGATGGCAGCGCGGTGTGGCGCGATCGAATCGCCGAGCAAGACGACTTTGCGGTCGCGCGGGTAAGGGCTGCAGGCGCAGCCATCCTGGGCAAGACGAACCTCCCGGAGCTGGCAGCCGCGGTGGGCACGACCAACGCCATCTTCCCCAACACCAACAATCCGTGGCGCGAGGGCATCACGCCGGGAGGCTCGAGTGGCGGCAGCGCCGCCGCGGTGGCCGCGGGCATGGCGACCGTCGGAATCGGGACAGACATGGGCGGCTCGATTCGGATCCCAGCCTCCTGCTGCGGGATCGTGGGCCTTCGCCCCTCCCCGGACCGCGTGCCCAGCAGGTCGGTCGACCCCGCCGGGCTCTCGGTGATCGGTCAGCTTGCGCGGACGGTCGCCGATGTGAGGCTGCTCTTCTCGGTGATGGCGGCTGATGCGCCACAGTCGACGAATGCGAAGGCGTGCCGGATCGGCGTCGCCGACACCACCGCCCTCGGCATGGATGCCGCCTGCGTGGACGCGTGCAAGCGGGCGGCAGACGTGCTCGAGGCCGCCGGCCATCACGTCGAGCGGATTGCGTGGGAATCGGAGGAGGTGGCCGCGGGCTACGCGGTGGTGCGGCGGGCCAGCATGGCTTCCTTCCCGGCCGACCCTGCGCTCTTTGCCCCCGGCATCCGCAAGCTGGTCGAGCAGGGCCGCGCCCTCGGCGCCATCGATTACTTCCAGGCCTTCGAAAGCGCCACCACTGCGGCGCACCAGGTGGTGCTGAAACCTCTCCTGGCCGGCTTCGACTTCCTGCTCACACCAACGCTCGGCCTGGTCCCGATGCAGATCCAAGACGTGCCGCCTTTCCTCAGCGAGCCCTACGGCCTCTACATACAGTTCGTGCTGCCGGTCAGCTTTGCGCACACTCCGGCCGTGTCGCTGCCCGCCGGCCTGCATGACGGGCTCCCCGTGGGCGTGCAGCTCGTGGGACGCTCCGGCCGCGAGTCAGAGCTGCTGGACCTCGCGGAGCAGCTCGAGGCCGTGGACGGTTTCGGCTACCAGCGCCCTCCGGGCCTGGATTGACATTTCAGGAGGTGATCGCATGAAGGCACAGCGTGTGGAGATGTTCGTGTGTCCGAGCGCCACACCTTCCGATACGTCGGGCTTGCAGGCATTGGCCGATGCCGGAAAGATCAGGCCCGACACGCTGGTCGCGCTGGTCGGAAAAACCGAAGGCACTGGCGCCCACGACGACTGGGGCCGCGTCTGGGCCGATGTTGCACTGCGCGAGTGGACCGGCAAGTTTCTCGGCGTTCCGCCGGACGAGGTCGCCAAGCACGTGATCTTCGTTCTCTCCGGCGGCTGCCCGGGCGTGATCACGCCTCATATCGCCGCGGTCACCAGGGAATGGATCGAGGTCCCGGACCTCGGCGAGGACAAGCTGCTGGTGGTCGGCAGGGCGGGCTCCGAGCCGATGGCACCGGAGGAAGTCGGGCGGATGGGCCAGATTCGCAAGGTCGCCGAAGCCACGCATCGCGCGATGGCGGACGCGGGCCTGACCGATCCCAAGGACGTCCACCTCGTCATGGTCAAGGTGCCCGGGCTGACCACCGCGAGCATCAAGGATGCGGAGTCGCGCGGCAAGACCGTGGTCTCGCACGACCTCACGTTCGGGCCGGAGGGCGCCGGCGTTTACGCCAACGACGCGGCCGCTTTGGGCGTGGCGATGGCGCTCGGTGAGGTCCCGGAGGCGCTGCTGTCCGACGCCGTGGTGCGCCGAAACTGGGACCTCTACTCAGAGGTAGCCATGACCTCCTCAGGAGGCGAGAAGCGCCATGGGGAAGTTGTCGTCTTCGGCAACTCGAACGCTTCGCGCAGCGCGCTGCGCATCGGCCACGCTGTCACCCGCGACTTCATCGACGCCGACGGCGTGAGGAAAGCGCTCCGGTCGGCCGGACTCCAGTTCACCGACGGGCTGCCCGATCCTGCCGACCTGTCGTCACGGCTCGTGCACGTCTTTGCCAAGTCGGTCATTCCCGGGAGCGACCAGATTCGCGGCCAGCGCATCACCCTCCTCGACGACGCCGACGCATACCAGATAGGAAAGGCGTTGGGAGGGATGCTCGTGGCGTCGGTCACCGGCCGCACGACCAACTACGTGAGCGGGGGCGAGCGCAACTCACACCAAGGACCGCCGGGCGGCAACATCGTCGCCGCCGTCGTGAGGACCGAGCCGCAGACCTAGAGGCTCAGAGGTCTCCGAGATCGAACAGGCGCGGCGGCAGGTCGTGGCTCCACGCGCGGGTGACCGAGATCTCGACCCAACGCGTGCGGCGCCGGTCGATCAGCCGGTTGACCAGTCCTGCGAGCCTTCCCCAGAGATACATGGTGACGTCAACCTAGGCCCGTCACGCCGCGTTGTCTCTAGGACTTTCGGCCCTCCCCCAGTACTCCCGACACACTCAGCTCGTAGAGCTTCAGCGGTGAAAGCGGCATCTCCGTGATCGGGACGCCGAGGGCTTCTTCGATTGCCGCGGCGAGCACAGCGCCGACAGGGATCACGCCCGCCTCCCCCGCCCCCTTCACACCCAGCGGGTTCAGGGGTGAAGGTGTCTCGATGTGGTCGATCTCGATCGCCGGGATCTCGGTCGCATACGGCATCAAGAATTCCATGAAGGACGCGTTGCGCAGCTGGCCGTCGGCGTCGTACGCGAGCCGCTCGTAGAAAGCGCCTCCGATCCCCTGCGCAACCCCTCCCTCGATCTGGCCCTCGAGGACCATCGGGTTGATGACTCGGCCGCAGTCGTGGACGACCACGTACTTCAGCACCTCCAGCCGGAAGGTCTTGGGATCGACGCGCACATACGCGGCGTGGCAGCCTGACGCCCATGTGGAGCCGGGCGGGCTGTAGTACCCCGTGGCCTCGAGGCCGGGCTGCTCGCCCTCCGGCAGCGGCGGCCCCGGGCGCTGTCGAGGGGTGAACTGCGTTGCCGCCTCGGTGCCACCGCCGAACGCATAGCGCATCGGATTGGCGTGCACGGCGACGGCAGCGAGCGGGACGCCCCGGTCGGGCGCTCCTTTCACGCGCACCCGGCCGTCAGCCAGCTCGAGGTCGGCAGGGTCCGCCTCCAGAAGGTCGGCGGCGATGTGCTTCGCCTTCTCGGCGACCATGCCCGCCGCCACATGCATCGCGTTGCCCGCGGTGACCGCGCCCCGCGATGCGAAGGTGCCCACCCCCCACTGCAACTTGCGCGTGTCGCCGCTAGTCACCTCGACGTCGGCGACGTCGACGCCGAGCTGGTCGGCGACGATCTGCGCCCACACGGTGGCGTGCGCCTGGCCCTGATTGGGAATCCCTGTCGCCGCGACCACCTTGCCTGACACCAGCACCTGCACGTGCGCCCCTTCGTACGGCCCCACGCCAGTGCCCTCCACATAAGGGCTGAGGCCCATGCCGATGTGGTCTCCGGCCGGCCGGGGTCCGAGCATCTCCAGCGCACGCTCCAGTAGCGCGGGGTAGTTGCCGCTGTCGTACACGGCGCGATTGCCGTCCTGCCAGGCGACCCCGACCTCATAAGGAAACTGGTCCGGCTGGATGAGATTGCGGCGGCGAACCTCGACGCGATCCAGGCCCAGCTCGGCCGCGATGGCGTCGAGCGTGCGCTCCATGACAAAGCACGCATGTGGCCGGCCGGCGCCGCGATAAGGCGACGTCGGCGTGGCGTTGGTGTAGACGTCGCGAAACCGAACGCGATAGTTGGGCACGCGATACGGACCTGGCACCTGCGCCGCGGTGATGATCGGCAGGATGATCCCGTACGGGGTGTAGGCGCCGCCGTCGTGGATGAAATCGTCGCTGAGCGCGAGCAGATGCCCCTCGGCGTCGAAGCCTACCTCCACCTCGTGGACCTGGCCGCGCTCCTGGTTGACGGCGGTGAAATGCTCCTGGCGGTCTTCGGTCCACTTGACCGGACGCCCCAGCCGCATCGCGGCGAAAGGAACGAGGAGCTCGTCGGGGTAGAACAGCATGATCTTCGGCCCGAAGCCACCACCGACATCCGGCGCGATGACGTCGACCTCTGATTCCGGCAGGCCGAACAGAACCGCGAGGCCGCCGCGGATCGAGGTCGGCGACTGCGTGGAGTCGTAGACGGTGAGCTTGTGGTCGACCTCCGACCACCTCGCCCACACCGCGCGCGCTTCCATCGGGCTCGCGGCGCCGCGCTCGAAGCGCAGGTGCAGCTGCTTGCGATGCGGCGCGGCGGCCAACGCCTTGTCGACGTCCCCTGCTTCCTGGGTCATCTCCGCGGCGACGTTGCCCTGAACGTCGTCATGCACCAGGTGCGTCGCCGCCGCGGCTGCCTCCGGCGTGATCACCACCGGCAGCGGCTCGTAATCGACCTCGACGAGGTCGGCCGCGTCCTCGGCGATGTAGCGGCTCTCCGCGACCACGAACGCAACCGCTTCGCCCACGTAGCGGACGACCTGCGACGCGAGGCAACGCTGCGTGCGGCCGTGCGTGAGGTTCGGGTGCGGAATGAGGATCGGGAGGTCGGTCTGGCCGAAAGGAAGATCCGCGGCGACGTACACCGCGACCACGCCCGGCAGGGCGCGGGCCGCGCTCACGTCGATCGATTTGATTTGCGCGTGCGCGAAGGGCGACCGCACGAGGACGGATTCGTAGGCGCCGTCGTCGATGTCGTCGGTGAAGTGGCCCTTGCCGCGCAGCAGGCGGTCGTCCTCGACACGCTGGACCCTCTCCCCGAACCATCTGGTCGTCACTTCGAGAGCTCAGCCGCGCGAACGACGGCTCGACGGATCGACGCGTAGCCCGTGCACCGGCACAGGTTGCCCGCGATCCCTTCATCGACCTGTTCCGGCGTCGGGTTTGGGTGCTGCTGCAGAAGGCCGACCACCGACATGACGAAGCCCGGCGTGCAGAAGCCGCACTGCAGGCCGTGGCATTCATGAAACGCCTGCTGCACCGGATGCAGCGGCGATCCCGGCGCCGCCAGTCCCTCGATGGTCGTGACCTCGTGGCCTTCGGCCTGCACGGCAAGCATGAGGCACGACCGCAACGGCACGCCGTCGAACAGCACCGTGCAGCAGCCGCACACGCCGTGCTCGCACCCGACATGCGTCCCGGTGAGGCCGAGGTCGTGGCGAAGGTGGTCCGAAAGCAGCCGGCGCGCGTCGGCGGGCTCCGGGTGGATGACCCCGTTGACCTTCATGCCGCAAACAGGCGATCGGTCAGCGCCTGCACCAGGTGGAGGCGAAACTCCGGCGTCGCCTCGAGGTCGCCGCTGGGCTGCAAGCCCTGCGTAGGGTGGCGCGGATCGGCCATGACCGGCGTGGCCGCCACGCCGAACAGGGCCATCCGATCGCCGTACCGCACCGCGCCCGCGAGGGCGAAGTCGCCATGCCGGCGGGATTCCTCCGCGATCCCGTACTTGCCGTGCGCACCTGGGAACCAAGCCTCCACCAGCAGCTCGTCAGGGGCGAGCGCGGTCTGCATCACGCTCGTGAAGAGCTCAGACGCCGGGATGATGCGCGTGCCCCTCGTCGACTGAACGACGACGTGGCCGTTCAGCGCCAGCAGCACGGCGGGCAGCTCGGATGCCGGGTCGGCATGGGCCAGGTTCCCGCATACCGTGCCGCGGTTGCGGATCACACGGTGCGCAACCACGCGCAGCGCCGCGGGCAACAGCGGGCAGATGCGGGAGGCGAGCTCGGAGTCCTCGACCGCCGACTGCCGCGCGAGCGCCTGCACGGCCACGCCTCCATCGCGCTCGTAGATCCGGTCCAGGTTCGAGATCCGATTGATGTCGACCAGGTGCGCCGGCCGCGCGAGCCGGAAGTTGAGCAGCGGGACCAGCGATTGGCCGCCGGCGAGCACCTTCGCATCTTCGAGCGAGGCGAGCAGTGCGCAAACCTCTTCGACCGACCTGGGCGCGTGGTATTCGAACCGGGCGGGCTTCACTTCACTCGACGATTGCGACGGCGCGGCACGGCGACGCCTCGCCGCCCTGGAAACGCCACGGAAAGCAGCCGAACGTGATCTTCTGGTCGAGCACCTCGTCAATTCGGCCGCCCAGGTTCTCGATGTGGATGACGTCGTGCGGAAACAGCAGCGTGTGCATGATCTGGTAGTCGGCTTTCGGGAACACCTCGTCCAGGCTGCGGCCGAGCTTCTTCTCCGCCTCCTCCGCCTCGTCGGCGCGGATGCGGCGGATGACGGTGTTCATCGGGTGGTCGGCGCTGCCCGCGTCGACCGCGATCCAGCGCACACCGCGCTCGAGCACCCACTCCGCGAATGCGCGCGTCGGGCCCGGGTGACGGATGAAGTATTTCGTCTCGTCGACCTGCGAGCGGTCGGCCCAGTTCTCCGGATAGTGGCGGTGATATCCGGTGTGGATGGCAAGGATGTCGCCGCGCTCGATCCGGTGTCCGGTGTCCTTCTCCCAGCGCTCGAAGTGCTCCGGCCCGTACAGGTCGAAGTCACCGAGGCCCATGCGTTCGAGATCGACGACGCAGGCCGGGCCGATGAGAAAGTCGAGCGGGAGATCGCCGATGAACTTGCCTCCCGACAGGAAGTGCGCGGGCGCGTCCAGGTGGGTGCTGACATGCATCGTCATCGTGACCTCCTGCCCGCCCGCCTTGTCGAACGCCAGCCTCTTGATCCAGCGGATTGCCGGCCCGGCGTAGCCCGCGAAGGCAGGCGTGTGCAGGGAGAAGTCCTGGGTGAGGTCGATGAATCTCACGCGCGCGGTCAGCTCTTGCCGCCCTCGAGCATCGCGATCAAGTCGCTTGCCGAGATGAGCCCGATCGGAGTGCCTTCGGAATCGACGACGGGCAGATGCCGGACGCCCAGCCTCATCATCTTCAGCGCCACCACCGCCACCTCCTCGTCCGGGGTCACGGTGGCGGGGTCCGCCGTCATGATCACCTCGGCCTTGGTTTGCTTCGGATCCAGGGCGTCCGCGATTGCGCGCACCAGGTCGCGCTCGGTGACGATTCCCACCAGGCGTCCCTCCGACATGACCGCGGCGGAGTCGGCGCCTTCGCGGCGCAGGCGCCCGGCCACCTCCGCGAGGCTGGTGTTCGGATCGATCGAGAGCAGCCGCCCGGGCGGCACGTCTTCCACCTTCACTGTTCCACCTCGTACCTGACCGGCACCAATCGTTGGGAGCTCTTGGGCGGCCGGTTGTATTTGCGCTTCTGCCGCGGCGGCAGCTTGATGTCCTCGTGCGGCACCTCTTCGTGCGGGATCAACTTCAGGAAATGGCTGATGAGGTTGAGGTGCGCGGCGCGCTTGTTGTCCGTCTCCACCACGTGCCAGGGCGCTTCCTTGATGTCGCAGACCGCGAACATCCTGTCCTTCGCCTCTGAGTAGTCGACCCACCTGGCTCGCGCCTGAAGGTCCATCGGGCTCAGCTTCCACCGTTTGCTGGGATCGTTGATCCGGCCCAGGAACCGCCGCTCCTGCTCCTCGTCGCTGACTGAAAGCCAGTACTTGATCACGATGATCCCGGAGCGCACGAGCATGCGCTCGAACTGAGGGCACGTGCGCATGAACTCCTCGTATTCGCCGTCGGTGCAGAAGCCCATGACGTGCTCGACTCCCGCCCGGTTGTACCAGCTGCGGTCGAACAGGACCATCTCGCCGGCCGACGGTAGATGGCCGATGTAGCGCTGGAAGTACCACTGCGTCCTTTCCCTTTCCGTCGGCGCGGGTAGCGCCACCACGCGGCAGTAGCGCGGGTTGAGCAGGGCCATGATCCGCTTGATCACCCCTCCCTTGCCCGCGGTGTCGCGCCCCTCGAACAGGACCACGACGCGCAGGTTCCGATTTCGAATCCATTCTTCGAGCTGAACCAGCTCGACCTGCAGGCGCCGAAGCTCCTTGTCGTACTGCTTGCGCGTGAGCGCGTTCACGCGATGGGGTCGATCAGCGCCCTTCGTCCCCTTGTGATTCTTACCGGCGGGCATTACGGCTGACCTTAGCTTGGCGCGACCACCTCCGGTGGCTCCGCCTCCGCGTCACGCATGTGCCCTGGCCGAAGGATCTGGTAGAGAACGATCGCGCCAAGTGCGCCTATGCCGAGGTTGTTGATCTCGAACGACCCGATCTTCAGGTCGGCTCCGCCGGCCGCGAGGATCAGGGGGATCGCGGCCACCGCCAGGTTGGCCCGCTTGGAGAAGTCGACCCGCGCGTCGACCCAGATCTTGGCGCCGATCACGGCGATCAGCCCGAAGAGGTAGAGCTCGATCCCGCCCAGCACGCTGATCGGGATGCTCAGGACCAGCGCTCCGAACTTGGGGATGAAGCCGAGGAGGATCGCGGTGATCGCGGCCACGATGAACACCCAGATCGAGAAGACCCTCGTGATGCCCATGACGCCGATGTTCTCGGCGTAAGTCGTCTCGCCCGTGCCGCCAAACAGCGCGCTGACGGTGGTGGCCAGGCCGTCGCCCATGAACGTCCGGCCCAGGTAGCCCGACAGGTCGCGCTTCATGATGCCGCCGATCGCGAAGACGTGGCCTGTGTTCTCGGCCACGAGCACTATGGGGATGAACCAGAACAGGCTGAACGCCCGCACCGGATCGCTGAAGTCGGGGAACGTCAGCTTCGGGTAGCCGACCCAGTCGGCGCTGCCGATTCCCGACGTGTTGACGTGGCAGCCCGACGCGGCTGAGGCGCACGCGCCGCCGGCGGCCTGATCGAGCCCGGCGACTACGTACCCGACGACGACTCCGATGAGCACCGGCAGCAGGCGAGGAAAGCCGCGCAGGTAAACCGACGCAATCGCCGCCGCCAGGAACGTGATGGTGCCGGTCACCAGCTCCTTCTGCCAGTTGCCGACGGCCACGCTCGCCAGCGCGATCCCGATCACCGCGACCACAGTGCCCGTGACGATGGGCGGCATCAGGAAGCGGATGACATTGATGCCCGCGAAATGGACGACAACCCCGACCAGGAAATAGATGACGCCCGCGACCAGGATGCCGGCGAACGCCAGGCCCTGGTGCTGGCCGGGGCCACCCTGGATGGCCAGGACGGCGCCTATGAACGAGAAGGATGAGCCCAGGTAGCTCGGAACTTTCCGTCCGGTGACGGCAAGGAAGATCAGGGTCCCGATGCCGGAAAAGAAGATGACGGTGTTCGGGTTGAAGCCCAGGATCAAAGGGACCAGCACGGTGGCGCCGAACATCGCCATGACGTGCTGGACGCCGAGGAGGATCGTCTGCGGCCACGGCAGGCGCTCCTCGGGGAAGACGATGTCGCGCTCGCGCGACTTAGAGGCAACAGCCATGGCACGTACCCCCATACATGCGCCCCGACCCCATGTGCGGGGCTGGCGTTATGGTAGCCGCCCGTGTGGGCTTTGCAAGGTGTGCGGCTCCCAGGCGGCGAGGTCGCGGATTTGGTCGTCGACGGCGAGCGCGTTGTGCGCGTCGGCACCGGCGCAGCACAGGGCATCGCCGCCGCAGAGGACGGCTCGGGCAAGCTGCTCCTCCCCGCCTTCATCGACGGCCACGTCCACCTCGACAAGGTGCTGATCCGTGACGAGCTCCGCGAACACGACGGCACCCTTGGCGGTGCCATTGGCGCCATCCACGAGCGCAAGCGGCGATACACGGTTGACGACGTCAGCGCACGCGCGCGCTCCGTGATCGAGGCCTCCGTCCTGCTGGGAACCACGCGCCTGCGATCACACGTCGACGTCGACACCATCGGCGGCCTGACGCCGCTCGAGGGTGTGCTGGCGGCCGGCGCGGACTGCGCGGACATCGCGGAGGTCCGCACCATCGCCTTTCCACAGGAGGGATTGCTTCGCGACCCCGGCGCCTACGCGCTGATGGAGGCTGCCATCGAGGCGGGCGTGGACGCGGTCGGCGGCATGCCGCACTGGGAGATGGACGAGGCTTCGCAGCGCGAGCACGTGCGCCTCTGCTTCGACCTCGCGGAGCGCTTCGATCGCGACCTCGACATGCACGTGGACGAGACGGACGACGGCGGCGTGCGCACGCTCGAGATGGTGGCCGACGAGGCCCTGCGACGCTCGTACATCGGCCGCGTGGTCGCGGGCCACGTGTGCTCGCTGGCTGCCGCGCCGCACGACTACGCCGAGCGCGTCATCGACAAGTGCCTGCGTGCAGGCATCTCGATCGCTGCGAACCCGGTGACCAACCTGGTTCTGCAGGGCCGGCAGGACCGCGGTCTCGTACGCAGGGGCGTGACCCGCATCGGCGAGCTGCGCGCGGCCGGCGTGAACGTGCTCTTCGGGCAGGACTGCGTGAAGGACGGCTTCTACCCGTTCGGGCGAGGCTCGATGGTGGAGGTGGCGCTCATCTCAGCCCACGCGGCACACCTCACGAGCCGCTCGGACCTGGCCTTCGCGTTGAGAGCCGTGACCGAGGCGCCGGCCCTCGCGTGGCGATTGACCGATTACGGGTTGAAGCCTGGGGCGCGGGCGGACCTGCAGCTGCTGCCGGTGCCGACGTGGGAGGAGGCGCTCCGTCTGCAGCCGCCGCCTGAGAAGGTGTGGTTCAAGGGCAGGCTGGTGGCCGAGAGCAGCGTGCGCTCGGAGCTGCACCGCAGTCGTCGATCAAACTAGGCCGATGAAGAATCAGCTGCGGATCTACACGATCAAGCCTGGTGAGATGAAGGACTGGGTCGAGGAATGGGACGCGAAGATCGCCCCGCTGCGCCGGCGCCATGGCTTCGAGGTGGTCGGGTCGTGGACGGTCGACGGCGAAGAGCGATTCGTGTGGATCCTCGGCTACGCGGGACCGAAATCATGGGCTGCGGCCGAGGCTGACTACTACGGCTCGCCCGCGCGCAAGGCAATCACGCCGGACCCCGCCCGCCACATCGCATCCCAGGAGCACCACCTGATGTCGCCGGCCGTTTGACGAATCGCGTTCTACGATCGGGGTATGAGCACGACCACCCATACCAGAGAGTTCATTTCCCTGCTGAAGAGTCTTCGCGCCGTGCGCCAGTTCGCGGATAAGCCCTTGCCCCCAGAAGCGGTTCGCGACATCCACGAGGTCATCCGCTGGTCCGGCAGCGCGAGCAATCAGCAGGCGTTTCAGGTCCTCTGGATCGAAAATCGCGCGATCCTGAAGCGATTGTCCGAGCTGCCTGGCTATGCGCATCATCTCGGCGGCGCGACGGCAGGCGCTGCGATCGTGAGCCTGTTGGACAGGGACGAGCTCAACGCCTTCGACGAGGGCCGGATCTCGGAGCGCATCATGCTGGCCGGCCTCGCGCACGGCATCGGCTCGAGCATCGGGATGCTGACAGGCGATGGGCGCAAGGATGCTGCCCGGCTGCTGGGACTTCCGGCCGGCCGCACCGTGCGGACGACCGTGTCACTCGGCTACCCGGCCGAGGGTGGGCTCCGAGGGGGACGGCGGAAGCCGGCGGAGGAGCTGGTCAAGGCAATTACCTAAGGCGAGACCCCCACCCGGCAGCGCCATGCGGCGCTGCCGACCTCCCCACAAGTGGGGAGGTGAGAGCTGCCTCCCCACCTGCTGGGGATGTATCCCTTGGAATTGAAATGGGGCCCTGGTGGGTATTTCTGTGCGTATGAAACTCGAAGGCATCCACCACGTCAGCTCGATCACCGGCGATGCGCAGGCGAACGTCGATTTCTATGCCGGGGTCCTGGGGCTCCGGATGGTCAAGAAGACCGTCAACCAGGACGACCCCACCGTCTACCACCTTTTCTATGGCGACGACGCCGGCAGCCCCGGCTTCGATCTGACGTTCTTCGAATATCCAGGAGCGGCGCCGGGCCGCGCGGGCCAGGGCATGATCCACCGGATCGTCCTGCGCGTCGGCTCGGAAGCGGCGCTCGATTTCTGGGAGCGGCGCCTGGGGACCGGCAAGCGATCGCCTGGTTCGTTCGAGTTCTCGGACCCTGAAGGCCTGGGCCTGGAGCTCCGCGTAGTCGAGACCTCGGACGCCTCGCTCACTGCGTCGAATCCAGAGATTCCCGCCGAGTTCGCGCTCCAGGGCTTCGAAGAGGTCCGCGCCTACACCCACGACCCCGAGCGGAGCCGTGAGCTGCTCGAAGGCGCGCTCGGTTTCGAGCGCGAAGGAAGCTCGGCATGGCTCGCCCGAGGCTCGAGTCGTGGCGGCCGCTACGTCTACGATCACGCGCCCGCCGAGAACGGCTATCCCGGCGCGGGGACCGTCCATCACGTGGCCTGGGCGTCGCTCGACGACGAGCAGGTGGCCTGGCGCGGGCGCGTAGTCGAGGCCGGGGCCCACCCGACGCCTGTGATCGATCGGTTCTGGTTCAAGTCGGTGTACTTCCGCGAGCCGAGCGGCGTTCTGTTCGAGATCGCCACGATGGGCCCGGGATTCACCGTCGACGAAGATCCTGCGCACCTGGGCGAGCGACTTGTTCTACCGCCGCGGTTCGAAGACCTCCGCGAGCAGCTCGAGGCAACGCTGACGCCGATCCACGTTCCGGCTGCCGCTACCCGGCGCTAGGACCTACCAGCTGTCGTGCGGGATCGCGTGCAGCTTCGCGCGCCCGGGCACGGCGCGGACCGGGACCTGGTACTTGATGACCACGACCGGGATGTGCCGGCATGAGTCGTCGGATCTGAGGGCCTGGATCAGCGGCACCGTCGCGCCGGTCACGAGATGGACGAAGATGACCGCCGGCAGCGCCTGCTTGGCGCGACTCAGCGCATCAGCCTGATTCGCGGCCACGAACACTGTGTAGCCCTCGCCTTCGAGGCGCGTTTGCTGGGCCCCGCGTGAGACTACTTCATCGTCGACGAGAAGGGCGACGCGCGCGTCAGTCGGGGTCTTGACGGCAAGCAAAGCGTCGGCCCGTTTCATCTGCCACCTCGATTGCCGGCCGGACGGCGCCGAAAACGGTTTCGGTTCTGCTGCCCTGACCTGGATGCGAACGCGGCCGGGATATGAGCCGGCTTGTGCTCCTGGTACTGCCAGCTGCCTTCGTCGATGAAGAGCCTGGCGTTGAGCTCGCGAATCTGGGGAGCGCCCTGCCGGCTGAGCTTGACCCAGGCCAGCTCGTCCTCCGGGGTGACAAAGGTGAGCGCGCGTCCAGCCACGCCCATGCGAGCGGTGCGGCCGACCCTGTGCGTCAGCCACTGGGCAGAATCGGGCAGCTCGAAGTTGACGACCAGGCCGACGTTGTCGACGTCGATCCCGCGCGCCGCCACGTTCGTCGCGACCAGGACCTGGCTGCGGCCGTCGCGGAACGAGGCCATGGTCCGATCGCGGATGGCCTGCGAGAGGTTGCCCTGGAGCTCGACAGAGTTGTGGCCGAGCTGGCGGAGGTTGCTGTTGAGCTTCTTGACTCCGTGCTTGGTGCGGCCGAAGACGATCGCGGTGCCGCCATGGCGCCGCAGGACGCGGCTGAGCGTCTGCAGCTTGTGCTCGCGGGGGACGCGGAGAAGCCCGTGCTCGAGATCAGCTTCCTTGTCGCTCTCGACGCGGACCTCGGCGTGGTCGTGCGTGTGCTTCTCGATCATGTTGGTGACCCACGTCGGCATGGTCGCCGACGCGAGGACGGTTTGCGGCTCGTATGTGAGGCCGAGCAGCTTCTCGACCGCGGGCGCAAATCCGGCGTCCAGCATCTCGTCAGCCTCGTCGAGCACGAGGTACTCGACGCGTGACAGCGAAACCTTGCCCTGCGATACCAGGTCGAGGATGCGGCCTGGCGTGCCCACCACGACATCGACACCCTTCTTCAGCGCGACCCGCTGGGTGGCGTAACCGACGCCGCCGTAGAGCACCGCCGAGCTGAGGCCGGTCGCCATCGATCGGAGCACCTTCTCGACCTGGAGCGCAAGCTCCCGGGTGGGGGTGACGATGAGGGCTTTCGGCCCGGCGCCGCGGCGCGGTAGGTGCTCGATCATCGGGATGAGGAACGCAAGGGTCTTGCCAGACCCGGTCGGGGCCTCGATGACGACGTCCCGACCTTGATTGATAAGCGGGATGGCTTGCGCTTGAACGGGCACCGGTTCAGTGATGCCAAGGGCGGCCAGAGCCGCCAGAGTATGCGGGCTTACGCCCGCGTCTGCGAATGACTGCAACGCTTTCTCCTGATCCTCTCCGAGGTCGTATTTGGCGCGACGATCAGGACACCGTCAGTTTGACGGGAGAGAGGACCCGAGCGAGCGGGCCGGCAAGTGCCGACGTAGACAGTCTACCCGTTTGACGCCGGCGTCATTCCTTTTCGACGGCGTCTTCCGAGTCCGCGTCCTCCGCGATCGTGTCCTGGCGCTCGTCTCCCGCGACGAGGGGGTCCTCATCGCTGGCCGAATACCGGTCGCGGACCTCGGCGCCGCCGGTCTCGGAGTCTCCAATGCCCTCCGTGGAATCGTCCTCGACCAGCTCGCCCGCCTCCCTGGCCTCGCGTAGGAGCTGCTCGAAAGCCTGACGGGCCTCGTCCCAGGTCTCGTAGTCCCAGAACTCCGTCCCAGCCGGCACTTCGGCTCCCTCGGTTTCGTCGAAGCCGTGCTGGAGGATGTACCCGCCCCTGGTTTCCGGATCCTGGATGAGGGCGATGTAGCGCTCGCCGCTCAGCTCCGCGCGACGCTCGGCCTGGCCGCTGTTCTCCAGCTCCAGGAGGCGGCTGATGATCTGCTCCTCGCTTCTCTCCTGCATGGGATTGATTTTGACCCAACGGTGGTTTGAGGATGTGAGCGAGGGCAACCATCAGCAAAGACATTCCCGAAGTCCTGTTCGTATGCGTCCACAACGCCGGGCGGAGCCAGATGGCGGCCGCCCTTCTCACCAAGCGCGCGGCAGGTAGGGTGTCCGTGCGTTCGGCCGGCAGCGAGCCTGCGAATCAGCTCAACCCGCGCGTGGTCGAGGCGATGAAAGAGGTCGGCCTCGACATCAGCCGCGAAGTTCCGAAACTTCTCGCCGACGCCTTCGTCCGCGAGGCGGACGTCGTCATCACCATGGGCTGCGGCGATTCGTGTCCGATCTACCCGGGCAAGCGATACGAAGACTGGGATCTCGAAGACCCTGCCGGCAAGGACATCGACACGGTGCGCCGGATCCGCGACGAGATCGACGCTCGGGTTCAGACGTTGGTCGATAACCTGGCCCCAAGTCGAACTTAACGCCGTTCTTTGCATAGCCGGACTGCAGACCCTAACCCGCGCCGGTGCGCACGCCAAGCTCGCGCAGCCAGCGGCGGTAGGCGATCGCAGTCCGGTCGCTGCGCAGGTGCAGCTCCGCCTGCAGGTCCAGCGGGAGCAGCTCGGGCCGCTGGGACTCGAGGATCGGCCGGTCCTGGGCGAAGATCCGATCCTGGAAGTCGACCATCTCCGAAGTCGGCTCGTAGTCCATTGCCATCCACATCCAGGCGGTGCTGTCGACCGCGTCGTGCGGCGTGACCGACAGGAGCATTCCGAATGAGTGCGGGCCGTGCTTGATGAACGAAGCCGACAGCGGTCGGTGCACGCGGTACGTATAGGTGACCGTCGATCCCTGGCCTGTGGCGTAGGGGTCTGGCTGGTAGACCTTGACCCCGGTCGCCAGCACTCCATCTGACAGTACCTGCGCCTCGTAGTCCTCGATCTCGGGTCGAGCGCGGTCGCCCAGAATGCCCTCGTGCACGAACGGGAAATGGCCCACGTCGAGAAAGTTCTCGACCACACGGGGCCCGCTCGCCCGCACGCGGTACGGTCCCGCCGCGAGGACGTGATGCGACGCATCTTCCATCAGCTCGAAGGTCGGGATCTCGGCTGCGCCGCTGCCCAGCGTCGCCCATACCAACCCGTGCCTGGCCTTCGCGTGGTAAGTCGCGACTCGCGCCCTCGCGGGCGGCTTCTGATCGGGGTGTGCCGGCATCAGGACGCAGCAGCCGTCCGTGTTGTACGTCCATCCGTGGTACGGGCACTCGAGGCGCCCCCCTTCAACGCGACCCAGCGAGAGTCGCGTTCCGCGATGGACGCAGAGGTCGCGCCACGCGAAAAACTCGTCTCCCGAGCGCCAGAGCACGAGGTCCTCACCGAGGAGGCGCGCCGCGACAGGTCCACCGGCGGCAAGGTCCTGCA
>WNGG01001500.1_pt1 | contig 26487 bp, 23 predicted proteins | sample 5400661 | NCBI WGS metagenome assembly WNGG01 (sample SAMN13153372, study PRJNA577476) | soil metagenome | isolation source: 100 cm soil or saprolite under Garry oak tree replicate 1 | place: USA:California | collected 2016-06-15
CGGCTAGATAAGAGCCTCGAGAGCCGTGAGCCTCCACAGCAATAGCTCCTAACCTGGTCAGCTGGGTAAACGCCTCTTGAATAGTCCCGTTGCCGGTCTTGAGTTTGCGAGCAATATCCATCATTCTTGGCAACTTCTCGCCTTGCGAGTAGTGGAGCAATAGACGAGCAATACTTACTGTCGCCTTCCCCGTTTGCGATAGAAAATCCTCGGTATCTAGAAAGGCCATTTCACGCTCCATAAGAATATCCAGTGTACTGGATAAACTATAAATCACTGAACAGCTTTTGTCAACAGGTACGGCACTGGCATCCACTCATAACTGGAAGAAGTGGTAAGAGGACGCTGATGGAAAGTTCTGGCTCTAGACAACCGCCCTATCTCGCTTGACTCGCATTCATTCATATGCTATTCTGTGCCTACATTTGTACTGGGCTGCTAGCTCAATGGCAGAGCAGGCGCCTCTTAAGCGCAAGGTTCAGGGTTCGACTCCCTGGCAGCCCACTTTCTATCCTCGTCATTTGCTGAAACTTCCCACGCTCACCTCGCTCTTGTTTGCCTTCCTAATTTAAGCAGTGATACAATAAAAGCATAATCTACAAGGCAAAGGATGGATAAAAAGCATATGCATCAAAACCCGACAGTTGCCCATTCCGCGAAAGAGTTCGATCAACCCGATCTCTACATAAATCGCGAACTGAGCTGGATTGAGTTCAACCGCCGCGTCTTTGGTGAGGCAAAGGACAGCCGCCATCCTTTGTTGGAACGCGTCAAGTTTGTCTCAATATTCGACTCAAATCTCGACGAATATATTATGATCCGCCTGGCGGGCCTCAAAGATCAGCTTGCCGCTCATGTCATCTCTCTCAGCCCGGACGGCTTAACCGCTGAAGAGCAATTAGCTGCTGTGCGCCAGGTGCTGGCCCCTCTTATCCAGGAAGTCCATTATTACTGGCTACATGATCTTATTCCCCTGCTCACGGAGCAGCATATTCATATCCTGGACTATGAACAACTCGATAAAGAACAGCGCGCTGCGATGCTCTCCTATTTTGAGCGCGAGATTTTTCCGGTGTTGACACCGTTAGCAGTCGATCCTGGTCACCGCTTTCCGCATATCTCCAACCGCAGCCTGAACCTGGCGGTCGTCATCACTGATCCTGTGCATGATAAACGCTTTGCTCGTGTGAAAGTGCCCCCAACTCTCCCTCGCCTGGTACCTGTCCCTGTTTCGTCAGAAAGCCCGCACACGGTCGCCTTCGTGTGGATCGAGCAGGTCATCGCTGCTCACCTGAGTATGCTCTTCCCGGGCTTCGAGGTGTGGGAGTCGTACCCCTTCCGCGTACTACGTGACGCCGACATTGAATTGCAGGAGGACGAGGCCTCCGATCTACTTGAAGCAATCGAACAGGGTATACGTGAGCGCCGCTTTGGCTCGGTAGTTAATCTGACCGTCAACCCCGCTATGCCGCCGAGCATTCGTAGCCTGCTGCTTGATAATCTGGAGATCACCGAAGAGGATTTAACGATCATCGATGGTCATCTTGGCCTGGCCGAACTGATGGAGTTGTACCGTTTGGAACGCCAGGACTTGAAGGATCTCCCGTTTACGCCGCGCCAACCGGCGGCACTGCGCAAGGATCAAAATCTCTTTGCGAATATTCGCCAGCATGACATCTTGATGCATCATCCCTACGATAGCTTTAATTCTGTGGTGGATTTTATTCGTGCCGCGGCCTACGATGACCAGGTTTTAGCCATCAAGCAAACGTTGTACCGCGTTGGAACACACTCCCCTGTAGTGAAAATGCTGCAGGAGGCGGTGGAGAATGGCAAGCAGGTCGCAGTACTGGTGGAGCTAAAGGCGCGTTTCGATGAGGAGATTAATATTGAATGGGCCAGGGCGCTTGAGAGCGCGGGAGTACACGTTGTCTATGGAGTGGTAGGATTGAAGACACATGCGAAAGCCGCTATGGTCGTACGCAAGGAAGAGGATGGTTTGCGCTGCTACGTTCATCTCGGAACGGGCAACTACAACGCTACCACCGCGCGCATCTACGAAGACCTCTGCCTCTTCACCTGCCGTCCCGACATTGGCGCCGATGTCACCGACCTCTTTAATCTGCTTACCGGCTATTCGCGCCAGCGCACCTACCGCAAGCTGCTGGTGGCGCCCACCGGTCTGAGACGCTGTATTATAGAACGCATCGAGCGTGAGGTTCAGGTGCAACAGGAGCATGGTGACGGTCGCCTGATCTTCAAAATGAATGCACTGGTCGACCCCGAAATCATTCACGCGCTCTATCGCGCTTCGCAGGCAGGCGTGAGAATTGACCTGAATGTACGCGGCATGTGCTGTCTACGCCCCGGTGTTCCCGGTGTGAGCGACAACATCCGTGTCAGGGGGCTGGTAGGGCGCTTCCTGGAGCACAGCCGTATCTTCTACTTTGGCAATCATGGCAATGAAGAGATCTACCTCGGCAGCGCCGATATGATGCAGCGTAACCTCAACAACCGCGTCGAGAGCCTCTTTCCCATCGAGGACCCCGTCCTGCGTCAAGTTATTCGCGAACGTGTGCTACAAACCTACATGGCCGATACCGTCAACGCACATGAATTGCTGTCCGACGGCACCTATGTGCGCCTGCAGCCCGAACCTGGCGAGCCGCTCTTTGACAGCCAGTCCTGGTTTATCACCCATCGACTGATCGAACCGAGCCAAGAAGGCAATGGCACCGCCACCAGCGCCTTACCTTCAGGCTCATAGCAAATTCACTTTATCTTAATGATGGAAATACTGCGCCCCGTAAACACCGTTTGCCCATCGCTACCTGTCCCTATTGTCTCCGACACCAGGAACGTCATAGGACCACTGCGGCCAGAGCGCTCACGCATATCAACGACTCTCACCACGCACGTCACTTTTTCACCAATACGCAGGCGGCGTGCGTACCTGTATTCTTGCTCGCCATGCAGCAGTTGCATCCTGGTGGAATCTAATTCAAGTCCTGGGATACGCATTCGAAAAGTCGTCGGAAACGTAGGGGGCGCATATTCCAATGGCTTGCCATCCTGTAATGCGGGGTCCTCCGTGGCCTCCATAAAGCGGTGCACCGCTTCCCTTGTGACCTCAAATGTTTGTGGCGAAGAAGATTGACCAATCAGGCTGTGATCAAGAGGCATAACGACGATTTGCTCCTTATGCGGTAGTTGCAGGTATGATTACACCACGTTCGTGCACCCCACTACTTCTATTATATCCCCTGTTGCGGGAGCCTGTCAGGTGTATATAACTCATTGTTTTACTTCTTCTAGTAGCGTCTGGTACAACTTTTGTTGCCGCTCTGCCCCCTTCCTGTACACCGTGTGCTTCTCAGCATCCGGCTCTACTGGCGGTTTCAGATGAGGAGGCACCTGGGCAACATCTGGCAGAATGCCCATCGCTTCCAGGGCAAGGAGTGCAGCGCCGCGTGCCGAGGCTTCGTGGTCAAGTGATGGATAGACTGGCACACCCAGCGTGTCCGCGACAATGTGCTCCAGCGTCGTCGAGCCTAGCAGCGCGCCACCGCTGCCGATAATCCTCGGCGCTGCCCTTCCTACCTGTAATGCATGGCATAATTGCTCATAGACCGCGTCGAGTTGATAGGCCAGCGCTTCCATACCCGCGCGCAGGAAGTCAGCAGGGGTGGTATGCGCCTGAATGCCGCTGATTGTCATGCGTGCGTCCGCGTGCCAGCCCAGGCTCCGCTCGCCTGCTATGAAAGGAAGGATGGTTAAACCATGCCCATCGGGTTGCAGCGCTGCCACAAGGCTCTCAGCGTCAGCGAGCGCTGGCAATGTGAGGACGCTATCCAGCCAGGTGAGCATATTGCCACCTTGACTCAGTGCGCCACCAAGCACAGCCCGCTTGGCGTCAATCAGGTAGAGCCAGAGACCCATCGGGGGGATCACCAGTTCAAGGGGTAAAACAACACGAATTGCGCTGGAGGTACCAATCGTTAACGACCAGTTCTCCATACTGGCACAACCTGAACCGACACAGGCTGCTGCACCATCCCCTGTGGCAGGAAACCAGGGAACGTTGCGTAAGGCAGGCCACGCGGAGGCATATGCAGGTGTCAACCCTTGCACACTCTCATGCAGATCTCCAAGGGGCGGGAACTGCTCTGGTCGCGCGTCGAGCGCTTTCACCAGTTCCGTATCCCAGGCGCGCGCGCGCGTATGCAACATGCCTGTACCGGAGGCCATCGAGAGGCTACAGACGGAACGGCCCAGGAAGCGACGATACAGGTATTCGCCAAAGGACAGCCACTTGTCAACGTGCGAAAAAATATCAGGTTCTTGTGTTGCCAGCCAGCGCAGTTTGGCAGGCCAATAACTGGCATGGAATCTTGCCCCCGTTCGTGCGTGGATAGCTGCTTCATCTAGCTGCTCGCGTAGCTCTACCGCTGCTTTATAAGGACGCGTATCTTCCCAGATGATCAGTGGTGTGAGAGGGCGATTGTCGGCATTGACTCCCATGAGGCTATGCCAGAAGGTATCTATTGCCACTGCGCCAATGTGTTTTGCCAATGGGCCAGCCATTTCCAGGGCATCATCGATGGTCTGGTCAACGACCGCGACCAGGGCATCAGGATCAACCGAAACCTCGCCTTCATTCGAAATCGTGAGTTTGTAAGGACGCTGGGCAAGGACATTCGGTACCGTGTTACCCGTTGCATCAAAAAGTAATGTGCGCGTCGATGAGGTACCTACATCGAGTGCAAGGATATAGGGCAATTCTGGATTTGGGTTGGCAGAAGATGTCTTTTGTGTCATGTGCTCTCTCCTTGTCCTTTCTCATGCGCTGTGAAGATACTCCTCCACTTGAGAAAAAAAGGTTGACAGGGGCTTAATAGCATCGTCTAGAAAGCCATCGATGACGAGTAAAAAGCAAGGATGGCCGAGCTCCATCATCGCCTGCCACGTACTCACCGCCTGGGCATGGAGAAATGTCGTGGTATAGCTGCCAAGCAGACATGCTTCTGAGTTCCGCGCAACCAGGCGCAGGCTGACCAGGGATGAGGGTCCGTCCATCTCGCTTTGCTCGGTTGAATGATAGTCGGCGGGCGCTTTCCGCAGTTTCACGGGAAGGCCTAAAAGCTTGTTCCCAATGATATGCACATGCTTGTCAAGCACTGCTAACAAGCTTCTCTGCGCTTCTCCGTTGACGGTCAGGTCAAGGTAACTCAGGGATACTCCTTGTGGATACCTCTGTGTATCGTCAGTTGAAGCCGCTTCTTGCAATGCCCTTGCGAACGCTGATGCAGTGGAGTCGCCTCGCCGCGGGTCGATGTGCAATTGGGCGTCCTGGCTCATGGCCCTTTGGGGAACAAGGAGCGTCAGTATTCCATCTTGCAGCGCCGGACTCCAATTCGACACCACCTGCAAAGGATCGTGCTGCGTCCGTAAAGCGCGTGCTCTCGTCTTGTAGTTCTCGACGGCAGGCTGACCTGCGAACGTAATACGCTGCAGATAGCCATAGAGAGCCATGCTCAACTGCCAGCCAAGAAAACTGGCGGCCAGGGCTGCTAATCGATCGTGCGGTTCTTTGCTGGCAAGGAAGGGCTGAGAGAGAATAAAGAGCTGATCTTCTCCTGCTTGCGTCGCTTCAGTCACCACACGTACATACAGCATGCTGCCATGCTCATAGCCGGGAGCCGCTTGGTTCAGTGTTTGATCATCAAAGACCACGACACCCTTGCCTCCTTTGCCCAGGCTCTCCTCCATCAATTGTTCGAGCCAGGAGACAAAAGCTTGCCAGCCCTCTGGCATTTTCAGCAGCAAGCGGCATGCTCCATCGAGGCTTGCGGCACTCAGGGCGGCGCCCAGTTGCACAAAGGGATGTTCTGCCGGGCGGGACGTTGCCAGTTCGAGGTTATACTCGTCCCATGCGTGTTGCAGTACCGACCGTAGCTGACCGGGTCCACCGGGGAGACGGGTAAGATAGAGAGCTGCAGGCAGCAGAAACACGCGTGTTGCAGGGGCGCTCATCCGTCCACCTGTCCCTGTCCCGCCATCCAATTGCAAGGGACGACTGGGTGCCTGCTGCTCGTGGGCAAAGCGGTCAAGATAGGAACCGGGAAGTGTCATCACCAGTAAGTGCTCCGCCGGGCGTAACCCGGCCTGTTTCAAAAGATCGGTGAACCATTCAAGGTGCGTGATCGGCTCTTCGGAGGTCATCCCCATCGCTACTCCGACCATCATCACGTCATGCAAAAGCGCGTGAAGGAATGCTGGCCGCGATGCTTCTTCCTTCTCCTTGCTTGCCGCCTGAGCGTCCGCTCTAGCGGCGTTGGCGGCCCCGCTTGCTGCCAGCACCGGCAGCGCAAGGTTCTTTGCCCTGGCTATCTCGCGTACAATCTCGTTGAGCGCCGCTGGGTCCGTGCTATCCAGTGGGTAAATAGCAATCGACTCCCTGCCCTGCTGGGAGGATGAAGGATCATCGTCTCTACCGTCCATAGTAGGGGCGACCCTTGTGGTCGCCCTGGCTCTGCTTGTGGTCGCCCTGGCTCTGCCCTGCTGGGAGGATGAAGGATCATCGTCTCCACCGCAGAAGCCGAGATCGCATAAGACGCGCACAGCAATGACCGAGCCGCCCATGCCGGCCCAGATCATGTGGCGGATACCGCGTTGCCAGATGTCTCGTGCCTCTGCTTCTATCTCCTCTAGCTGTGCCGGATCGGCGAGCAGGCGTGCTACACCCTCGACCCAATCGAGTTTGAGCGCACCATCTTCACTGCCTAATGTTGCCATAAGGCCATCGCGCCGCCGCAACTGGCCGACTACATCGTCCTCGACCAGTTGCTGTAGGATAGGTAGTCTGGCGTTGTCATTCGTCATTGGCGAAAACTCCTTCTCCTATATACTGTGAGCGCGGTACAGCATCTCACCTGCGTGTGGTACGAAGAGAATACCCTCCTGTTCGCGTCCCCTCCATGCTTCGGGGTCAATCTCCCGATAATCGGCATAGCCCAGATTGATGCGCTGACAGCGTTCCTCTGGAATGCCGGTGGCCAGTGTCACCGAGATGCGAGGCGTTTCGATGCCGAGTGCCTCGTCGTAGGAACCCGTTCCCTTGACGTGCGTGCTATGCGCCAGAATGCTCCCAGGCATGTCTTGAAAGCGATCCCATTGCTTGAGGAAATACTCCTTTACATGATAGCCAACCTTGTCAATCAGTTTGCCGTGCGTGTAGGAGACCTCGGTGATGTGCGGGGCGTAGATAATGACTTCGCCTCCGTCGGCGATCGCTGGTTCGGTTTTGTACATCGCCTTGGCTGCCGTCCACAGGTCGTCGTATATCTCAGCTGGGGCCGAGAGCACCTTGCGAAAAGGGCGGTCCACGTACGTAATGTTGAGCTGTGCCGAGAGGTCTGCTGCACGGCTCCAGGCTTCAGCATGAGAGCCGATGTAGAGACCGTGGAGATCGTGGCCTTGAACCACCATCGCCAGGCAGAGGAGCGGGCGTGTCACAAACCCTGCTGCGCGGGAGATGACGCGCCGGACAGGGGTATCCTTGATCCCGATGGTGCACATGCTGGTCACCAGTGCTCCTAGCCAGTGGGTGAAATTGATAATATCGGCGCCTGCAATGCCGGGAAAGAGATACTTGGCTCCCCCGGAGAAGCCGGCCACCTCGTGGGGAAAGACAGGCCCACAGATCAGCAAGAGGTCGTACTCGAAGATCAAGCGGTTGAGCGTGACCGGTACGTCATCAGAAAGCAGACCGCCGCTCAGCTCACCTGCCTCCGAGCGCGAGATGACGCCGATGGTCTGAAGCATCTGCGGATCGTGCCAGTCGTGGTTGAAGATGCGTACGTTGGGATAACGCTCTGTTCGTTCGACGGCTGTCGTGCCTACCAAATGGTCAATGGCCTCTTGCGACATATGTGGATGGGTTCCCAGGGCAATCAAGTAATCCAGTTGTGCGACACGTCGTCCAAGTTGCTCATAGAGCAGGCGAAACATCAGGGGTATCGGAGCCGTACGTGTCCCGTCAGGAATAATCACCAGGACACGCTTGCCAGCCGGGTCAAGCCCGGCTCCTACGAGGAACTCCTCATCTGCTGAGGCGAGCAGTTCTTGTACATCCTCTGTTGTCAACGTTGCGGTTGTTGAGCCTTTCCCGAGAACCATTATACGTTCACTCCTTTTCTAGACGCCGCTGAAGGAGGAGAATCCTCCATCGACCGGGATCACCACGCCGGTGACGAAAGTCGAAGCTGGACTGACCAACCAGAACAGTGTTCCTACCAAATCTTCCGGTGCGCCTAATCGACCCATCGGTGTATGGCTTATAATCGCCTGCCCGCGCGTTGTCGGCTCGCCGCTTGAGGCATCGATCATTAGAAAGCGATTCTGTTCGGTCAGAAAGAAGCCGGGAGCAATAGCATTGACGCGAATAGACGGGCTATACTCTTGCGCCATGTGAACCGCCAACCATTGTGTAAAGTTGGCGACGGCGGCTTTGGCGGCGCTATATGCCGGTATACGGGTCAAAGGACGCAGCGCATTCATAGATACGATGTTAACGATCACGCCCTGCTTGCGTTCGGCCATAGCGTGCCCGAAGATCTGGCAACTCTGAAACGTCCCTGTAAAGTTCAAACCAAATACAGAATCAACGGCATGAATATCCAGATCAAAAAATGAGGTATTGGCTGAGGTTGTAGCTTGCGGCGAGTTTCCACCAGCCGCGTTGATCAGCATATCAATGTGGCCGAAGCTGTCCAGAACTTCAGTACACGCACGTTCAAGGTTAGTTCTATCTCTCACATCACAGGCAATACCAATAGCTTCCCCGCCATCCGCTCGTATGATATCAACCACTTTCGCTGATGAAGCGGCGTGCAAACTGAGAATGGCAACACGCACACCGGCCTTAGCCAGAGCGTGTGCCATGACACTGCCCAGTACACCGCTGCCTCCAGTGATGACGGCTGTGCGGCCTCGAACGTCAAAGCGTGCTTGCAGATCGAATTTCCTCTCAGGCATATCTCCTCCTCTCGATGCAGTGTACCGATCGGCACTTATCGTTTGTAGCCAAAGTCGGGAATCGCCATCCAGCGTTCCCTGAGATAGTGCGCCGCCATTTTCGGCTTGCGTTCTCTGGTAAACACTCCCTTTTTGTTGCCTTGGACGCGCATAATCCCTTGGCTGGTTTGGAAATCCGCGAAGTTCCACACCTGCTCACCGATAAAGTCGGGAAACTCGTCCATCACTTCATGATTGGCTTGCAGACATGCCACTTGATACTCTTCGGAAAACATCGCGGGCGTCGTATCATGGAAGCCTGCGATGGTATCAGCGCCATACTCGGTGAACATCATGGGTTTCCCAGGCCGCACCCGATTCCAGCCCGTCAACTCGGCACGCAAGAGAGCTTTGGCCACCTCTAATTGTCCGCCCTGGGCATACCAGCCATAGTACCGGTTCAGCGCCAGTACATCCACCAGGTCCGAAACTTTACACGTGTCTGGCGTAGCCATCATATGCGTCACAATCGTGACGGGACGTTTCTGTGGGTCTAGATCTCGTGCGAGCTGCACTAAGGGTTGAAAATATTCATGAGCGCCTTCCTCTTCGGAAGCCGGTTCATTGGCAATGGACCACATCACCACACACGGATGATTTTTATCCCGTGCGATCAGCTCGCGAATCATCTGTGCATGATGCTCTTTGGTCCCAAGCTCTTCCCACGTGTTATGAGACCTGCCACCACTCAGCAGTGTCATAAAGTTCAAATGCAATCCGACCGCCGGTACCTCATCGATCACCACCAATCCTTCGCGGTCCGCGAGACGCATGAGCTCCTCAGCATAGGGATAGTGAGAGGTGCGGAAGGAGTTTGCGCCAATCCATTGCAGTAGATTCAGATCTTTCACGTTGAGTACTTCATCCAATCCGCGCCCGTGGACATGGGAGTCCTCATGTCTCCCAAAGCCCTTAAAATAGAACGGCTTCCCGTTGATCAGGAATTTCCCATCCTTGACGGCGACCGTCCGCACGCCGAACGGTTGCTCGTAGGTATCGAGACGCTGCCCCTGCTGCCACAATTCTACCACGCAGGTATACAAATAGGCGCGCAGCGGCTGCCAGAGATGCACCCCTTCGATGGAGAGTTGACCAGTCGGTCCAGTGCCCCTGGCGACGGTTTCGCCTGTCTCGTCTTGAATGGAGACGTGAACCTCCGCTTCTCCCTCGGCCTCGATGCTGTATCCTACCCGCGCATTCGTTCCATTGACTTCCGTCGTCATGGTGATATCGCGTATGTAGGTTGTAGGAGTAGTGTAGAGTTTGACCGGGCGTTGGATGCCTGCATAGTTGAAAAAGTCAAAGTTCGGGGTATCGGTCACCACTTTTCCCCTGCCTGGAACGTCTTCTTCCTGATAATTTCCTACAGGAAGCGTGGTATGGTCCACAATATTGTGGACCGCGACCGTCAGGCGATTTTTGCCGAGGCTTGCGAACGCATTGATTTCGGCCTCGAACGGTGTAAATCCCCCTTTGTGTTCAACGACAAACTGCCCATTGATATAGACTTTGGCTGCATGCGTCGTGGAGCCAAATCGAAGTACGATTCTTTGCGTGAAGAAATGATCAGGGACGACGATCTCCCGTTCATACCAGACCCAACCAATGTGATCGCGAAATTCCGTCCCCTCGTACAGATCGTTGTACGAAGCAGGGACCGGCATCGGGACCGTCTCCTGTAACGAGCGACCAAACCATTCCTCTGCAAATCCCACGCCGTGATCAAGTTTAAAATTCCAGATACCGTTTAAGTCAACGAGTTCTCTTGTCGTGGTCATGATAGGATATAACATGTTTTCTCTCCTCCTTCGAGCAGGTGTTTGGTCGTCCTTTGCCCGGTTCTTTGCTGAGGGCAACACCAGGGTGACGATCGCGACATCAACGGCCCTGTTTACTCTCGCTCAATTCAGCCCCACTCGTAACCAGCGGCAAACTGAAGGATATCCGTGTTCCCTGCCCGGCGCTGCTCTCCGCCGAGATAGTACCTCCATGAGCCGTAATGATAGCTTTGACGATGGAGAGGCCGAGACCGCTGCCCCCCGCGGAAGCCGTGCGGGCACGGTCTACACGGTAGAAGCGCTCGAAAATATAGGGTAGATCAGCTGCCTCGATACCTGTGCCGCTATCGCTGACATACACGCTGAGCATTCTTCCTGCCGGTCGAGCACTGACGGCAATGGTGCCTCCCGCAGGTGTGTGACGCCGCGCATTGTCCAGCAGATTGAGTAACACCTGTGTAATGCGGTCGCTATCGGCCAGTACAGGCGCTGTCTGAGGATCTAATTCATTGCGGAGAGTAATGCCTCCCTGCTCGCATTCTGGCCCGATCACCGCTAGCGTCTCATCGACCAGCGCATGCAAATCAAGCGGAGCAAGCTCAAGCCGGGCGCGTCCCGACTCAAGCGAAGACATGTCCTGCACATCGCTCACCAGTCGGCGCAGTCGCTGCACCTCGCGTCCAATCAACTGCGCCGTCTCCTGACGAGCCTCCTCGTCCGTGATGACGCCATCCGCTAACGCCTCGCTAAAGCCTTGTATGGCGGTAAGAGGGGTGGCAAGATCGTGAGTGATGTTGGCCAGCAAATCACGGCGCAACTGCTCCTGGTGATGCAGTTCGTTCACGTCGGATTCGATGGTATCGGCCATGGCGTTAAAGGTGACTGCTAAGCGCTCCAGTTCATCCTTGCTTTTTGGGGGATTAGTGCGCGTGGTATAATCTCCACGTCTCATCTGGTCAGCGGCGAACGTCAATGATTCGAGCGGACGTGTCAGACTTCGCGCCAAAAACAGGCTGAAGAGGATCACTATGAGAGCCACGACCGCACTGGTAACCAGGATTGCCTGGTTGACGTTTACCAGGAAATCTAAAGGCGGCGAACCTTGTACGTAACGCTCAGGTAACGCGGCAACCATCGCCCCGATAATTTGACCATCCTCCTGCCCATTGTAATGGAGCGTTTCAGCCACATAATAGCCCATGAAGGAGTTGCTGTCATTGCTGCCTTGTAGACGCCCCTCGGTCTCCTGTCCCTGCAGCGCCAGTTTGAGAGCCTGTGTAAGCGTGGATTGATCGTCCGCGCTAATCGTGAGCGAGGCAGGCCCTCTCTGAAGGAGAGGCACTTCATTCTGGTCTGTGATGATGAGCAGGGTGGGGTCACCGGTTTGAATATACTGTAATGGTATTCTGTCCCAATCCTCACCTTCGGCGCGGTAGAGGTGACCGATCTGTGCTGCCAGGTACTCTACCTGTGCGTTTAATTGAGCTTTTTGTGCACCGGCAAAATAGTTTTGTATGGCTAAAGAGACGGCAATAGCCAGGATAAGAATGGCACCCAGCGCAACCATGAGGTAGCTGAGTACGAGTTTCAAGCGCAAACCAACTGAGGGGAGCACGAAAAATCTTCTCATGCTGGCTACTCCTGTTCCTCAAGTGAGAACTTGTAACCCACTCCCCAGACGGTTTTGATGTAATGAGGAGCATCCTTGACCGCCTCGATTTTCTTGCGCAGCGTTCCTATATGCACATCGACAGTGCGCCCATCGCCCACATAGGTATACCCCCAGACCTGGTTGAGCAGCCCTTCACGCGTGAAAACACGTTCTGGAGCGGAAGTAAGCATCGCCAGCAAATCGAACTCTTTGGCTGTCAATGTGACTCTCTGCCCATTGACCTCGACGCGCCGCTCGGGAAGATAAATTGTGAGCTTTTCAAAACGCCGTACCTCGTCATTTTTGGCGTCTTTGCTCTCGTTCGCCTGGGCACTGGTTTGTTCTCCGCTGCTGCGACGCAGGATCGCTTTGACACGGCTCACCACCTCTCGCGGGCTGAAGGGTTTTACCAGGTAATCATCTGCCCCCAGTTCCAGGCCGGCGATACGATCATCTTCGCCAGAGCGCGCTGTGAGCATAAGTATGGGGGTAGAAGCCCAGGCGCGGATGCGGCGACAAACTTCCATACCGTCAAGAGCGGGCAGCATCAGGTCAAGGATCACCAGGTCGGGATGTTCGCGCGCGTGCAGTTCCAGTCCAGACACACCGTCGCTGGCAGAGATCACCGTGAAGTTTGCCTGCTCCAGGTAGAGCCGGATCAATTGTACGATATTCGCTTCGTCCTCAATAATCAGTATTTTCATCAGCGTTCACTTTGCAAAAAACGGTGAGCGGCGGGAGGACCTGTGACTAATCCTTTCCACCGCACAATTATAGGATACTACTCATAAATAAAATAGCTGTGAGAGAATTATAAATTTTTTGTAAGAATGTAGCAAGTAAATTTGGACATATTGCTTTGTATGGCTGGCTATCATATAATGCGAACAGAATTTCACAAATCTGCAAATCGGCAACAAGCAGTGACCAAAGAGTCGTATAAATATATGCTCTTTATTTTTTGCAGAAATTGGTCTGGAGAATAAGTTTGATGTATAATGCCCTTCCCTTAGAGAACTCGGAATTTGATGATGATCAAGATATTTTACTCTCTAATTCTCATCAGCTTCAACTATTTACATTACGCCCTCCTAAACAACTCTTAAAATGGGTTGGAAACAAGCAAAGATATGCTTGTCAGATCGTCAATCTCATGCCCGATTATCGTACGTACGTAGAACCCTTTCTTGGTAGTGGCGCCGTTCTTGGAACCCTGGCTCCTCTCTCGGGAGTAGCTGGTGATATACTTGAACCATTAGTGAAGATATGGCAGCTCTTACAGACTAATCCGCAAGACTTACTGGCATACTACACCAATGTATGGACCAAGTATCTCGAAAACCGTGAGAGTACATATGCCCAGGTAAAGGCTTCGTATAACGAATTGCCTAATCCTTACGATTTATTTTTCTTATGTAGAGCATGTTATGGCGGCGTTGTACGTTTTACCAGAGATGGACAAATGAGCACCCCTCTAGGTGCTCATCGTGCAATTTCTCCTGTGTCCGTAAAGGAGAGAATGGATGCCTGGCGGGAACGCGTTCGTAATACGACATTCATGCACTCTGACTTCGAGCAAACAATGGCCCTTGCAACAAAGGATGATCTTGTTTACTGTGATCCCCCATATGAATACACGCAACGAATTTTGTATGGGTCACAAAACTTTAGCCTCAAACGCTTATGGGTCACAATAGAACAGTGCAAATCTCGCGGCGCAAAGGTGGTATTATCACTCGATGGTAAAAAGAAATCTGGTACCGTAGCCTTAAATTTTGATATTCCTGAGGGTTTGTTTGAGCGAGAAGTTTCTATCGATTGTGGTGGTTCCATGCTTAAACGGTTCCAGAAAAAGGGAGAGACTATGGAGGATGATGTAGTTCATGATAGACTATTGTTAACTTGGTGAAAGCCTATTGCATTACTTATTCCCATCCCATAGGGTTCCCGAGTTGAAACGCCTTTCTCGTAGTACCTTAGGGGACGTGGGGCGTAACTCAGGACGTGAATAATCCATATTTAGCCAGCTTCTCACAATTTCAGGCCAGCGAGTCAGCACCTCTCTGCCAAATAATACCTCATCTACTAATCCCATGTGAAGCATATCAATCATACGGCAGAGATAAGATTTACCTTGTTGCCACCATGTGTGGTAGTCATCAACGATAAGATAGTGCTTGACCTCTCTCATTTCATGCTCTTGTAGCTCAGCAAATTCTTCACCATCTAACATAGTCTCGTATACCCCGTCAGCTATGCGACTTCCAAATGTTGTCGAACCATAATACTCCTTGATTTCCCAGACTGCTAAAGGATTAACAATACTCGGAAAAGCGCCATCCATTCGGCGCGAGAACATTCGAAGAGGCTTTACAGCGTCGGTAACAACGATTAACCCTTGCGGGTTATGGTTGAAATTAGGGCCTTCCAGTGCTTGCTCTGTTAGAAGATTTATCATACACGTAAGATAGGCTGGGTGACGTTTCTCCCCAGTTTGCTTGTTGAAAGTAAATGGAAGCGTGCCTTTGTATTTAGCAAAAAGTTGCTCAAACTCATTCTTTGCTTGTTCTTTATTCATGAGATTGGCTTCAACTGATTTCTCTAATACATCTGCCCTATAGCTAATGTAACCAATAACCAGGCTGCCATAGGTGGCATTGGTGTCAATAGGTTGATCCAAGTGATTCGCAGATAAACCGTAGGAAGTTAAAAATTTTTGCAAATCAGAGAGCTTGTAACGTTTAAGTATGCCGCCTGCGGAGTATCCAAGCCCTTCTGAAAGAAGCTTGACATGTGCCCAAAAATGGCGTGGCTGAGCTTGAAAAGTGGCAACAGGTTTCATTAATTACTCTACTCTCATCATGAGATCAGAAATACTCAAATTGAGTGCTTTTGCTAGTTTTTCGAGATTCTCTAATGAGACATTGCGTTTTCCTCTTTCGAGGTCACTGATATATGTACGGTGTAAGCCTGCCCGCTCCGCTAAATCTTCTTGCGAAATAGCAAGTTCATTACGCCGTTTTTTTACAGCAATGCCAAAACGTGCCCGAATATCTTTTGATAGATGGTCACTCATGATGGGGAGTGTACCTATATGTCGTCAATAAGTCTACAGACTATGAGTGACATATACATACATTGAGGAAGTAAGCTGGCTTTGTACGTCATGGGAGCGCCAAACCGAGAATTCTTCGAGGCATCGATGGAATTGTAATACTTCTGCCATTCGTGTTTTTCCGAAGGAAGAGTGTTCAATTACAGAGAGCACACAAGCAATTCATCGAGCGCACTTAGAACATAGCGAAAAACCGGGAGATCAACTATTCTAGCGATGAGAAGTTTGGAATGACTTCATGAATAACACCGTAAGGAGCGTACATACGCATTGAAAAACATTGTAAAATACTGGCTTCTCATGGCCGTCATCGTTACTGGATTATCTGGACTTACCTATACAGCAATCCAACAGGATCTCAGGCAATCTGCTGATGATCCACAAATCCAAATGGCTGAAGATACCGCGGCAAAGCTTGCTGATGGTCAGCAGCTTCAAAATGTCGTGCCATCAGAGAAAGTTGATATTGCCACAAGTTTAGCGCCATACATCATTGTATTTGATGCCAGCGGCAAACCCATCGCCTCATCAGCCCTTTTAGATGGTCAAGCCCCAACAATTCCCTCTGGAGTGTTTGACTATGTGAGGCAACATGGCGAGGATAGAATTACCTGGTCACCGCAATCCGGCGTGCGCAGCGCAATTGTGGTGACCCAATTTCATGGGCCAAACCCAGGTTTTGTTCTTGCTGGCAGATCCCTACGAGAAGTTGAAATTCGCGAAGATAATATCTTGAAAATTATATTTGCCGGCTGGATTACTATACTCGTCGTTACCTTCCTTGCAACAGCGCTCATCTTCCGATTGCTGCGGAATGATAGCTGACGCCTCTCCGAGCATTTCAGCCGCTGGCCCGTCCTGGCGGCTTGCCTTAATTCGACTGTGGACACACATTGAACTCATAAATCGTAACAATTTTGCCATACTTCTCGTACATGATTTAGCTATACTGATTGTCAACGAGAGACTGAGCAGCATTGTTCTGTCCCTCCTTACTTCTGTGACTGGTCTCAATAGCTAGGCACCCTCATGTCCGGATTTCCGGATTTAAGGACGTCTCAGTGCAACTCAATAGTTTAATCATCTACAAGAACTAAAGGGAAACTTTGCGTATGGCCAAGACATTTGATGAAATAGCTGTATTCACTGGCTCAACAACTCTGGCACGTTCACTTCGAGCCGTCTCGACATTGCGCCTGGTCCTGGGACTGACTGCTCTGCTTGGAGCAATCATTTTTCTTGAAGGCACCAGCTGGGATATTCAATGGCACTCTTATATTGGACGCGATCGCACGCTCATCCCACCGCATCTCATGATGTTGAGCGGAGTCGCCCTCAGTGGCATCTCTGGCTTGCTCACCGTGCTCATCGAGAGTTGGTGGGCACGGCGCAATACGCTCATTGCGCAGTACAGCGTAGGTTTTGCGGGCATCTTCTCTGGTCCGCTCGGTGCCTATATGGTTGGCTTCACGGCGCTCACGGCTGCCGTCGCCTTTCCCCTGGATGCCTACTGGCATGCCCTGTATGGCATTGATGTCGCGATCTGGGCCCCTTTCCACGTGATGTTTGTCGCAAGTATGGGCATAGTTGCGCTTGGTGCCGCCTATATGCTGAGTTCAGCCGCGCACCTGGCTGCCAGACTTGGCACGGTTGGTAGTGGGACCAGGCGCGCTGCCTCTTTGGGAGTTGTCCTGGCTTTCGCAACGGTGCTGAGCCTCTTCACGTTGCTGCTCTTTGATGCCCTTGCCGACAAAAATTTTATCAACCTGGGGTTCATGAGTCTCAACGTCTTCCCACTGCTCTCAGGCCTGCTGGTCGCCTTCACCCTCGTCGCAGCCGCTTATGCCATCCCCTGGCGCTGGGCAGCAACGGCCGTGAGTGTCTGCTACCTCTTGCTGGCAGGGATCATGGCCGTGTTTGTGCAACCTGCCACCGACTGGTTGCTCACCGTGGAACACTTGAAATACCGGGAGGCTCCTGCCTTTACCTCGGTCGTAGCGCTTGAATGGTTCCTCACTCCTCTCGTTGTGGCCATACTAATTGATGTATTCATGCACCGGGCACGGCGCAAGCAGTGGTCCCAGAGCAAGCTGACACTCTTCCTGGTTTTCACCGCCGAGCTCGCCGGGGCTCTGCCGGTCGTGTTCATCTATCCCCTCTTACCCGTAGCGCTGGCAGTGCAATTGGGGATAGCCGGCTCCCTGGCCTCAGTACTCTTGGGATTGGCAGGGACATACCTGGGCACCATGTTCGGTCGGAACGTAGGCGAGTCGCTCGACTCCCTGGTAAGGTAAGGAAGATGGCTAAGCCGTTCCAATTTCTGCTGCTCGCATGCGGAGTGCTTGCTCTGCTTGCGGTAGGAGGAGAGATCATCTACTCGATTGCCGCCACCACCCACGGCAGCACACCGGCGCGTGTTGTGCAGGTGCAAGCTGGCCCGTATTCGCTCACGGTCAGCCTCTACATGTCCCCTGCCCACGCGAGCTACGCGCTGCCCTTTGCGATTGCCCCTCAGCAGTCTACAAGTGGCACCCTGACCTATGATGTCTCCTCGATCCCCGATCGATCAGATGTGCCTGCGACCCCAGTGCGAGCCAGTCTCAGTCCAGATCCGAACGTGCGCAATGGCGTGCAGGGAGCCGCGGAGATCACGGTACAGGGTAAATGGGCCCTGGATATCGTCGTCACAGGGAGCGCTGGTCGGGGAGAGGCATCCGTCCCTCTCACAGCCACCGCACCGCCTGCGATTCCCACATGGCTGGGGTGGGTCATTGGATTTATCCCGCTCTATGGACTCCTCGTCTTCTTGCTCTTGCAACGAGGTCGCAAAGCAAGACAGGAATAGACAGCGGCAACCAAGTGATAGCACCCGTCACAGTTCTCAAAACAAGACGCAAGTAGTACAACAGGAGGCACTCCAAATTCGGGGTGTCTCCAGTTTGTGTTTTGCCATGGCTTACCTGTAAACATCGTCTAAACCCGCCTGCCAGGGGCAGAGCGCACTACACCCCAACCGTGATATACCCCAGCCGTTCCAGCGCCATATACGCAGCAGCAATTTGCCCTTGCACAGCAAAACTCCCATCGTGTATCAATTGCAGCAGTTCTTTAGGCGTAACAAACAGATTCTCGATAACCTCCACGGGATCAACCTTCTGCTCTCCCGTTTTACACACATTGCGCGCCAGGTACCACCAGATAAGAGTGCGCGCTCCCGTCGGATTAGCGTACATGTGCGCCAATAGCTCAATCTGCCCGTCTTCAACGCTGTACCCCGTCTCCTCCATCAACTCTCGCTGCGCAGTCAGCAGGGGATCATCCTCGTGATCATCGATGCCGCCGGCAGGAAACTCCAGCACCTCGCGCCCTATGCCATGTTTATACTGCCTGTTAATGAGGAAATGGCCATCTTCAGTTACCGGGACAATACCCACCCATCCCCGATTCTCGATAATGTAATAATCCGGAATAATGGGGCCGTTGGGTACAGCTACCTGCTCGCAGCGTATTTTTAAGTGGGGATTATCGAGTATTTGTTGGTGCGAGAGCACCGTCCAGGGCTGGTGTATCGTCATATTTGTTCCTTAATAAGACTCTGCTGGCAAACGACACAGAGCGTGAAATGTCCAGGCGAACGGAAAGCAACGTTCCTTTCCACCATATACACCCCGGCATGCGAAGCCGTCGCATAGTAGGGGCGATGCCTTGTGCTCGCCCTCGTCCCCGGGGCATGTGCTCGCCCGGTGACGGGGCCGATTCGCACTTTCCTCTACGTATTTTTCCACTGCGGCTTACGTTTTTCAAGAAAGGCTTGTAAACCCTCGGCGGCGTCATTCGTGCTCATTACCTTTGAAAGATAGAACTCGTCGACCTGCTTGAGCGCTTCCAAACGTGCCGCCTGTTCCCCTTGTTCCCCTGCATCTCCCGCTGTGGCATGCGCGCCTATGCGTGTGCTCGCCTTTGTGAGACGCAGCGCCACTGCGCTTTTTTCGCGCAGCATATCCAGGATGCGTGTCATCTCGGCATCGATCGCGTTGGTAGGGACGGACCATGTAACGTACCCCAGCTGTAGAGCCTGTGCGCCCGTCAGGGTATCATTATTCTCATCGCCCATTGAGCCTACCGGCAGCACAGCGTTATGAGCCGCTAGCGTGAGGTCGGCGCCCTGCATCAGCGCGCTGGCCTCGGCGGATATTGAGCCGCGCACAACCGCTAACACAGGTGACTCTATCGCTCGTACAGCAGCAGTGGCCTGCTGGATGACGTTTGGGGAAATAGCTACCTGATCGGGGTTCGACTCGTAGACTGATTTGAAATCCAGTACGACCGCCTTGATACCACTGCTGTTCTCCGTGTGGAGAGCGCTACAGGCGCTGTACAACTCATTCAGCATCAGTTCGCTCGGCCTGAGCATCAGTACAATACGGATCGTCTGCGCTTGCGCGACGACCCGTAAGACCCGGTAGGCTTGCTGCATGACTACGTCCTCTATCCTCGTTGGATTTCTTTATACTACCGGTCAATTGGCGTAGGCACCCTCCTACACCATCATCGATGGGTCCAGCGGCTCAGTGCGACCGAGGCCTCTCAGAACAAAACGTTGTATTTTCCCGGTAGCCGTCTTGGGAAGCTCGTGCGAAAATACAATCCAGCGCGGATACTTGAATTGCGCAAGCCGTCCTTTGACAAAGACTTTGAGTTCCTCCGCCAGCGCATCCGATGGCTCATAACCAACCTTGAGTACGACGTATGCCTTGGGTTTGACCAGTTCGTCGGAGTCGAAATCACCCACCACCGCGGTCTCCAGTACAGCCGGGTGAGCAATCAACGCGTTCTCAACCTCCACAGGAGAGACCCATTGACCTCCAACTTTCAGCATGTCATCTGAGCGGCCACAGTACCAGAAGTAGCCATCTTCATCCTGGTAATACTTATCCCCCGTCTGTATCCAATGACCATTGATGACGTCTTTGGTCTTTTCATGCTTATTCCAGTAGTACGCCGTGATGCTATCTCCCTTGATGAGGAGGTTCCCAATATCCCCCTGTGGCACTGCATGACCTTTTTCATCGGCAATCAGCGCTTCATAACCTGGCACGACCTTACCAGTGCTACCTGGTCTTATTTCTCCAGCGCGGTTGCTGATGAAGATGTGCAAGATCTCTGTGCTGCCAATCCCATCCAGTACCTCAACATGAAAGGTATCCTCGAAGCGCCGCAGGATATCAGCGGGCAGCGCTTCACCCGCGGAGACGCAGACGCGCACAGAGGAAAAATCGAAGCGTTTCCCGGCGTCGGGCAGCGCTAACATCCCAGCATAGAGCGTGGGTACCCCGAAGAAAATCGTCGGGCGGTGCTGCTCGACTACTTTAAACATATCTTCCGGCAGTGGGCGCCCAGGATAATGCACAGCGCTGGCGCCCACTCCAAAGGGGAAATACAGGTTATTGCCCAGGCCATACGCAAAGAAGAGCTTGGCGGCAGAGAACGTCATGTCTTTTTCGGTGATGCCTAGCACTGCTTTGGCATAATACTCCGTGCAGTAGGTCATATCGTGCTGTAAATGAACACAGCCCTTGGGGAAGCCGGTGCTGCCGGAGCTGTACAACCAGAAGGCGCTGTCGTCTTTACCTGTCTCCACCGTTTCCAGGCTGCTCGAAGCATGATTGACCCACTCATCAAAGTCATGCAGCGCTATTTTCGTGGCGTTCAAAGAGGAACTCTCAGGGGGAGTTCCGACGACAATGATATGCCGTAGATACTTAAACTCTGCGAAAACTGGCGCTACTTGCTCCCAGAGCGCAGCATGGATCAGCAGGACGTGCGCGCGGCTGTCATTGAGCATATAGACATAGTCATTGGGGCGCAACAAGGTATTCATCGGCACGGCGACGGCCCCTATTTTTATAGCGCCGAAAAAAGCCGCGGCAAACTCGGGAGAATCGAGCAGCAGGAGTGCGACGCGCTGTTCCATGTCAATACCCAGGTCGAGCAGCCCGTTCCCGGCACGGTTGCTCAATTCCGCGACCTGCGCATACGTATAAGCCTTTCCCTCGTAAAAAATCGCGGTTTTTGCGCTTCGTCCCTCCGCCAGGTTGCGATCCAAAAAAGCGGTCGCGGCGTTAAACTGATCCGGTATGGTAATAGCAGGTAAAATAGGTAGAGTAGCCATGGACACACCTCTTTCTGTAGTCCTGAAATACACTACATAGAGCGCTTGACTAGTGTTTATGTTACCCCAAGTATAGCAGATAATGCCATACTTGTTCTATCCTTGTGAGGCTGCGGATGTAACAAATAGTTGTAAGCAAACGTAGGGGCCGATTTATCGTGCCCAGCACCGATTTATCGGCCCCCATCCTAGCCGTCACCTATCTGTGCGGCATCCGCTGTATTCAATCCTCTATTCCAACCCCAAATAAATCAAAAACTCCCGATTGCCATCGCGCCCGTAAATAGGCGAATCGGTCAGCCCTTTCACCTGGAACGGGGTATACTCCCGTATCCATACTTGTAGCTCGTCCAGCACCCGGGCATGCACAGCGGGATCGTTGATCACGCCCGCTCCCCGATCCACCTCGGCTTTCCCGGCCTCAAATTGCGGTTTGACCAATGCCACAACCCACGCTGTAGGTGTAATCAGCGACACAATAGCAGGTAATACTAACCGCAGAGAGATAAACGAAACATCAATAGCAACGCACTGAATCGGTTCGGGCAGCGACTTCAGGTGGCGGATATTAGTATGCTCCATCACCACCACGCGCGGATCATTACGCAGTGTCCACGCCAGTTGCCCATGTCCAACATCCACGGCGTAGACGCGCCGCGCCCCCCGTTCCAGCAAACAATGCGTAAAACCCCCTGTCGAAGCGCCCACATCAAGCGCAACCAGCCCGTCGGGGCTAAGTTGGAAGGCATCCAGGGCCTTCTCCAGCTTCAGCCCACCGCGGCTGACATACTTCAATTCTTCTGGAGACTCCGCCAGCCGGCATTCAGCATCGAGCGGTACCAGCATCCCCGGCTTATCCATCAGCCGGTCACCAACATACACCTGGCCGGCCATAATCAGCGCCCGCGCCCGTTCGCGGCTCGGCGCCAACCCGCGCCTCACCACCGCCACATCCAATCGCTCCTTATTTGCCGCCATGTATTCCCCGCTTTTCTTCCACTCCTCACCTCCGTCCTGTTCCATCCAAATCACAACACTCCTCGTCTCCGTAGGGGCGGGAGAGGCGTGGAAGGGTGGTGGGACGCTTGCGTCGCCCCCGTCCAGCCCCAGACTACAACACTCCTCGCCCCCATCTCCCTAATTCAGCCAGATCATACTCCAATCTGGTCAATGGAACAAGGGCCCAGGGTCTATTCATCTTTATAACCCTCCTACAATAGAAATCGACGCATAAAAAAACGATTATTGCGGATGTGCTACAATTGACATCAAGTGCGTCTTAATAATACGCGTATTTGATTTACTTGTAGCATTTTAGCAGTCCAGTACAGGGAGGGACCCATCAATGGCCAACAATTATGTTCTGTTCATCCACGGGGTCAATACCCGCAGTCAGAGGACTCAACCCGATTATGCCGACAATCTCATCAAACTTATCGATCCGCAGGCTACCCTCATCAGGCCGTTAATCGTATATTGGGGCGACTTGAATAATACGGAGGAGGACAAACTTCGCGAGGGGTATCAGGCATCAAGCATCTGGGATAAGCTCTGGTTTAAAGATATTCGTCTGCAGCGACTGGTGCGATTTGCAGGTGATGCCGCGCTTTACCTCAGCCGTTATATTGGCGCCAAGGTGGCCGATAAAGTAGCTGAGCAGGTAGCGAAACTGAAGGACTCTCCTGCAGAAGATCGTCTACATATAGTGGCACACAGCCTGGGGGCAATTATCCTCTTTGATATCCTATTTAGCTCTCGCTGGGATCAGGAAGGAATAAATGGCCACGACAGTGTGATCAAGATTCGCGACGCAATCTATGGTGTTGCTGGAAAAGAAGATAACCTGAAGCAAGGCATTCGCCTGGGAAGTATTACCACGATGGGAGCACCTATCGGCCTCTTCAGCCTTACCGATGTGGCCCCGCCCGCGGCGGATGCGCAGAGCGACCCGAGAAGTGCGACCAGCACCCATGATATCACACCCAGCCTGGTGCAACTGCTCACAAACCTGCATCAAGAGTTGGGAGGAAGCACCTTGCCCTGGCGTAACTTCGTTCATCCAGGCGATCCTATCGGCAGCACGCTGGAAGGCATCTTGCCAGGCATGGTCGATGAAAATAAGACTTATATTGACCTCAAGGATGTACTTGCCCCCGCTGACCTGGCTAAAGATTTCAAAGATATAAAAGAATCATTTCCAAAGAGGGTTCTCGATCTGATACTTGATCTGGAGGCCAGGGCCCTGAGTCAGACCGCTTTCGCCATCCTGGATGGAGGTCATGCGCACAGCAGCTACTGGGAAAGCTCACAGGTAGCCGAAGCGATTATTAAGTTGATTAAACAGTAGAAGTCAGCTTAGGGGCTCTTTCGGTAAATAAGCTGGAGGTGCAGGAGAGTTTATCTGTGAACCAGATATCCCTCTCTTTGCTCTACTTATTTTTTACCCCATAAGTCCTAGCACTTTCTTGCTATATTTCATCACATTCCTAGGGCGTATCACCCCGCCTGTGCTACACTAGCCCTCGTTGTCTCTAGCACGCACCCAGCGTGGCTCTTGCATTTTGTGTTCCCCACCGCTTGCGTTGTCGCAGAGAAGCTTGTTTTGCATCTTGTATAACAAGTTCGTTAACCATCTAGCTAGAAGGAAAGTGATGAAACATTTCGTTTCAACTTGTCAAAGCGTTTTCCGTAGGAAGATAACCGTAGTTGCAGCAGTTCTAGTAATCCCGGCGTTGGTAGGGGGAAGCAATCTCGTAAAGCAAATGCCACAGATTGCAAGTACCGCGAATTGCTCATCTCATACGATGGGGCACTTTAGCACACAAAGTTGTGTGCGGACGACCGCCCCCTCTACCTCCCATGCGATTCGACACACCAATGATAACCTCGAAGGCGACTCATTAGAGCAACGCCTTGTACAAATATCTCTATTGAAGAAATTGTACGCATACAGGTCAGCAGTGTCGGCTCGGACGAGCGAGAGAAGGGCAACCCCTCCCCCCGCAAGAACAGGCCTTCCTCCGGTAAAAACAAGCCCAGGGCCAGCACCAACAAGTCCTCCTCCGATACCATCAGGTCAAGGCTCGGTAACGGCCATGATTTATCAGATTTTTGGACCCTACGCCGCAGGGGCTTTGAATGTAGCGAGGTGTGAATCGGGCCTCAATCCCGGTGCATACAATCCCATATCCAATGGCGGTAGCCACGCCGAAGGCGTCTTTCAAATCCTGTACCCAAGTACGTGGATGAGCACCTCTGAGGCAGCAAGCTCTCCCTATAATGCGCAGGCAAATATACTTGCCGCCCATCAGATATTCGTGCGCGATGGCTATAACTGGCACGAGTGGTCATGCGCCGCTTAACAACGAAATGATGACCTTTAACAAAATAACTGGATCAATTTGTTCAACCTCATTTAGGCCCTCGCCACGGTTACTGCTCGAGATGCGCAAGGGTGGTTTGGTCATTGTGGCTAATCCGAGAGCATTCCCTAACTCGAAAGCCTTCCAGCTATGAGCAAGAATACACTTAGAATATCAGGAGGCTGATGGCATGGGTACCAGGTCGAGCGGGGACTCGCCACGCAAGAAGCGCGCGATGTTGGCGACCGCCATCTGTAACGCCCGCTCTACGCCAGCACGACTGCCACCGGCCAGGTGCGGAGTGACAATCACCTGGGGCAAGTCCATGAAGGGATTACCTCCCGGGCGCTCGTTGCGCAGCACGTCGAGTGCTGCCCCCCCGAGTTTGCCACTCACGAGAGCGCGACGGAGGGCTGCTTCGTCGAGCAACTCGCCGCGTGATGTGTTGACCAAAAACGCTCCCACGGGCATTTTTGCCAGCTCGGCCTCGCCAATCAGCCCCTCGGTGGCCTCATTCAGTGGGAGATGCAGGCTGACGATCGTGGAGGACGCCAGCAGCTCGTCAAGCGAGGCGTAGTGCACACCGAACTGCTGCTCGGTCGCCGCATCCACGGCATGGCGGGCTGTGTACAGCAGACGCGACCCGAAAGGTGCCAGTCGTTGGGCCACTGCCCGGCCAATGTTACCAAACCCGACGAGTCCGACCGTCGCGTTGGCCAGGTCACCCAGTCCAGCCTGGAACAACTCCATCGTCGGCCAGCCGCCCTGGCGTGCAGCCGACTCGGCGGCCACGAACCGCTTGAGCAGTGCCAGCATCAAGAGAATCGTATACTCGGCGACCGCCACCGCATTGGCGCCCGGCGTATATGCTGCCACTACCCCGGCTGTTTGCAGAGCGCCGAGGTCGAGGTTGTCGTAGCCAACGCCAACGCGCTGGACGAAGCGCGCACGCGGCACGAAGGAGAGCAGGCGAGCATCCACTTTCCGATTGAGGACGAGCAGAATCTCAGCCTCCGCTGCATGCCGGGCGAGGTCCTCCTCACCATAGGTAGGAACTACATCAAAGCCGGCGTCAGTAGGAAACAATGGCCGAAGGCGCTCGATAAGGGGGGGCAGGATCGGGTCAATCAGCAGTACCCTGGACATGAGAAACCTCCTTCTCTCTTGCATGAACGATCAGCAACAAAGCGTGCTTTCACGAAGATAGCTAGGGCTCGCGGAAGTAGGTTACGACTTGTACAGAGTTAAAGGTACAAGAAAAAGTAGAGCTTGTCAATAAATCTGATCTGCCTGGTGGTTGCCCATGTGTAAGAACCAGCCGTAGGGGCCGATTT
>WNGG01001501.1_pt1 | contig 26470 bp, 23 predicted proteins | sample 5400661 | NCBI WGS metagenome assembly WNGG01 (sample SAMN13153372, study PRJNA577476) | soil metagenome | isolation source: 100 cm soil or saprolite under Garry oak tree replicate 1 | place: USA:California | collected 2016-06-15
TCTCGCCACGGTGCCCGACTGGCGCAAGCGATGCCGCGTGGCGGCCTGCTTCGTCAACGAGATATGGGAATCGGATCTCCCGGGCTACCTCTTGGAGCTGCTTGCGGAGTTCGATCACGTCTTCGTCGGCTTGCGCCACCCGGTCGCCCAGATCGCGCGGATCACCGGACGTCCCTGCAGCTACCTCCCGATGGCGGTCGATGCTCTTCGATTCTCGCCAGCTCCGGGGGCGCCGCCGCGCGCGATCGATGTCTGCAACATCGGGCGGCGATCACTCGTCACGCATGATGCGCTCGCGCGTCTCGCCAGCGACCGTCGCATCTTCTACTACTACGACACGGTCGCCGCGAGCGGGGTCGGCCTGAGGCAGCGGTCGTTCCATGTCGACGATGCGAGCGAGCACCGTCTTCTGCTCGCAAACCTTCTGCAGCGGAGCCGTTTCTTCATCGCGAACCGCGCCCTCGTGACCGAAGATGAGGTCACGAGGGGCCACGATGAGATCTCGGGACGGTTCTACGAGGGCGCCGCCGCCGGGGCGGTCATGCTCGGCGAAGCGCCGCGGACCGACGAATTCAGGAAGCAGTTCGACTGGCCCGACGCTGTGATTCCGCTTCCGTTCGACTCTCCGGACGTGGGTCGGGTGCTGCTCGAGCTGAGTAGCGATCCGCAGCGACTCGCGAGGATCAGCCGAGACAACGTCCGCAACGCGGCCCTCCGTCACGACTGGGTCCACCGGCTTCGCACCGTGTTCGAGACCGTCGGCGTACGGCCGACCGAGGCGATGTCGGAGCGCGAGAGCCGCCTCGAGGCCATCGCCGCCGAGGCATCAGGAACGCTGCGCGCGGCTTCTTAGATGTAGCCGGCCCGCAGATCGCGCGCCAGTTTGTCGCTGCCCCGTGCGGAAAGCGCCATCGCCGTGAGAGCCGGATTCTTTTCGGGCCCCGTCGTGAACGCGGACGAGTCCGCGACCATCACATTCGGTACGGCGTGGATCCGGCTCCATGCATCGAGCACCCCGAAGCGCGGAGAGTCGTGCATGCGGCAAGTGCCGGCGAAGTGAATGGAGTTCCCAAGCTCCTCGATCTTCCAGAGGCGCATCCGCGGGCCCGCACCGACGCGGTCCAAGACGTCGAGGATCTCGTCGCGCGTTTTCGTGAGGGCCCCGTCCGACTCCGCGGGCCGCTGAATATGCAGGGCCAGGCCGGCGGACTCGTTGGACGGGCACGGTCGCGCGTCGAGCATCACGCCGTTCTCGCGCGACGGTGCCATCGTCCCAACAACGTTGAAGCCGATCCAGGGCATGCGTCCCGGGCTCCCGCCGAGGAGGCTCTTGGCTCGGATCGCCGTGCCCGTCCACTGAACCGCGGCGGCGGCATAGAGCGGTTCCGTACGGTCGAGCGAGGCGCGGGAGATGTAGGTCGCGGGATGAATCGACATGCGCCGGTCAAGGTCGACGATCAGTTTTGCCTGGGGATGATCATGCAGGTACCGGCCGAGGACGCCTTCGGTGTTGCCAAGTCCCTCGGGGAAGTCGGCGCTCCGCGACCCCAGCAGCAGCCTGGCGCTGTTGACGGCTCCGGCAGCGACCACGACCGCGCGGCAGGCGAGACGCTCTTCACGACCGGTCCGCGTGTCCCTGTAGACCACATGGCTCACGCGTCGGTCCCACCGCGACCATTCCAGCCGCTCGACGCGTGCATCGAACCGCACCGAGACGCGTCCCGTCCGTAGCGCCGGCTTGACAAGGCGAACGAAGGCATTGAATCGGGTCCCGCTCAATGTGAGCGTCGTCTCCGACTCGTAGGCGTAGGGCAGAGGCAGCACGCTTCGCCCTAGCCCGCGGGCGGCAACCGCCACCCGGGACCAGTCCTCTGCCAGCGCGCGGACACGGCGCACGCGGCCCGCCGGCAGCTGCGGAACGTCGGTCGCAGCTCCGGAAACGTGCAGAAGGGCCTCGACCTGGTCGTACCACGGGGCCAGGTCTTCATAGCCGATCGGCCAGCGGTAGGCGTCGCCGGCGCGGTCGGCGTCGCGAAAGTCGTCGGAGGAGAAGCGAGGGACCGCGCCGGCCCAATGGTTGGTGAGCCCGCCGGCCGCGATGTCTTCCCACAGCTCTGTTTTTGGATCGCCGGTCTTGATGACACCGTTGGTCCGCTGCCGCAGTTGCCGGCGCATGTTCAGCACCGTCACGCCCGCGACCCGAAGCGTGAGGCCGAGGGCGGAATGGGTGGATCCGGCCTCGAGCAATATCACCGGGACATTGCGCTCGGCCAGGATCCGCGCGGCGATCGCACCCGAGGGACCGCTGCCGATCACCACGACGCGTCGATCATCCTGCGACGGTGAGGTCATGTCAGGGCGATGCGCGTCTCGTCGTGTCTCATGCGCGGCGCCGGATCGTGTCCGGCGCCGCGCAGTCCGCGAGCATCGAGCTAGAGACCGAGACCAGCAAGTGTTGTCGCGGAGGCTGGGATCGAGTAATCGCTTCGGTTTCCGGCGAGGTCCGTAGCCCTGACGCGGTAGGTGTACGGGGTGGCTGGCGTGAGGTTCTGGTCGCTAAAGGTCGTGGTCGACCCGTTGACCGTCGCGATCTGAGTGAACGCGCAGAGCAGACCTTGGCAACGCTCGATGATGTATCCGGTCACCGCGACGTTGTCCGACGCCGCCGTCCACGTGAGATCGACCTGGGTCGAGCTCGTTCCAACGGCCGCCAGCGCGGTCGGCGCCGTCGGCGCGGTGGTATCGGTGTTCGCGCTCGCCACGTTCGAGTACGCGCTCGGGTTGCCGGCGGCATCCGTCGCGCGCACGCGGTAGCGGTAGATGTTGTCCGCGGTAACGCCGGTGTCGCTGTACGCCGTGCCGGTCGGCGTCGCGAGGAGTGTGAAGTTCGTGCAGCCCGCACCCTGGCAGCGCTCGACCCTGTAACCCGTGACTCCGACGTTGTCGGTCGAGGCGGTCCAGGCGAGATCGACCTGGCTGCTCGTCTTGGTCGTCGCGGTCAGGTTCGATGGGGCGGTCGGCGCCTGAGTGTCGGGCGTCGACGCGCTCGCTACGTTCGAGTAGGCGCTCGGGTTGCCGGCGGCGTCCGCCGCCCGAACGCGGTAGCTGTAGCTCGTGGCGTTGGTCAGCCCGGTGTTGCTGTAGGTCGTGCCCGTCACAGTCGTGACCGAAGCGAAGTTGGAGCAGCCCGCACCCTGGCAGCGCTCGACCTGGTACCCCGTGACGCCGATGTTGTCGGTGGAGCCCGTCCAGGCCAGATTGATCTGCGTACCGCTCGCCGCGCTCGCGGTCAGGTTCGACGGGGCCGTCGGCGGCTCGGTGTCCTGAGTCGCTCCGCCTTCCCACCCCGCGAATGTGAAGGCTGTCGTGTATGTCTCGATCCCCACGTCACCCAAGGAATAGGAACCGTCGGTCGTGTAGGTGAACTGGGACGCGCCGTTCTTGGAAACGGTGAGCGTGTTTCCGTCGGCGCCCAGCCGCCAGCGATCGCCTGCGACGATGGTTGGTGCGGTCGGAAAGAGCTTCGCCGCGGTGAAGACAGGGCTTCCGCTCGCATCCGAGGTCAGCTTGTAGATCCCTGATTGGGTCGGATCCTGCGCCGAAAGAAGGAGCAGCCACCCCGTCTGTCCGTTGGCGGTGCGGTCGATCCGGACGATGGGGCCCCCGGCGCCGCCGCTCACGGTGCCCAGGGTGACCTGGGAGTACTGCGTCGCGGGTGGCGTGATGCCCCACACGCCCGCGGCGTTGTTGCTCGAGCTCTTGCCTGTCGCGAGGCCGTCCTGTTTCCTAAACCCGTCGTAGCTGGGGAGCGGATACCAGCGGTCTCCTTCGTCCAGAGGATCCTCGGTCCCGGCGAAAGTCGTCGACGCCCAGGTTCCGGACGAGACCGGGGCGGCACCGGTGGACCACGATGCGATCTTGGCGTTCTGCACCACACCGTCGCTGGTATAGGCGAGGACCCCTGTCGCACCGGTCGGGTAGCGGACGGATGCCGCATGCGGGTTGTAAATGAATTCGCGCACACCGTTCTTGATCCCGTAGATCACCGGGCCGCGCGCGATCAGCCGAAGCCTGTCTCCGTCGACGGCGCCCGAGGTCGCCGCCACAAAGTCGTAGGTGTAACTGGATCCGTTCGCGTCGATCCGATAGAGCCCGTTAGACCCTCCGCCAGGCAAGGTCGCCCACCAAAGGTAGTGGCTATCGACCGACGGCCCGCTCGTCTGGACCCTAACGATCGGCCCGACGTTGCTGTTCGTGTTCCCGAGATGGCCGACGACGATTTCCGAGTACTGGTCGGCCGGGACGGATGCGGTGTTGGAGGCACCGGCGTGGCCGCCCTGGTTGGGGAAGGCTCCGTCATTTTTTTGGAGCTGACCGGTGTTGGGCCAGAGCGAGGTGAGTGGCACCCACGTGCCGCCCTCGGAGAGGGGGTTCTCCACTCCGGCGAAGTTGGAGGAGGCGATCGGCTCGGCTGCGCTCGCCGTGATCGCTGCCATGGGAAGGAGCGCCGCTAGCAGCACACCTCCGAGCACCCGACCCGTCATACCAACGTGGCGCGTCGCGCGCGGCAGTGCAAAGAGATTCATTGGGCAGACTCCTCCCGTTGCGCATGAGCACTCGCAGTCACGCCATGAATCGAACGCCAACCGGATTAAGAGGACCTATCGGGGCCGCATGACGTTCGCTGGCGAACCGCGCACGCCGCTCCCTTTGGGCTTCCCCTGCTCCATCCGGCGTCAACAGCGGCTCAATCCCAGACGAGGGCGAAGCGGAGAACGGTCGTTAGAGGACGGGCTTGCGGCGTACGAGCGCTTGGTCGTCCGGCTTAGGACGCTTGCGCGCGATCGACTATCTCTCGGGCCAACGCGAGCGACGCGGTCGCCGCCGGCGAGGGCGCGTTCCGAACGACCAGGACCCGCGGGAGCGTCTCGAACCAGAAGTCGTCGACCATCTTGCCGTCGGACCCGATCGCCTGAGCGCGAATGCCCGAAGGACCCGGCAGCAGGTCGCGCCCTCGGAGGTCCGGCACGTAGCGCCGTAGGGCACCGAGAAACAGCCGCTTCGAGTAATCGCGGACGATCTCGGCCAGACCCGTTCGCCAGTAGCGGACCGCCATCTTTCTGAAGCCGGCGTACCCGATGAAGGTCATCGCCTGCGCGAGATCGATGTCCCTTCTCCGATACGCCTCCGCACCGAGTGCCAGAACGGCGTTCGGGCCGAGCCACACATCGCCATCGATCCTCGGTGTGAAGTGCACACCGAGGAATGGAAAGCGCGGGTCCGGTACCGGGTAGACCAGACCCCGGACGAGATCGCGACGCTGGGGCGCAAGCCGGTAGTAGTCGCCTCGGAACGGCACGATGCGGATGGCGTCGGATCCGCCGATCTGCCGCGCGATCTGGTCGCTGCCGATCCCGGCGCACGCGATCACTTGACCGCACTCGATCGTCTCGGAGCTCGTCTCGACCTCGACGTGGCCGGCATGCGCGCGGATCGCGAGGACTTTGCTGCGCAAGCGGATCTCAGCACCAGCTCGGACGAGGTCGGACGCAAGCGCTTTGGCCACAACGCGAAAGTCGACGATGGCCGTGCTGGGCACGTGCAGCGCCGCGATGCCCCGCACATGCGGCTCGCGATCGCGGATGCCCGTCTGATCGAGGAGCACCACGCCGTCGACGCCGTTTGCCGCCGCTCGGCGCCGAAGCTCGTCGAGTCTCGGCAGCTCCTCCGCTTCGATCGCGACGATGAGCTTGCCAGGGCGTGCGTACGAGATCGCGTGCTCCTCGCAGAACTCGGTCATCGCGCGTGCGCCGGCGAGGCAGAAGCGCGCCTTCGCGCTCCCGGGCGTGTAGTAGATGCCCGAGTGGATGACGCCGCTGTTGCGGCCGGTCTGATGGAGCGCGAGCTCGCTCTCCTTCTCGAGGAGGACGACCCGCGTGCCGGGATGCCGGCGAAGGAACTCCCTACCTGTCGCGAGCCCGAGGATCCCCCCGCCGACGATGGCGAGGTCGTACGCCGTCAAATGCGCGAGGCGGGCACCTGCTCGCCGCGCACGATGACGGCGAGGTGCTCGACGTATCGGGTCAGCGTGTGGCGCTCCTCCACGAGGGCCCGCCCCGCACGACCCATGCGCTCGGCTTCCTCAGGGTGCGCGGAAAGGTACTCGATCGCGGTTCGGAGGGCGCGGGGGTCCCGCGGCGGGACGTAGATGCCCTGCTCGCCGTCCTCGATGAGGTCGATCTGGCCGCGCGTGCGGGTCACGATCACCGCCTTGCCCATCGCCATGGCCTCGGTCAGAGCCGTGACGCCGGCGTCTGACTCGACGTCTTCGAGCGGCATGACCACGAACCGCGCCGATGAGTAGAGGTCGCGCAGCTCCAATGGGGCCAGATGTTGGATGGTCGTGTTAGCCGGCGCGCTCGCTCTGAGGCGGCGCTCGAGCGCTGAATCCGCGACGTCATTCTTTCCCACCGCGATCCGGAGCTCGATGTCCAGGTGTTGCACGGCCGCTAGCAGCGTCTTGTAGTCCCGCCCGGACGAACCCACCGCGCAGACGACATTGGCCTCCGGTGCGCGCGTCGGTCGCCAGAACTGCTCGTCCACAGGTTGCAGCAGCAGGTGGAGCTTGTCGCGAGGCACACCCAGTCGTGACGCGGTGATCTCCATCTGGGCCGTGCTGTAGAAGACGAGCGCGCGAAGGCGCGTGTCGACCTTGACCCTCCGGAGGAGGAAGGCCTTCCCACCCCGCGAGGGCCAGGCGGCCACGATGATCACGTCGCGACGAATGCCGGCGACCTTGTGAAGCAAGGCAAGCGGTAGCCCGATCCGCTCGGGCCAGGCGAAGACGTGGTCGTAGCCGCTTCCCCGGAGGAACGCCTCGACCACCTGTGCCGCGGGTCGACCGGCGACACGCCGCATGATCCGCGCGAGCGGCGTGGCCCTCGTCTCGAGGTAGGCGTCGTCGACGACGTCGGCGCCCAGCAGGCGGGCGAGCTCGACGTAGTCCTTCCGCGGACGTTCGCCGGCTGCCGCCAGGCGTTCCAGCTCCGCGCAGCTTGGCTGACCCGGATAGCTCGTGACCAGGACCAGCGCACGATGCCCCATCGACCGTGCACCGAAGCCGACCGCGGACCTTGTGACCGTCATCTCAGGGCGACGTCCCGGACGGGAGAAGAGCCGTCAGAACCGGGCCTTTCTGCAGTAGAACCCCTCCGCGACACTTTCGGGAGCGCCGCACTCCATCCCGCGGATCCGCGCTACCGCCTTGAAGAGGTCGGGGGTGAACCAGGGCTTCGCCGCCTGGGACGGGAAGTGCTTGGTTAGCAGACCGACCTTGCGCTCGAGGGCGGATGCGGTCAGAGAGGCGAAGAAGTTCGGCGACCCGAAGTCGCCGTCGTACTTCGGGATCTCGTATTCGAGGATCAAGTGATCGCGCCACGTATTCCACGTGAGATCCGAGATCAGCCGGTGATCCTGGTGCCGATCTTCGCGGTAGTGAGTGAAGACGAGGTCGGGAGAGAAGTCGCGTTTCAAAGTCTCGAACTCGTCCTTCACGTCCGCGCCGGAGTATGGGAGGAAACCATCCCGGTAGTCGCGGACGATCACCTTGGTCGTAGCGACCCCCTCCAGGAACGCGCAAGCCGATGCGCGCGCCTCGACCGCACGTTCGGGCGTCGCGGCGAAGACGACCCAGAGCACCTCGAGCTGTGGGCGCTCCGCGGCGAGACGCAGGATCGTCCCCCCACAGCCGATCTCGATGTCGTCCGAATGGGCGCCAAGCGCGAGGATCCTCTTCGGTAGTTTTCCACCAGCGAGCAATCCGATGCTTTCCATGGCAATGGCCTAGAGGAGTCGATCACCGAAGAGCGCGGCCCTATGCCGTCGCTCTCTGGTGATTGAGCCGAGGCTTCCAGACCTCCCACGGGACCTGGCCTCGCGTGTACATGTCCTCGAGCAGCTGCTTCTCCCGGAACGTGTCCATGCAGGCCCAGAAGCCGTCGTAGACGTGGGCGAGCAGCTTGCCCTCGGCAGCGAGCCGACGGAAGGGCTCCTCGACGAGCTCCTCGCCATCTTTGATGTAGTCGAAGATCCCCTTCCGAAGGACGAAGAAGCCACCGTTGATCCGCACGCCGGTGTCTCGGATGTGTCTGATGCTGCGAACGCGCCCGCCGTCCCCGACCTGCACCAGGCTGAAGCTGCTCGTCGGCGCCACGGCCGCGAAAGATGCGACCGCTTCCGGCTCACGCTGGAAGCGGCGGATCATGTCAGAGAGGGGCAGATCCGAGAGGCCGTCGCTGTAGTTCGCAAGGAACATCTCGTCGTCATCGACGTACCGCTGAACGAGCTTGAGACGCTGGCCGATGTTCGAGCTCATGCCGGTGTCGACGAAGGTGATCTGCCAGTCCTGGATGTCGCTCGCGAGCAGGTCCACCTTCTTCCCGCCCGCGCTCATGACGAAATCGTTCGAGACGGTCTCGTCGTAGTCAAGGAAGTACTTCTTGATGCAGTCGGCCTTGTAGCCGAGGCAGAGGATGAATTCCTTGTGCCCGAAATGCGCGTAGTAGCGCATGAGGTGCCACAGGATCGGTCGATAGCCGACGGGGACCATCGGCTTCGGGATCGACTCGGAATACTCGCGAAGCCGCATCCCGAGGCCGCCGCAAAAGATCACAACCTTCATCCGTTTGCTCCAGCGGCGACCAGAGTGGGAAGGGCGCTGCTCCCTGCGAGTAGGTCGCCGAGCCAGGTCTCGCCGCGGAAGCGCCGGTACTGTTCCGCGCGCAGCCGATCCGCGAGTCGGCCCGCGGGGAGCGCGACGTCGTCGTACGTGAGGACCTGGTCCTTCGCGATCGCGCGCCGAAGCGTGCACCCCTGGACGAGCCCCTCGGGCAGGTACCGCATCGCGCTCATCTCGTCCGCGTTCACCGCCTCGCCGTATGTCATGTACATCCCGTACTCGTCGAGGACCTCGCCCGCGCTAAGGTCGCGCTTCGCGACGGCACACACCTCGACCACGGGTCCGCCCAAGGGCGGCGCCACCTCGTCGCCGAACAGAACGACTCGCGCGATCGCGTTGGGCACCTCGAAATGGACCAGGTGGTATGGCGTCCAGAACGGATAGAGCGGACCCTCGCCCATCTTGTAGAGGTTGAGGTAGTGGCGCTGCTTGGGATCGGGGTGCTCCGCGAGGATGAAGACCTTCGTGAGCGGAGGGCCCACGGTGTAGTCGACGATCCCCCCGAGCGCGCGAAGCTCCTCGATGTCGTAGAGATTCTGGATGTCCATGATCGATCCGTCGTACTTGAGGCCTCGCGACATGCCTCGGGACCGGACACCGAAGCCCGTCGCGTTCGCGACGATCGACTGCTCGAAGCTGATCTTCGAGCCGTCGGCGAACGAGGTCACCATCGCGGCGTTCTGTCCCCAGCGTTCGGCCCAACCCTGTTGAGTCGTCGGGTTGCGATACGGATCCTGCAGGCCTTTGACGTTGCCGATGACACGAGGGATGAGTCCCAGGCCGACCACCCACCGATAAAGATTGAGCTGGAGGCCAGGCTCGTCGCCCTCGCACGCCGAGAGGATGGCGCCGTGCTCGCGCGCGTAGACGCGCAGGATCGGACCGATGGTGGAGTCGACCTCCGCGTTCATGAGCACCGCCGGCTTTGAATGCCGGAAGGCCTCGAGCAGCACGTGCGCCCCGAACTCGACCGAGCCCGTGACGTCGACGAGCACGTCGATCTCGGGTGAGCGGCTGATCCCGAGCGGATCCTCCGCCACGACCGGCACGCCGCGACGGACCGCGTCGTCGAGCTCCGCCTGCGTCCCCGCCGTCACCGCGTTCTCACAGCCCGCGTAGCGGTAGACGCCGAGCGCCCGCTCAGGCGTCCGGTTGTAGATCGCGGCCATGCGCATTCCGGGAACGCTGTTGACGATCTGGTTCGTCAGTCCCTGGCCCATGAAGCCCGCGCCGACCATGCCGACGCGAATCGGCCTGCCCTGCGCTTCGCGCGCCTTCAGCGCCGTGTCGACGATGATCACGACGCGGCCGCGGCCATGTCGAGGACAGTCATCTTCGCGCGAAGCAGCGGCTCGACCTCGCGCAGCGGCCGCCAGGCCGCGTCTTTCGGCGAGATCTCCGTCACCGGGAGCGGCCACTCGAGCCCCAGCTCGGGATCGCTGTACAGGAGCCCGCCTTCCGCGCCGGGCGCGTAGAACTCGCCCACCTGATAGCTCGTCTCGGTCCGATCCTCGAGGACTTGATAACCGTGCGCGAACCGTTCGGGGACGTACAGCGCGCGGTGGTTGTCGGCCGTGAGCTCGACCGCGATGTGCTCGAGGTACGTCGGGCTCTCGGGACGAAGGTCCACGATGATGTCGAGGATCGCCCCGCGCGTCGCCCGCACGAGCTTCGTCTCGGCCGCCGGCGGAAATTGGAAATGCATCCCCCGTAGCGTGCCTTTCCGATTGTTGAAGGCGATGTTGGCCTGCGCGATCAGCGGCTTCAGGCCGTGCTCCGTGAACTCGTGCTGGCAGAACGACCGCGCGAAGAACCCGCGGCTGTCTTGGTGCGCCTCGATGTCGATGATGAACGCGCCCGCGAGCTTCGTTGCCTCGAAGATCATGTTTTCTCTCCCGTCACGCGGCGACCGGATCGTGAATCCACCGCAGATCCGATCCAAGGTGGCCCGAGCCGAGCAGCGCCTTGAGCTGATCGATCCGGCGGTAGCGCGACCCTTCGAAGTCTTCGACCTTGAGCCCGATGTTCTGGTAAGCCTCGTACAGTTGCCGTGCGCCTTTGCGCGCATCCCATTCGGGTCTGAACGACGGCAGGACCCGCGCGATCTTGCTGAAGTCCGCGCGGTAATTGCGCAGATCCGGTCCCGCGCCCTCGGCGAAGGCGATCTCGCAGCCGGGCACGGTCTCGTTCACGATCTCGGCGATCTCGCGTATGCGGTAGTTCTGGTCGTTGCGGCCGACGTTGAAGGCTTGCGCGCGCACAAGGTCTTTCGGCGCCGCCAGCACCGCCAGGAACGCGCGCGAGATGTCCTCGATGTGCACGATGGGGCGCCAGGGCGTGCCGTCGCTCTTGAGAAGGACCTTTCCAGCCGTGTACGCCCAGGCCACGAGGTTGTTGAGCACCACGTCGAAGCGCAGCCGCGGCGAGACGCCGTACGCCGTCGCGCTGCGCAGGAATGTGGGCGAGAACGAATCGTCGGCGAGCTTCACGATGTCTCGTTCGGACCGCACCTTGGACTCGCCGTATGCGGTCACCGGCCGGAGCTCGGACTCCTCGTTGACCGGAGCGTCACCCGCGGCGCCGTAGTTGCTGCACGACGACGCGAAGACGAATCGCTCGACTCCCGAACGTTTCGCGAGGCTCGCCAGGCGCACCGAGGCCAGGTGGTTGATGTCGTAGGTGAGCTGCGGGTTCAGGTCGCCCAGCGGGTCGTTCGAGAGAGCGGCGAGATGAACGACGGCATCGAAGCCGCGCAGGTCCTCCGCCTCGACCGCTCGCGTGTCCTTCTCGATGGTGCGGATGGACTCCCGCCACGGGCCGAACGTCGACCTCCGATAGAGGTCGGTGTCGAGCCCGACGACATCGTGGCCGGCGTCGACCATCATCGGAGCCATCACCGTCCCGATGTACCCACGGCTACCCGTCAGCAGGATCCTCACGGCGTCTCCCCCACCTGAAATGTCGAGGCGTAGCGGACCTCCGAGTCGCGTCTCGTCTTGTCGAACGGCTCCAGACCCCAGTACCTCCAGGGCCACGATCGGCGCAGCGACCGATCCCCTTCGTGGATCTCTTCGATGGCGTCGCTGACGGGCTTCCAGGAAAGGGCGGTCGCGACCTTCGATCGCACGTCCAGGTCGATCCCGGAAACAACGAGATAACCTCCAGGCTCGACAAGGCGCGCGATGTTGCGAAGGCATCGTTCCGCTTCCGCCGGGTCCATGTGGCAGAGGAAGTCGTTGGCTACGACGATGTCGTGGCGACCGAGAGCGTCGACGATCTCGGGATCGCGGGCATCGGCGAGACGCCAGTCGATGGCTTCCCTCATCCACGGCTTCACCCGGAGGAGGGGCCCTTCCCGATCGAACATTGCGCGCAGCTCGTCATCCGTCATGCGTTCGCAGATCGGCTCATCCACTATGTCCGAAACGCCCGGGGAATAGACACCTTCGCGCGCGACCGCGATGACCTCTTCGGAGATATCCACCGCGGTCGTGACCACCCTCAGGTCCGGATGCGTCGAGCGGATCGACCAGAGGATCGAATAGACCTCCGCCCCGATGCTGCACCCCAGCACCGCCAGGCGTATGGGGTGCCCGTTCGCTCTGAGATCGGCGAGGCGGCCGATCAGCTCGAGCTGTGGGCGGTTCCTGAGAAAGAAGGTGCCGAGGTACTGGCGCCGATCGCCGTGCGACCGAACGAGGGCATGCATCAAGTGGCCATACGCGACCACAGGCCGCGGAGCGGCAGAGGATCCTGGCAGGCGCTGCCAGATCCATTCGTTGAGGCGGAGGTAGGCCCCGACGGGCGACTTGCCGAGGATCCTCATCGTCGTGCTCATGCGACACGTGCCGCATAGCGGTCATCCACCGCGGCGCCCGACTGGGAGCCGAGGAGGTCGCCGAACATGTGCGCGTACTGTTCGTCGAGAGATCGTCGGTACTCGTCGGTCCTCTGTTTTATCGAGGCCGTGAAGGCCTCGGCATTTTCGGATAGACGTCTGAATCGCTCGATCAATGCCGGGACATCCAGCTCCTCCGCCTCCACGGAGTACTCCGCTGCGCCGACCCCGGCCATCAATGACCGGAGCTTCTCGTGGTACGAGAGCGCGATCACCGGTTTGCCAAGCATCAATGCGAGCAGGACGTTGTGAAACCGCGTCGCGACGACCATGTCCGTTTTGGCGAGCTGGTCGCAGAGGCCCTCGGGGGACCGGAGCGGCTCGTCGATGATCCGAGCCGGGTCAAAGTGCGACCCACTCTCTTCCAACAGTCGGAGTAGGTCCCCTTTCACGCGCCTGTCGTAGGCCAGGTCGCCCACGAGGAGCCGCACCGAATGCCCCTGCTCTATCAGCCACGCCGCGAAGTCCGCAACCCGCTCGATGTAGCGCCGATAGATGCGCTCCCCCTCCTGCAGAGTGCGATGTTGGCCGTAGTACTCCATCAAGCCAAGACCGATCACGCGTCCGTCGCCATCGCGCTTCCCACGGGCCGTGACCGGGGTCTCGGAGCTCAGCAGGCTGAACGCGAGGTCGGGGTAGACGCGGTCCCTCGATGCATCGAAGCCGATGAATTCGAGGTACTCGTACGAGAACTGGTCGCGGTACGAGCGATAGTCGGCCAACGACAATGCCGCCTTCACGATCCACCGGCTCAGCGGACGACGGATCGGGCCGGCACCGACGCTGACAAATAGGAGTTTACAGCCGCACAGCCTGGCGACGATGGACCATTTGAGGATCTCGTAGTGCAGGCCCAGGGGGCTGATGCCGAAATCGCCCAGCATCCCTGTCCCGGTCATGACCAGCATGTCGGTGCCCCGGAGCGTCCGGAGGGCCCTGAGCCATTCACCTATCTCGAGCGGGATCCGGATCAGGAGCCGTCTGACCAGCCGTCTCACCGCACTGTCGGAGCCACTCGGCGAGCGGGCCGCTTTCGCGAAACGGTAGGAAATCTGAAACGCTGGAAGCCCGTGTGTTTTAGCCGTCTCCTCGGGTCCCGCGCAGACGCAATTGACCGTCGCCATCGGCAGGTGCTTGCGGGTGTTCTGGATGATCGCTCGCAACGTGCATTCGTTGCCGAGGTTCTGCGTTCCAAAGTTGCCGAAGAACGTGATGGTCGAGGGCCGGTTCATGCGTGCGATTCCATTGCTCCGGGATTGAGTTTCCGTTGACGCCGGATGGAGTCCTGACACCAGCGAACAAACGGGCTCCCACGCGCGCACCGGACCGTCATGCGAGCCCGTCAGATTTCCTCAATCCCGCTGGGCTTCCATCGGCGCGTGACAGTTGAGCCGATGGCTGTACGGGCGCCCGATTGGCAACCGAGGGCCCAGGCCCACGGAGGGGTCACGGTCTTTCTGGACCGTGACGGTGTCCTCGTTCGTGACCGACCTGACTACGTGAAAGGCTGGGCGGAGGTAGAGATCGTTCCAGGTGCGTTCGCGGCCCTCGCGAGACTTCGATCGGCCGGGGCGCGGATCTTCGTCGCGACGAACCAGTCAGCGGTGGGCCGCGGCATCGTCCGCCGCGAAACGGTCGACGACATCCACGAGCGCCTCGCGCGTATCGCCGAGGCGCACGGCGCTCCCATCGACGGCTTTCTCGTCTGTCCGCACCGGCCGGACGAGGGCTGTGCCTGCCGGAAGCCCAAGCCTGGCCTCCTGCTGCAGGCGCAGCACGAGCGCGGCTTCGATCTCTCGACGGCGTACATGGTTGGCGACCAGGAATCCGATGCGTTCGCCGCGCTTGCCGCGGGCTGCACGCCGATCCTCCTGGGTCCCGAGGCGCCGAACGTGAGCGGATCCCTGCGGGCGCGCACCTTGGATGATGCGGTCGATCTGATACTCGATGCGAGCCGTTTGGACTCATGAGAGCGCTCGTTCTATGCGGCGGCCAGGGCACGCGGCTGCGCAGCGTCACGGGTGACCGGCCGAAGTCGCTCGCTCCGGTGTTCGGACGGCCGTTCCTCGAATGGCTTCTGTTAAGCCTGAGGTCCGAGGGCCTCGATGAGGTCACGCTCTGCACCGGTTACGGGCACGACGCGATCGCTCGGACCATCGGCGACGGCCGTGCCATCGGGATGACCGTGCGGTACTCGCAGGAAACGTCGCCGCGTGGCACCGCTGGCGCGATCCGGAACGCGCTCGACGGCGACGTCCACGACAGGGTGGTGGTCATGAACGGGGATTCGTACTGCCATGTGCGCCTCGCGGAGCTTGACCGTGTCCATCGCGAGACCGGCTCATGCGTGACGCTGTTGGCCGTCCCCGCTCAGGATCGCGCTCGCTTCGGAAGTCTCACGCTCGGCAGCGAGGGGCAGGTCCTGACCCTCGCCGAGAAGGCCGAGCACACCGGTCCCGGGCTTGTGAACGCCGGCGTCTACGTTCTCTCGCCGGAAGTAGTGACCCGCATACCCACTGAAGCATCGCTCGAGCGCGACGTCCTACCCGCGTACGTCGGGCGCGGCATGTATGCGGTCGTCGGCGACGGACCTTTCGTGGATATCGGAACGCCTGAGGCCTATAGCGAGGCGGAGGCGACCCTCGGCCCGGACCTCGCTGCGCTCGCCGCCGCCCCTGCCAGCCTGCGTGCGCGTTTGGACGCGCATCTCGAAGGAAGCAGGTCCGTTCAGCTGCGCGCGGCCACTGCGTGCGCGGATGCCGTTGTCGCGGCGGCTCACATGATCGCCGATACGTTCGCGGCGGGAGGGAAGATCCTTATCTGCGGGAACGGCGGTAGCGCGGCGGACAGCCAGCACTTCGCCGCCGAGTTCGTGAGTCAGCTGACCAAGGAATACGCGCGGCCCGGTCTCCCGGCGATCGCGCTCACCACCGACACGTCCATCCTTACGGCCTACGCCAACGACTTCGGCTTCGAAGGCGTTTTCGAGAGGCAGGTTCGCGCACTTGGACGACCCGGCGATGTCCTCGTCGCTCTCAGCACCAGCGGCAACTCCGAGAACGTCCGGCGCGCCGTGCGCGCGGCTCGCGAGACAGGTCTTCGAACGATCGGCCTGCTGGGCGAGGGCGGGCAGCTGACTGTCGAGGTCGACTGCCCGGTCGTCGTGCCGAGCCGCAACACGCAGCACATCCAGGAGAGCCTGCTCCCGATGGAGCATGCGATCTGCGATCTGGTCGAGCGACTTCTGATCGCACGGAGTCCCGCGTGCTGATCCGCGGTCGCGCGCCCCTTCGGATCAGCTTTGCCGGCGGGGGAACGGATCTGTCGCCCTACCTAGAGGAAAAGGGTGGCGTCGTGCTCAACGCGACGATCGACCGCTACGCCTACGCGACCCTGCGGTTCCCGCAGGAGCGCGAGATCCGCGTCCAATCGCTCGATTACAAGTCCGTGGCGCATTTCGGATTCGATGAGCCGCTGGCCTACGACGGCAACTTCGATCTGATCAAGGCTTGCCTCACGCGGCTGCGCGCCCGCTCCGACCACGCGGAAGGCGGCCTCGAGCTCTACCTCGAGACGGAGGCGCCGCCCGGTTCAGGCCTCGGCGCCTCGTCGGCGCTCGTCGTCGCCGTTATCGGCGCGCTCAAGACCTGGCGTCGACTGGCGATCGATAAGTACGAGCTCGCCAGGACCGCCTGGGAGGTCGAGCGCATCGACGTGGGCGTGCCCGGAGGTATGCAGGATCAGTACGCCGCGGCATTCGGCGGCTTCAATCTCATCGAGTTCCACACCAACTCGGATGTGATCGTCAACCCCTTGCGCATCGAGCCGCGCATCATGCAGGAGCTGCAATACAACATGCTGCTGGTCTACACGGGAAGCACCCGCGTCTCGTCGACGATCATCGAAGCCCAGGTGGCCGGATACGTCGATCGAAAGCCCGGCGTGACCGAAGCGATGGACCGCATGAAGGCACTCGCCTTCGATGCGAAAGATGCCCTGCTCACCGGCCGCCTGCAGGACCTCGGCGAGATCCTGCACGAGGAGTTCCTCGCCAAGAAGCGGACGGCCGCGTCTGTGGCCCCACCGCACATCGAAGAGATGTACGAGGAGGCGCGGCGACGAGGTGTGATCGGCGGGAAGATCAGCGGCGCTGGAGGCGGCGGCTTCATGTTCCTGTACTGCCCCTACGACCGGAAGCCCGCTGTCAGCGAGCGGCTGGTCGAGATGGGCGCGCAGGTCCTCCCGGTCGCGTTCGAGCCCGAGGGCGTCCAGTCCTGGGTCGTCGAGGAGAATCGGGCACCGGCGGTCGCGACGGCTCGGCGCGCCACCGGCCGCTGGGCCGAGATCTTCGTGCCGGAGATGGCGCCGGTCTCGGACGCCGGCGCCCCGAGCTAGCGCGGCGAGAGGTCGCCCGAGACCATGACGAACGACCAATCCGCACGCGGGCCTAAAGTGCTGTTCCTTTCGGCATTGCAGATCTATCCGGCGTATTCGGGGGGCCACTTTCGAAGCTACGGTCTCGCGAACGCCCTGCGACATCACGGCCTCGACGTCTTCGTCTACTCACTTGCGGGACGGAAGAAGGACTACTTGCGGTTCCGTCGGCCGTCTGTCCAGCGGTGGCCTGAGGGGATCGAGGAATATGTCGACCGCGGCGCTCTCGGGTTTCTGATCCAGTACGCGAGCTACGCGCTGGCGCTGCCGCCGGTGTGGCGCACCGCCTTCTTACGGACAGCTGCTTCGTCGCCGCGAGAGATGCTTCTGCCCGCTTTCCTGCGCGAGAAACTCGCGTGGTGCGACGTGATCGTGGCGGACTTCCCGTTCGTGCATCCGATCTTCAACGCTCCGTCCGCCAAGGGCCGGCTGCGGGTGCTGAGCACGCACAACGTCGAGCACCGCCTCCATGACCGGAGGGTCTGGCACAAACGCCGGATCCAAGCCACGGTGCGCGACATCGAGCTTGCTGCCGCCGAGGCCTGCGACGTCCTCGTGAGCTGTTGCACCGACGATGCGGAGTTCTTCGCCGCGAACGCGCGCGTGCGCCGGTCGGTCGTCGTTCCCAACGGCGTCGATGTCCGGCGCTTCGGCGGCATCGAGGCGCACCGATCCAGGGTTCGGCACGAGTTGGGCGTCGCCGACGACGTAAAGGTCTTTCTCTTCACGGCGAGCCGGGGCGCGGCGAATCGGGAAGCGTTCGAATACCTCGTCGGCTTCGCACGGAACCACGGACGTTTCTTGGACGAGCAGAAGATCCACATCCTGGTCGTGGGCGGCGTCACGGCCGATCAGGTCCGATTGCCAGGTTTCACCGCGACCGGCCGGGTCGCGGTGGTCGAGCCTTACTTCGCGGCGGCCGACGCGGGCCTCAATGCCCTCTGGAGCGGCGCGGGGACGAATCTGAAGACATGCGAGTTCATCGCCGTCCGCCTGCCTCTGGTCACAACCCGCTTCGGAGCGCGGGGCTATCTGCTCGAAGACGGCACGTCCGCCTTCCTGTTCGAGAAGGGCGGTCTGGCACCCGTCCTATCGCTCGTCCGTCGCCTCTTCGATACTGACCCGTCCCGCCTGCGCCGGATGGCCGACGAGGGCTACAGACAAAACGAGGGCGCGATCGACATGGACGCATGCGCCCGCCCGTTGGTTGATGCGTTGAGCGGCGCGCGCGAGCGCCGCAGCGCGATGCGAATGAGCTTGCCCGCTTTGCGACCGGCCGATAGAGACAGCGGCGAGCATCCGCGGACCGCCCCGGCGGAGGGACAGCCTGCCAACGTTGAGGCGTGATTGAAGCGCGCCTCCTAGCGGTCGGCCGCAGCGAGAACGTCATTCGCCGACTGAGACTTCCTCAATCCGCATGCGGTTCGATTAGCGCGTGACCTCAGCCCCGATGGCCATCCCGGCCAAGAGAGCAAGCGGCGCCCAGTTCCCCGCTCATCTTGCGGGCGGCCGAGATCGCGCGTTGCTGGGCGGCATCCTCCTCGACTGCGTCGGGGTGGCGGACGCCGCGCGCCGGCTCGCGACCTACGCGGGCTCGCCGCGGCTGCACCAGATCGTGGCTGTGAACCTCGACTGCCTGCGCATCGCGCAGGTCGATGATGCTTTCCGGCAGACGATCAACGAAGCAGACCTCGCGGTTGCCGACGGAATGCCACTGGTCTGGGCATCGCGACTCGGGGGACGACCACTCCCCGAGCGCGTGACCGGGAACTCGCTTGTCGAGAAGTCCTGCGAGCTGTCGGCCGCCAACGGCGCGGGGATCTTTCTCCTCGGCGCACGACCTGGCATCGCCGAGGCAGCGGCCCTGACGATCGCGACGCGCTACCCAGGCGCAGTGGTAGCCGGCGCGTATTCGCCACCGTTCGGGCCGCTTTCCCCGCGCGACGACCGCGAGATGGTCGAACGCGTCAATCGCAGTGGCGCGCGCATCCTGCTGGTCGCCCTCGGTGCTCCACGCCAGGACAACTGGATCCGCGCCCACCGCGACGAGCTGAACGTGGGGGTGGCCTTTGGCGTCGGCTGCGGGCTGGACCTTCTCGCGGGCCTCGTTCCGCGTGCTCCGCTCTGGATGCAGCGGGCAGGATTGGAGTGGCTGCATCGGTTCCGGTGCGAGCCGCGACGACTCTGGCACCGGTACTTCGTCAACGACACGCCGATGTTCGCCCGCCTCGTCGCCGAGAGCGTTCGCACGGCCCGCGCATGAGGGCCGACCTCGTGCTGACCGACATCACCGCCGCGGCGGCCGAGCGCGATTCGTCGCGCGCCCAGCCTCACGGCGAGCGTCAGCTCCGACGCTTCCTCCCCGCGATCTTCGTAAGCATCGCCGTGGCGATCGACGCGTTGCTCGTGATCGATGCCTTCACGCTCGCCTACGTCCTTCGTGCGGTACCGCGCGACGGCGCGACAGCGGCGGTCGCCTCGGGGTCCCCGTTCTGGTTGGCGGCGATCGTCGCCGCTCTGGCTGTCACGCTGCTCGCTTCACGGGGCCTCTACGACCTGGAACACCCGCTCCCATGGCCGTCGCAGATCTACGCGGTCGTCTCCTCGGTCTCGGTCGCGCTCGTGGGCGCCGTCGTCCTGTCGCTTTTCGTCGACGAGCCGCTCGCACGGTCATGGTCCGCGGCGGGCTCGGCGATCGCCATCACGGCTCTCGCGATCTGGCACATCGCCGCCGCGCGCGGCTACGCCGCTCTCTGCAGAACGATCGTCCCGGGGCGACGGGCGATCGTCGTCGGCGCGAACGTCGCAGGACAGGAGTCCGCCCGCGAGCTGGCGGCGAAGGGCTATCAGGTCGTCGGCTACGCCGATAACGGAAGCGATCTTCTCGACGAGATCGACCGTCCGCTCCTCGGACCGATCGCGCGACTGGATGAGCTCGTCCAAGACTTCGGCGTCGACGAGCTGGTCATCGCGCTGCCGAGCGACCGCCGTGCGCAGCTGAGTCGGGTCCTGACGCGGGGCTTTGGGCGTCGGGTCCGCGTGAAGTACGCCGCGGACTTTGGCGAGCTGCTGCCGCGCCGCTTCGACGTTCGCTGGATCGGCGCGAGGCACTACATCGACTTCGCCCCGGTCGCGCCGGTGAGCTGCGCGAAGCGGATCTGCGACCTGGCGCTCGCCGTCCTCGGTCTCGCGGCGCTCGCGCCTCTCTTCCTCGCTGTGGCGCTGGCGATCAAGCTCGATTCGCCCGGGTCAACGTTCTATCGCCAGGTCCGCGTGGGCAAGGATGGCCGTCGCTTCCGGATGTTGAAGTTCCGTTCGATGCAACAGGACGCCGATGGTCTCGTCGTCTCGCTTCTCGAGAGGAATGAGGTCACGGGCCCGATGTTCAAGATCCGGCGAGACCCTCGCATCACCCGCGTCGGCCGGTTCCTGCGCCGCTATAGCCTCGACGAGCTTCCGCAGCTCATCAACGTCGTACTCGGCGATATGAGCCTCGTTGGGCCGCGGCCGCCGACGGATTCCGAGATCGAGAAGTACGAGGACTGGCAGCTTGGGCGGCTCCGCGCTATTCCGGGCATTACCGGTCTCTGGCAGGTGAGCGGGCGGAGTGAGGTCCCATTCCACGACATGGTGCGTCTGGACCTCCACTACATCCGGAATTGGTCCTTCGCGCTCGATGTTGAGATCCTGCTGCGCACGATCCCCGCTGTCCTCACCTCGAAGGGTGCGTATTGATGGCGCCCGCTCCTTCAGTCATGGCGCAGCGACACCGCGGGCCGACCTTGCGTGTCGTGATGACCGGCGCCGGGGGATTCCTGGGGGCACACCTGCTCGCACGGTTCGTCGGGGCCGGCATGGCGGTGACCGTCGTCGGCCCCGACACGGGCGAATCGCGCTACACGGCCCGGATGGTCGCGGCGGGCGACGTGGGCTTCGTCCGGTGCGACGCCGGTTTCACGGACGCCGGGGTCGTTGGGGCGCTCGAGGAAGCTGATGCCCTCGTGCTTGCGGGCTTCGGCGATCCCGCCTCTTCATCCGCGATCCCACTCAACGCCGTGGATATCGACCGCACGGTCTTGCCCCTGGCGCGGCTCGTCAGCGGCTTCGCTCGTCGCGGAAAGCACCTCATCCTCGCGAGCTCCGATTCGGTGTACGGAGCTCCCGAGCGCACCCCGGTGCGGGAATGCGACCCGACGCGACCGCAGACTGCCGTCGGCCTCATCAACGTCGCGTGCGAACAGGCGATCCGTGTCTCCTCTCTGGTGGGAGCGACGGCCAGCGTTCTTCGGTACGCGACGATCTACGGTCCGGGCGAGACGGCCACGCGCGCGGTCCCCAACCTCATCCGCGCCGCGCTCGCGGGCCGCGGGCCGGTCCTCGAGGACGACGGAGTCGACGAACACGACTACGTTCACGTCACCGACGCGGTCGACGCCACGCTCTCCGCGCTGCGGCGACGCGCCGACGGTACCTATAACGTCGGGACCGGCGTCGGCACGACGACGGCCGAACTCGCAAACCTCGTCGTGTGGTTGACCGGATGCTCCGAGACGCCGATCCGGGGCGCGGGCGCGGACCACCCGACCCGCGGCAGCGTCGTGCTCGATACGAGCCGTGCGCACCTGGATCTTGCCTTTCAGGCTCGCCACGCCCTGGCGGATGGCCTGAAAGAAGAGGTCGGCTGGTTCAGGGCGATGTTCAGGAGCAACCTCAAGACCGCGGCATGACTTTGAGCAGCGACGGAGTGCTGATGAATGCGTTCAAGACCAGTCGGGACCGGCCCGCCCAACCGATCGGAAATCTCCGCCTCGTGCCCGGCGTGGTCGCGGGCGCGCTCAGGAACTCGTTCGCCGATCCGCACGATCTACGAGATGGATTCCTCCGGAATGTGTGGGTCGAGCTGAAGCGATTTGGCGCGCCGAACGTGCGCACGGTCGAGCTCGCGCGCATCCGTGGGATTCAGCGCGTGAGCGTCGAAGGACCGGTGGTGCGCCACGGAGCCCTGGTCGTCAGCGCCCTCGCCGCTCTCCTTGAGTGCGAGCAGATCTTCGAGTTCGGCACGTCCGATGGAGAGACGTCTCGGCTTCTCGCGCACAACTTGCCCGCGGCCGAGATCTACACCTTCGACGCATCGTCCGCGGCCCCGCACGCCGGAGGCGGAGCCGGTCCGGCACGGGCGACACGGATCGTCAAGCTCTACGGCGACTCTCTGACGTTCGACTTTTCGCCGTACAGCGGGAGCATCGATCTGGTGCACATCGACGGGACTCGGCGCGCGGACTCGCTTCGCGCGGACGCCGATGCCGCGTTCGGCATGCTGTCGGAGCTCGGCTCGATCATCTGGTACGGCTATTCCTATCAGCCTGCCGTATACGCGTACCTGAATAAGCTCGCGCCACTTCTGGATCGCCCCGTCTACCACCTCATCGGAACGCGTCTGGCGCTGTACAGCCGCTGGGACATCGTCGTTACCTGACGACCTCACTCGTCACCGGAGAAGCTGCCGCTTGTTCACCCGCGCGCTCCGCCGCCGACTTGTATGCTCTCGCCACACACGAAAGCGCAGGGGTGGTGGGCCGCGTCCGCGAGGGCGTGGAAAAAGTCGTCGGTGCAGAAAGACAACAATGGTGGCGCGTACGCTTCTCGCATCCTCCTTGTGGACGACGAGCGGGATCTCGTTGAGTTGCTCGCGTTCCTTGTGGAGCAGGCGGGGTTCATTCCGATACGGGCCGTCGATCCGGCGCAGGCGCTCGAGGCCCTCGAGACCTCGGATCCAAGCGTTGCGGTCATCGACCTCAACCTGAGCTCTTCGAGCGGGTTCGATCTCATCGTCGAGATTCGACGGCGCAACCCGAAGATCCCGATCATCGTGCTCACCGCTCGCGGCAGCGAAGGCGACAAGGTCCGCGCACTCGATCTTGGAGCCGACGACTACGTGATCAAGCCGTTTGCCCACCGCGAGCTCATCGCGCGTATTCGTGCCCAAGCTCGGCGCGCCGAGCCGCCGCGCGGTAGCGCAAGCCAGACCTCCCTCGAAGTGGGGACGTTCCACCTCGATCTCCAGGAGCGGACCGTGCTCGTCGATGGAGGCCGACCCCTTCGACTCACCGGTACGGAGTTCAGACTTCTCGAATGCCTCATGCGAAACGCGGACTCGGTGGTCGGCACCGAGATCGTCGCGCGCTACGTGTGGGGCTACAACGATCCTCCGGCCCGTGAGGCGATGCGGGTCACGGTGTATCGCCTCCGGCGAAAGCTGAACGACGATGGCTCGCGTTCGCGGATCATCGAGACGATCCCCGGTGTGGGCTTGCGGCTTCGGGTGGCGCAGCCGGAACAAGCGAACGAGCCCTCGTTGTAACGCGTCTGTGTTCCCCCAGAGGTCCTTTTAACGCTCCTGTACCGGGCCCGTTAACGGACAGGAACCTGAATCCGGAGTCCAATTGCTCGCGGTGGGTACACCAAGGGGGATCAAATGATCAAGCTCCTTCTCGTTGAAGACGACCCAGACATGCTCGACCTTACCGCCTACGTCCTCCGCCGGGAGCGGTTTGTCGTCGCGGAGGCAAGCGATGGCGCATCGGCACTCCGCCGCTGGAGGGCTGACCGCCCCGATCTCGTGATCCTCGATCTCGGGCTTCCGGCCCTCGACGGCTTCGAGGTCTTGCGCAACATCCGCGGGGATTCAGAGACACCGGTCCTCGTCCTGACCGGTCGTCGGGACGCCCAGGACATTCTTCGTGCCTTCAATCTCGGCACAGACGACTTCATGCCGAAGCCGTTCGAATTCAGGGAGCTGATCGCCCGTGTTCGCGCCGTTTTGCGGCGCTCGAAGCTCCCGGTGGATGAGCCGGGCGAGCCGCGCCTTCAGCTCGACGGGCTGAGCCTCGACCCGCAGACGTACGAGGTCGGCTGGCGCGAGGCGAGCGTTCGCCTCACGCCAACTGAATTCCGGATCCTCTATCTCCTGGCGACGAACTCAGGCAAGGTGGTTCCCGCGAGTCGCATGTACACGTACGTCTGGGGAAGCGCCGGCGGAGACGCGAACGCGTTGCGCTCTCACATCAGTCACCTGCGTCGGAAGCTCGAACTCGAGGTCGGTGGCGATGTGCCCGGAACGATCTCATCGGTACCCGCGGTCGGCTACATCTTCCGGCGCTCCGCGCCGACGTCACCGCCGGTGGCACCGAAAGCCAGTGCGCCGCCCTCACCGTCTTCGGGCCAAACGCACCTGCCTTCGCTGATGGCGGCTCCCGCAGCGTCCAGCTAGCACCAGGAGAAGGTCGCGGACCCCGGCGGCGGGCTCGGTCGCCGTGTTTCTTGTGGGCTCTGGGTGGCTCGAACACCCGACCTCAGCGATGTCAACGCTGCGCTCTAACCAGCTGAGCTAAGAGCCCTCGATGCTCAAGGATACCGTGCGGGACTCTCGGTCCGCACGCCGCCGAAAATCCGCAACCCTTCGCTCGGCGCGTCCTTCGCGAAGCACACGACCTTGAATGCGCCGAGCCCGTTCGGGTCGAGCAACGCGTCGATCGCGGAGCGCCGGCTCGCGGCACGGAGCTGCTCGATGGGCGTCGATGGACGTGCGGCCGACTCGCGGATCCCGAGTGCGACCAGCACCTCGCGCTGCGTCGACGTCCCGACGAGCTGAAGTCCGGCACCTTCCGCCGCGCGGCGGATCGCGGTGAAGTCGACGCTCGCGGTGAGGTCGTGCAGGCCCGGTTCGGTAAGCGGGTCGGCGATCAGCCGATGCTGCGCGAACCCCCGAACGGTTCCAGCACCCTGTCGAGTCAGGAGCTCAGTCTCGTCGCCGCCGTAGTCGATGAGCACGACGTATCCGGCCACGAGCGCGGCCGCGAGGCTCGCGACCCATCCTTCCGCCGCGGGGCTCGTCTCCCAGCGCCCGCCGACCGGCACCGACTCGGGGATCCGCCATCGAAGATCGGCCGCGCTCGGTGCGCGGAGGACCTCGACGAGCGCGCCGTTCTCCTCGCCGACGAACACCTCGCGCACGCCTTCCGCGGTCCGCGCGAGCACGTGCACAGGGAACGCGTCGAGAACCTCGTTCGCGAACACGACACCGTGGATCGGCGCGAGGCTCCGGGCGACCGATGCCCAGCGCAGGTCGCGCCCTTCGAGGGCGAGCGCTTGTTCCGCGCGCATGCGCGGGCTCACCTCGACGATCGCGGGCCGGGCGCCGCGCGCCGCGTCGGGTCGCTCGCGCTCGAGCGCACCGAGCAGATCACGCATCAGGATCCCCCGCCCCGCGCCCGCCTCGACGAGATCCCAGGTCGGTGCCTTGCCCATCGCGACCCAGAGATCCGCGACCCCGCGCGCGAGCGCCCGGCCGAACGCCGGGCCGAGGTCGGCGGAGGTCACGTAGTCGCCCTCGAAGCCGAGCGAAGCCCGCGTCGTGTAGTAGCCGTCCTCGGTGTCGAAGAGCGCGGTCTCCATGAATTCGGCGAACGTCATCGGTCCGCGCGCGCGTATGCGGGCGACTATGCGTTCGGCGAGATTTCCCACGACCCGAGCGTAACCCGACGCGGACCGAGCTCTATTCGTCGGTGGAGATGACAACGTCGCCGTCGGTCACGTCCTCTGTCAAGGATTCGGTTGCCGGGTCCGGGCAGGTTTTGGTCGGCAGGTCCGTAAGGTACGTGTGCTGGCTTATCCGGTCCGGCACGCCGGGGTGTTCACCGTTGTCCTGAACGAACGTGTACCACCCGTGTTTCTCCGCCGCGTCAGACCAGTCCTCGAAGAAGAATCGCGTGACCTCGCCGCCGAGCGAGGCGCGGTTGCCGACAACGCGCAAGCACGTCACCCGGCCTTCGATGACATACGGCGACGGGTAGCCCGGCGTGCTCCGTGAGAAGTAGTAGCCGGTCACGTCGCCGCTCGGCGACTGATGCGCGCTAAAACCGAAGAACTCGGCCGATCCGGCGCTCGCACCCCGGAATTCCGCCGTGCGCGGCCCGACCGCCGCGGTGTCACCGCAGAACCCCGCGGTCAGCGCGAGGAGCAATCCTGGCAGCGCTCTCTTCACCGCACCCTTTTGAAGCTCCGAGGCTTCGGAGGGAACGTAGGCGTGCTCGGGCGCGCGGACCTCCGGGAAAGCACCTAACGCGGTGCTCATCTTCTGTGCCTAAATCGCGAGATCGAGCTCGTGGCGCCGGGCTAGAAGCTACGCACCCCAGCGCGGTGGGCCGGGTGGACGGATCTCAGGCGGCCGCGGCGCGTTGTGGCCGTCGAGCGGTATGTCTTCCGAGGGCTTCCACGTCCGGGCGGCCGCCAGCTCTTCCTTCGCGAGCACGGTCCGTCCGAAGCGAGCGTAGGTGCTCATCTCGAAGTTCGGCGTCTCGCCGAGAGCGCCGTGCGGGCACACCTCGACGCAGTCGCCGCAG
>WNGG01004939.1_pt1 | contig 26469 bp, 26 predicted proteins | sample 5400661 | NCBI WGS metagenome assembly WNGG01 (sample SAMN13153372, study PRJNA577476) | soil metagenome | isolation source: 100 cm soil or saprolite under Garry oak tree replicate 1 | place: USA:California | collected 2016-06-15
GCACTCCAGATCGCATAGTCGTTGTCGATCGCGATCGGATAGTTGACCCGCAGGTCCGTGGCGGCTCGGCGGACGTTGTCGAGGTCGTGCTCGAAGTCGAACTCAGGCGTGTGCACGCCGATGACCACCAGTCCGTGATCCTGGTACTTCTCGGCCCACGCGCGGAGGTAGGGAAGGGTGCGGAGCCAGTTGATGCAGGTGTAGGTCCAGAAGTCGACCAGGACGACGCTTCCGCGCAGCCCGGCTGCCGTCAGTGGTGGCGAGTTGAGCCACCCGGTCGCGCTGGCGAGAGAAGGCAACTCACCTTCAATGGGTAGTTGAGCCGCCGCCGGGTGCATCGTAGCGCGGAAGAGCTGGTTGGCTTTCGTGAGGAACGTCTTCCATTCGTTTGCATCCTGGTCCATCTGTCCCTCCTTCAAGGCGGGAGGCGAGCTTGACGACGTTTGCGTTGCGCGGGCGCACGCCGATCAGTAACCGTCGACCTCGACGACAGCCTCGGAGAAGGCCTGGGGTGCTTCCTGCGGCAGGTTGTGACCGACGCCCTTGACGATCCGGTGCGTGCGCCTGCCCGAGAACTGCTTGGCGTACGAGGTGCCGTCCGTGGCAGGCGCAACGCCATCGGCATCACCATCAAGGGTGATCGCTGGCACCGGGATGACCGGACCGTCGGCAAGTCGCCGCTCGAGCTCGTCGTACTGCGGGCTACCCTCGGCCAGGCTCAGCCGCCAGCGGTAGTTGTGGATCACGATGCTGACGTAGTCCGGGTTGTCGAAGGACGCTGCGGTGCGATCGAAGGTGGCATCGTCAAAGTCCCATGTTGGGGAATTGAACTTCCAGACGAGCTTGGCAAGCTCGCGCCGGTTTGCCTCCAGGCCGGCCCGGCCGCGTTCCGTGGCGAAATAGTACTGGTACCACCATCCCCATTCCACCCTCGGTGGCAACGGCAGCTTGTTGCGTTCGAGGTTGTTGATCAGGTAGCCGTTGACGGAGACGATCGCCTTGCAGCGCTCCGGGCAGAGCGCCGCGACGATGTTGGCTGTCCGCGCTCCCCAATCATAACCGGCGAGGATCGCCTTCTCGATCTTGAGAGCATCCATCAAAGCAAGAGTGTCGAGCGCGACCACCGACTGCTGGGCGTTCCGGAAGGTTCCGCTTGAGAGAAAGCGCGTCGCGCCATGGCCACGTAGGTGCGGCACGATCACCCGGTAGCCCGCCGCCGCCAGCAACGGCGCGACCTCGACGTAGCTGTGAATATCGTAGGGCCAGCCGTGCAGGAGCAGCACCGCAGGACCGTCGCTGGGGCCGACCTCGGCGTACCCAACGCTCAAGACGCCGGCATCGATCTGCTTCAGTGCGCCGAAGTCGGACATCTTTGTCTCCTCAATGGATTCAGATCGATGTTGCCGCGTAGTGGCGCGGGAGGAGGGCGCGCACGGTGAGGTTGTGCGCGCCCTCCTCCGGCTCTCCGGCTAAGCGCAGCGACCTGAACGCCGCTCGGATCTCTGCAGCGAACAGTTCCGGCTCTTCCCATGCGGCGAAGTGGCCGCCCTTGTCGACCTCGTGGAAGTAGATCAGGTTGCGATAGGCGCGCCGGGCCCATGTCTCCGGGGCTCGATAGATCTCCTCCGGAAATACCGTGATGGCCACCGGGAGGGAGATCTCGTCGGTCTTCTGCGCGGAGGCAAGAACAACGCGTCGTCCGCCGTTCTCCCAGTACAGCCGCGCTGACGAGGCCGCGGTGTTCGTCAGCCAGTACAGCGTGATGTCGTCCAGCACCTCGTCGTTCGTCAGAGACTTTTCGGGATCGCCGTCGCCGTACGTCCACTGCGCGAAGCCTGGATGCACGAGCATCCACGCCGCGAGGCCGGCCGGGGAGTCCGTCAAGGCGTAGCCGATCGTCTGCGGCCGCGTGCCCTTCATCACGGAGTAGGACGTGTCCCCCTCTTTGGCGGACGTGCTGAGCGAGTCGAACGCCGCGCGTTGCTTCTCGGAGAGTCCCGCCGGCGCGGGCCCGCCGCCACCGAGCACCGCGGCCACCTCGGGCGGCACCGTCGCCGCCAAGTTGACGTGAATGCCGAGCAGGCCCTTGGGAGCCTGGCGCGCCATCGCGCTGGAGATGGGGGAGCCCCAATCGCCGCCCCGGGCGACGTAGCGGTCGTAGCCGAGTCGTCCCATCAGCTCCGCCCAGGCTCGCGCGATGTGGTCGGGGTCCCAGCCGACCGACGTCGGCTTTTCCGAGAAGCCGTAGCCGGGGATGGACGGCAGCACGACGTCGAACGCGTCCTCGGCGCGTCCGCCGTGCCGGTGGGGTCCGTGAGCGGACCGATGGTCTTCAAGAGCTCGACGATCGAGCCGGGCCAGCCGTGGGTCATGAGCAGCGGCAGCGCGTTCGGATGCGGGGAGCGGACGTGCACGAAGTGGATGTCGAGCCCGTCGAGGTTGGTCACAAACTGCGGCAAGGCGTTCAGCCGCGCCTCCACCTTCCGCCAGTCGTAGTCGGTGCCCCAGTAGGTGACCAGGTCCTGCAGCTTCGCCAGCTGCACGCCCTGCGACCGGTCGCTGACCGTCTCGGGGTCGGGCCACCGTGTCGCCGCCACGCGTCGGCGAAGATCGACCAGCTCCTCTTCGGGAACGTCGATCGAGAAGGGGCGGACTTCCGTCATGTTCGACATAAAACCTATCTCCTTGGATTGGTTGACATGGCGGCGGAAGGCGCGACTGCGTCGGCTCCGGCCAAACGTTGGAGGGGAGCGGCAGCGTGGCGGCGCCGAACAGGAAGGCGCCGATCGAGGGGACGGTGGTCGCGCCGGTGAAGCCGTCGCTGGCGGCGAAGTCGGCGTGGCGGCGCGGCATGCCCGCCAGACCCAGCCGGTGGTGCACGAGGAACGTTCGGCCACCGGGATCGTCAGCGTGAGCACGCCCTGGTCGCGGCAGGCGTCCATGGGCATCGGTGCCTGGCCAAGAGCTGCCAGGGCTGCTGACTTACGGCCGTTCGGCGGTGCGTCGCTCAGGAGCGTTCGCGAGCCGGCTGAGGATGTGGGTGTACTCGCTGCCCAGCACGTACGGGCGTCGGCCCTCCAGGTCCAGCGTCCACGGTCCCTGGCTGCGCTGGCCCACACCCATCGCGCGGCTGCGATCGGTCGCGCCGGCGCTGGCGCTCCGGACCGAGCTGCTGGTCCGATCGCGCGACTGGGAGCGTTCCGGCCGCGCGGCCGGAGCGCTGGTCGGCGCCCGGCAGCAGCGACGGCTGTCCCGCGGGCTCACTGCCGACGGTGGTGACTCGACGCTCGAACAGGCCTTCCTCGCGGCGAGCCGCCGCCGGTCGATCCGGCGAGCCACCCTGTCCCTGCTCGGCTCGCTGCTCGTCGGGCTCGCCGTGCTTACCGGGGTCACGCTCCAGGGCGTGCACGGGCGGCTCGCGGCGATCAACATCCAGCAGGCTGGCATCTATCAGCAGACCAACCACGCCCTCTCAGTGGTCAAGACCGACGTCTACGACGGGTTGCGCCTGGCCGCCACTCTCGGCGGCGACGAGTCGGCTGCCCACGCCGACGTCGTCACCGGCGCCCTCGCCGACCCCGTGCCCGACGACGCCTTCACCGTGCCGCCTGGAGCAACGCGCTTTGCGGACACTCCCGTCGGCCAACGAGTCGTGGTCGTCGCGCGGAACGGCACATCCTGGTCACGAGCGGCGCGGGCGGTCGACCAGCGCGCCGCTCAGCCGATCCGCGCCCCCATCGGCGGCAGCCCCCCAAGCGGATGGACGGTCCGGGCGGAGCCGGCGTCGGGCGTCGTGGATGTCTTCCACAGGCGCTCCCTCTACCGCAGGATCGCCCTGCCGGCGTCGCCGGCGGTTCTCGAACTGTCGCCCAACCAACGGGAACTGGCCGCCGGTGTGGGTGCCGAGGTTGAGGTGGTCGACATCGACAGCGGCATGATCCGCACGACCTTGCGGGGCGCGCCAGGGACGATCACGGACCTCGCCTGGAACACCGACGGTGACCGCGTGTGGGCGCTTACGGCTAGGAAAGCGGTCTCCTGGAGCATCAGACAGGGCCGGATCCTGCTGGACGAGCCCCAGCGGTGGTTCCAGGCGATCCTGCCGGCTCAGGAGCGCGGTCAGGCCTGGGTTGTCAGCCGCGACGGACTGCTCCGTAGGATCGGGCTGGCGGCCGGCAACGTCGTCGAGAGTCGCCACGTCGACGATGTCATCTTGTCGGCGGCCGGCAACTGTCAAGGAACCACCGCGGTCCTCATCGGCCTGCACAAGGACTGGATCATCAGCCTCGCCGGGGTCCCCGGGGCGCGTCCTTTCCAGCTCCACGACTGCGTCGAGGCCCGACCGGCGTTCTCCCTCGACTCGAGCAGCATCTTCATCCCGTGCACCCAAGGACCCGTCGTCCAGCTCTCGGCGGCGACCGGACGTGAAGTTCAGCGCATCCTGATCCTGCAGAAGGGGGCCAACGCGGTCGCCGTCGCTCCCAGCAGCGGCCGGCTGATCGTCGGCGGGTGGGGCGGCGAGCTGTTCCAGGTCGACGTCACGGGGCGGTCGGCCCGCCTCCTACGGGACAACGAGTGCCACCCCCCGTGCTGGCTGTGGCCTTGGCGCCGCGGGAGGACCGCGTCGTGGCCGTCGGGGAAGGCGCCGGCATGCTGGGATGCACGCGGATCGGCCTGCTGGATCACCGTGGCCGCTGGACGTGGAACCACGTCGAGGACGTTCCGCCGGATTCCATCCTTTCGCTGGCCGCCGCGTTCGACCCCACCGGCGCCGAGTTCGCCGTGGGCTACAGCGACGGCTCGCTGATGCTGCGGCCCTCCGAGAACCTCGCGCCGGGCGAGCTGGTGACCAGCGTGATCGGCGCCATTCGGGACATGCTGGTGGTCGACGGCGAGCAGCTCTACATCGTCACGCGGGCCGGCGTGCTCCAGTCCGTGACCCTGTGCCCCTCGTGCCTTTCCAACCACCATCTGGCAGGGACCTCTCGAGAACGATTGTAACGGGCGATCCAATTGGGATTGACGCACAAGTAGCGACCCGGGTGCCAACGCGGACGTCACGGCTTGGCAGGCGGTTCCCGGGTTACCGTGGCGATGAAGCCTTCGACGTCCTGCCGCAGGACGTCCGCTACCCGCTGGGCGAACTGCCGATGCGCCTCGACGTGTGTCGCGTACTCGCCGTAGGTTCCGGTGAGCTGCGAGAATTCCCAGCCCTCTATCTTCAGCAGCTCGGCCGTGCGGCGGTAGTGACGCCAGCGATCCCCGAAGCGGAAGAAGCCCTCCACCGCGGCACTGATCGCGACCAGCAGGCTTACCGTCCAGGTGGCGGCAGTGGCCACCCTGTCACCGCGCCAGCGACCACAGGTCCGCGCGTTCGTCGGTCAGCACGCCGCGGTCGGGGTGGGCGCGGCGGGCCACCAGGCGCGCGCAGGCCGCCATCTCGGAGTCGCGATCCCATTCAGGATCACCTCCGCGGTCGAAGCCGACGGCAGCCTGCACCATCCCGGCGAGCAGGTAGAAGCCAACAAGCTTTCCTTCCTGCAGGCTGCCGCGGACGGCGAAGTCGTCCCAGTTCGTGGCGTGGCCGACGTACTGGAGCGTGTGGTCGTACTGGTCGGACCAGAAGTTGTGGAGGTAGTCGAAGGGGGCCACCGAGCCCAGCATCGACCGTGCCGCCGCGGCTCCGTGGTGGTCGGCGCTGTTGTAGTGCTCGACTCGGATGCGGCCGAGAACCGGGTGGAGGTGGTTGGCGACATCGCCGGCCGCATAGATGTCAGCCGCGCTGGTGCGGCACCGCTCGTCGACGAGAATCCCGTTGTCCTGCGCGATGGATGAGCCCGCGACGGCCGGCACCTCGGGATCGATCCCCACGCCGACGACGGCGAGGTCGCACGCGACCCATTCCCCGTCGGCCAGCACCACCGCCTCCAGCCGCTCGGTCCCCTCGAACGCGGCGACCTGCGCTCCGGCGAGCAGCCTGACGCCGTTTGCACGGTGAATCGCACCGATCAGGGCGCCGATCTGCTCGCCCAGGACCCGTTCCAGCGGGTTTGTGCCCGGAAAGATCGCGGTGACGTGAATCCCGAGCTGGGTGAGGGAGGCCGCCACCTCGCAACCGATGAACCCCATGCCCACCACGGTCGCGCGCCGGCCCGCCACAGCTTCGCGCTTGATGGCGTCGCACTCGGCCACTGTGCGCAGGTAGTAGATCCCGGGCAACTCAGCCCCGGGGATCCGCAGCCGCCGGTTCCTTCCTCCCGTGGCCAGTAGGAGCTTCTGGTATTCCAGTTGCTGGCCAGATCCGAGGGCCAGCGTGTGCGCTGCCGGGTCGACCGCGACCACGGATTCGGTGCGGAGCTCGACGTCATTGGCTTCATACCAGTCGGCGGGCTTGACGTACCAGCCGTTGAGATCCTCTTCGGATCGCAGGTAGGTCTTGGACAGCGGGGGACGGCCGAACGGGATGCCCGGTTCCCGTCTGATGAGCACGACCGGCCCCTCGAACCCCTCGTCACGCAAGGTTGCGGCGGCCGTGCCGCCGGTCTTGCCACCACCGATGATCACCATCGGCTTCGTGCCGGTTCCCTCAGACATGCGCTACTTCACCCCTCTTGGCCTCGATCGCGAAGACGGCGCCTGCGAAACCCTTGTTGGGAAGTCGGTCCTGCTCGAGCTTGTCGGCCTCTCCCGGCCGAGCATAGGCCGATTCCCCAGCAAGGCCGAAGGATCCAGGCACCAGGACCTCGCCCTGGTCAGGCATGGGCTCCGGATGGCCTGCTCCGGGCGAGGACCTGTCCGATGGAGCCGCGAGTCTGCCTTCGGGTGGGGTGTCGTGTCCACGCCGCGGGGCCTAAAGTGTGGCTGCGACGTCCGCTCGTGGTTGGAGGCCGACGTGGCGAACGGCTGCTACCTCGTGCACGCTCCCAGACCGCCCATCGAAACGTCGATCGAGATGGCCGAGCAGCTGGCGCCGACCGGCGGGTCGTGCCACGGCGTCGAGATCGCCAAGGCGCTCCTGGAAGGGGGTCCCCCGCCGGCCGGGCTGTCCCCCGACGAGAAGATCGCCTACGAAGGGATGGACGCCCTCTACAAGCAGGGCTCGGGGTATGCGGGCATGATGGTGACCCGGCCGCAGACTATCGGCTACAGCCTGGCGGACTCGCCGGTCGGCCTGGCGGCCTGGTTCTACGACGAGTTCGCCGACTGGACCTACAGCGGGGGCGAGCCCGAGCGGTCCCTCACCCGCGACGAGATGCTCGACGACATCACGCTCTACTGGCTCACCAACACCGGGACCTCCGGGGCGCGGCTGTACTGGGAGAACAACGCCAACAACTTCAACGCGGTCGACATCTCGCTGCCTGCCGCCATTACGGTCTTCCCTGGCGAGACCTACCAGGCGCCGCGCAGCTGGGCCGAGCGGGGCTACCACCAGCTCATCTACTTCAACAAGGTCGACAAGGGCGGTCACTTCGCGGCCTGGGAGGAGCCGGAACTGCTCGCCGCGGAGCTGCGAGCGGCGTTCCGGTCACTGCGCTAGTCGGAGAGCCGCAGGACGGCGTGCACAACCTGCGCGCCGTCCGCCTCTACTTCACGCGGAGAGCCAAATGGTCGAAGCCACGAACCATCACACCTCATTTGGCCCCCTGAGGCAGGTCGAGGCCGGCCTGCTGAACGTTGGATACGCCGACATCGGCCCGGCCGACGGTCGTGCGGCCGTTCTTCTGCACGGCTGGCCATACGACATTCACAGCTATGTCGACATAGTCCCCCTCTTGGCATCGGCCGGCTACAGGGTGGTCGTCCCGTACCTTCGCGGCTTTGGGACGACACGCTTCTTGTCGGATGAGACGTTCCGCAACGGCGAGCAAGCCGCGCGATCTCGAATGCCGCGACCGATGCCTCGAACGTCGTCGGGCTCGTCTTCGTCGCCGCCTTCGCCCCGGAGGAAGGCAAGCGTCTGATCGACGTGGAGAGCGGCTCCAAGGACAGCGTCCTGACGACGGCGCTAGTCCCGCTCCAGTATCCGATTGGAGACGGCGCGGAGACAGCCGTTGAGTTCGCGATCGATCCCGCGAAGTTTCACGATGCGTTCGCCGCTGACCTGCCGCCCGAGCAGACCGCCGTGATGGCCGCGACCCAGCGCCCGGTCGCGGAGTTGGCGTTTTCGGAGCCGTCGGGCCCGCCCGCCTGGAAGTCCTCGCCAGCCTGGGCCGTGGTTGCGACCGGCGACAAAGCGGCCGGCACGGACGTGATCCGCTCCATGGCTGAGCGCGCCGGAGCCACGATTACCGAGGCCGAGGGCTCGCACGTGATCATGGTTTCCCAGCCCGGGGCTGTCGCTGACGTCATCATGACCGCAGCAGCCGCGGTTGACCGGCCGGCCGCCGCCGCGGGCGGCTAAATTAGCCATGGAATCGACCCGACTCGTGGTCGACTTGCCCGTCGAGGGTCAGCTGCCGTCGCTCTCCGGCGCCACCGGCTGGCTTAACTCGCCGCGGCTCACGGCGGCGGACCTGCGCGGGAAGGTCGTCCTCATCGACTTCTGGACCTACACCTGCATCAACTGGCTCCGCTCCCTTCCCTATGTCCGCGCGTGGGCCGAGAAGTACAAGGATCACGGACACGTGGTGATCGGCGTCCACACGCCCGAGTTCGACTTCGAGCACGACCTCGACAACGTCCGCCGAGCCGCCAAGGACCTGCGGGTCAACTATCCGATCGCGATCGACAACGACTATGCGATCTGGGATGCGTTCGGCAACCGATACTGGCCGGCCCTCTACTTCGTCGACCGGCACGGACAGATTCGACACCATCGCTTCGGCGAGGGCGACTACGAGCAATCAGAAGCGATCATTCAACGACTGCTGACCGAGGCCGGTAGCGGCGGCATCGGCCACGACCTGGTTGCCGTCGACGCCCGTGGTGTGGAAGCCGCCGCCGACTGGGACAGCTTGTGGTCCCCGGAAAACTACCTCGGCCACGAGCGCACCGAGAACTTCGCCTCGTCCAATGGCGCTGTCTTGGACACACCGCACGTCTATGCCGCCCCCGCACGGTTGGCACTCAACCAGTGGACCCTTGCCGGCGACTGGACGGTGCAGCGACAGGCCACGGTGCTGAACCAGGCAGGCGGGCGGATCGCCTACCGCTTCCACGCCCGCGACCTCCACCTCGTCATGAGACCGACCGCGCCAGGGACTTCCGTACGATTTCGCGTGCACCTCGACGGACAGCCACCGGGAGCCGCCCACGGAACTGATGTGGACGGCCAAGGCAACGGCACGGTGACCGAACCACGGCTCTACCAACTCATCCGCCAGCCCGACCCCGTCACCGAGCGCACCTTCGAGGTCATCTTCCTCGACCCTGGCGTCCAGGCGTGCGCCTTCACCTTCGGCTAGTTCGGGGACGACTCGTCTCCGAGGACACGCAGCTGCAGCGCATGAGCTTCGAAGGAGGACTCCATGCCCTATCTCACGGTGGGAACCGAGAACGACGCCGCCATCGACCTGCACTACGAGGACCACGGCAGGGGTCAGCCGGTCGTGCTGATCCACGGCCACCCGCTCAGCGGCCGCGCCTGGGACAAGCAGGTCCCGGTGCTGCTGGACGCCGGTCACCAGGTCATTACCTATGACCGGCGCGGGTTCGGCAAGTCCAGCCAGCCGGTCGTCGGCTATGACTACGACACCTTCGCCGCCGACCTCAACACGCTGCTGGAGCACCTGGGCCTACGCGACGCCGTGCTGGTCGGGCACTCAATGGGCACCGGGAGGTCACCCGCTACCTGGGCCGCTACGGGTCAGCGCGGGTGGCCAAGGCCGTGCTCGTCTCCCCGATCCCGCCGTACCTGCTGCAGGCCGGCGACAACCCCGACGGGGTGCCGCAAAGCCTGTTCGACGGGTTCACCCAGGCCGCCCGGGCCGATACCCCGGCCTGGATGAAGGGCTTCCTGGACAACTTCTACAACATCGACACCCTCGGCGGCACCCTGGTCAGCGACCAGGCCTACCAGGCCAGCTGGAACCTCGCCGTCACCGCCTCGGCCACCGCCGCGGTGGCCTGCATCCGGACCTGGACGACCGACTTCCGCGCCGACCTGCCCAAGATCGACGTGCCCGTGCTGGTCGTGCACGGCGGCGCGGACCAGGTCCTGCCGCTGGACAAGACCGGCAAGCGCCTGCCCGGCCTGATCAAGGACATGCAGCTCGTCGTCGTCGAAGGCGGCCCGCACGCCATCGCCTGGACGCACGCCGACCAGGTGAACACGGCACTGCTCGACTTCCTGCGCCATTGAACCCCCACCGATCCTGGCAATCACTACCAAAGGAGCCACCATGTCTAACCACTTCAGCGCTGACAATCTCAAGTTCCCCGGCGACGACGCGCGCCTGGACCTGACCGAGCTGTACGTCTTCCAGGCGCCCGGCGACCCCGGCAAGACGGCGCTGATCATCGATGTGAACCCGTTCATGACCGGCCCGGCCTTCCACCCGGACGCGGTCTACCGGATCAACATCGACACCGACGGCGACGCGCACGCCGACGTCGCGTTCACCTTCACCTTCTCCCAGCTCGAGAACGGCATGCAAACCGGGACCGCCTACTATGCCACCGGCCCCCAGGCCCGCCAGCCCGAGCCAGCTGGCGAGGTGCTCACCTCGTCCATCCCGGTCGGCTTCGAGGCCGCCGCCCGGCCTGTCCAGGCCGGCCCGGTCCGGCTGTTCGCCGGGGTACGCGGCGACCCGTTCTTCGCCGACGCCGAAGGCGCCCTGCACGGATTCCAGTGGACAGGGGTCGACACCTTCGCCGGCAAGAACATCCTCTCCATCGCGCTGGAGGTGCCCAACGACATGCTCGGCGCCGGCCCGGTGATCGGCGTGTGGGCCACGATCAGCCTGCGCCGCGACGGCATGCTGGTGCAGATGGACCGCGGCGGGCACCCGACGATCAACCCGTTCCTCAACCCCGACGGCGAGAAGAACCTCTACAACTCCCGGCAGCCCGCCGACGACGTGGCCAACTACCTGCAGCCGTGGTCGCAACTCTTGCAAGACAAGGGCGGCTACTCCCCGGAGGAGGCCAAGGCGACCGCCATGATCGTGCTGCCCGACATCCTCCGCTACGACCGCACCCAGCCGGCCCACTACCCCAACGGCCGCGTCCCTACCGACGACGTCTACAGCATGCGCGTTGCCTGGCTGACCCACGGCAAGGTCACCTCCGACGGCCTCACGCCGCACGACGACCTGCTGGCCGAGTTCCCCTACCTCGGCCTGCCCAATCCCTGACAATTCGGCACGGGAGGGAACCACGATGGCGAACTCGCGGAAGCAGCACCGCGTCGTGATCGTCGGGGCGGGTTTCGCCGGCTTCAACACCGCGCGGGAGCTGTCCCGGCTGGCCATGCCACTCCGAAGGAGTAACCAAGACGAGGGCAGCAGGCGTGAGACAGATCGGCGGACCCGTGCTCGATCCGCAGCCCGGGCACTGCTGCGTGGCTATCGACGCTGAGCAGCCATGACGGGGCGCTGCAGATCGCCAGGGACAATCCGGGCGTGGATATGGACGCGGCGCGGCGGGCCGCGGCCGATTTCCTGTCCGCGCTGGGGATCGCGGTTGACCGGGAGGGCCTGCGGGAGACCCGGCCCCGGATGGCCCGGGCCCTACGCGGAGCTGTTCGACGCGCGGCCGCTGCGGCTGGCCACGTTCGCCAACGACGAGGGTTACGACGAGCTGGTGCTGGCCCGGGCGATCCCGTTCCGCACAGTGTGCGGGGGTGCGGGCCCACGGCGCGAAGACCGTCACGTCGGCGCTGCTGGGCACGCTGCGCGCCGACCCGCGCAGCCGGGCGGAGTTCCTCGCGCTGGCCGGCGTACCGCACTGAGCACGAGCTGCCCGCTAGGGCAGAGATACGTGACATGTGGGCGCGCGGCGCCGCCGTCGGGGAGGCGCTGCGGGCGATGACCGCATTCGATGTGCGCTGGGCCTGCGATGTCCTGCGGCCGGTCTACGACGCCACCGGCGGAGTGGACGGACGGGTGTCGATCGAGGTCGACCCCCGGCTCGCCCACGACACCGAGGCGACCGTCGCCGAGGCGAGGTTCCTGTGGTGGCTGGTGGACCGGCCCAACCTGCTGGTCAAGATCCCGGCCGCCCGGCAGGGCCTGCCGGCCATCGCGGCGTGCCTGGCCGAGGGGATCAGCATCAACGTCACGCTGATCTTCTCCTTGGCCCGCTACGACGCGGTGATGGACGCCTTCCTCGACGGCCTGGAACGGGCCCGGCAGGCCGGCCGTGACCTGTCCTCGATCGCGTCGGTGGCCTCGTTCTTCGTGTCCCGGGTGGACACCGAGGTCGACGCGCGGCTGGACAAGATCGGTACCGCCGCGGCGGCGGCGCTGCGCGGGCGGGCCGCGATCGCGAACGCGCGGCTGGCCTACCACCATTACGAGCGGATGCTCACCTCGCCGCGCTGGGCAGTCCTGCAGGCGGCGGGCGCACGTCCGCAGCGGCCGCTATGGGCCTCGACCTCGGTCAAGGACCCGGCCTACCCCGACACCCGCTACGTCACCGACCTGGTCGCGCCCGGCGTGGTCAATACCATGCCCGAGGCCACCCTGCGCGCGGTGGCCGACCACGGCCGCATCCCCGAGGACTCGGTGCGCGGCCAGTACGCCGATGCGCGGCAGGTGCTCAGCGAGCTGGAAGCGCTCGGCGTGGACTACGGCGACGTGACCCAGGGCCTGGAGAGCAACGGCCTGGCCGCCTTCGACGCCAGCTGGCGGGAGCTGGGCGACCAGCTGCGTACGGCGCTCCAGCGGCGGCCGGCCCGAGAGGAGAACGGGGAATGAACGCGGCGTACGTGATCGTCGGCGCGAGCCTGGCCGGGGCCAAGGCCGCGGAGACCCTGCGCCAGGAGGCCTTCGGCGGACCGCTCGTGCTCATCGGCGAGAAGAGCGAGCCGCCGTACGAGCGGCCGCCGCTGTCCAAGGACTACCTGATGGGCAAGGCCGAACGGGAGACGATCTACGTCCACCAGCAGGCGTGGTACGCCGAGCACGACGTAGACCTGCGGCTGGGCACCCGAGTCACCGGCATCGACCCCGCGGCGCACGAGGTGGCACTAGCCGACGGCAGCCGGACCGGCTACGCCAAGCTGCTGCCGGCCACCGGCTCCTCGCCGCGGCGCATGCCCGTGCCGGGCGCCGACTCGGACGGCGTCCTCTACCTGCGCCGGGTGGCCGACAGCGATCAGATCAAGGCCGCCCTCCAGACCGCGGCCCCGGGTCGCGGTGATCAGCGCGGGCTGGATCGGCCTGGAGACCACCGCCGCGGCCCGGACTTCCGGCGTGGAGGTGACGATCCTGGAGGCGGCCGAGCTGCCGCTGCTGCGGGTGCTCGGCCGGAAGGTAGCCCAGGTGTTCGCCGACCTGCACCGCTACCAGGGAGTCGACCTGCGCTCCGGCGTCCAGGTCACCGAGATCACCGGATCGGGCGGCCGGGCCGACGGCGTGCGGCTGGCCGATGGGATCGGCAGCGTGGGGAACCCCCTGCGATTTCGCGTGCTCATCGATGGGCAGCCGCCGGGCGCTGCCCACGGGATCGACGTTGACGATCAAGGCGAGGGCACGGTGACCGAGCCGCGTTTGTACCAGTTGATCCGCCAACCGAAGCCCATCGCTGATCGACAGTTCGAGATCGAGTTCCTCGATTCGGGCGTGGAGACCTATGCGTTCACCTTCGGCTGATCCACGGCCGCCCAGTTACCCAAACACCGCCAGAAGGAGACCGTCATGGAATTCCTCGTCGAGTTCGAGGTCAACGTTCCGGACGGGACTCCAGAGTCTGAGGTCAAGGACCGCGAGAGGGCCGAGGCATCCGCCGCAGCCAAGCTGGTGGACCAAGGGCATCTTGTCCGGCTCTGGAAGCCGCCCGTCGCGCCCGGCGAGACCAAGACCGTTGGCCTGTACCGCGCCGACAGCGAGGCCCATCTCGACGGTCTGCTCGGCGCGCTGCCGCTCCGCGAGTGGATGCATATCACCGTTACCCCGCTCGGGCCCCATCCCAATGACCCTGCGGCCCAGGCGACCACCCCCAGCCGACCGGAGTCAGCCATGAGCGATCGGCTTCCCGACCCCCGCCTGACCCAGGTCTACCGCTTGGAGGCCACCGTTGCCCAACCGCTGGATCTCGGCGACATCGCCCAAGGCCACCGGCGAATCGTGCCCCTGACCGGCGGGACATTCACCGGTCCCGAGATCAACGGGAAGCTGCTCCCAGGCGCCAGCGCCGACTGGCAGATCGTCCTGCCGGACGGCACCACGCTGGGCGACATCCGCTACACGCTCGAGACCGACGGCGGCGATCTCCTCTACGTCCAATCACGAGGCGTGCGCCACGGCAGCGCCGAGGTCCTCGCCCGTCTCGGGCGCGGTGAGGACGTCGATCCCAGCGAGTACACCTTCCGTACCACAACCCAGATCGAGACCGCCGCCCCCGATCTCGACTGGCTGAACAAGGGCGTCTTCATCAGTGTCGCCGGCCGCCAAGCCGGAGGCGTGATCTACGAGACCTACCTCGTCAGATGAGCCCGGCGCGTGACCCCAACAACCTATTGCCCCCCAATGCCCCAGGCAGGAGCGGCCGTCACATCACCGCTCATGGAAGGACTAAAAGAAGCTCGCTCGCTCCGATGACATGCGCACCACCGGGACAGGCCGCAGTGGCGCAGAAACGAGAAGGCCAGATGGTGGGTGCGGCCGATCCGCTGGACGCCGCGCTCGGCCGCCGCGGTGACCTCCTCGAGGGTGTCCAGGCCTTGGCGTAGTCGGTCGGGGTCAGGTAGCCCAAGGCACTGTGGGGCCGGACGGTGTTGTACTCGATCCGCCAGTCCTGGACCAGCACCTGGGCCTCGAGCAGGGTATTGAAGGCCTCGACGGCCAGCAGCTCATCACGCAGCCGGCCGCCGAAGGATTCGACATAGGGGTCTGCCAGGGTGATCCGGGCTCGATGTAGCTGGTCCCGGCCTGGTTGAACCGGCACCAGTCCCGCAAGGCGTTGGCGGTCAGCTCGGGCCCGTTGTCGCAGCGGATGAACCGCGGTGGCCGGCCGCGGTCGGCCACCAGCTGGTCGAGAACACCGACGGTGGCGTCGGCGTCGATCCTGCGGTCGACCTTGATCGCCAAGGCTTCTCGGGTGTGTTCGTCCACGATGTTGAGCGGCTTCAACCTCCTGCCGTCTTGGGTCTGGTCGAACTGGTAGTCCAGCGCCCACACGTGATCGGGGTACTCGGCGGCCAGCCGGTCGGCCGGACAGGTGGAGGTGCCCAGCCGCTGGCGTTTGTGGCGCCGGGCCGGCACCCGCAGGCCTTCCTCGCGCCGGAGCCGCTGGACGGCCTTGCGGTTCACGCACCAGCCCTGCTGATGCCGGTGGGCGTGGACGCGGCGGTAGCCCCAGCGAGAATGGATCCGGCTGAGCTGGCGGAGCTGCTCGCGCAGCGCCTCGTCCCGGTCGGGCTCGCCGGGCTGGTGGCGTTGGGTGGAGCGGTGCTGGCTGACGATCTGGCAGGCCAGCCGTTGGGAGATGCCCAGCACGCGCTGAGGCGCCTACTGGAACTCGCAGGCGTAGCGATCGCTGTATGAGCCATCGTGCCACCGAGGAATGGATGGGCCAGCAGGTCGAGACGCTCGAAGACTTGTTGCGCCCTGGACTGCGCGCCGTCTGCATCGGCATCAACCCGGCACCAACGAGCGTTGGAGCGGGCCACTACCACGCCGCGTCCCTCAACTAACGATCGCCGGGCCCCCATCCCGGTTGGCGGGCGAGGGTCGGGTGCGCGAACATCTGTTCGGTGACGAGTCAAGGGCATCCGTACGCGATCTTCAGGCGTGCGCTCGAGCGTCTTGTGGCGATCCGGTAAACGGGTTGACCGGTAACCGGGCCTCTGAGAGGGTCATCGTTTCGTCGCCGCCGCGCCGCCATAACGCGACGGTCTCGACGATTGAGGTCGTAGGACCCGACATCCAAACGAACGGAGGTCGATATGGCAACTATCGAAAGCGCAACCGAGATCCGCCCCTTCCACGTCGACGTACCGGAAGAGGAACTGGCCGACCTCCGCCGACGCATCGCGGCGACGCGCTGGCCCGAGAAGGAGACCGTCGCAGATCAGTCGCAGGGCGTGCAGTTGGCGACGATTCAGGAACTCGCGCGCTATTGGGGCACCGACTACGACTTCCGGAGGTTCGAGGCGAGGCTGAACGCCCTACCGCAGTTCATCACGGAGATCGACGGCCTCGACATCCACTTCATCCACGTCAAGTCGCCGCACGAGAACGCGTTGCCGCTGATCATCACGCACGGCTGGCCGGGCTCGGTCATCGAGATGCTGAACGTCGTCGGCCCGCTCAGCGACCCGACGGCACACGGCGGCGACGCGGAGGATGCGTTCGATGTGGTGGTTCCGTCGATGCCCGGCTACGGGTTCTCAGGGAAACCGACGGCTACCGGCTGGGACCCTGTCCACATCGCGGGTGCCTGGATCACGCTGATGAGGCGCCTGGGATATACACGATTCGTCGCGCAAGGCGGCGATTGGGGTGCGCAAATCACGGATGTGATGGGTGCAGAGGCACCTCCGGAGTTGCTCGGCATTCACTCCAACATGCCCGGCACGGTCCCACCTGACGTTTCGAAGGCGCTCGCGTCCGGCGGCCCGGCGCCGTCTGGTCTGTCAGCCGACGAGAGCCGCGCGTGGGAGCAGCTGAAGTTCCTCTATACGAAGGGCATCGGATACGCGACCGAGATGGGGTTGCGCCCGCAGACGTTGTACGGGCTCGCCGATTCGCCCGTCGCCCTCGCCGCCTGGATGCTCGACCACGACGCGCGCAGCTACGAGGACATCGCACGGGCCTTCGAAGGCGACCCCGTAGGCAACCTCACACGAGACGAGGTCCTCGACAACATCACGCTCACCTGGGTGACGAACACAGGGGTTTCCTCGGGTCGTCTCTACTGGGAGAACAAGCTCGGCTTCTTCGACGTCAAGGGCGTCTCGGTTCCGGCTGCCGTGAGCGTCTTCCCTCGAGAGCTCTATCAGGCGCCGCGGAGTTGGACCGAGCAGGCCTACCCCAACCTCATCTACTTCAACGAAGTCGGCAAGGGCAACCACTTCGCGGCCTGGCAGGAGCCGAACCTCTTCACGACGGAGGTGGGAGCCGCATTCCGGTCACTGCGTTGATCGGCGCCCCCACCAACAACGGAGGTCGTCATGAGTAGCACCGTCGAGACCGCCAGCGACATCCGTCCATTCCACGTCGACATTCCGGATGAGGCTTTGGAGGACCTTCGTCGACGCATCGCGGCCACGAACTGGCCCGAGAAAGAGACCGTCGCGGATCAATCCCAAGGCGTGCCGCTCGCCATGATCCAGAAGCTCGCGCGCTATTGGATGACGGACTACGACTGGCGCACGTGCGAGGCGAACCTGAACGCCCTACCGCAGTTCATCACCGAGATCGACGGGCTGGACATTCACTTCATTCACGTTCGTTCGCAGCATGAAGACGCGTTGCCGCTCATCGTCAATCACGGATGGCCGGGCTCGATCATCGAGCAGCTGAAGATCATCGATCGACTGACCGATCCCACGGCGCACGGCGCGAGCGCAGCGGACGCGTTCCATGTGGTGACTCCGTCGATGCCGGGCTACGGGTTCTCGGGGAAGCCGACGAGCACCGGTTGGGGCCCCGAGCGCATCGGTCAAGCCTGGGCAGAACTGATGAAGCGCCTCGGCTACAGCCGCTACGTCGCCCAAGGCGGCGACTGGGGTGCGTTCGTCGTCGAACCAGATGGGCTTGCAGGCACCTGCGGGATTGCTCGGCATCCACACCAACATGCCTGCCACCGTTCCAGCTGACGTCGACAAGGCTCGCCAGGCCGGCGACCCGCCGCCATCCGGTCTCTCAGCTGAGGAACGACGCGCCTATGAGCAGCTGATCAGGACGTACAAGCAGGTCGAGTACGCCAGGATGATGGGGTCGCGCCCGCAAACCTTGTACGGCATCGCGGATTCACCCGTCGGCCTGGCCGCCTGGCTTCTCGACCACAACGATGCTGACGGCCAGCCGGCCGCGGCAGTCGCCTCTGCTCTGGACCGGACCACGAGCGCCACGGGCGAACTGACGCGTGACGAGATCCTCGACAACATCACGCTCTACTGGCTGACGAACACGGGGGTCTCTGCGTCTCGCCTCTATTGGGAATACAAGGGTGGCTTCTTCAACGCGAAGGGCGTCTCCATCCCCGTTGCCGCGACCGTCTTTCCCGGCGAGCAGTATCAAGCGCCGCGCAGCTGGGCGGAGCAGGCCTACCCCAACCTCATTTACTTCAACGAAGTCGACAGGGGCGGCCACTTCGCCGCCTGGGAGCAGCCGCAGCTCTTCGCCGAGGAGATCCGCGCAGCGTTCCGCTCACTGCGTTAGCAAGGAGGTCGTCATGAGCACCACCGTCGAGATTCGCCCCTTCCACGTCGACGTGCCGCAGGAGGAGCTGGACGACCTTCGCCGACGGATCGGGGCGACGCGCTTCGCCGACGAGGAGACGGTCAGAGATCAATCGCAGGGCGTGCAGTCGGCGACGATTCGGGAACTCGCGCGCTACTGGGCGACAGAGTACGACTGGCGCACGTGCGAGGCGAGGCTGAATGCCCTACCGCAATTCGTGACCGAGATCGATGGGCTGAACATCCATTTCATCCACGTTCGGTCGAAGCACGACGACGCGTTGCCGCTGATCGTCACGCACGGCTGGCCCGGCTCGGTCATCGAGCAGCTGAAGATCATCGAGCCGCTTACCGACCCGACCGCGCACGGCGGCGACGCCGCGGACGCGTTCCATCTCGTTATCCCGTCGATGCCCGGCTACGGGTTTTCGGGCAAGCCGCAGAACACCGACGGCATCGCGCGCGCGTGGGACACCGTGGGACACGTTGATGAAGCGCCTGGGCTACACGCAGTACGTGTCGCAGGGCGGCGACTGGGGCGCGAGGGTCTCGGAGGCACTGGCGCACCTGGCGCCTGAGGGGCTGCTGGGCGTCCACATGAACCTGCTCCTGAGCATCCCGCCGGAAATCGGGCGGGCGCTCGCCTTGGGCGAGCCGGCCCCCGCCGAGCTCTCCGAGCAGGAGAAGGCGGCCTACGAGCAAGAGCAAGCCTTCTTCACCATGGGTCGCGGCTACTTCATCGAGCAGGCGACGCGCCCGCAGACGATCGGTCACAGCCTGGCCGATTCCCCCGTCGGCCTGGCTGCCTGGATGACCGATCACGACGCGCGCAATCACGAGCTGATCGCGAGCGTCTTCGCAGGTCGCCCCGCGGGCCCCACACGAGACGACATCCTCGACAACATCACCCTCTACTGGCTCACCGACACCGGGCCTCCGCCGCACGGCTGTACTGGGAGAACGCGCGCATCGTCTACAAGGGGGAGGTCTCCCTTCCCGCGGCCTTTACAGTCTTCCCGGACGAGATCTTCCGTGCGCCCCGGAGCTGGGTCGAGAGAACGTTCACGAACGGCTCTTCGCTAGTTGGTGTGGGTGGGTGAGAAGTCAAGTCGGCCGGCGATCAGGTAGATCATCGCGATCAGGTTCCGCTTGTCGCGGTACCCGCGGGCGCGGCGCTTGGCCGCCTGGACCAGCGAGTTGATCCCTTCCAGGACGCCGTTGTTGATCCTGGTCCAGTGCCAGCGCAGCACCCCCTCCCAGTGCTCGCCGATCAGGTGGGCGAAGTCGATGATCGGGTCCAGGCGGGAGCGGATCGCGCCCTGGTACCAGTCCTCCAGATAGTCCTCGGCCAGCTCGCGGGGCTGGTCGAAGAACGCGTCGAACCCAAGCCGCCACCGGTACGCCCGTGCGGTGCCAAGCCCCACCGACGCCGGGGTGAGCCCCTGAAGCGTCGCCGCCTGCTTGACGGTCAGGTGCTCGGGCCGCTTCAACCAGACGTAGCGGGTGCCCTTGAGCTCCGGGTGGGTCTTGGCCTCGGCGCGGCGGACCTCGTCGACCGCCTTGGTGGCATGGCTGACCAGGTGGTAACGGTCGTAGGTCAGGTAGGCCTTGGGCAGGCTGGCGCGCACGCCCCGCTCGAAGGCGGGGCTCATGTCCGCCGACACGTCCCGGACCCCTGCCGGGTCGCCACCGTGGGCAGCCAGATCGGCGGCGAACCGCGCCACGGTCGAATGGTCACGGCCCTCGGTCGCGAAGATCACCCGGGGCTTGGGCGCGTCCAGGTCCACGAACAAGCTCACGTAATCCTGCCCGCGCTTGGCGGAGGTCTCGTCCACGCCGACCCTGCTGACCTTGGCCAGGTCCAGCGTGGCCCTGGCCTGCTCGACGTGGTGGTGCAGCAGCCGCCACAGCCGGGTGTCGTGCTCGCCGACCAGGTCGGCCACGGCCTTGACCGGCATCTGGGCCAGCAGCGCCACAAGCAGCGCCTCAAACAGCAGCGTGAAGCCGCTGCCGGGCCGCGCCCACGGCACCCTCACCTGCCGGGTGCCGTGGGTGGGGCAGGTCACCCGTGGGACGCGGGCGTGCAGGTAGGCCTGGTGCTGGAAGCAGGTCCAGGTGCCGCCAGGTCTTGGGCTCGGTGTCATGGACCGGGCAGGCGCGCTGGTCATCCTCTGGGCAAGGGAAGCGGGCGCCCTTGGGGAAATCGAGGTACAGGTCCAGCCGGCGGGCCGTGGCGTCGAACTCGGTCCGGGTCACCTGCCAGGGCTTCGCAAGGCCAAGAGCAGCCTGGAACAGGTCGTCGATCTCCGCCATCAACGGTCCTCCAGCATCGGAATCGGGAGTTGGAGGACGGACCCTACCGCCTACCGACGGAGACTGTACCCACAGGATTCAGCGAGGAGCCTCACGAACCTCATCTACTTCAACGAGGTCGACAGAGGCGGGCATTTCGCGGCGTGGGAGGAGCCGGAGCTCTTCTCCACCGAGCTCCGAGCGGCGTTCCGACCGCTCCGGGAGGGGGAGCGACGAACTGACGAGCGCCGCAACTAGGGAAACGGCCAAGCCCCAGACCAAGCGCGTCGTTCGGCCGGCTCAACCAGATCGATGCCGGCCTGCTGAACGTCGGCTACGCCGAAGCAGGCCCTGCCGACGGCCCCGCCGTGATTCTCCTGCACGGCTGGCCCTACGACATCCACAGCTACGTCGATGTTGCGCCGTTGCTGGCAGCCGCGGGCTACCAAGTGATCATCCCCTACCTGCGCGGTTACGGTGACCGGACCCCGGTTGTTGGTCCACTCGTTTATGAGAGTGCGGGGTGGTTGGCGGTCCAGGCCTTGGCGTAGTCGGTCGGGGTCAGGTAGCCCAAGGCACTGTGGGGCCGGACGGTGTTGTACTCGATCCGCCAGTCCTGGACCAGCACCTGGGCCTCGAGCAGGGTATTGAAGGCCTCGACGGCCAGTATGGCGTGATCGAAAATCGCCTTGCTGACTTTGCTGCTCGAACAGCCATACCGCATGTTCGAAATACGTAAGGGCACGATCCAGCCTATCATCATTCAATCCGACGTACGCCTGAACTTGCTGCACCTCGTCGCGCAGCTCATCGAGATTGTAAGTACGAAGACCCAATACCTGCATCGTCTCTGTACGAATCGGATACCTATTTCCAGTCTCGTCCTCCATAAGCACGCCTTGATACATCAGTGGTACGCTGAACTTCAGAGCGATCTGCTGTAGGAATCTGTCGATCGACGTGATCAGCTTGGCTCTTGCCTCATCAGCATTATCCGCCTCGACCATACGGGAAGCGTAGTTGTCTGTGATGCGGCCCTTTACTTCCCCAGCCGCCCGGAGGGCGGCTTGAACTCTAGTGGAGAAAGTTGTCACAGACTGTCGCCACGATCTGGCGGCGTGATGCTAGCGCTCTTGGAATCGCCGGCCGCCTACTACTCCAACCGGAGATCGTGACCTTCCGCGGGAAAGCCGCTCGCTCGCGATGTAATCCCGATCCACCAAGGCTCCCACAGGTGCGCGGTACGCTCTCGGCATGGATCTTCCGCCTGCCTACCAGTTCCGAGCGCCCACCCCGGACGACCTGGATGCCGTGGCTGAGGTCCTCGTCGCCGACGACCTCCACGACGGGCGGGAGAGCGTCCTATACGCGGACTTCCTGCGAGACGACTGGAGCCGGGTGGGCTTCGATCTCGCCACCGACGCCTGGGTGGTGATCCGCCGTGGGGACGCGATCGTGGGATACGGGCAGGCCATGCGCGAGGAACCGACCGTCGTGGAGTCCTGGGGGGTCGTGCACCCCGGGCACCGGGGTCGGGGCGTCGGCTCGTGGCTGTTGGACCGGATCCAGCAGCGGGCGTCCGAGTTGCCGGCGGGGCTTCCGTCTGCTCGGTTCCGGCACGCGATCAACGCCGGCGACCGTGCCGCGGCGGCGCTGCTGCAAGCCAGAGGCCTGCACCCGGTCCGTCACGTCTGGCACATGCAGATCGATCTGGTCGCAGGGTTCCAGCCGGACCTCGATGAGGCGTTCGCCGACCGCTGGGGTCACCATCCGGAGCCGTTGGACCGGTGGGTCGAGCAGCAGACGGGGAGCCCGAGCTACGATCCGACGCTCTGGCTGCTGGCCACGCGGGGAGGGGAGCCGGTGGGCGCCCTCACCGGCACCGTCTCGGAGGACCACGGCTGGGTGGACCAGCTCGGCGTCCTGGCGCCCGCCCGGGGGCGAGGGATCGGGGCGGCCCTCCTGCGTCGCTCGTTCGCCATGTTCGCGGGTCGCGGGCTGCGGCGGGCGTTGCTGAGCGTCGATGCCGAGAATCCGACCGGGGCGACGAGGCTCTACGAACGTGTGGGGATGCGCGTCGTGAACCGGTGGGACTGGTGGGAGCGCTCGTCGGGCGGCCCGCCGTAGCTCCTAAGTCGCATCTCAGTCAGACGCTTCCGTCGGTTCCGGGACGATCGAACCGTGGGACGGAGCCGGCTCGAGCTTGATCTTTTGCGTTTTGCGCCGCTGGAAGGCGATCGCGGCCGTCAGCGCGCCCAGGGCTGCGACGACGAAGATCACCCAGAACGCGGCGTGGAACGCGTTCGCCGCCGCCAGTCCGCGGGCCGCTGGGTCGGCAGCACCGCCGACGGCGCCGCCGATCTCGCGCATGGTTTCGACGAGCCCGGACGCCAGACCGGTCATCGAGTGCGTGACACCGGACAGCGCGCCGATCTGTGCGGACGGAGCGCTCAGTCCCCCGGCCACGCCGGCCAGGAGCAGCGCCGGCAGCAGGTCGGTTGCGAAGTCCCCTCCGGCCGGAACCCGCGTCAGCAACAGCGCGGAGATCGCGAGGAGCGAGAGGCCCGCGACGAGCAGGCGCCGCACGCCCACCACCGCAACGAGCTTAGCTCCCGTGATCGCAGCCGCCATGAACGACGTCACCGATGTGGCCAGCCACGCGACGCCCGTCCGCGTCGGCGAATAACCGAGAACCTGTTGCATCAGCAGCGAACCGAGGAAGATGAAGGAGAAGACCGCTCCGAACGTGAAGAACGCCGAGAGGTTCGCCGCCACCAGCGTGCGGTTGCGCACCGACGAGCCGGGCACCAGCGGTGACCGGGACCGCGCTTCGATCCGCACGAAAGCGGACAGCATCACCACGGACGCGGCGAACAGTCCCAGCGTCGACCCGGAACCCCAGCCGAAGTCGGCGCCGCGGTTGAGCGCGTAGACGAGGAGGAGCAGGCCTCCGGTCACGGTGACCGCGCCGGCGACGTCGAAGCGTTCGCTCCCGCGGCGGTCGCGAGCGTCGACGGCCAGGAAGATCGCCGCCATCGCGATGAGAAGGACGCCGACCGGAACGTTGATGAAGAAGACCCAGCGCCAGCCTGGGCCGTCGGTGAGCAGACCACTGGCGATCACCCCGACCGACGCCGAAATCCCGGCGACGGCGCCGTAGATCCCGAGCGCGCGATTGTGCTCGGCGCCTTCCGCGAAAGTCACGGCGAGGATCGAGAGGGCGGCCGGTGGGAGCAGCGCCGCCCCGAAGCCCTGCAGGGCCCGGGTGCCGATCAGGAGCCCGGCGGATCCCGCCACGCCCGCGAGCAGTGAGGCGGACGAGAACAGTGTCAGTCCCGTCGGTAGCATGCGGCGCCTGCCCAAGAGGTCGGCCATCCGGCCGCCGAGCAGCAGGAATCCGCCGAGCATGAGGCCGTACGCGATGAGGATCCATTGCAAGGTGCTCTGCTCGATGCCGAGATCCTGCTGGATCGAGGGCAGGGCGACATTCACGATCGCAATATCGAGCACGACCATGAACTACGCCGCGCACGACAGGGCGAGGACGATTCCTTTGCTGGTGTGTGCCTTGGTTGCCACGCTGGACTCCTTTGCGATCTCGATGGGTGCGCGTTACACCTCCAACTCCCTGATGGGCCGTACCTCGATGGTTCCGGTCCGCGCGCCGGGTATCTGAGAAGCGACTTCGATCGCTCGTCGAGGTCCTTGCAGTCGATCAGGCAGTAGCCGCCGATCTGCTCCTTGGTCTCCGCAAACGGGCCGTCAGAGATCAGGACCTTGCCGTCGCGAACCAGAACTGCTGCGTCTGCGTTCTTCATTTCATTATCCTCAGAGAAATTCGGGCCAAGGCCGCTAGTCGTCCAGGCTCCCCATGCTCAAGTTGACGACCGTTCCAGTCATCCCGCTTGCCTGATCGGAAGCCATGAAGACCGCCACGTTAGCCATCTCCGCGAGCGTCGAAAGCCGTCGCGTGTGGGTCCTGCTTGCGCTTAACTCGTAGAACTGTTCCCAGGTCATTCCCGATGCCTTGGCGTAAAGCTCGAAGCTTTCCTTGATCCTGCCTGTCTCCGGGATGCCCTGTGGTCGCAGACCGACCACGCGAATGCCCTGAGGTGCGAGCTCGGCGGATAGCTCTCGAGTGAGTGCCTCCACGGCGGCATTCGCCGGACCGCCGCCTCCCACCAATGGGATGCCCGTCCGCGAGATGATCGCGGTGACGGTCATGATCACCCCCGATCGGTTCGCGACCATCCGCCGGGCGGCCAGGCGTGCGGTCAGAAAGTACGACCTCGTGTAGGTCGCGATCGGCAGGGAGAACTGCTCGACATCCAGCTCGACCAGGGGCACACGAATCTTCGGATTCGGGATGCCGATCGCGTTGAACGAGATATCGACGCGGCCCGCCTTGTCGGTCACGGACCGTAGATGCTTGTCCACGGCCTGCTCGTCGAGCGCGTCGACCTCCGCCACCTCGGCGGATCCGCCGGCGGAAACGACTTCCTTGGCGACAGCTTCGACGGGTGCCAGGTGGCGCCCGGTGAGAAAAAGCTTGGCCCCCTCAGGCGCAAAGGCGCGTGCGACAGCGCTGCCGATGGCGCCTCCGGCTCCGTAGATCACCGCAACCTTGTCCTTCAGCATCATCTCTGGTTCCTTTCTGTGCCCGGGTGGTCACACCCCCACCTCATGAGTTACTAAAGGGTACGGAAGTAGCTGGATATTCGAACCGTCCCTGACCTGCGCGAACGCCCTCCGGCGAGTCCAGCATCCAGCTTTCTCCTCGGTAAGACCGACGGCTGAAACTCATCTGCGCGTGGCTGCCTTTTTCGCCATCCGTCGACGTCCGGATCGTCCGAGCCGTCGATGATGCAGACACCGCGACGTCGGGAAAGTGGGCGCCCACCAACCGCCCAGTTCGCAGCGCGGCCGGTGTCAATACGGAGATGGACGAGGAGAGCCAGAGACGTGACGCTAGGGTGGAGAGATGACAACCGACCTGATCGGCAGGGCGCGGGCCGGGGACGGCGAGGCGTTCCGAGCGCTGACCGAGCCGTACCGCCGAGAGCTACAGGTGCACTGCTACCGGATGCTCGGATCCTTCCAGGACGCCGAGGACGCCCTCCAGGACACGCTGCTGGCCGCCTGGCAAGGCCTCGGAGGGTTCGAGGGGCGCGCCTCGATCCGCACCTGGCTCTACCGGATCGCCACCAACCGCTGCCTCAACGCGCTTCGCTCGGCCAGCCGACGCCCCGCCAAGGAGTGGGACATGCCCGAGGTTGAACCGCCCGAGCCGACCCGGCTCGGCGAACTCGTATGGCTCGAGCCATATCCCGACGCCCTCCTCGAGGGGGCGATCGACGTGCCGCTCGGCCCGGAGGCCCGCTACGAACAGACCGAAGCCATCTCCCTGGCCTTCGTCACCGCCCTTCAGGTCCTGCCGCCTCGCCAGCTCGCCGTGCTCATCCTGCGCGACGTCCTCGGATTCCACGCCAACGAGGTGGCCGACATGCTCGACTCGACCGTCGAATCGGTCAACAGCGCCCTCAAACGGGCCCGCGCCAGCCTGCAGCGCCGCCTGCCGCCGACCGACGAGCGCGAACCGGCTCCCGCCCCCGACTCAACCTCCGAGCAGGCGCTCGTGGCAGACTTCGTCCGCGCCTACGAGTCCG
>WNGG01001503.1_pt1 | contig 26467 bp, 26 predicted proteins | sample 5400661 | NCBI WGS metagenome assembly WNGG01 (sample SAMN13153372, study PRJNA577476) | soil metagenome | isolation source: 100 cm soil or saprolite under Garry oak tree replicate 1 | place: USA:California | collected 2016-06-15
TTACTTGACATAATGTACATTATCGGCACTTAACCAGGTCGGCTTGAGGCAGCGATCAGGGGGTTTGTCCCGTGACAGCGAACGTGTCGTTTGATGGGCGTCACGGGACTGTCGCGATTAGAACCTCGTCGCGTTTAGTTGCCGCTCGGATACGCTTCAGAATCGCCGAGCTGCATTTGCCGATATGGAGACAGACGGGATCTTCGATGCGCTGCAACGCAGTCGAAGTGATCGACGAGGTTCTCGCGTTCGGTCCCGCCGCGACCGTGGCTGACGTACGCCAGTACGCTTCCATCAAGAGCAAATCGGCGGAAATGCAGCTCACAGAGACAGAAGCCCAGGTAGAACTGGCATGGGACACCGATCTGTGCCACCCGTTGCCAGCCCCGGACGCTCAGCGGCGGCGGCTCGGGGGAACTAGGGCGTCGAAGGCAGTGCCGTCACCCCTGCGCCAGGCATCCAGGGCCGTGCCGAGGGTGGCGCGGTCACGGTGCCGCTCAGCGCGGTTGCGTGCCCGGGCCTGCGGTCCGCCATGGCAGCTAAGGCACGGGCACTCGTTCACGCCGGTGTAGGAGAATTCCCAGAAGCAGCCCGTCGTCCGCCACGGGTAGCGCACGGTCGCCTCAAGGTCGGGCAGGTCGCAGGCATTGTGGATACGGGCATGCTCCGGCTGGGCGGACAGGTCGCCACGCACGAGGCGGACGTAGAACGGTGCGTGGGCATCGGTACGGGACAAGGCAAGTGCCTCCGGCGCGGAAAGCCCCGGCCCGTGCCCTCTCGGCGAGAGGCGTACCGGGGCTAGCTATGCCTCTGCACCCGGTAGGTCTTCATGGCACCTAATGTAAGTGGCCGAGCCGGGAAAGTCGACCGAGAAGACACTGCTCCGGAAACGACATGATGGCTGGCAATGGCGACGTACACCGTCTTCCCGTTCGGCGCCATCCCGATGACCCCCGCGTAACCGCCAAACCCCGGGACATGGATCGGCTTGAGAGCCTTGTTCGTGGCGGTGCGGATCGGGGTCGCCGTGGACGTCGCCTGGTTGACCACATAAGCCGTCTTGCCGTTCGGCGTGATGAGCGATCGCGTCAGGGTTTCCGCCGAGTGCGCCCATGACCTTCGCAGCCGACCCCGGAATAAACGCCCTCGCCGGCCCTCGCTCCCCCGGGTCACCTTTCCTGTGCGCCAAGAGCAACGGCATCGCCGCACGCGCGGCCGGGGATGCGGCGGAGTCGTTCGCGGCGGGCGCGGGTGCTGCGCCGCCAGGGCCGCTCCGGGCGGTGCCGGCCCGCTGGCCCCGCCCCTCACGCCCCGGGCGCCTCACGCCGCTCATGCCTCCCGCGCCAGCCCCGTCCCCCGCCGGCCCGATGTCACAACGAGCCGGCCCCAGCCGGCACGATGCCACATCGGGCCGGCCCGATCCCAGGCCGGCCACCCCCGCCCAGCGCCAACATCCGGCTCCTGGTCAGCAGGCCGCCGCAGACCCTGGCGGCTGCGCAGCGGATCGCCGCCGAGCACCTGGTGTTCAGCGACCAGGCCCATCAGGGCCTGTGCTGGGTCGGCCAGATCGCGCGCCTCGGTGAACAACCGTTCTGTGACTTCTGGTGGGACTGAGAGCTCGCGCGGATAGGCTCGATCTGGGTGGTTTCGGCGCGTCCTGAGACGGAACAGGCGCAGGTTCCGTGATCATCGGAGTTCTCTACGCTCTGTGATCATGAGAGTCCCCTCGTAGCAGCGCTGCAGCCGACCAATCCGCGCGGGCTCTGAGGCTTAACGCTCCCCCAGCGGCCCGCTACTCGTATGACTTCAACGTGTCGCATTACCAGTTGGCTGGAGACAAGCGGCGGGTGGCGTCCGAACCTTCTTTCGGCCGCGATGGCATGTGACTCACGGTTGCGGGCTCTACCAGCCGCGCATGTCGATGGGCCAGCAATCCACTACATCATCACCAGAGACCAGGTAAAGCCGCTCGTGGTAGGCTATGGTCGGATCGACGTGCGCCGGGATCAGCCGAAGGCGGTCGCCGACGGGCCTGGGTGGCGCGAAGGTTGTGTGCTCGTCCGAGCAGAACCAGACATGCGAGCCGCCAAGCTCGGGGTTGCCGTGATCCATGCCGAATGCCTTCAGGCCGGCATCGGCCACTGACCACTCCGGAGCAATGGAGATGACACTCGCCAGGACGAACACGGCCTGCCTGAACGGGTGACCCTGCCTGCCGTACTGGGCATCCATCAGCGCATAAGAGCCGGCCTGGATCTCGGTGGCCCAGGTGTTGCAGTCGTAGGTGCCGGTGCCGCCTGCGGAAATCAGCTCGCCGCCCACATCGGCGGCCGCGGCTACCAGCAACTCCATCGACCGGCGGCACTGGACCGCCCGCTCCGCGCCGTCCTCCAGGCCCATGACGTGGCCCTCGTATCCCATGACCCCGCGCACCGCAAGGCCCTGATCACGAGCCAGGCCGGCCATCGTGCCCGCGTCAGCTGGCAGGCAGCCGCACCTGGGCAGACCGACATTGACGTCGATGATCACCTCGCGGACACCGCCACGTGCGGCCGCCTCGACCGTCTCGGCCGAGTCGACGGCCAGCGTTACCCGAGCGCCGCCGTCTACCAGCGCGCCTATGCGGCTGGCGTCCAGCACCTCATTGGCGAGCATCAGGTCTGCGCCGAGGCCCGCCGCGGCCATTTCCTCGCACTCGCGGATCGTGGCGCAGGTAAAACCTCGATGACCCGCTGCGGCCTGCCGTCGCGCCAGGCTTGTACATTTGTGTGCCTTGACGTGCGGCCGCAGCCGGGCGCCCGGCAATACGTCGGCCATCGTCGCGATGTTGTGATCCAGCGCCTCCATGTCGACGACAAGTGCCGGAGTGGGCAGATCAGCAACCTTGTCCCCGCTCATCGCGCCACCTCCGGCTCGGGCGTCCGTTACCGAAGGTCCATTCTCATGCCTGGGTTGTCCGCCCGTCACAGGCGGCCCCCGGGCAGCCCGCGAGAGCATGGCCGCAGACTCCCTCACAGCGCCGGCCGCCGGCCGCGTCACCCCCCCGGAAATGTCGGCGGTGCCCGATAGTGTGTTCGCATGTCTAGGTACCGGCTGCTCCCCCCCGCCCAGGAAGCGGTGCTGCGGGACCACTGCGGCCACGCCCGGTACGTCTGGAACCTGGCCGTCGAGCAGCACGCGCACTGGCACCCGGGCCGGAAGGACGCGCCGGGCCACCTGGAGCAATGCCGGCAGCTCACCGCCGCCCGGGCCGCGCACCCGTGGCTGGCGGCCGGCTCCCAGACGGTCCAGCAGCAGGCGCTGCGCGACTTCGCCCGGGCGATGGCGGCGTTCGTCGACCCGGGCAACCCGGCCGGGCGGCCGTCGTGGCGCAAGGCCGGGCGGGATGAGGGGTTCCGGATCACCGGGCGGCGCGGCGGCAGTGGGACGTGCGCCGGGTGTCCCGTAAAGTCGGCCAGGTCCGGGTGCCCAAGGCCGGCTGGGTCCGGTTCCGCTGGTCTCGGGCCGCGCCGCCCGGCGCGAAGTCCTACCGGGTCACGATGGACCGGGCCGGGCGCTGGCATGTCAGCTACCACCCGATGGAGGCGCCGCGACGTCAGGAAACTGGGCGCCCGCCGGCCGCCCAGTTCGCCGCACGGCCGGGATCTGTACCGGAAGTGCGGCAAAGGGCGCGGCCGAGGGGTGACTTTAGGGTGGGAGCAGTGATAGCGCACATGATCTCAAGGGCGCGGGCCGGGGACGGCGAGGCGTTCCGGGAGCTGACCGAGCCGTACCGCCGGGAGCTCCAGGTGCACTGCTACCGGATGCTCGGCTCTTTCGCCGATGCCGAGGACACCCTGCAGGACACGCTGCTGGATGCCTGGCAAAGCCTCGGCGGGTTCGAGGGACGCGCCTCGGTCCGCACCTGGCTGTACCGGATCGCCACCAACCGGTGCCTCAAGGCGCGTCGCTTGGCCAGCCGGCGCCCGGCCAAGGAGTGGGATGTGCCAGGCGTGCAACCGCCCGAACCGACTCGGATCGGCGAGGTCGTGTGGCTGGAGCCGTTGCCTGATGCTCTCCTCGAGGGCGGGACCGGGGTGCCGCCCGGCCCGGAGGCTCGCTACGAGCAGACCGAGTCGATCTCGCTGGCTTTCGTGACGGCGCTCCAGCTTCTTCCGCCGCGCCAGGTCGCGGTGCTCGTCCTGCGCGATGTCCTCGGATTCCACGCGAATGAGGTAGCCGAGATGCTGGACTCGACCACCGAGTCGGTCAACAGCGCCCTCAAGCGAGCGCGGGCCAGCCTGCAGCGCCGTCAGCTGACGAGCGCTGACTGCGAGCCGCCACCCACTGCCGGGTCGCCGGCCGAGGATGCGCTCGCGGCGAAGTTCGTCCGCGCGTGGGAATCTGCCGATCTCGACGCGCTGGTGGCCCTGCTGACCGACGACGTCTTCATGTCCATGCCGCCCATGCCCCTGGAATACGAGGGCCGCGATGTCGTGGCCCGCTTCTGCGCCCTCCTTTTCGGCGCTGGCCGCAATTACGACCTCGTGCCGACCCGCGCGAACGGTCAGCCAGCGTTCGGGCTCTACGTACATGCCCCTGGCGGTATCCGCCATGCGACTGGCCTCATCGCGCTCACCCTCGCCGGCAATCGGATCTGCGCCATGACCCGCTTCGAGAACAGCGTGCTGCCCTGGTTTGGTTTGCCGCGATCGCTCCCGGCGGATAGCGGAATACGCCGGCCCGGCTAACTCAGTCTTTGCGTATCGCCCTGTTACGCGCAGGGCGGCGGAAATGACATGGCCGCAGGCGCGATCCTGGTTTCTGTCGCGTCAAGAACGTGCCACGTCCCAGGTCGCGGATGACATGCTGGGTGTCACGGGACACTCGTCTCATGGCGTCCGCGCGGGCCCCGGTCGGGTGCCGACGTAGGCTGCGAGGTGCTCGCCGGTGAGGGTGGAGCGGGCGGCCACGAGGTCGGCGGGTGTGCCCTCGAAGACGATCCGGCCGCCGTCGTGGCCGGCGCCGGGGCCGAGGTCGACGATCCAGTCGGCATGCGCCATGACCGCCTGGTGATGCTCGATGACGATGACCGACTTGCCGGAGTCGACGAGCCGGTCGAGCAAGTCGAGCAGTTGCTCGACGTCGGCGAGGTGGAGGCCGGCGGTCGGCTCGTCGAGGACGTAGACGCCGCCCTTTTCGGCCATGTGGGTGGCCAGCTTGAGCCGCTGCCGCTCGCCGCCGGACAGCGTGGTGAGCGGCTGGCCGAGGCTGAGGTAGCTGAGCCCGACGTCGGCGAGCCGGCCGAGGATGGCATGCGCGGCCGGGGTGCGCGCCTCGCCGGTGCCGAAGAAATCCCTGGCCTCGGTCACCGACATCGCGAGCACCTCGCTGATGTCGCGGCCGCCGAGGTGATAGTCCAGCACCGATGCCTCGAACCGCTTCCCCTCGCACTCCTCGCAGGTAGTGGCGACGCCGGCCATCATCGCCAGGTCGGTGTAGATGACACCGGCGCCGTTGCAGTTGGGGCAGGCGCCCTCGGAGTTGGCGCTGAACAGCGCCGGCTTCACGCCGTTGGCCTTCGCGAACGCCGTGCGGATCGGGTCGAGCAGTCCGGTGTACGTCGCGGGGTTGCTCCGCCGCGAGCCGCGGATCGCGGCCTGGCCTATCGACACCACACCCGCGCCGGCGGGGATCGACCCGTGCACGAGCGAGCTCTTACCGGAACCGGCGACACCGGTAACGACGACAAGCACCCCGAGCGGGATGTCGACGTCGACCTCGCGCAGGTTGTGCGTCGTCGCGCCGCGGATCTCCAGCGCGCCGGCGGGCGTGCGCATCTTCTCCTTGATGGCGGCCCGGTCACCGAGATGGCGGCCGGTGATGGTGCCGCTGGCCCGCAGGCCCTCGACGGTGCCCTCGAAGCAGACGGTGCCGCCCCCCGTACCGGCGCCGGGGCCGAGGTCGACGACGTGGTCGGCGATCACGATCGTCTCCGGCTTGTGCTCCACGACGAGCATCGTGTTGCCCTTGTCCCGCAGCCGCAGCAGCAGGTCGTTCATCCGCTGGATGTCATGGGGGTGCAGCCCGACCGTCGGCTCGTCGAAGACGTAGGTGACGTCGGTCAGCGAGGAGCCGAGCTGGCGGATCATCTTGACACGCTGCGCCTCGCCGCCCGACAGCGTGCCCGATGGCCGGTCGAGCGCGAGGTAGCCCAGCCCGATCTCCGCGAACGAGTCGAGGGTCTGCTCAAGCGTGGCGAGCAGCGGCGCCACCGACGGCTCGTCGAGGCCGCGGACCCATTCGGCCAGGTCGCTGATCTGCATCGCGCAAGCGTCGGCGATGTTGATTCCCTTGATCCGCGAGGAACGGGCGGCCTCGCTGAGCCGGGTGCCGCCGCACCCGGGACAGGCGGTGAAGGTGACCGCCCGGTCCACGAACTCCCGGATGTGCGGCTGCATCGCCTCCTTATCCTTGGACAGCATCGACTTCTGGATCCGCGGGATCAGCCCCTCATAGGTCATGTTGATGCCCGCGATCTTCATCCTGATCGGCTCGTGGTGGAGGAAGTCGTGCAGCTCGGTCTTGGTGTACTTGCGGATCGGCTTGTCCGGGTCGACGAAGCCCGACTCACTGTAAAGCCGAGAGTTCCAGCCGCCCCCCTTGTAGCCGGGGACGGTGATCGCGCCTTCGGCGAGCGACTTGGAGTCGTCGTAGAGCTGGGTGAGGTCGATGTCGGAGACCGTGCCCCGGCCTTCGCAGCGCGGGCACATACCGCCGGTGATGCTGAAGCTGCGCCGCTCCTTGACGGTCTTCCCGCCGCGCTCGAGCGTGACCGCACCCGCTCCGCTGATTGAGGGGACGTTGAAGGAGAACGCCTTGGGCGAGCCTATGTGCGGCTGCCCGAGCCGGCTGAACAGGATGCGCAGCATCGCGTTGGCGTCGGTGGCGGTGCCGACCGTGGAGCGGGGGTCGGCCCCCATCCGCTGCTGGTCGACGATGATCGCGGTCGTCAGCCCTTCGAGTACGTCGACCTCGGGCCGGGCCAGCGTCGGCATGAAGCCCTGGACAAAGGTGCTGTAAGTCTCGTTGATCAGCCGCTGCGACTCCGCGGCGATCGTGTCGAACACCAGAGAGCTCTTGCCGGAGCCGGAGACGCCGGTGAACACCGTCAGCCGGCGCTTCGGGATCTCGACGCTGACGTCCTTGAGGTTGTTCTCGCGTGCGCCGTGCACGCGGATCCAATCGTGGCTGTCGCCAACGTGCCGCGCTGGCGACTGCGTGTCCGTCCTCGTGGCCATGCTCATCGTGTCTCCATCTGTTAGGCGGGGCCGCCTTCGCGGTCTCCGTTGCGCGGTGTCGCGATGACGCTGAGCGCGGGAGCGGGGCCGGCTCTCACCGGTCCTGAAGCAGCCCGAGGACGTTGCCATCGGGGTCGGTGACGGTGGCCACCAGGCAGCCGCCACCGACATCGTGCGCGGGCTCCTTCACGGTGGCACCTGCGGCGGTCACCTCGGCCAGCTTCGCCTCGATGTCCGGCACGTGCCAGTAGGCCACCGGTGAGGTCATGCCCTGCGTTCCACGGCCCGGCACCAGCCCGATGTGCTGGCCCGCGGCCTCGAAGCCGACGTAGTAGGACTCGTCGGTCTGCGGCGGTACGCCGAGCAGGGCGGCGTACACCGCCTTGGCTGTCGCCAGGTCGGACACGGGATGCAGCACGGTCTTGATTCCCTCAGTGGAAGAGCCGGTCATGATCACTCCTGAAGTCGCGGGTCACGTCGACCCGGTGTGTCTTGTCGAGCCTAAAGGCGGACGGGAAAGCCGGACATCGACGTGCCGGGCTGGTCGGCGGGGCCGGCCATGATCCAGCGCATCCCGCGGTACGCAACGTCGTTGCGGACCTCGAAGCCGAGAATCCGCTAGGAGGCCAGAGAGGCGTCCGGGTCGTCGTGCGGGAAGGTCGAGTGAATCGTGATGTCCATGGCGGTCACTCTAGGTGACCTCGGTGACCGGCGCTTCTCGATTCCTGATCGGTCTGGTCACCCGGTCAGGCTCAGATCGGCCCTGCCCTCTACCAGGCGAGCGCCGGGCCGCCTGTTCCGCCCCCATGCCGCTTCTTGCTGTTATCAGATTCGGCCGAGCCGGTCGTGTCGTCCGCCGGGGCGCAGCTGCTGCCGGGCCCCGGGACCAAGGACAGGCGCCATTCCAGCCCGGTTAATGCACGGTTCCAGGCTCGCTTCAGCGCTTACTGGCACAGTTGACTATCGGCGAGGCCACGACCTTTCGCCGATATGCCGACCCTGGAGACTGCCCCATTAATCCTGACCAATGAGGGAACGCAGCGCTCGCTCACGGTCTGGCCGATTCCAGCTAGCCGCAAGCGCTAGCTTCAGCGCCTACGCGATTATTTGAAGTTCGACAGCGAGCGTTAATGCCCTGACCGATACGGGCCTGCCATGAATCAGATTGGAGAATTGTAAAATGCCAAGGCTCATCAGGTTCCTGACAGGCGCGCTGGCCTGCTTCACGGTGACAATTGTTCTGGCCGGCACGGCTAGCGCGACTGCCGCAGGAGGAAACCCGATAGAACCTAGCCAGAAAAAGTACGTATCAGACGGTGACTACGGCATCCGCAGCGATGATTTTGGCAGCTCTACCTGGCTTGATAACAACGGCGAACGAGGCTTTAAGGTCATCAAGAGCACAGCTCGGGGGCCTAAGGTGACAGCATACCCGAATATTTTCCGGGGCTGGCAATGGGGAATCGGGACTAACGGACACTGGCCAATCAGGGTGTCCGCCGATAACATGCCCCGTGCTGATCTCACGGTGCGCCAGACATGGAAAGGAACCTACGACGCATCGCTCGACCTATGGTTCTCGACTTACCCCGACAAGACCACCCAGGCCAACGGCGCCGAGATCATGATATGGCTGAGTCACCCGCATGTCGCAGTGGGCGGCACTAAAGTGAGGGTCGACGGCACGGACTGGTATATGAATGAGTGGAGAACGAGAGGCCATGGTGTCTCATGGCCCCTGATCATCTTCGCTCACGCTACCCCGATCAGCAGCGTAAAAGGCTTGTGGCTTAACCCCTTCTTCCGCATTGCCGAGTCGCATGGATGGCTTAAGCCGTCTTGGTACTGGACGGGGGTTGACGCAGGCTTCGAGCTGTGGAAGGGCGGCCAGGGCCTGCGCGTCAGCTATTTCAACGTGGACAGCTGAAATTATGGCCGGCGAAGGACACGACGCCCTGGCGGCAGCGGGACGGCGGCGCTGGACCCGCAGGTTCCGCGGGAGCGCACGCTAGGCCGCACCAGGCGTCAGCGCTGCCAGCGCCCCTCTCCCAGGCCGCGAGCCCGCAAACCCACCGCGATACTCGTCTCTCTTCAGCATGTCGCATTGCCAGTTGATAGGGCGAGTGCATTTAATGCGCCTCGGGGGCCGCCAGTCACGACCGGGGCGCCCGGCGGGGAGACGTCCTGCGATCCGGGTGCGTAGGCTGGGGCGGTGAGATCCGATGATCTTGTACGGCGCCGGGCGCGGCAGCTCGCCGCCGAGGCTGCCGCGTCCGGTGACCCGGCAGGCTGGTTCGAGACGCTGTACGCCGAGGCGCAGTCCGGTTCGGCCGCCGTGCCCTGGGACGACAGGCAGGCCAACCCGCACCTGACGGAGTGGGCGGCGGGCGCGGCGGAACGCGCGGTGGTGGGGCCTGGGCGGCAAGCGCTGGTGGTCGGCTGCGGCGTATGCGACGACCCGGTGTTCCTGGCCGGCCTCGGCTGCGAGGTGACCGCGTTCGACGTGTCACCGACTGCCGTCGGCGAGGCCGCACGGCGCTTCGCCGGCTCACCAGTGAAATACCAGGTGGCCGACCTGCTCGCGGCGCCGCCCGAATGGGCGGGCACGTTCGACCTAGTCATGGAGATCTACACCGTGCAGGCGCTGTACGGGAAGGCCCGGGCCGCCGCGATCAAGGCACTCCCAGACCTCGTGGCGCCCGGCGGCACGCTGCTGGTGATCGCCCGCGCCACTGACGAGGAGGACCCCGTACGCGACCCGGCGATGATGCCCTGGCCGCTCACCCGCGGCGAGCTGGAGGCCATGGCAGGAAACCGGCTCGGCACGCGCTCTATCGAGAAGTTCCTCGACGACGAGGACCCGCCTAAGCTCCGCTGGCGAGCCGAGTTCAGCCGCGGCTAGCTCTTGCCGACGCCACAGCCGTACCCGGCTGATCGCCTTGATGATCCGCAGGGCTGCGCGCAGTCATTCGTGCTCAGCCAGCCTGGAAAGATCCGGCCATGCATACCGGAACGAGAAGGCATGTCCGCCGCCGGGAAACGGCCCGGACAACTCGCGCTCCACGCATCTGCCACGCTGGCTCTGGTAGAACACCTGGGCCGAGGTGTTCTGCTCGAGCACCCACAGGTAAAGTCCGCTCGACGGCCTGCGCCGGGCGACCTCCTGCGCTGTCCCGGCTAGGAGCCGGGCCCCGATACCCAGCCGCTTGAGGTCGTGCCGCACGTGAAGGTTGTCCAGGTAGGCGCCCCAGACCGGGTCGGCGTCGAGAATTGTATGAGCGAAGCCCGCGACGCCGCCATCAAGGTCGGCGACGAGGGTGTACCGGTCTGGCGCGGCCTGTGAGAGCCGGCCAGTCCACTCGGCCATCCGGTCCGCGGCGAGGTCGCCGTCAAGATACGAATCCAGGAACGCGCCCCGGTAATGCCGCCGCCAGCTGTCGGCATGCAGGCCGGCGATCGCCGCCGCATCGCCCGCAGTCGCCTCACGGTACTGCACAACCCCCATGCTTCCAGATGTCGCCTCCGGCGAGCACGGCGCCTTCAGCGGCGAGGCCACAGCGGTGCCTGCCGGCTACCAGCCTGGGTCAAGGCCGGCAAGTTCTCCGCTGAGCGCCCACAACCGCGCGGCAGCGCGGGCGTCCCTGGCCAGAGCGCTTGGCTGGGCGGGCTTGCACTTGACGAAGTAGCCTCCGGTTACCTCGGCGACCTCCGGTGAGCTGGCAAGGTAGACCGAGGTCTCGGAACCCTTTACGGGGCCGGGCTGAAACGGCAGGACGAGCCGCAGACCCGCGCCGAGCACGCCGGTGACGTCCCGGCCGAGGGCGGTCCGCACGAAGCCGGGATGCAGGCAGTTGGCGGTGACGCCAGTGCCGGCCAGGCGCCTGGCCAGTTCGACGGTGAACAAGATGTTCAGCAGTTTCGAGAGCGGATAGGCCTGACTGTGCCCGGCCTGCATGCCGCGGGGCAGGTCGTCCCACGGAACCGCCCGGACCTGCTTGTGGGCGGCGGACGAGACCGTGACCACGCGGGCGGGAGCGCTGCGCTCCAGCAGTCCTCGCAGCAGGCTGGTGAGCAGGAACGGCGCCAGATGGTTGGTAGCGAACGTTGTCTCCAGCCCATCGGCGGTCAGCTGCCGGCGCATCGCGATTACGCCAGCGTTGTTAACCAGGACATCGAGCCGGTCGTACCGAGCCAGGACCTCCTCGGCCATCCGGCGTACCTGCGCCAGGCTCGACAGGTCCGCGGTCACGGTCTCGACCTGCGCGAGCGGTACGCGCTGGCGGATCTCGTCGCTGGCCGTCGCACCGCGTGCCGCGTCGCGGGCGACAATGATCACGCCAGCGCCGAGCATGGCCAGCCGCAGCGCTGTCTCCTTGCCGATCCCGCTGGTCGCGCCGGTCACCAGGCAGGTCTTGCCCGACATCGTCCTCACGCAGCCTCCAGACAGGACGTTCATACGTCGTTCGACGCGACGGGCATGCACCGTGAAACCCACCCCGAAACTACCCGGTTGGCTTGCGCTCCCCCGGCTTGACACCAATGGCCCTCATGGGTGCCGCGCGGCGGTATCCGGCTTGCCGGCACTGAGCTGGCCGCTGTCAATCCCGCCATGCGGGCGCTGCTTGCCGAAGCTGCCGGATTGGTGTGCCGTTAACGAGCGTGTCACCAGGTCCAAGCTTCCTGACGAGGCCGTGGAGTTCGTCGCCAAGCAGGTGAAGGTTCCACCCGCGCTTGGCCAATATCCCGGAGGGTGCCGCCAGGATGGAGTGCCTTCTGCGGGCCGGTCGGCATAGCTGGCTCGGTTCAGGTCTGGAGGTGCTGTTCCTCGAATCGCTTCACTTCTGCGGCGAGTTCGGTGTCTTCGGGTGTGTGTCCGCCGAAGCCGCCATGCGGCATGGCCTCGAAGACGTGGAGCTCGGTCTTGACACCGGCGGTCAGGAGCCTGCGGTGCATCCGAACCGTGTTGGACAGGAACAGGTCACGGGTCCCGGTCTGCAGGAAGGTCGGAGGGAAGCCGGTCACGTCACCGAACAACGGGGACAGGTACGGGTGCGCGAGGTCGTGGCCGTTTGCGTAGAGTCGGTTGATCGGCATGAGCTGGGTAAGGATGTCGATGCCGAGGTTGGTCTGGAATGAGTCACCCGACTCGGTGAGGTCCAACTGCGGGGTCAGCAGCATGAGCGCGGCGGGCATCGGCAGACCCTCGGCCTTGGCGCGTAGCACGAGTGCCGCGGCAAGGTTGCCGCCCGCCGACACACCGCTGAAGACGATCTTGCTCGGTGGGCGTTCGGTCAGGGCGTGGCGGTAGACGGTGAGGCAGTCGTCGAGGGCGGCGGGGTAGGGGTGCAGGGGTGCCATCCGGTAGTCGGGGACCCAGGTGCTGCCGTTGCGGTCGGTGGCCTTGCCGGCTGTCATCATCCAGGCGAGGTCCCCGCCGCCCATGATGAGGGAACCACCATGGATCTCGATGAAGATCGGCGGCGCGCTGTCGTCGGCGACGTGGCTGGGCCTGAGGACGTAGGTGGGCACCCCGTCGAGCTCGACCTTCGCGCGGGCGAGCCGATGCTGTGGCGGCATCAGCGGGGAGAGCATCGCGCGGCCTGGCGCCTCCCGCGTTTCGACCCAACGCAGCCACCCTTGAGTGCCGTCCGGGTCAGGTTCGGGTTGCTGTACATGGTCGAGGGATGACGCCGCGTTGAGGGCCTGCTGGGCCTGCTCGCTGATACTCACCGGGGCGGGGGGCCGCCTGCGCCGTGTCGTCGTTGTCGTGTCGGTCATGACGTACTCCCTTGCTTCTCGATGGCTGTGGATACCTGGATCCCGTGTCTGCCGGTCGCGCCAGGCCTAACAGGCCGGTGAGACATCCTCTGCACCTTTCGAATGCGCTCACAAGCTCACGCCGGCTTCTCCCCCGTCACCCAGGACCCGGTCGCCGCGGCCTTTCGCTGCCATGCCGTGGTCGCTTCGCTACCCCGTGATGGCGATCTTGCCGCTGGCGTGATGGTCCAGCATGTGCGTGACGGCGCTCGCCGCTTGCTCGAGCGGGTAGGTCTTGTCGATGACCACCCTGACCACGCCGGTTTCGAGGAGCGTGCGGAGCGCATCCAGGTTCTCGCGGTTCACGGCAGGGGTCACCAGCCTCACGTTGGTGGAGCCGAATCCCATCAGGACTGCCCGTCCTGTCCTGGGCAGGCCGGCCAGGACGCCGCCGGTGTACCCGAGGCTGTTCGGGATGAGCACTCCTTTTGGTGCCAGCACTCGCGCGGTGGCCTTTGGCGGGTGGTTCAGGACGTTGTCGAGGATGACATCGAAACGCTGCCGGCTCTGGGTGAAATTCTCCTCCGTGTAGTCGATGACGTGGTCTGCCCCGAGCGACCGGACCAGTTCGACGTTGCCGGCACCGCACACGCCGGTGACTTCTGCACCCAGCACCTTGGCGATCTGGACCGCCATGGTCCCGACCCCGCCTGAGGCGCCGTTGATCAGGACACGCGTGCCGGCGCCCACCTGTGCCACGTCCCGCATGGCGACCAGGGCGGCGAGCCCGGTCATGACCGACGCCGCGGCGTCGGTGAACGTGAGTCCGGCTGGCTTCTTGATGAGCTGGGCCGCCGGCGCGACCGCGTACTGGGCGAAGGCGCCGGCCCGGGCTCTGGTGGACCCGAACACTTCGTCGCCGGGCGCCAGGTCGGTGACTCGCTGGCCAACGGCCTCCACCACGCCAGCGACGTCGCTGCCCCGGACGGGGCGCTTCGGCCGGCGCAGTCCGGAGCTCAAGCGCAGGATGTACGGCACTCCGGTGACGGTGGCCCAGTCCGGGGTGTTGATACTGGTGGCCCGCATCCGGATCAGGACGTCGTCGGCGCCGACCGGCGGCACGGGGATCTCTTCGAGCCGGAGCACGCGCTCCGGCGCCCCGTAGCCGTCCTGGATGATGGCGCGCATGGTCGTGCTGCTCCTTCCACGCGGAGCCCGCCGGGAGGCAGCCCCTGCGTCTCGATCGCTGTCGACTCGGCACGGTGACAGAGTGCCTTTCCGGCTGCCCGTCCTGCTTTCCGCCATGGCTTGCCCTTCCCTTGTCCGGTACGTGACCTGCTACGCTAGGCTTTCCTTACAGAGTAAGGGCAATGCGTACACCGTAAAGGTAAGCCTTACAATGTAAGGATGTCAAGGAGGGCCTCGTGGGCGACACGAGCCGACGCCGCGGGAAGGGCTGGTCACGTGAAGATCTCCGCGCTGGGCAAGACGGGCGCTGAACGCCGCACCCAGCTGACGAGAGAGCGGGTGATGGCAGCTGCCATCGAGCTCGCCGATCGTGACGGCATCGAGTCAATCAGCATGCGGAAACTCGCGCAGGAGCTGGGTGTCGAGGCGATGTCCCTCTACACGCACGTACGCAGCAAGCACGACCTTCTGGACGGCATGACCGACGCCGTGATCAGCCAGATCCCGATGAGTGCCGACGGTGTCAACTGGAAGACGTCGCTACGTCAGCTAGTGCTCGCCGCGCGCAGCGTCATGCTGCGCCATCCGTGGGCACCCCGCACGGTGGAGACGCAGACCGCGCCCGGGCCCGCTGTGCTGCAATACGTCAACGCGGTGTTCGGCATCCTCCGCGAAGGTGGCTTCTCGATCGCCCAGACGCATCACGCCCTGCACATCCTCGGCAGCCGCGTCCTCGGGTTCACGCAGGCGCTCTTCGACGACTCCGGGGACCTTGAGCCGGAGGCGGCCGCCGCCCTCGCGAACCAACTCGGCGCCAGCCATCCCTATGTCGTGGAGATGGCCCTCGCGGTCACCCACGGAGGCGCCCTCGGCCGGTGCGATGACGACGCCGAGTTCGAGTTCGCGCTCGATTTCATCCTCGACGGCCTCACCCGGACCCAGAGCAGCTGACCTCACACGACACCGGTTCCGGCTAAGCCGTGGCCTGCTGACCACGCACCCCGAACTTGCCGCCCTCCTGCCCGGGTTCTTTGCCGACCTGCTTGCGGATCCAGCCGCGGGCCCCGCTGATGCCGCCGACCCGGGTGATCCAGGTGCCGTCGCGCTCTATGTCCGCCCCGCGCGAGGTGTGGGTGCCCTCCCAGGGTAGACAGGCCCGTTTGGACCTGGTGACACGCTCGTTAACGGCACCCCGGATTCCCCGGCCTGGAACGCGAGCGCGAAATACATGGTCTTGCCGGTGAATGTCAGGAACGAGCCCCATTCGGCCGACAGGGTGGCGACTAGCGCCAGCACGGACCGGGTATCCGCAGCGGCCTGCTCGTCCACCGCTACCGGCAGGGGAAGCGATGCATCGTAGATGTCGATGCGCAGCTGACCACGTGAACACCTGACGGCAAGCGTGACGGTCTCGCTGTCCCAGTGGGTGATGGCATAAGTCACCAGGTCGCTGGTGAGCAGGACCGCGATGTCGGGATCGACAGGGACCTCCCAGGCGCGGATGACCGCACGGACCTGGCTGCGGGCTTCGGCCGCCGCAGCTGGTTCCCTGGTCAGCCGGACGCGGCGCTGCCGCAGCTCGGTCGGACGGGTCCGTGTCGTCATCGCGTCTATCCGGCTCCTCTGGCTGGCCCGCATTATGCCTCTTGCGTCGAAAATGCTCCTGCAAATTGCACGGCAAGACATCGGTCAGCTGACGGATATTGGACCGCGGCGCGTACGGGTACCGTTTTCCCCGGGCGAGCCCGTTCCCGGATCAGCGCGGAACGGGCAGGCCGTTCGGCATGCCGTCGGCCGGCCGGTGATACCGGGACATCGTCGTGGTGGCCGGCCTGAAGATGCCGGCGGTCTCGGCGCCGCTCACCACCGGCTGGCGGACGTGGCCCTGGCCGAGGATGCCGAAACGGAGGGCAGGGCGGCGAACGCGCGGATGCCCGATAGGAAGATCAGGCCGCCCGCCACGATGAAAATCAGGCTGACCGAGTTGAGGGTGATGCCCGCCACCGAGGCATGGAAGCTCCGCAGGACGGTGCTCGCCAGCCAGCCGGAGACGACCACCGAGAGCATGGACGCGAGCTGGTTGACCGGATTGAACACAGCCATCACCCGGCCCAGGTACGCGCGGGGTGCCGCATCCAGGAGCAGCGGCACCACCGCCGTGTTCAGCATGGCGATAGGCATGGCATAGATCGCCAGCATGGCGAGCCCCGCGGGGAAGCTGCGCTGCAGTGCGTAGGCCGCCGCCAGCACGCCGGTTGCCAGCAGGCCCGACCAGGTGAGCGCGCGCGCACCGATCCACCGCACCATGCGGCCGGCCGCCAGCGCGCCGATGATGAAGCCAGCCCCCATCGCCGTCTCCGCGAGGCCGAACAGATGGGACGACGCGTGCAGATCACGAGTCACGAAGAACACGTTCAGCGTGTTGATCGCACCGGTGCCGCACTGGCAGATCATCGTGACCGTCAGGAGCGTCACCAGGAACCGGTTGCGCGCGAACAGCCGCAGGCCGACGGAGAACTCAGCGTGCAGGCTGGACTCGCCTGCTCCGGCCGGGGCCGGCGGACGCGGCCCGGGCGTAAGCCGCAGGAAGCGGATGGCCACATAGGACACGACGTAAGACGCGGCGTTGGCGGCCAGCGCCCACTGGAAGCCGGCCGTGAACAGCAACGAAGCCGCGATCGGCGGGCCGATGATCGCGGCTGCCGACGTGGTGGCCTCGGCCAGGCCGGCCGCTCGCGCCCGGTCCTGCTCGCCAGGCACCACTTCGCCGGTCGTCGCGAACCTGGCGGGGCTGAAGAACTGGCCTGCCGCGTTGAGGACGAACACGACCAGGTACACGGCGGCGAGCCACACGCCGACGGGGAGATCGCGGACCGGGACGAACGACAGCCCGGTGAGGCCCGCCACCATCGCCGCGCGGATCACCTCGGTCCGCATCATCGTCGACTTCCGGTTCCACCGGTCTACGAAAACCCCGGCGATCGGCCCGACCAGGGCAAACGCGGCACCCGCGGCGACCAGGATCCCGCCGACCGCGGCCGGGGCCCAGGACCGGCCGCTCGCGAGAACCTGCGACACCCACAGCACCAGCGTCGTGCCGAAGACGCTGTCCCCGAGCGCGGAAACGGCCTGGCCGTACCACAGCTTTGCGTAATTCCGGTTAATCAGCGCATGCTGCAGCGACGGGAGGTTTATTTTGTGATTGCTGTTAATGCATTGCTTAGCGCGGTTTTCGCATACTGGTGCCATTGTTGTCACACGTGCTGTTCCGGCTGCTGATCACTTGGTAGCGGCCGGCGTGGCCGGCCGAATGCCGGAGCCTCGCGACATCCCGCGTTCATGAACACCACGGCTGCGCGCCACATACCGGCTCGTCAGGAAGCCGGAGCTCGCCGGCCTGGCGTCGTGCCATCATTCTTGGAGCTCTTTCGGAAAGCTAGACAACCTTCAGTCACGGCGAAAACAGCCGTGACGATAACGAGTTGCTCCTTCTGTAACTCGGGACATGGACCGCCCATCGAGTCACATCGGCATCATCCATCAGTTTCGCGGGCGGTCGCGAGGTATGCCGTTACCGTCACGTTATTTGCGGAGTAGCCAGCAAATCTCGCGTTTGCTGAAATTGCCGGACAAAGAGAACGGCCCGCGGCTGCGCCGCTATGACGGCCGGGGCGACGACTACGCTGCGGCATCTACCGACCACGGCGGCCCGGGTACCAGCACCCCGGGCCGCCGCACCTGCCTGGACCTAGCCGCTCTGCGCCGCAACCCGGTCGAGGAACGCGCAGCCGTCCGCGATCCGGTCATGCCGCCGGCGAAGGCCGGGGGCAGGCCTTGGGCCGCCAGATGATCGACGAAGCCTTCGTTACCGGCCGAAACCGTCGAACTCCCCGTTTCGTACGCCGCCGAGAAAAGCATGCCACTCGTCCGACGTGAACCGGAGGACCGGCCCCCCGGAGTCCCTGCTGTTGCGAACGCCGATCTCGCCGCCGGGCAGGCTTGCCACCTCGACGCAGTTGCCGTTGGCGTAACTCAGAGAGCTCTTAGTCCAGTAAGAACCTGACCTCGGCCGTTCGAGCGGACTCCTGAGCGTAGTGCTTCCCACGTTGCCTCTTCACTAGTTGGGTGTGTGTTCCTGGATGTGCAACTAACGGGGGACGGCGAGCCAGGCCGGGCACGGCTGGCAGTCTCCACGTGTCCCCCGCGGCCGCGGGATCGCAGGCCGGGGCAGACCGGGCTGGAAGGCGAGGGTGAAGCAGGCCGCCTCCCCCGCGGGCGTGACGGTCTCACCAGCACCGCGCGTGATGGCATGGGTCACCAGGTCGCTGGCGAGCAGGACCGCGATGCCCGGATCGACCGGGATCTTCCAGGCCCGGATGAGCGCGCGGACCTGGCTGCGGGCTCCGCCCGCCGCGGCTGGCTCTCTGGCCAGCCGGAGGCGGCGCCGGTGCAGTTCGCTCGGACGAGTCGGTATCATCGCGTCTGTCCAGTTCCTCAGCTGACCTGTTAGTACCGTTGCGTCGAAAATGCTGCTGCAACTTGCACTGCAATACATCGGTCAGCTGACGGATATTGAACTGCGGCGCGGCCGGCAGCCTGTCACGGGCCGTGAGCCACGCCGGCGCGGCAGCTAGCCGCGGGCGTACTCGGCGAGCGCGGTCAGTGCCGCCCCGAGCCCCGCGCGGATGGCCGGGTCCGCGATGATCCCGTCCGGTCCGGCCGCGTCGCGCGGGACCGGCACGCGGACGCAGGCGCCCATGACCGCGACCGCGCCGACGTAACGCAGCACCATGGCGAGATGCTCCTCGGCGCCGGCGCCCCGGCCGCCCACCGCCACGTTGATCCAGCCGACGGGCTTGCCGTAGATCTCGCCGCCGCCGACCGTCCAGTCGAGCAGGTTCTTCAGGCTGCCCGGCAGCGTGCCCGCGTATTCCGGGGTGCAGAACAGCAGCCCGTCGGCCGCCGCGATGCGGGCCCTGAGGTCCGCCCCCGGACCCGGCGGCTTCTCGTCCTCGTCCGGGCTGAACGCAGGCAGCGCCGCCAGCCCTTGGTACATCTCGGCCGTGATCCCTTCCGGCGCCGTCGCCTGTACCGTGCGCAGCGCCGCCGGGTTGCCCGATCCGCGCCTGGTGCTGCCCGAAAGAAGCAGGATCCGCGTGTCAGCCATCCGATCAACCTATCCGGCCGGCCCGCTCCCCCGCCCGGGCCGGCCCCAGCCATGCGTTTCGCAACGTGACCCGGGTATTTTGTCCCTTGATGCCGACTAGCCCTCCCGGGCCGGCCGCCAGCGGGCTGCACCGGTCGCCGGCCGGCCTGGTCACGCTGGCCGGCCTGGAGACCGACCCGCATCCGGCGCTGGCCCGGTTGCGGGCCGCCGCGCCGGTCAGCTGGGTGCCGGTCCTCGGCAGCTGGCTCGTTACCGGGTACGACCTGGCCGTGGCGGTCCTCCGCGACGCGCGGACGTTCACCGTCGATGATCCTCGCTTCTCCACGGCCAGGGTAGTCGGGCCGAGCATGCTCTCGCTGGACGGCGCGTCTCACGCGCGCCACTGGGCTCCGTTCAGCCGAGCCTTCCGGCACGACGAGGTACACGCGCAGCTCGCCTCGTTCACCCGGGCGGAGACCGGCCGCCTGGTGTCGGCCATCGCGCCGCACGGCGCGGCTGAGCTGCGCCGGGCCGTGGCCGGGCCGCTCGCGGTGACGGTCATGGCGCAGGTACTCGGCCTGGGGCGAAGGGACCAGGCCGATCCGGCGCGGGTGCTCGCCTGGTATGACGGGATCGTGGCCGCGGTACAGGCCGAAGCCGCGGCGCCCCCGGGCGACCATGGCGCGGCGGGCCCGGCCGGGACAGCGGCGTTCGCCGAACTCGCCGCCGTCCTGCGCGAGGTCATCGTGGCACCGGGATCCGCCGCCCTGCTGGCGCAGGTCGCCGGGCCGCGGGCCGGGGTGCCGCTGACCCAGGAGGAGGCCATCTCGAACGCGGCAGTGCTGATGTTCGGCGGGATCGAGACCACCGAGGGCATGATCACCAACGTCATGCTGCACCTGCTCTCCTCCCCCGCCCAGCACGCCCTGGTGCTCGCCGACCCGGGGCTGGTTCCCGCGGCGGTGGAGGAGTCGCTGCGGCTCGAGCCGGCCGCGGCGGTCGTCGACCGGTACGCGACCAGGGACTCGCGGCTCGGCGGCGCGGTCATCCGGGCCGGTGACCAGGTCACGGTGTCCATCGCCGGAGCGAACCGGGATCCTGCGGTCTTCGGCGACCCGGACACGTTCGAGGTCCGCCGTCCCAACGCCGGACGCCATCTGGCCTTCGCGCACGGCCCCCATTTCTGCCTCGGCGCGCACCTGGCCCGGCTGGAGACGCAGGTCGCGGTCGAGACCCTGCTGGCCAGGCTCCCCGGACTCCGCCTGGATCCCCGCTCCCCGAGCGCACCGCGCGGCCTGGTCTTCCGCAAGCCGCCCGACCTGCGCGTGCAGTGGGATGCGAGCTGACGTCCGGCCGGCTGGGTGATGACCGTGGACCCGACCTACTGCCAACCGTAAGCTCCTGGCCGCCGCCGTTTCAAACTGCTTTCGGCCAGCGGGCTCCGCCGGGTACATCCGCGGGCTCGACCTCGGCGCCGAACGGCTGGAACAGAGCTACGCCCGGCTGCCCGGCGAGGGCGGCCGTCAGCGTTGCCGCTATGCCGCTCCTGCTTTCGGCTTCACCTGCACGCTGGTCTACGACGAGAGCGGCCTGGTCCTGGATTATCCGGGAATCGCCGTCCGCGCCCGGTAGCCAGCCGCCAGCCCCCGGGCCGGGTTGGCGTGCCCTTTGCCGGGCGCCGATGTCAGGTTTGCGAGCGGGCTGGTCCCGGCAGAATGTTCTTATCGGCCAGGAATAGGACAGGGCCCCCTCCATGTATGAGATGGAGGGGGCCCTGCCTGGCTGCGTCTCGCTGGGCCGCCGGTTACCCGGCAAGCCCGGCGCCGCGCGCCGCCCGCCGGTACCGAGCACCCGCCTGAAGTGCCGGTTTCCCGACCCTCCCGACGTCCCGGAGTCACCTCCGGATGGTTCCCGTTTCCAACGGTGAAAGTATTTCTACTGCTTTGGATGGCGGTCACGCAAGAGCCTGCGGCAATTCATTCCGAGTTTTTCCACTGTCCACAGGATATCCACATAACACCAGATGTTATCCGCACGTTACGGCGATTATCCACCGGTTCATACACAGATCATCCACAGGCTACCCAACGTAATTCAGCAGGCACTGATATGGCCTTCGCTGAATGTGACCGGCCGGTCTTTCCCGGCGACTTCCGGTAGCCATTTTATGTTTCAGGTGAAACAACGGAGAGGTCAGCGCCCACCCGCGCCGCTCCCCGGGTCATCCGGGTAACTTGGACCACATCGCTGATACCGGAGGAGGCGCGATGTCAGAGCAGGATGACTTCCCCGAGCGGTTCCACCGGGACCGCCGCGAGCATGGTGGCGCGTCGCAGCGCCCCGACGAGGACCAACTGGCCCGCCTCACCGAGGAAGAGCGCGTGGCGGCCGGGCTCGACCCTTACGACCCTGAGGAGGTGCCGCCCGCCACGGACGCGCCGCCGCTGGAGGACATCACCCAGAACGAGGACTGGCAGGAAGAGCGAGCAGAACTCCGGCGCCAGGACGACAAGGGCGAGCTGGGTCCCGTCGACGAGCGCCACCCGTTCCCGCCCACCCGGTACGAGTAGGGTGCAGCGAATTCCGGTGGCTACGCGTAGGTGGGCAGGTCTCCGGTTTGCTCGGCTGTGGCGGCCCAGCTGGCCAGCAGCTTGAGGTTATCCGCGGCGGGGGTGGCTGCTGCCGCGGTGTAGACGAGCAGCGTGAGTCCGGGGTGGGAGGGAAACTCCATGGCCTCGAAGTCGAGATCGAGGGTGCCGACGGCGGGGTGGTGGAGTCGCTTGTGGCCGGTCCGGTGAAAGCGGACGTTGTGGGCAGCCCACCGGGTGCGGAAGTCCTCGCTGCAGGTGGAGAGCTCGCCGATCAGCTCGATGAGCTGCTTGTCGTGGGGGTTGCGGCCTGCCTCGGACCGGAGCATGGCGGCGATGTCGTCGGCGGCGCGTTCCCAGTCAGTGAAGAAGTCGCGTGCGGCCGGGTCGAGGTAGACGAAGCGGGCGTTGTTGACGGGCCTGCGCGGGTCGGCGAGGAGCGGGGCGTAGAGGGCTCTGGCCATGCGGTTGGCGGCGAGCATGTCGTGCCGGGCGTTGCGGACCCAGGCGGGTGCGTCGGCGATGGCGTCGAGGACCTGCTGGATGCCGTCGGTGACGCCGGTGGTCTTCGTCCGTCGCTGCCGGGGAGGCGTGGGCTGGGCAGCGCGGGCGAGGTCGAACAGGTGGGCGCGTTCGGCGTCGTCGAGCTGAAGCGCGCTCGCGATGCCGTCAAGGACGGCATCGGATGCGCCGGCGAGGTTCCCGCGTTCCATGCGGACGTAGTAGTCGATGCTCACGCCTGCGAGCAGTGCGACCTCCTCGCGACGGAGCCCCTTCACCCGGCGGTTGCCGTGGCCGTAGGCGGGCAGCCCGGCCTGCTCGGGCGTGATGCGCTCGCGCCGCGAGACGAGGAACTCGCGGGCCTGGGCTCGGTTATTCATGACCTCCACGGTAGGCGCGCGCACGGTCGTCAGGGAGGTACTGGCGTTACCTGGAACGATAGGCACTCCCCCAGGTGGAGGTCAGCGCCTTGACTGGATGACGTGAGCACAACGACTGATCCGGCCGCCCGCTCCGCGAGCCCTGTCGCGGCGACGGGCGCGCGCCATACGACGGCGATTCTCGCGATCATCCTGATCAGCTACTTCATGATCCTGCTGGACAACTCGATCATCTTCACGGCCCTGCCGAAGATCCACGCGGCGATGCGGTTCTCCCCGGCCGGCCTGGCCTGGGTGCAGGACGCCTACACCCTCGTGTTCGGCGGGCTACTGCTGATCGGGGCACGGGCCGGTGACCTGCTGGGTCGCCGCCGGGTGTTCGTCTTCGGGCTTGCGGTGTTCGCGCTGGCGTCGATGCTGATCGGGCTCGCTCCGGCCGGGTGGTGGCTGATCGCGGCTCGTGGCGTGCAGGGCATCGGGGCGGCGGTCGTCGCCCCGTCGTCGCTGTCGCTGCTGACCGCGAGCTTCGCTGAGGGGCATGAGCGGGCCAAGGCGGTGGCGCTGTACGGGGCGACCGCCGGGATCGGCGCCAGCCTGGGGCTGGTGATCGGCGGGGCGCTGGCGGACTGGGTGTCCTAGCGGGCCGGGTGGCGCCGTGCTGATCTGCGGGCTCGCCGTCGCAGAAGGCCGGGCCGCCCAGCCGATCATGCCGCTGCGGCTGTTCGCCAGCCGCGAGCGCGTCGGTGCCTACCTGGCCCGGCTGCTGTACCTGGGCGCGATGATCGGCTTCTTCTTCTACTCGACGCAATACCTGCAAGGGGTGCTCGGGTTCTCCGCGTTCCGGGCGGGCGTCGCCTTTTTCCCGATGACGGTGGTGAACTTCGCCGTTGCGATGGCCATCCCCAGGCTGACTTCCCGTCTCGGGCAGGCCGTGCCGCTGACCGCCGGAGTCGTGCTGACACTGGCCGGCATGGCGTGGCTCGCGCAGGTGGCGGTGGCGAGTTCCTACTGGACCGCGGCCGCCCTGCCGATGGTGCTCATCGGCGCCGGGCAGGGACTGGCGTTCGCTCCGCTGACCTCGGCCGGGATAGCGGGCGTCAGCGCCGCGGACGCGGGCGCAGCCTCCGGGCTGGTGAACACCTTCCACCAGCTCGGCATGGCGCTCGGGCTTGGTGTGCTCGTCGCCGTCTCAGCCGGTTCCGGCCGCGGGCTGACCACCGCTGCCGCGGTCCTTGCCGCTCACGTGCACACCGCACTCACCGCAGGAAGCGTCCTGCTGGCCGGCAGCCTGCTCGCCGTGCTCGGCCTGATCCTGCCCGCGGGCCGTCGGGCCAGACGTTGAGCGGCACCTGGACGGAAGACGAATTGCGCCGCCTCGTCCCGCAGGCCACCGGCTGAACCGGCACCACCAGCGAAGGAGCTTCGATGCAGTACACGACATTGGGTAACTCAGGCTTGAAGATCAGCCGCATCGCGCTGGGCTGCATGAGCTTCGGCGATACCTCACGCGGCTTCAACGAGTGGGCACTGGACGATGACGCCGCCGAGCCGCTGTTCCGCCAGGCCGTCGAACTCGGCATCACCTTCTGGGACACCGCCAACGCCTACGGTTACGGCACGTCGGAAGAGATCACCGGCCGGGCCATCCGCAAGTACGCTCGCCGGGAGGACATCGTGCTCGCGACCAAGGTCTTCTTCAAGATGCACGACGGCCCCGGCGGCTCGGGCCTGTCCCGGCGAGCGGTCGTCGAGCAACTCGACGACTCCCTGCGCCGCCTCGGCACCGACTACGTCGACCTCTATCAGATCCACCGCTTCGACCCGGCCACCCCGGTCGAGGAGACCATGGAGGCCCTGCACGACATGGCCAAGGCCGGCAAGGTGCGCTACCTCGGCGCCTCGTCGATGTGGGCCTGGCAGTTCTCCAAGATGCAGTACCTCGCCCAGCTGCACGGCTGGACCAGGTTCGTCTCCATGCAGAACCAGTACAGCCTCATGCAACGGGAGGAGGAACGCGAGATGCTCGGCCTGCTCGCCGACCAGGGCGTCGGGTCGATCCCGTGGAGCCCGCTCGCCAAGGGGCGCCTGGCTCGCCCGTGGGGGCAGCAGACCGCGCGCAGCGAGACCGACGCCACCGCCCGCTGGGTGCTGCCGCACGACGACAAGCCCATCGCGGACGCCGTCCAGGGCGTCGCCGAACAGCACGGCGTGCCGATGGCCCAAGTCGCCCTCGCCTGGGTACTGCGTAACCCGGTGGTCAGCGCCCCCATCGTGGGTGCCACCAAGGAGCATCACCTCGCCGACGCCGCCGCCGCGCTCGACGTCACTCTCGCCGACGACGAGATCCGTGCCCTCGAAGAGCCCTACACCCCGCGTCAGCCCACCGGCTACTGACCGCCACCAGAGGAGGAATCACGATGGCAAGCTTAGGCCTGAGGCGCGGCGATGGCCTCCAGGAGGGGCCGGGCGGGGGCCCACCGGGGGAAGGGGTCGGTGGACTCTGCCTTATCGATGGTGAATCCGGCGCGTTCAATGGCTGCGGCGATGTCGCGGTTGAGGCGGCATCCGGCGTTGAGGCGAGACCATAGCGGGGTGAGGCGATCCTGCCACCTGGCCAGGCTGCCGGTGCCGCGGACGTGTTCGAGGACGATCAGCTGCCCGGAGGGCCGGAGCACCCGCCGCGCCTCGGCGAGCGCGCGATCGGGGCTGTTCACGCTGCACAGGACCAGAGTGAACACGACGGCGTCAAAGCTGGCGTCGGCGTGCCGCAGTGATTCGGCAGTGTCGCTGGTCACCTCGACGGGCACGTGCGCCGTGGCCGCCCTGGCGGTCAGCCGCCGGCGCATCGCCGGGTCGGGTTCGGCGGCGGTGACCTGGTCGGCCTGCTGGTAGTGCGGGATGTTCGCGCCGGTGCCGGCGCCGATGTCGAGAACCTGCCCGCCTATCGCGGTGAGCAGGCGGGCTCGCCGCTCGCGGAGCACGGCGCGTTCGAGCGGGCCGGTCATCCGGTCGTAGGCGGCGGCGTGGATCCAGTGCTGGCGCATGGCATCGGCCTTTCTTGCTGTTACGCCCGGGTGATGATGTCGCATGCCGCGATGGCCAGCGGGAGGCTGGTGATCGCGGCCGGGACCATTAGTGCCGCCAGGCCGGCTGCCAGCTGCCGGCCAGGCCAGCGGTGCTATCAGGATCCGCCCGGCCAGCGTGATGGCGGCGAGCCATGATGCAGCCAGCCTAATCCACAGTCCGATGGCGATCCGGGGTGATCGCCGCGCCCGACCTTGCCCCCTCTGTAGCGGGGATGGTCATCGGCGTGCCGTGGCGCCTGCGCCACCCGCGGCGGCTGACGGTGCTCGCGATCGCCAACGAAGCCCCGAACGCTGTGTTCTATGTCTTCCGGGCGGCCCGGGCCGTGCAGCGGCGCAGGCCGAGGATCGCCGCCGGCTCAGCCCTGGTCGCAGCCGGATCGGCAGCCCGGCTGCGGGCAGCATCGGCTGAACCCCTCCGGTAACAGCAGGCCCGCAGCGGCCACCGCGATAAGAGAACACCGGGAAAACCGCAGAAGGCACGGCCCACCAGGACAGCTGCCATGCCCAGACACCCAGAACTCACCGCATCCAGCCTGGCACT
>WNGG01005419.1_pt1 | contig 26435 bp, 23 predicted proteins | sample 5400661 | NCBI WGS metagenome assembly WNGG01 (sample SAMN13153372, study PRJNA577476) | soil metagenome | isolation source: 100 cm soil or saprolite under Garry oak tree replicate 1 | place: USA:California | collected 2016-06-15
ACTTTTGGGGCGGTGGTCACCTCTCTGAGCTCTCCCGACACACTTGCAGCGCGTCATCCGCTCTGGTGGCTGTTGCTGAGCTTCTTGACGTTCCTCGGCGAGACATCCATTTTCCTCTTCTTCTATCTCTTTCCTGATGGACGATTCATCCCGCGCTGGACCATGCTCCCAGCGTTGGTGCTGATCGTCCTCTTCGGATGCCTCTTTTTCTTTCCCAGCTTGCCCTTCTCCACATGGCTCATTTCTTTCAAGACGGTCTGGTTTCCGGGCTTCCTCATGCTTGGCCTGTTCGCGCAGGGCTACCGAGCCTTTCGCGTCTCCAGTTCTGCACAACGCCAGCAGACTAAATGGGTGGTGTTCGGCCTGACAGCGTCAGCTGTGGGATATACGGGGGCGTGGCTCGTACTGCCGATACTTGGTCTCCCTCATGTCATCTTCACAGTGATCGCAGTCACCTACCTCCACTTCTCTCTCCTCCTCATCCCGCTCTCCATTGGGATTGCCATTCTCCGTTATCGGCTGTGGGATATCAACCTCCTCATTAACCGCGCACTGGTCTATGGGACACTTACCGCCTGTGTCATCGGCATCTATGTGCTGGTCGTTGGCACGCTGGGCATCCTGTTCCAGGCGAGGAGTAACCTGTTCATCTCGCTGCTGGCGACCGGTCTGGTGGCCGTGCTCTTTCAGCCCCTGCGTCAGCGCCTCCAGCATGCGGTGAACCGTCTGATGTATGGGGAACGTGACGATCCCTACAGAGTCATCGCACGGTTGGGACAGCGGGTCGAGGGAACGCTGGCAGCAGATGCGGTGCTGCCCACGGTTGTGGAGACGGTGGCCCAGGCACTCAAGTTGCCCTATGCGGCCATTACCATGAAACAGGAGGAGAGCTTCGCCATTGCAGCCGCTTACAGCGCATCTGGGCAGTCTGAGGAGACGCACGCGCCTCTGCTGCGCCTCCCGTTGGTCTACCAGACCGAGCAGGTCGGCGAACTGGTGCTTGCCCCGCGTGCTGCTGGCGAGACCTTCACGTCTGCCGACCAGCGGCTCCTGGAGGACCTAGCCCACCAGATCGGCGTAGCCGTGCATACCGTCCAGCTCACGGCCGACCTGCAACGCGTGACGGTGGATTTGCAGCACTCACGCGAGCGTCTGGTGATCGCACGTGAAGAAGAGCGCCGCCGCTTGCGCCGCGACCTGCATGACGGGATTGGCCCGACCCTCGCCAGCTTGTTTCAACGACTCGATACGGCGCGCCGCCTGGTGCCACACGATCCTGACGCCGCCGTTCTGCTGCTGGATACCCTCAAAGGGCAGGTCAAGGCGACGATTGCCGAAATTCGCCGTGTCGTCTATGCGCTGCGCCCACCGGTATTAGATGAACTTGGCCTCATCTCGGCACTGCGCGAACACACGGGGTACGCGCAAGAGTCCAATGGGCTGCGCATAGTGATTGAAGCGCCCGAAGCCATGCCTCCATTGCCCGCCGCGGTCGAGGTCGCCGCGTATCGCATCATCCTGGAAGCCTTGACCAATGTCGAGCGTCATGCGCAGGCACACACCTGTCTGGTGCGACTGGACCTGACCGAGGCAGGAGCACTGTGCCTGGACATTACCGATGATGGCCGTGGCCTCTCTGCGCACTCCACGGCGGGAGTCGGCCTGACCTCCATACGTGAACGCGCGGCAGAACTGGGTGGAGCCTGTAAGATCACCGCTGAACCCACGGGCGGAACGCGTGTGTGGGTCAGATTACCGTTAGCGAAGGAGTAACCCATGGAACCGATCCGCGTGTTGATCGCCGACGACCACGCTTTTTATCGCGAAGGGGTGCGCACGATGCTGAGTTCGGTCCCAGAGACCGAGGTGATCGGGGAAGCGGGTACGGGAGACGAAGTGATTGCCCTGGCCCTCACCCTCCAGCCCGACGTGATCCTCATGGACCTCAAAATGCCGGGTCCCAATGGCATTGAGGCCACCAGGCGCATTCTGCACAGCAGTCCGCGTATGGGTGTGCTGGTCATCACCATGTTTGAAGACGATGATTCGGTCTTCGCCGCCATGCGAGCAGGGGCGCGTGGCTACTTGCTCAAAGATGCCGATCAGGACGAACTGGTGCGAGCGGTCAAAGCGGTCTGCCGGGGCGAAGCCATCTTCAGCCCCTCGATTGCGCAGCGCATGATTCACTACTTCGCCGCGCTCCCGCAGACGGCAGCGGCCATGGCCTTTCCTGACCTCACCGAGCGGGAGCGCGAGATCCTCCAGTTGATCGCCAAGGGTGAGAGTAACACCGCGATTGCCAGGCAGCTGGTTCTGAGCACCAAGACGGTGCAGAACCATGTCTCCAATATCTTCAGCAAGCTTCAGGTGGCGGATCGGGCACAGGCCATGGTGCGTGCTCGGGATGCAGGATTGGGACGCGAACGCAGTACATAAGACGGTATCTCACTCGCCTTCTGCACCCGCTCCCTTGCCCAAAGTGACAGCTTCTCGAGTTCGAGATCTGATTGGAGTGAAGGCCCATTATTTATCTCATCAGTTACTTTGCGGCTGGTGACAGCTTACGTAGCACTCCCCCAAGATCCAGTGGAGCGAAGCTATTGGCAGATCATTTGGCTCCTCGCTGTAAATTGTTTGCTCAAGATGCTCTCTCGTATAGAGGAAAGTTCGCAGCATGGTACCACCACAACAGCATCAGCAATCCGATGCATTGCAGAAGCCAAAGTGGCTCCAAGGGAAGCGGTTGGCCGTTGCTCTCATTGTCCTTGCAGCATTCGTGATCTCGACCGTCTTGATTTTAAGCGGTCTAGGTATCATCCCGAGCTTTTTGGCACTCATCGTTTCCACACTAGTCACGGTATGTGGCGTCGCGTTCCCTTTCTACCAACACTTCGCTTCCCATGAAGCCGATCCATCGTCAGACCCCTCTAAGCCCTCGGCAACCCACATTATCGTACACGTCCCACTCAATTCTTTGTCTCTTGAGCTGCCATCTCCTTCCCCTCAAACGATCCCTCCAGGTACAACAGGCGCACACCTCCAGAGGCGAGAGGACCATCTCAAGACGCTCGACCTTCCCGTACCACCTACCCCACTCATTGGGCGGGAGGAGGAAATAGCGAAAGTCACGCGGCTACTGTCCCGCGACGATGTGCGCTTGCTCACCTTAACAGGACCCGGCGGCGCAGGCAAGACTCGATTTGCCTTGCAACTTGCCCACGACCTGGCAGCCAACTACTCCGATGGCGTAGTATTTGTGGCCCTGGCCTCCATCACCGATCCTGATCTGGTCATCCCTACGATATTCCAGGCACTTGGCATCCAAGAAGGGAGTGGACAGTCTCCGCTCGAGCGCCTCAAGGAGTATGTGCAGCAGAAGCAGGTGCTGCTCGTGTTGGATAACTTCGAGCAGGTGGTCAGCACAGCAGGGCAGGTGGCGGATCTGCTCGCTGCCTGCCCAGAGCTCAAGATCCTCGTGACGAGTCGGGAAATCCTGCATGTGCGAGCGGAGCACGAGTTCCCTCTGCCACCGTTAGCACTGCCCGATCTCACACACCTCCCTGCACTTGAGGCACTCTCGCAAAACGCAGCAATGGCGCTCTTCATCCAGCGATCCCAGGCAGTCAAGCCTGGCTTCCAGTTGACCAGTGTGAATGCTCCGACCGTGGCGGAGATCTGCACGCGCCTGGATGGGCTGCCACTGGCCATCGAGTTAGCGGCGGCTCGCATGAGACTGCTCTCTCCACAAGCGCTGCTGACACGCCTCTCACTGCAGCTCTTGATTGGTGGGACACGCGATGTGCCAGCGCGACAGCAAACGCTGCGCAACACCATCGCGTGGAGCTATCAACTGCTCGATGCACAGGAGCAGTGCCTCTTCGGGCGGCTTTGTATCTTCGTCGGTGGCTGCACCCTGGAGGCAGTCGAGGCTCTGTGTACTGCACTTGGCGACGGTAACGGATCCGTTTTAGATGGAGTGACCTCGCTCATGGACAAGAGCTTGCTCCGACAAACGGAGCAGGCAGAAGAGGAGCCACGCCTCATGATGCTGGAGACGATCCGTGAGTATGGGCTGGAGGTTCTTGAGGCATCCGGGGAGAAAGAAGCCACCCGGCGCACTCATGCAAGCTACTACCTGCGACTTGCGGAGGACGCAGCGAAGGAAATCAGAGGTCCACGACAAACGATGTGGTTGCAGCGGCTAGAGCGAGAGCATGACAATCTACGAGCGGCGTTCCAGTGGTCACTCGAACAAGGGAAAGCGAGTCAGGGCATGGAGATGGCTTTGCGCTTCAGTAGCGCGCTTGATCGCTTCTGGGAAATCCGTGGTCATTACAGTGAGGGGCGTACGTTCCTGAAGCGGGTACTTGCGGGAAGCAAGGGAAACTTGACCTCTATAAGGGCCGAGGCACTCAACATCGCCGCAGATCTGGCCCTCCTCCAGGGTGATTACGGAGAGGCAGAGGAATTGAGCGAGGAAAGTTTTGCGCTGTCCCGCAGCCTCAAAGACAGACGAAACATCGCGACCTCCCTCACTATACTGGCAGGCGTAGCCCGGGGAAAAGACAACGCGCTCAGGCGGCGGGAGTTGCTGGAGGAGGCCCTGGCACTCAATAAAGAGCTAGGCGAGGAGACGGGTATTGCCGACGCGCACTTTGAATTAGGATGGCTGGCCAACGTCCAACGTCAGTATCAGCGTGCACGTCCCCTGTTAGAGGAAAGCTTGAGCAAGTTTAGGGAGATGGGAGATACACGGATGATCGCAGCCACACTCCACCAACTGGCGGTTTGCTATGATGAGCAGTGGGATGCGACAACTGTCCATTCGCTGCTCCAGGAGAGCGACAGACTCTATCGAGAGGTGGGAGACAAGGAAGGCATGGCCTACGTGCTTGAACTTTCAGGGAAGCTAGCCTTTCGTCAAGGAGACACAGCCATGGCACGCTCCTTTATGGAGGAGAGTTCGGCACTCTACAGGGAGATTGGGGATCGATCGGCGATGTACGATCCGCTTGACGATTTGGCAAGAATGGCTCGTGACCAGGGTGACTACGTGGCCGCACAAGCTTTTTTTGTGGAGAACCTGGCAATTATCATAGAGGATGATGCCAAGGGGTGGAATAACAAGGAATCTATCGCCTCCCGTCTGGAGGAATTGGCGCGTTTGGTTGTAGCACAGGGAGAGCTGGCGTGGGCGGCTCAACTCTGGGGTACCGCAGAGGTTCTGCGAGAAGCCACCGAGGTGCCCCTCCCACCCAAGGAGCGGGCTAGTTATGAGCAGGCGGTGGCTGCTGCACGTGTTCAGCTTGGAGAGGAGGGCTTTGCTCGTGCGTGGGCCGAAGGACGAGCCATGACTCCAGAACAAGTCCTGGCCACGAAGAAATGAGACAGGATACATGGACTCGTTCCTAATTTAACCCCAGACCTCTCTTGAAGAAAAACTGCTCCTCCCTCTCCTCACTTGTTCATGGACTGCCGCTCCACAAATATTACTTGCCAACACATCTGCTTTTACGGATAAGTTGTCACTACAGTGGTGATGAGCAAGATTAAGACTATATTTTTGTTTGCCGAAGCGGGGGATGACTTTCGCCAGATCAAGGCACTGGACTGCACCCTTTCGACCGGACAGTAACGGAAAATCAAGGATGCGTTAGGCTTGCTTGTCTCAAATATATCATCGTGTAATGTTTAAGCCTTCGATGCTATCTATGTTAATACTTCGGCTCAGATACTTTTCAAGGACTCTCACAATCTTTACAACAGTGACCCTAGAGGTAGCTTCGCCATGAGCAATTCGGGTTATTGTTGCTGCATTAAGTCCAGTTTCATTAGCAAGCTCTGTCTTTCTTAATCCTGCCTCTGTAATAAGATCGTCGAGTGTTGCCATGTTTTTTCCCTTCCTGCATTACGATGTAAGCACTACTATGGCCATTAGCACTACGCAGCGTTGTTTAGCCTGTGAGCATAAGCGTTTGAGGTCTCTGCTGAGGAAGGGGTACTGACATAAAGAAGAAGGCAGTGTTCTAATCCGCGATATTGATGCCTTCTATGATATCTAAGGCGATGCGTCTTTCCAAGCGACTTTCTATCACTTTTAGAACCCTGGACATAGTGGCTCTGGTAGTAGGCTGGCCGCCGCAAATGCTTCTAAGGGTAGACAGGCTAATACTGGCCTCACGCGCAAGTTCCGACTTTCTAAGCCCTGCTTCTGTAATGAGATCATCAAGTTTGACCGTTACTTTCCTTCTTTTTATGCGACTCTCCAATCTTCTAGGTGATTTGCTCGTAACGGCTTTACTGGGAGGGATGTTTTTCCTGGTGGTCATAGATAAGGTGTTACACGCAGATTAACAAGTGCGTTACCTGAGTTCAGATAATGCTGTATCAAAAAGCTTTCACGCTCTAAGGCCGCAGGTAAAGAGAGTCCTGTTTCGAGTAGGTGCATTATTGGAACAAGGCCAAGCTGACGCAACTCATACACACAATTTCCTTTTGGAGGATTGCCCCCTCTTCCGCGTAAATGCTCCTTGAGCCTTTGGTCAGGATTATCTGTTATTCCGATATATCGTATGCTGCTATCTCTTGGGTCAATGAGAGCATAGATTGTGTAGCCTCGTTCTTTCGCCATCTCCACTCCGAACGTTACTGATGGCTATCTTACGCCCAAGATGTACTGTCATAAGACTTTGATTTCCGCACTTTCAATGGTCACCTCATAGCCAAGTTTCTCCGAAAGCACACGGCAAACAGCCGAAGCGAGATCAGGGCGCACAGGTTCATCATTCTCCATTTTCTCAATGGTAGGACGTGACACATCTGCCAATGTTGCTAAGCGCGAGACATTCAGCGCGGCTTTAATACGAAGTTCTCTAACCTTAGACATAGGTTAACCCCTCCACAGACGAGATAGTATGCCCATATCTTAACACAAAGATACAATAATTAAAAGCAGTTGTCAAATTTTGTAAATTTTAGCAATTTTTATATTGAAATAGCAAATTTTCTATGTTATACTCACATTGAACTATTATGCTATGGACTATGAGGTTACTGTAGTGAAAGCAAAGTCGAGTGTTGCCAAACAAAGTAGCCTTATAGGACATCTTCCTTCTACATAATTCTAAAAGCTTGCTTAAAAGGGGGTGATACGGTACTAGCCTGTCATCCCATTCACGACAGGCTAGCGAGTGAGAACGCTTACCACCGTTGTTCACGTAGTTTTGTTCTCGGTAGCAGTATGACACGGACACCTTAAAGGCGTCAAGCAGAAAGAGAGAGCCTAGCGACATGCAAGCGACACGCCAAGTTACGAAGAAGCTCACTGTTACCCCGTTGATCGACATTCAGAACCCCACCTTTGCCGACACCTATAGCAAGGGGTTATGGTGGGCCATGCATGGCGACTACGAAGGGGAGAAACCTGTACCGGATAGCTACCTTGTAGACAACCTCAAGCGAGACGCCAGCAAGGGCGCGTTTAACGGCCGGCATGACGACTCGCTCTATCATCTCGGATTCTACTTCGGGATGCTTCACGGAAGCATCCTCGACCCCCGAAGCGGCCAGCTTCGCTCCGATGTGACCGCCTTGGTCACGTTCACCCATCCTAACACCACGCGCGGTTATGTTGTGGCGCGGCGTGACCACTTCTATTACGCCGACGAAACGTACATCCAGACCGATAGCGCGTTAATCAAGGAACTGTCTGACATTGCGCTAGACCTGATGAGCTGCCCCGATGAACCCGATTCCTGGTACTACGCTATTAGGTGTCTGCTGGGTGGTCTGAGTATCCCCCTGTTTCCTGACACAGACCAGGAATGGCAGCAATGGGAAGCAGAACACCGCGCTATTCCCGTCGTTGAGTAAAGTGTTTGATGATTCCGTGACTTGGCTGTCGCTAGTCAGGTCACACCCCTACCCTTGTTTTGTGACAAGATCATCCGTCACGATAGCACACAAAGAGAAGAGCCTAGCGGTCACTAGACTCTTCTAGAAAGAGGAATACAAGGCAATGGCTAGACACAAGAGAGAAGCTAAAGTATACTTTGCTGTAGATGGTGAAGAAGGATATTATATCGGTTCAACAGAATGGCCAGAGGAGCGTCGGCGTGAGCATGAGCGTTGCGGTAAACGCATCGTAGAAGAGTTTCCCTCAACACATGAGACTCGTTACGATGATGAATATAAGTTGATAGAATTTGCTGAGGGGATGGGTATACCTCTCACAAATACATATCGGAAACATCATGGTAACTTCCAAGGAATAAGACGTAGAAAGGAATAAAACATAAACCTGACAGGTAGGAGAAGCGTTTTCCACACTTTTTCTAAAATCCATGTTATAATCTTACATAGAGGCTATAGATTATAACATGGATTTTATAGCGTATTAAAACTAGAAAAATCTGAAAGTGCCTGGCTTCCCGTTCGGGGTTGAAACTGCTAGGCTGCAACATATTTTATATACCGATAACGAGAAAGGGAATAATACCATGTCGGAGTCTCAGGAGCTTACATCTGCGCTTCGAGTACGGTTGAGCGCAAGTGATGCGCATTATGGAGGTCAACTCGTCAAAGGAGCACATATGCTCTCGCTTTTTGGCGACGTGGCCACCGAGCTTGCCATTCTTTGTGATGGTGACGAAGGTCTGTTGGTTGGCTATGATAACATCGAGTTTCTAGCACCATTGTACGCGGGGGACTTTATCGAAGTCACCGGACGTATTACCAGGATTGGACGTACCTCGCGACGCATAGAGTTTGAAGCACGGAAAGTAATTTCGGCAAGGCGTGATATAAGTGATTCTGCTGCCGATGTGTTAGAGGCTCCTATAGTTGTGGGACGCGCCATTGGTACAACGGTCGTTAAGGCTGAGCAACAGCGTAAAACTCGTACCGCCTGACCGCCTGATAGTTGTTTGTCTCAATGGGTGTTCATGCTGCCATATTTCTGCTAGAATATCAGCATGACACAGAAAAAACTGGAAGAAAAAACACAACAAGAAGGCCGCTCCGTGCGAGAAAGTATTCTCACAGCCGCCGTGCAATTGTTCGCAGAGTACGGATACCATGCAGCTCCTCTGCGTGATATCGCGAGGATCGCAGGTATACAGGCAGCGAGTATCTACTACCACTATGCCAATAAAGAGGCTTTGCTCGTTGAAATCATGGAAACCCATATGCGGCATTTGAATGCAAATCTGGAACGTATTTTACGCGAACAGCACGATCCTCTCATTCGACTCTACCAGACCATTGCCAATCATATCCGCTTACATACCTCTTACAAGAACGAGTTTTTTATTATTGATACCGAGATACGTGCTCTTGAAGGCGATAATCGCCGTTATATCCTTTCTTTACGCGATCACTACGAGTCACTTCTCCAGGACTTGCTACGGGACGGTATGGAACAAGGCGTCTTCCGTGTGAGCGATGTGAAGGTCTCATCATATGCCATCATTGCCATGTGTACGGAGGTATCGACATGGTTTCGCCCCAGTGGTCGTCTGACCGTACAGGAAGTGATAGATATGTACAGTCAGATGATTACTCAAGGCTTGTTGGCTTTGCCAGCGACAGCTCAAACGCCGCAGGAATCAGCGCATACTTAATTCCCTGCTTTCGTAGTAACATGTCAAACACATCCAGAGTGAAAGCTAGAGGAAACCGGGCTGTGATCAACCCCTCTACATCAATACGGTGATCGGTTATAAGCTCCAACGCCTGTTGAAAAAGTACTGGTGTATGGTGGAAAATGCCTTTTGCCGTTAGTTCTCCATAATGTACAGAACGCGTATCAAGAGATACCTCGGTTCCAGATGGGCACCCCCCAAAAAAATTGACAAGTCCCCCATGGCGGGCCATCCTGGCTGCCAGTGCCCAGGTTTCTGGAGAACCTACCGCTTCAATGACCACATCTGCACCACGTTGTTCATCTGTGTGAGAGCGAACAACAGCTTCTTGTTCTTGAGAAGACATAGCGTTTGCGTCAATAACCACATCTGCACCATAATAATGGGCCAGAGAAAGTCGTTGAGCTCCTCGCCCTGTGATAACCACATATGCACCGTGCAGTTTAGCTATTGCCGCCAGTAATAGCCCGAGTGGACCAGCACCTATAACCACAACGGTATCCCCAGGATGAATGTCACTGGCTTCAATACCATGGAGAGCGCAAGCCAGTGGTTCCGTCATGGCCGCGGCAACAAACGATGTACCAGGCTCAAGCTTATACAGGTTTTGACGAACTATACGCTCAGGGACAAGGAGATACTCCGCATAAGCTCCGTTCAGGAACAGAAGGTTCTCGCATAAGCTATAGCGCCCACGCCGGCAGTAGAAACAATATTGGCATGGGGCCGAATTTGCCGCCACCACGGAATCCCCTTCATGAAAACCTGTCACATCTTTGCCCATTGCTGCGATGACTCCGGCGACCTCATGGCCGAAACCAGCGGGTACCTGCTGAAAGAGCAAAGGATGACCCCGGCGAAATGTTTTGACATCAGTGCCACACGTCGTAGCAGCGGCGACTTGTATCAAAACCTCGCCTTCTCCAGGTAGGGGGATTGGTCGCTCCTCCAGGCGCACATCCATCGGGCCATAAAACATAGCAGCAAGCATGGTCATATTGAATCCTTTCTTTTATACAGCAAGCTGGTAGTCCGGTAGTCTTAGTGAGTTGTTCAGGGTTCTGCAAAAGAGTATAATACTCTGGACTTTTATTACAACACACCAGAATTTGTTCACCTACATCGAGAAGCATGCCACAGCGTTTGCTCTATTCCTAACTTAGGTCAGGAGAACGTGAAAAATGGGATCAGTCAATCGTATCTGCCCACAATGTGGTGTACCACTCACTCCAAATGAGATGTTCTGCAACAATTGCGGTACTCGTTACACGGAACAGACAGTGACAGGCCCGACACGTTCTGCGTCATCACCTACTCAAGAATCTTCAAATCCTGATCAACTGTCTATCATCGAACCAACGCAATATGCTGGACCTTCGTCACCATTAACCTCCGGTAGCTTCCTTTACAGCGATTCGACTGAGACTACAGGACTAAGTGATTCGCCTCCACCATCATTGTCGACCCATCTCTACATCGCGCAAGAAGCATCTGAAGAACAACCGCCAATACAGCCATCTCCAGGAGACTACGTCCAGGCTCCCCGGCGTAGAAAAAGGCCAAACGTTGCGCTCGTTATTGGAATGATCGCACTGCTGCTCCTGGTAGTCGGAGGAGGCATTTTCTACTTTGTGAAAAGCAAGGGAAGTAATTCAAATATAACAAGCAAGGGCATACCTACATTTACTACGAATGGGGCAAGGCCCTTGTTTTCTGATAATTTTGCGGATAACAGTAAAGGTTGGGGGCTTGCGAGCGCGTCTGGATACAGCAGCACCATTAGTAATAATACGATGACGCTGGCCGATGCCAACCATAAAATCTTAGATGTGGCTATCCCTGCTGGCAACAATGTTTCCGCTACCTATAGTGACTTTGAGGTAACAACTACCTTCACACTTTCAAAGGCTGACCAAAACGACAGTGCAGGCCTCTACGTACGGGGCGATAGTAATCTTGGTCATGGCTATTTCATTGATATCTTTGGAGATAACTCTTTCGATATCGTAAAGATCTTTGCTGATTCCAATAAGGATTCTTTCCTGGTAAGCCCGACCAATTCTTCTTCCATTAATCCAGTTGGCCGGCAAAATATATTAACAGTGATCGCAAAAGGACCCAAGATAGTATTACTGATCAACAATAAGGTTGTCAGTACTATTAGTGACAATAATGGCTACACCAGCGGCACTATCGAGCTATTCGTCGAAAATGGTCAATCATCAAATGGTGCGCAGGCTTCTTTCAGTTACGTTGCGGTCTATCCCGCCCCAAGTTATCTACCCGGCTAAGCGATCTTTCTGGTTCACAAGTGAGTATGAGACAAACACAGAGTCTTTTCTATGATGAGCAAATACAAATCTAAGGGTATTGTTGTTGGATTAAGCGTGATTACTATGTGTGTATTGTTAGCGCTTATCGGTAGCAGGTTCTCTTTTTTGTTTCAGCAGCAATCCAACAGTGCCACAGAAACTGTTGGAAATAGTACCAGTAAGACAGCTATCATGGCCACACCTACGCCAACTCCAACCGCGTTTTCAACACCTCAACCACTATTTTTCGACAATTTTGCCAATGCCAGCAAGGGATGGTCTCTGGGTAATGTCCCCGGTTATACACGTTCAATTGACAATAATACCTTGACTTTAGCTGATGCCAATCACAATGTTCTGACCGAAAGTCTTCCTACCAATACCCTCTATAACGATTTTATGATCACTGTCTCATTTACTCTTCTTCAAGCGAATAATGATGACAGCGTGGGACTCTATGTTCGCGGCGATAGTAACCTTGATCATGATTATCGTATTGATATCTTTGGGGATAGTAGCTATGCAATCAGTAAAGAATTTTTGGATAGGAACAATACCCCTCAAGTAAAGGCACTTGTCAGTCAGACCAAAACAGATGCCCTTCACCCCACCAGACAGCAAAATAACGTCACTGTGGCGATGAAAGGTTCAATGCTTGTATTGCAGATCAATGGGAATTTCATCAATTCTGTCGTTGATACAGACTATACCACTGGTCAGCTAGCTCTGTTCGTACAGAATAGCAATTTGTCAGGCGGTGTCAAAGCTTCGTTTAGCAGCGTGGCTGTCTACCCTGCTCCTCAGCAATTGCCTTCCAATTAGCTTGTTTATCTTTCATGTGTCTTTCATAGCTGCATCTCCTTCCCTGGTGTTTCGTCCAACGAAGGGATCGGGGCCATGATGCCTTCGTAGATGAAATCACGGCAGGAGCGTTCGACAAGTTGCGCATCGACGTGCAGGCGGGCCACCCCCGTGTTCATGGCCGCTTGGGCCACGGCAGCGGCCAGAGCAGGAGCCACTTCGTAGTTCATGGCAGACGGAATAATCTGGCCTTCCTGTAACACACGGTCGCTTACTAGTGCTGCTAAGCGTTCCGCCGCCGCTATTTTCATGGCCTCATTGACGAGGCGGGCACGCACATCCAGGGCACCGCGGAAGAGCCCAGGAAAGACCAGGGAGTTGTTCACCTGGTTGGGATAGTCTGAGCGACCTGTCGCGACTACCCGTGCCCCTGCCTCCAGGGCTGCATCAGGCAGAATCTCAGGATCGGGATTGGCCAGGGCAAAGACAATGGCGTGCGGGGCCATCGAGCGCACCATGTCTGGCGAGAGGATACCTGGGGCGGATACTCCAATGAAGATGTCTGCACCCCCAACCGCCTCGACGAGCCCACCGCTTCTGCCCTCAGGGTTGGTACGGGCTGCCAACTCTTCCTGGATGGGTGTCATGCCAGCCAGACCTGGACGCAGGATACCAATACGGTCCACCAATACCAACGTGCCCACGCCCCACTCCAACAGCAGTTTGGCGGTCGCGATGCCTGCAGCTCCCGCGCCCACGAGGACGGTGGTGACGTTCTGTTTCTGTTTTTGGACCAGGCGCAACGCGTTCATGATGCCAGCCAGGATCACAATCGCTGTCCCATGCTGATCATCATGAACAACGGGGATATCGAGCGTGTTCCGCAGTCGCTCTTCCACCTCAAAGCAGCGCGGTGCAGAGATATCTTCCAGGTTGATTCCACCAAAGGCCGGGGTAATATGCTGCACCGCTGCCACAATCTCATCCACATCTTGCGTTGCCAAACAGATAGGGTACGCTTCTATCCCGGCAAAGGTGTGAAACAGGATCGCCTTGCCTTCCATCACCGGCAGTCCCGCTCGTGGGCCAATGTTGCCCAAGCCCAGCACCGCGCTGCCATCGGTCACCACCGCCACCCGATTGCCCTTGCCGGTATAGTCAAAGACGGCATCTGGTCGGGAAATGATCTGCTGTGTGGCTTCGGGAAGTCCGGGGTGTAGATACAGGGAACTGAGCGTGAGGGAATCGCGAATGGGGATCTTGGGCTGAATTTCCAACACACCTTGATAGCGTTTGTGCAGTTCGAGCGCCTCTTCCTGTAGGTTGGCATACCGATGCGAAGGCGGCTGCACGGGTCGATGCCCTTCGTAGATCGTGGCCCGCGTCTGCGCTTCGATCTCCGCCGGGTCTCTCTCGACCCGGGCTACTCCGCTTCGCCGCGCTGCCTCGGCAACTGTCCCGAGAGTTGCTCTAGTGGCACGAGGTCAGCGATGGCGGATGCCGCAGCCAGCAGCATCTCCTGGGTGATGGCCGTGGCGCGGACATCCAGTGCACCGCGGAAGATGCCGGGCAACACCAGCGCATTCGTGATCGGGTGAGCGGCATCGGGGTGCGCTGTCACCACGACAGCCGCACCCGCAGCCAATGCCGCTTGGGGAGTGACGCCAGGATCAGGAAGCGCCAGAGTAAAGAGAATAGGCTGGGCAGCCATCGCGCTGACCATATCTAGGGTGAGCGTATTCCATGAGGACAGCCCGATGTAGACATCAGCATTGTGCAGGGCATCACCCAGCGCCCCTTTGCTATCGTTGGGATTCGTCTGCCGTGCAATATCCAGTTTCGCCCAGTTCATGTTGTGGAGCCGATAACGCTCCAAAATGCCGAGGCGATCACAGACCAGGATGTGCTGGAAACCCGCTTGCAATAGGAGGCGGGCCGTACCGATACCACCAGGGCCAGAACCATTGATCACCACACGCACCGCCTCTTTTGTCTTGCCCACCAGCTTGAGCGCATTCGAGAGCGCGCCAAGGATGGTAGCTGCCGTCGCATGCTGCTCGGTGTGCAGCACGGGGATATTCACCGCCCGTGCCAGGTGGTCGGCAACAGTAAAACAGCGGGGGGACGCAATGCTGCTCAGGCAGAAACCACCAAAGGTCGGCCAAATCGCCACACTTGTAGCGATCATCTGCTCGATATCCTGGGTGTTGAGACAGATGGGAAAAGCGTTCACGCCTCCAAACGTTTTGAAGAGGATGCAGGCGTCTTCGAGCATCGGCAATGCCGCCATCGGACCAATGTTGCCGAAACCAAGGGCTGACGAGCCATCGGAGACTAGCGCGATGGTGTTGCCGCGAAGCGTATAGTCATAGGCGGTGAGCGGCTCCTTCGCGATTGCAAGGCAAGGGGCGGCGACCCCCGGTGTGTAGAGCAGGCTCAGCACGGAGCGGTCCTTGAGCGGGACCTTACTGGCCACAGTGATCATGCCGCGAAAGCGCTTGCGATACGCCAGTGTCTCCTGCGGCCCCAGGCCAAAAGGAGAGAGGGGAGCACGAACAGGCTGCTCATTTGTCCCCGCCTGAAACAATGGTTGCCGGCTCTCTATTAACTCGTCCATAACAAACCTCCTTTGAGATAGTTCTACGGAAATTAGTACGACCGAGGCAGGCCGAGTACATGTTCACCCACGTAGGCGAGAATGAGATTGGTCGAAATCGGTGCCACTTGATACAGCCTGGTCTCCCGGAATTTGCGCTCGATATCATAGTCAACGGCGAGCCCGTAGCCTCCGTACGTCTGCATGGCGACGTTGGCCGCTTCCCAGGAGGCGTCAGCCGCCAACAGCTTCGCCATATTGGCTTCGGGTCCACATGGCTCCCTCTGGTCGAAGAGCTCCGCCGCCCGGAGCCGCATAAGATCGGCAGCTTCCACATGGATGTAGGCCTGGGCAATGGGAAACTGGATGCCCTGGTTCTGGCCGATAGGACGATCAAAGACGTGGCGCTCCCTCGCTCGTTGCGTTGCCCGCTCCACAAACCAGCGGCCATCGCCAATACATTCGGCAGCGATAAGAATGCGCTCGGCGTTCATGCCATCCAGGATGTAGCGGAAACCGAGCCCCTCTTCACCAATGAGATTCTCGGCTGGCACCTCCACATGCTCGAAGAGCAGCTCGTTGGTCTCGTTGTTGATCATAATGCGAATTGGCTTCACGGTGAGCCCGTGGCCGAGTGCTGCATGCAGGTCCACCAGGAAGACCGAAAGCCCCTCTGACTTCTTCCTGGCTTGATCGAGCGGAGTGGTCCGGGCAAGCAGAATCATCAAATCGGAGTGCCGCACACGCGAGATGTAGATCTTCCGGCCGTTTACAATGTAGCGATTGCCCTGGCGTAGCGCCGTCGTTGTAATACTCGTGGTATCCGTGCCTGCTTCCGGTTCGGTCACTCCAAATGCCTGCAGGCGCAGCTCGCCACTGGCGATTTTGGGTAGATAGAACTGCTTCTGCGCCTGGGAACCATGCCGCAGGAGAGTCCCCATCGTGTACACCTGCGCGTGGTAAGGCCCGGCATTGCCACCGGATCGATTGATCTCCTCCATGATGATCGATGCTTCCACGAGGCTCAGACCCTGGCCTCCGTACTCCCTCGGAATAAGCGCTCCGAGATACCCAGCCTCTGTGAGGGCGCGGACAAAGGCTCCTGGATACGCTCGTTGCTGGTCAAGCTCTCTCCAGTAACTCTCGGGAAACTGCTGGCATAGCGTGCGTACTGCCAGCCGCAGTCCTGCATGCGATTCGGTTGGAGACATATCTTCCTCCTTAGTTTCTCAAGTTTCTCAAAGAGCGGTATCGCGAGAATACGTCTACTACTAGGAATGATAGCACGCGGGAGAAGAAAGTATCGTCCACAAACGAGCTTTCTCTGGTCTCGTTACAAGGCACGCCATTCCGTTCCTCCTCGCATCTCAGGAGAAAGCCTTCTCTCACACACGGTGGGCGGCAGCTACCTTCTCTCTCCCGCCAGGAAACCGCTCCGGTACATAGATGTCGCCCTCCATCAGCCGCCGTGCGGTACGAGCCGCGGAGGCCTTTTCGACGCACCAGCTCTCTCCATCTTTGTGCATGCTTGCCGAGAGGTCCATCACTCCCGATGGGTGTCCTAGCCTCATGCTCCCGCTGGCTCGTGCCTGGTCTGAGACGACGTCATACACCAGCGTGCCTGGGATCTGTGCGGTGACGGTGGTGCAGATGGCACCGGTCAATGCGTAAGCCCGGTGCAGGCGGCCCATTGACATGATCCTGGCGACCAGGTCGACATCGGCGGCCTCACGGAGCACGCCATCCAGTTGAAGGTAGGGCCGTGGCTGTGTCACAAAGGCGATCTTCGGGACCGAAGGGACACTGTGTATGGCTTCCTCGATACTCCCTGCCAGTCCTATTGCCACCCCGGCTGCTGCGCGCGTCGCTCCGATCCGCAGCAATAACTCCGGGTTGGTATCGATCTGCTCAGGCAGCTCCTGCCCACTCAACCCAAAGTCCTCACAGCGGCAAAACACCAGGGGATTGGCTGCATCCACGATCGAGACCTCGATCTTCCCTACTCCTGGCACATCGAGAACATCCCTGACCTGTCCTGTTGGGAACAGTTTCCCCGTGACCGCGCCGCCCGGATCGAGAAAATCCAGCACGATCTTTGAACCCGTCCCCGGTACACCCGGAATGGCATACTCGCCCTCCGGTTCAAACCGACCATTCCGGCTGGGCACATGCGCGACCGTCACCTTCTGAGTGTTCGTATTGAGAAAGCGCACCGGGGTGTATGGCTCCTGACAGGCGACCAGTCCTTCATCGAGGGCATAGGGGCCGACGGCTGAGGAGATGTTGCCACAGTTGCCACGCATATCGATCAAGGGCTTCACGATGCTCACCTGGCCAAAGGTAAAGTTGATATCAATACCCGGTTGGGTGCCTCTGCTAATGATGGCCACCTTACTGGTCAGTGAGGTGGCACCTCCCAAACCGTCTGTCTGACGGCCATACACGTCCGGACTGCCAAAGGCTGCCAGGATGGCCCATGTTCGCGCTTCGGGGTCCGCCGGAAGGTCCTCGTCCCAAAAGAAGAGTCCTCGGCTGGTGCCGCCTCTCATAATCACAGTACGAATTTTTGATTGCATTTCAACATCCTCATCTGATAAAATCTATGCTCACGTGACTTTGTTGGCGAATGAAAGTGCGAGTCGAATCGGCCCCGTCACCGGGCGAGCACAAGGCATCGCCCCTACTATGCGACGGCTTCGCAAGCCGGTGCGTGCATGGTGGCAAAGGAACGTTTCTTTCCCTTCACCCGGACATTCCACTTTATATGTCATTCGCCAACAAAGTCTCACGTGGAGCGGTTCGTCATGTACTCATCCGTTCGTTCAGCGACCACTTCTTTATGGTGTCACTGGCTTGCTAGCTACCCCCAGATTAGGCAATGCTTCCACCGACCCGCTGAGGTCTGTGTACACCATCTTGTTGATAGAACAGGCTCATTTGCTCGTCTGCTTCCCGCCAGCCCGTGCTAAGCTTCCACAGGTCACAGCACGTCTGCTTGTGCCAGGATCGACCTGGCGCGTTCGATCACCGGTCGGTCGACCAGCTCACCATCGAGCTGGAGCGCTCCTGCCCCTGATTCCTCGGTCGCCCCCAGTATCCGCCTGGCCCAGGCACGTTCACTCTCAGTGGGCGCAAACCCGCGGTTGATCATGTCCACCTGCCTGGGGTGGATGCAGAGCTTCCCGCCAAAGCCGAGGCGACGCGCACGCGCCACATCGTCCTGCAACCGGGCCATATCATCCAGCGCTACCGTCACGCCATCGACGGGAGGCAAGATGGAAGTGATGCGCGAAGCCAGGACCAGGCGTGAGCGAGCGTACAGCAGCTCCTCCTGCTCTCCGGTAATGCTCGTATCCAGCTGGAAATCAATCGAGCCGAAGGCGAGGCGTTCCACCAGCGGGGCCTGTGCCAGCGCACGCACGTTCCAGACGCCCAGGGCGGTCTCGATGATTGGCAGCACCAGCGCTTCTCTAGTGAGGTAGGCAGCGACCTGTGCGATCTGTTCGGGATGCTCGGCTTTCGGGAGGACGACGCCCAGCACACCAGGCATGCGCACCACCTCGAGATCCCGCTCGAACCAGGGGGTCTCCGTTCCATTGATGCGAACGTAGACGGGTCGCTCCCGCGAGAGCCATGACGCGACGTTCTCGCGGGCCAGGTCTTTTTGCGTGTCCTCGACCGCATCCTCCAGATCGAGGATCACGGCATGCGCGCCGGATTGCCGGGCCTTCTCGAAGCGATCTGGTCGGCTCCCTGGCACGAACAAATAGGTGCAACGCATCATGTTCTCCTCCGGGTAGTACGTAACGAGGCCAGCGTTCGCGTCTTGTTCGTGGGCAAAGGGAGCGAAATCACGGTGGCCCTCTTGCTGCTCTCCATCGTCCTCATTGTTCTGCTCCTGGTTTCACTCTTGACATGTCTCCTGGCATAAGACGTGGGATCTGGGGTGCTTGCCCGCGCTTGTAGACCATGATGGTGCGCTTGAACGTGATGACGACCTTCCCGTCCTGATTGTAGCCACTGGTCTTGACTGTCACGATGCCGACATTCGGGCGCGACCGTGACTCCCGCTTCTCCAGGACTTCCGACTGGGAGTAGATCGTGTCGCCCTCGAAGACCGGGTGGGGGAGTCGGACCTCGTCCCAGCCCAGGTTGGCGAAAACGTTCTGCGAAATGTCAGCCACGCTCTGCCCGGTGACCAGCGCCAGCGTAAAGGTCGAGTCGACGAGCGGCTTGCCAAATTCGGTTTGTGCCGCGTAGTGGTGGTCAAAGTGAATCGGGGCGGTGTTCTGGGTCAGCAAGGTGAACCACATATTGTCCGTCGTTATCACTGTTCTCCCTAGTGGATGCTGGTACACATCGCCAGTCTCGAAGTCCTCGAAGTACCGGCCATGCCAGCCCTCTTTCGTTGTCATGCGTACGTTCCTCCTTCTTGCTTGCTCACGCGCGTTAGGTCACGCGCTCAGCCCGCAGCTGGCTGATCTGCTCATCCTGGTAGCCAAGCGAGCGCAGAATCTGCTCCGTCTGCTCCCCCAGAGCCGGGATGGGGTCCATCCGCGGCTCGACGTCACACATCGTGACGGGCGGCAGCAATGCCTGAAGCTGCCCTACAGGAGAGTCAACCTCACGCCACCGCTGGCGTGCCTGGAGCTGCGGGTGTTCCCAGAACTCCTGCATCGTGTTCATACGAGCGTTGGCGATCTGCGCCCGGTCCAGCCGCGCAACGACCTCTACGGAGGTGAATCGGCTGAACACGGCGTCGATCATGGCATGCAGCGCCTCGCGGTTGGCAACCCGTTTGGCGTTGCCATCGAAGCGTGGATCGGTTGCCATCTCGGGCTGTTCGAGCACAAGCGCGCAGAACTGTGCCCACTCGCGCTCATTCTGTAGGCCCAGGTTGACCTGCTTGCCATCGCCAGTGTGGAAGGGGCCATATGGTGCGATGGTTGCGTGGCTCGCTCCGGCGCGGGGCGGCGGGGGGCCACCATACGCCGCATAGTAGGCCGGATAGCCCATCCACTCCCCAAGCGCCTCGAACATCGAGACTTCGAGTACTGTCCCTTTCCCCGTCCGTTCGCGCTGGTAGAGCGCCGTGAGAATCCCCGTGAAGGCATACATGCCAGCCGCGATATCCGCAATTGAGATGCCCACTTTTGCTGGCGTCTCCGGTGTCCCTGTCACGGAGACGAGCCCCGTTTCACCCTGCACGAGCAGATCATAGGCCTTCTTGTCGCGGTAGGGTCCCGAAGCACCGTAGCCGGAAACGCCGCACACAATCAGGCGCGGGTAGTGCTGGGCCAGCACCTCAGGACCGAGCCCCAGCCGTTCAGCGGCCCCCGGGGCAAGGTTCTGCATGAACACGTCAGCGTCCTCGAGCAGCTGGTGGATAATCTGCCGAGCCTGCGGGTGCTTGAGGTCAAGGGTGAGACTCTCCTTGGAGCGATTGAGCCAGACAAAGTGGCTCGCCATTCCCCGTACCGTCTCATCGTAGTCACGTGCAAAGTCCCCAACACTGGGACGCTCGATCTTCACCACGCGTGCTCCCAGGTCGGCCAGCTGGCGCGTCGCGAACGGGGCCGCGACTGCCTGTTCAAGTGAGATGATAGTAATTCCTTCTAACGGCAACATGAGTATACCCTCCTCATGGCAACAGCCATATGATCCTCTTGTTCCTGGTGGAACATTGCTCCTGGAGATGGCGTCCTAGCTCTCCAGACGACCCTGGAGGTAGAGCCAGCGGATAAACTCCTGTCGCTTGTGCTCCGGGTTATCCTCATGATAGACCCCGTGGGTATACAGGGCTCTGAGTGCGAGGAGGCTGTCAATCTGCTCACACGAAAAGCCTTCTTGCTCTAGCTGCTGCACTTCCGTCTCGGTTGGGAACTTCTCTCTTGGTGCCATGGGTGGCCTTCTTTCTCTCAGAGCTACCGGGAGCGTGCGTCACGCCGACGGTGCCCGTATTATACTCAAGCATTTCTCCTCGCGCAGGGTGTGTGGCCGAATCACAGATGTGTCACCGTTTCAGGATAAGTGAATCGTGCTGCGAGCTTCTGGTGAAAGTATAGTTGGTTGAACGTAAACGGCGCATAAACATGACCTACTCTGATATAAATAAAACGTAAACATTTCGTGCAAAAGATTGTTTCGTCAATAGATCCCGCGCCTTGGCTTTGCGCTCCTGCTAAAATGCTTTCAACTTGAGGGACGGTTCCCCACCGCCAAACATGAGATTCCCCAATCCGTGGTTGACTACGTCGCCCACCAGCTGAAGGTGGATTCAGCGCTCTTTACAGTACGAGAATAGCGCATAGCTCTATGAGGGAGCATCACCCGTATCAGCTCTTTTACTGCTTCCGCGGATTTCTGCAGCAGTGAGCGTTCCTCGCTGGTTAACTCGATCTCAATAACCTGCTCCATCCCTTTTGCACCGAGTTTGATCGGTACACCCACAAACAGATCTTTGATGCCATACTCGCCCTGCAAGTATACAGCACAGGGAAGTATCATTTTTTTGTCAAGCAGGATGGAGTCGACCATCTGGAATACTGAAGCGGAAGGGGCAAAGTAGGCACTGCCTGTGCCAAGCAGCTTCACAATCTCCGCGCCACCGTCACGCGTACGCTGCACAATTTGCTCTATGCGTTCGGCTGAAAGTATTTCTGAGATTGGTCTGCCTGCAACGGTACACATACGGGCGAGAGGAACCACTGTATCACCATGGCCACCCAGCACATATGCTTGCACATCACGCACCGAGGCACCTACCTCCTGCACGATAAAGGTACGGAAACGTGCCGTATCGAGCACACCCGCCATGCCTATGACGCGCTCACGAGGGAACCCACTGACGTGCAGGACAAGTTGGGCCATAGCATCCAGCGGATTCGTGACCATAATAATAATACAGTTGGGCGAGTACCTCACAACGTGCTCGACTACCTGTGCTACAATCTCCTGATTCTTCTTGACCAGATCATCGCGCGTCATACCCGGCTTGCGCGGGAAACCAGAAGTGATCACCACAATATCCGAGTCAGCGGTATCGGTATAGTCATTCGTCCCAATAACCAGCGAGTCATAGCCCAGAATGGGACCCGCCTCAAGCATATCCAGTGCTTTCCCTTGCGGCATGTTGGGTACAATATCAAACATAACAACGTCGGCATAATCGCGCTCAGCCAGGCGTTGTACTCCCATTCCTGATAAAGTACGAGAAATTGCCGAAGATCCTGTTCAACTGTTGGCCCTCCATCCATTGCAGGGCCAAGTTGCACTATGCATACGACCCAGCTGTTGTAACATGCTAAAGGCGCGTCGAACTCCCCCAATCTTCTTGAATCTTGCCACCAGCGATGCGCATGAGAGTGATCCCTGTTAACGTCATTTGCTTGCCGGTCGGTGGAATGCCCATCAGGTCACCTGTGGGTGTTCCGCGCGCTGTCCAGCGGGACACGACCTTGTCCCCTTCGGCAATCTGATCCTCATAAGTGACTTGCAGGTCGGGGAAGGCCGTGCGGTACGTGTTGACGAGTTGTCTGGCCCCCTGGGGGCCGTGTGGCCGCCTCCCTTCAGGATCGCTGGGAAGGTGTAAGACCCAGTTGGCGTCGCAAATCTCGTCGAGAACGACCATGTTCCCTTGGCTAAAGACCTCTCCATCGGAAGCGGCGGGCAAGAGCCTTGTTCTCTTCTGTTGACATGAGATGTCCTCCTTTGTGTGTATCGGAACTTCGGGCAAGTGTGTCTTACCCATCTGAGTGATACGGGGAACCGTCTTCTGTGGATCAAAAGACGACGGTGTTGACCACGACCTGAGAACACCGGTGCGGTCTCCGACCTATCCCATCAGGGGGATCACGCCCAGCTGTTGCAGGAGACGCAACTGGTTGGGGCCACCCCAATGCTCCACGATCTTCCCCTCAATCAAACGATACATGTCCTGGGCCGGGACCGTGACGGCCTTGCCCGTTGGCGGGATGTCTTGAAACTGGCCGGTCTGGGTGCCGTGAAAGGTCGCACGAAGGGCGACGGTATCCCCTTCGGCAATCATCTGCTCAATGGTGATCTGCCCGTCAGGGAAGGCCGAGTGAAAGCCGCCAATAAAGCCTTTGAGCGCTGCCGGGTCAGAGGGTAGATCGTGGCTGACGTAATGGTCGCCCATCAGTTTCTCGAGGACGGCCAGGTTCTTCTGAGTGATCACCTCGTCATAGAAGCGGCGGACGGTGATCTTGTTTTCTTCTGGTGACATGTGAAATGCTCCTTTGTGTGTGTAATGACGGTGGGCAAGCTCTTCTTACCCACCTGAACGCTACAATGAAACGTCTTCTGTGGATCAAAAGATGACGGCGTTGACCAGGAACCGAGTTCCTCACCTCCCTGGTGCAAAATACATGCCATGGGTGTCACAGCGCGAAGCGCTAGCGTGTTGCTTCGCTCGTGACAGCAGCCGGTGCGACCACGATCTCGAAAGCGATGAGCGCTCGCAACCAGTCCGACACGCCAAAATGCTCCACGACCTTGCCTTCTTCAACCTGGTCGAGTGAGATATGCATGATCTCAATCGCTTTGCCTGTGGGTGCTACTCCCATGAACCCTCCCAGGTGTGTGCCGCGTAGCGTGGTGCGGGTCGTCACCCATGTTCCCTCGACGGTCTGCTGCTCGATGGTGGAAGACACGTCAGGGAACGAGGTGAAGAGCAGGGGAAAGATCTGCCGGGTCTGCCAGTAGCCAGGATGGTCATCCAGCAGCGCCAGATTCCTTTGATTGATCGCCTCGTGCGCCAGCCTCGTGATGGCTTTGCGTTCTTCAGCAAGCATGGCTTCTTCTCCTTTCTCGCTGTAGGTCATAAGAAACTTTCTCATGCCTGCGGTGGATCACCGTTGCTGAAAGTGTACCTGCTCGTGCTCGATTGCACCATGAAGAAGACCCACAATTTCCCCACAGTTTTCTCTCTGCATCCTGTGATATAATAGTTCAGGATATGTTTTGCCCACGATGGCAGACTGTAAAGAGAGCAGGGAAAATGGAGCCGACGACCTTTGGGGCGCTGCTCAAGCGCTATCGCATGGCAGCGGGGTTGACACAGGAGGCGCTGGCTGAACGTGCCAGCCTCAGTACTCGCGCAGTCAGCGACCTGGAACGAGGCCTCAGCCGTGCGCCCCGCTATGACACGCTCGAGCTGCTGACGAGGGCTATGAACCTGGAGGCTGAGCAGCGGGCCGCGCTGTTTGCCGCGGCCCGGCCTGCTTTAGCGAGAGAGGACGCGAAAACCGCTCCCTTGCAGGTGCTTCCCTTTCCTCCTACGGCTCTGCTTGGGCGGGAGCAGGAGATCGCCCAGGCGCTTGGCCTCGTGGGAGAGCGCGGGGTGCGTCTGCTGACGGTGACCGGGCCCAGCGGAGTAGGCAAGACTCGGCTCGCGCTCGAGCTGGCCCACGACCTGCGCGAAGGTTTTGCCGATGGCCTCGCCTGGATTGACCTGACAGCTCTGCGTGATCCATCGCTCGTTCCACAGACGGTGGCGCAGGCACTGGGACTACGTGAACAGGCTGATCGCCCTTTCTCCCAGCAGGTGCGCGCTTTCCTCCAAGACAAACAGTGCTTGCTGCTCCTCGATAATTTTGAGCAGGTCCTCTCCGCAGCAGACTTCGTGGCCGACCTGCTGGTGAGCTGTCCGCGCTTGCAGGTGCTGGTCACGAGCCGGGCGCCCTTGCACCTGCGTGCGGAACAGCAACTGGTGTTGACCCCCTTAGCGCAAGCCGCCGCGGTGACCCTCTTTCGCGAGCGAGCGCAGAGGTTGCAGCCCAATCTAGACGCCGCCGAGTCCTCTGTAGTGGCCATTTGCGACCAGGTGGACCGGCTGCCACTGGCCATCGAACTGGCGGCAGCACACGTCAGGGTGCTTTCCCTCTCCTTGTTGCTCGAGCGTCTCTCGGACCGGCTCCGCTTCCTGCGTGGGGGCGCCCGGGATCTGCCGGAGCGCCAGCGAACCATGCATGAAGCGATTGCCTGGAGCTACCACCTCCTTCCTCCCACACAACAGCGCTGGTTCCGCGCGCTGAGCATCTTCATAGGAGGATACCAGCTTTCAGCAGCAGAGTCCATCTGTTGGGCAGAGGACCCCATCACTTCCGATGAGGGACTCTCGACCATCGCGGCGCTTGTCGATGCCAGTCTTGTCCAGGTGGAGACCACGGGAGATGGCCTACCGCGCTACAGCATGCTCGAAGTGATTCGCGAGTATGCGGGGGAACAACTGCGGGCAGCAAGGGAGGAGGAATACTATCAGCGGCGCCATGCGGAGTATTATGCGGCTCTGGCCGAGGAAGCGGAGCGCATGGGATCAGGCCAGGGGAGCCGTGAGGCACACCCCGAACGGGAATCTGCCAATGGACGTGTAGCTCTGTACTGGGCGTATGAGCGTGGCGAGGTGACACTCGGCCTGCAGCTGGCTACGTGGTTTGGATTTTTCTGGACAACACGAGGCCAAATGAGCGAGGCAAACCTGTGGCTCTCCCGGATGCTCGCGCTGGACGAAGCTCGCGGAGCGCAGGCTGCTCCCCCCGCCGTCCGCAGCAGAGCGCTCTATTACGCATCGCGTCTCATTATGCATCTGGGCAGGAGAGACCGCGCCCTCGCCTTAGCTGAAGAGGCACTGGCACTAGCCGAGCGGACGGGAGACCAGGCCGATATCAGCTACGTGCTGGCTCTGCTCGGTTCCATCGTGCTGGCCACAGGTTCGGAAGACGAGGCCGCCGCCTATTTCACTGAGAGTTACGCAGCGGCCAAACGTGCAAAGGATGCAGGAGATACCCGTCATTTCTCACATGCCCTGCTCAACCTCGGTGAGTTGGCACGCAAGCGCGGGGATGTCGCGCGTGCCACCGAGTTCCTGGAAGAAGCTCTCGCCGATGTGCGAGCCATCGACATGACCTGGGGCATTGCGAACATCCTCACCCTGCTGGGGCATGTGGCCCGCCAACAGCAGGACTACGAGCGTGCAAAGGTCCGCTACCGGGAAAGCCTGGCGCTCTACCACAGGCTGGGCAATGTCACCTATACCGCCTGGTGCCTGGAAGGCATCGCTGCCGT
>WNGG01005520.1_pt1 | contig 26423 bp, 19 predicted proteins | sample 5400661 | NCBI WGS metagenome assembly WNGG01 (sample SAMN13153372, study PRJNA577476) | soil metagenome | isolation source: 100 cm soil or saprolite under Garry oak tree replicate 1 | place: USA:California | collected 2016-06-15
CCGATGGCCTTTTCGGGGTAGGGGTGGCTGTACCGAACGCGATCCGCCCTGTCGCGGTCGACCCCGTGCCGATCCCCGGGCCCGACCTTCGAGCCCACGGCAACGAGTACGCATTCGCCATGGTCGGTCGGGACCTGCGGGGGAGCAAGATCTCGATCGGGGCGAGCATGCTGTGGACCGGCCTGCATGCGCTCGACGGGGTCGACCTGCTCTATGCCGGCAGCCAGCGCGTCGCGCAGGACGGCCACACCCTGGACCTCCGGCTCGGTGCTGTCAAAGCGTGGCCGGGGCAATTTGGTGATCGTTCGCTCGAGGCCTTGGTCCTCCACAACGACTTTGCGGCGACGCACACGGTGACGTATGTGGACACCTTCTGGGACCCGGGACTCGAGGCGTTTGGGCAGCGCGCTCGCGTCGAACACAACGCTGACCGCACACAAACGTGGGGACTGCATTTCAAGTACACCCTGCCGTTCACCGCGTCGGGTTGGCGCCTCGGTTGGATCGCGACGCTGAATCAGTCGTCGCATCCCAAGATTCCCAATTACGAGCTGGCAAACGTGCCGGCCATTCCTCGCGACCCCGGCTACACCACCGCATTCGATTTCGGCATCGGGCTGTCCAAGGTTCGCGGCCGAGCGACGTTCGGCGCGGATTTCGTGTACGAACCGATCCGCAGCTACACGTGGGCCGACGCGGACAGGCCGATGAGCACCGTCTCGGGCGACACGCTCGCGCTGGGGGCCAAGACCGTCGAAAACCATTTTCACTTCTCCAACACGCTCCTGCGCCTCGGGGCCGGACGTGACATCGAGCTGCGCGGAGTAGGAAAGACGCTCGGCCTCCAGCTCGGACTCATGTTGCGCACGATCCATTACGACCTCAGTCAGCAGGACAATGTGCAAGCGCTGCAGCGACGGCTGACCACAGGGTGGATGGAATGGACACCGACCTGGGGGCTGAGCCTGCGCTTCCCGGAGTTCGAGCTCCGCTACGCGGGCCATGTGACGCACGGCGCGGGACGCCCGCAATCGACCTTCGTGGTGCCGTGGGGTGTTCGTGACGCCGCCCTGGCCGGTGGGACGATCCTGGCGGCGCCCAACGGACCGCTCAACCTGACGCACGTCAACACCACGACTCATCAAATCTCGCTGGCGTTGCCGCTGCACTGAACGGCGAGGAGGCTCACGATGACCAGACACGTCAGAACGCTGTGCATCCTCGCCGTCCTCGGTCTCGCGGCATGCGATGACCCAAACCCAATCGAGGGCGTACCCGAGTCGCTCGATGCGCAGCTGCGCCGCCAATTCACGCAGTGGAATATCGTCCCCATCGGCCCGACCCCGACGCAGGACCCGGCGATGGTGGCCCTCGGCCAGGCGCTGATGTTCGACAAGATCCTCAGCGGCAACCGGGACATCTCCTGCGCCACCTGCCACGATCCCGCGCAGCACCTAGGCGACGGACTTGCCCTGGCGGTGGGAACGGGCGGCAGCGGCTCGGGGCCCGCGCGCACGCTGGGCGCGGGGCGCGGGTTTGTGCCCCGCAACGCGCCGACCCTGTTGAACAGCTCGATCGGCATGCCGTACATCTTCTGGGACGGCCGCCTCACCCGCTTTGGCTCCCCGCCGCCGGACGTGCTGTTGCCGGCGACCACCAGCTTGCTGGCGGCGCAGGCGATGCTCCCGGTGTTGAATCGCCGGGAAATGCGTGGGGAAAAGAGCGACGTCGATGTCTTCGGGAATCCGAACGAGCTCGCGCAGTTCGACGACACGCAAGCGACCGCGATCTGGCAGGGCGTCATGCAGCGTCTCGTCGCGGTGCCGGGCTATGTGACGCTGTTCAGGGCCGCGTTCCCGTCGATCCCCGCCTCCAACCTGCGATTCCAGGACATGGCGACCGCGATTGCCGCATTTCAGACCGATGCGTTGATGAAGACGGGCTCTCCGTTCGACCGCTACCTGGCGCGGGATAACAACGCGCTGTCCGTCGCAGCGAAGCGCGGCGGCGTGTTGTTCTTCGGCCAGGCCCGCTGCTCGCAGTGTCACAACGGGCCGTTCCTGGGCGGGCAGGACTTCGCGAATTCGGGTGTGCCGCAGATTGGACCCGGCGTCGGCCAGGCCGCGCCGCTGGACAAGGGTCGCGGCGAGCTCGTCGACTTCCAGTTCTACCAGTTTGCGTTCCGGGTGCCGCCGCTTCGCAACGTCGAGCTCACGGCGCCGTACTTTCACAACGGCTCGTTCGCCACGCTGGAAGCCGTCGTGAAGCACTACAACGATGTGACGACCTCGCTGCGCTCGTTCGATCCGTCCACGCTACCAGCGAGCGTCCGGGACAGCTATCACGGTGATGCCGCCACAATCAGCGCCGTGCTCGCGAGCCTGGACGGACGCCTCCAGGCGCCCCTGCATCTGACGGACGCGCAAATCGCCGATCTCGTGGCGTTCCTGAAATCGCTCACCGATCCGGCAGCGCGCGATCTCTCGGGCATCGTGCCGGCTTCCGTGCCGAGCGGATTACCAGTGCGCTGAAAACAAATGTAGGGGCGCAGCATGCTGCGCCCCTACCGTGTTCTCCGTGTTTAGAACCCCTCGGTCAGACTGAACCGTACCAGCCAGTTTTTCTCCGGCCGGTCGAAGGGATGTACGATGTCCATCTGGCCGATCGCGTACCCCAGCAGATTCATGCGGAGCGAGACGCCGGTGCTCCGGACGATTTTGCGCGCGTCGGGACCAGTCGCCCCGAATAGTCGTGCTCCGTGCGTATCGTCCCACGCAAGACCTGCGTCATAGAAGATCCCTGCTTCGATCGGCAGGATGCCGTAGTAACTGCCGCCAATGCCGAGCAACCCGAATGGGGGGAATCGCAGCTCCACGTTCCCGACGAGGATCTTGCTGCCCCAGAGCTGATCGTAGACGGGGCAGGGGTCGTTCGGGGTTGCGACGCACTCGGCGCCCTGCCCAAAACTACCGCGGTCGTAACCGCGCACGAAGGACGGATAGCCGATGAAAAGCGGATATATGCGCTGGTCCTCAGCGTCCCTTCCATAGCGCCCGATGTGGAGGGCGCGTATGGCCAACGTGAACGGCCGGAGCGGCATCACGTACTTCCGATAGTCCACATACCCAGTGAAGAACCGCAGGCCCCCGAATGTCGGATCTGCTTCGAGCCGCCAGCGGTCACCCAGAATGGGGCCCGTGGCGCCATAGAACGAGTTGTCGTGCACGAGCGCAAAGCTCGTCGCCTCCAACGTCACCGGCGGCGGAACGGGGAAGTGGATGGTCGAATCGTACGCGACCGAGTTGTCGGAACGGAAGCCTTGCTTCCTGAGCTCGTGATCGTACGAGATTTGCTGCAGCCCCCCCGATACTTCGAAGCGATCAGAACGGTTGAACGGGTACGACGCGATTCCGCTCACCCCGCGATTGGTTTGCTTGATGCGTTCGACTTCCTGCACATAGAGGCCAGTGCCATCCGGGCCCGAGAAGATGTTCCCCCAGATGTACGGGATTTGTTGGGCACCCACCGCCCAGCTCAAGCGCGACTTCCGGTTGAGGTATGCGACCGCTGCGGCGAAGTCCGAGATGCGACCCTGGAACTGCGCCATCGTGACGAGATTGCGGTCGCCAAGCATGTCGCTCCAGTACAGCGTAGCGCCACCGCCGATGTACGTCCCGAAGCGATCAGCCGCGACCGCGAGGGAGGGCTGGGCGATGAAGTCGAGCGTCAGCTTGGGGTGGTACTCCTTGACCGCGCTGCTGAGGGCGACCGTCGCCGCCGGCGGCACGGGCTCCGGATTCTTGATGACGGCCGCGATGGAGGTCCCGATCTCGGCCCGCTCGAGGGGCGGCAGTGCCGCGGCGGTCGGCGGCAGCTGGACGATCGGTCCGCCCTGGAGCGCCCGGATATCGTCGATCGCCTGAATCGCGTAGCCGCCGCCGGAGTAGACCGCGAACACGGCGCGCGGCGCCTTCTGTGCGACGCTGAGCGCTGGGCTCAGCGCGGTGATCCCGCTGACGCCGGTGAACACGTTCGTCACTTGCGCGATCTCGCCGCCCGCGAGTGACAGCCGAAACACGTTTGTGACCCCGCCCGGATCGCCGAGGAAGTAGAGGCTCTTCCCGTCGGGACTCCACTGCGGATTGATGTGCTTGGCTTTCGGGAGATGCGGGAGCTGTCGGATCTGACCGCCGCCCCGGGCATCGATCACGGCCAGCTGATAATCGCCGTAGGACAGATCGTCCAGCGATGTGGTGAAACGATCAGTTGCGAATGCAATCAGCGAACCGTCGGGTGACCACGCCGGCTCGAGGTCGGCGTAGGCGTCATTGGTCAGGCGCCGCAGCTCGCCGCTGTCGAGATCGTACACGAAGAGATCGGTGACGCCGCCGACTTGCGCACTGAACGCAATCTGTTTCCCGTCGGGCGACCACGTTGGATTGAAGATCTCGCCGAGCGACGGAAACTTGATCTCCTTGATCAGGTCGCCGTTATCGCCCTTCACGATGCGGAGCGCCGGCCGGCCGGTGACGATCGCACCGAACGCGAAGCGGCCGTCGGTGCTCCAGGCGCCTGCCGAGTTGATGAACTGCATGCTCTCGAGGTGCGGATCGCGGGTCGAGGACACGAGCTTGCGGATCGTACGTCCGTTCTCCGCGTTGGCGAGATACATGTCGATCGAGAACAGCCCCGCGTCCGAGAAGTACACCACCCGCGACCCGTCGGGGCTCAGTGCCGGCGCGAGATTGTAGTGCTGTTCCTTGCCGGGGCTTACGAGCGCGCGTGCGCCGGCCGTCGTGACCGGCGTCAACCGCGCCTGATCCCGTTGGGCCTTGTCGGCGGGCAGTGGCGTTCCCGTCGCCACCGCGATCGGACGCGCGGCGTCGGTCAACGCGCGATGCCAGTCGGCGATGAGGCTGTCCGCCGGCCGGTGCGTCATCTGCTCGAGGGCTGCCTGGACGTTGCCGCTGCGGCCGGCGGAGCGAAGCAGCGCTCCGACGATGTCATCGCCGTACGTTCCGCCAAGGTAGGCCCAGAAGGACTGACCCCAGCGGTAGGGGAAGTACCGCGGGTTTTCCAGGTCGCGGAACTTGGGCAGGCGGCCGGTGCGGACCGCGTCCCGCATCCACATCGTCGTGTTAGGATCCACATTTCCCAGGGAGACATACTCCGCCATCCCTTCGATAAACCAGAGCGGGACGCGGTTGAAGGCTGCGGCCATGTTGCCGCGAGCAACACCGGTGATGTCGTACTGGAACGCGTGGGTCAGCTCGTGACCGATCACGTGGTCGGTTTCGAACGGCGATGCACCCAGGGGAAGGAGGATACGCCGCTTGAGGCTCTCGGTGACACCTTCGCTCCCCTCTACCTGGGCGATATTGGTCTGGTTATACGCGGGGTGGTCCGCGTAAAGAATCAGCGGCTGGCGACTGCTTAATTGGTGGCGCAGCACTGTGGATATTCTCGTGTACCACCGTTCGGCCATGCGCGCCGCCTGAGCAGCAGCGTCGGCTTCCTCATCATAGAAGTACACGTCGAAGTGCTGGGTCTTCAGAATCTTGAAGTGGAAGGTCTTGTACTGGACGGCGTTGCGGCCGAAGGTCTGGGTTTGCGCGGCAGACGCGACAAGACTCAGCGCCCCCAGCAGCAATGTGACGCGAGCAATGGTGTTCATGTCCTAGGATTACCCCCATACTCCGGGTTCGGCACACCTGCAGAGTCCTAAACTTCTCTTCTGAACGTACACCTGCCAACAGGAGTTCACATGTTTGACGCCGTCGCCACACTTTGCGTACTCGGCCTGACGTTTCAACAGGCTAACACCCAGAATCCGGTGGATTGGAAGGTGATCGACCGCGTGCTGGGGAGATCGGGCAATCTGCAAGGAGAAAGCTACCGCGTCGGCTTCCCTCGAAATGATCTTCATGTCACAGTCGGCGCGGTCAGGGTGCGGCCGAGTCTCGCGCTAGGATCCTGGGTGGCGTTCAAACAGACGGGTGACAGCACGGTAATGTTAATGGGCGACCTCGTGTTGTTGGAATCCGAGGTGGCGTCCGTTATCGATGCCCTCCAACGCGGCGGCATCGAGCAAACGGCCCTCCACAATCACCTGACAAATGGGTCGCCGCACGTCGTCTATCTCCACATCGGCGGGCGCGGCAGGCCAATCGCCCTCGCCACCGCGGTGCATGAAGCGCTGGCGGCCACCAAGACACCGACGCCGGCCACGAACCCCGCGCCGCCCCTCGGCCTCGACACGGTGCAGATTGTACAGGTACTGGGCGTTCACGGCCGGGCAAACGGCGGTGTCTATCAGGTGAGTGTCCCCCGGGCCGGCGCGGTGATGCTGGACAGCATGGAAGTCCCGCCGGCGATGGGCGTCGCGACGGCGATCAACATTCAGGCCTCCGGTGCCAAAACCGCGGCCGCAACGGGCGATTTCGTCTTGATCGCGAGCGAGGTGAATCCAGTTTTGCGCGCGCGGCGCTGGACGAGGTGGACGTCAAGCGAGACTAGGTGAATGTTTCATGCGGCATGAGCACGCCTTTCGCTGCGCCTGCACCTGCCGCGCCTATTGCCTCGACGTCCCGCGTCGCGTCGATCGACCTGATTCGTGGGGCGGTCATGGTCGTGATGGCGATCGATCACGTCCGTGTCTACTCCGGACTCCCCGCCGGTGGTCCCGCGGCGGGCATTTTCTTTACGCGCTGGGTGACGCATTTCGTGGCCCCGGCCTTCATTTTTCTTGCGGGCACGAGCGCGTTCTTCTACGGCCGGAAGCACACCGACCTGTCCCGCTTCCTGTTCATCCGCGGCGTCTGGCTCGTGTTGCTCGAGCTGACGGTGATTCGGATCGCGTGGACGTTCAACTTCGACTTCCAGAACTACATGCTGGCGGGCGTCATCTGGGTGATCGGCTGGTGCATGATCCTCATGGCGGCGCTGGTGCGGCTGCGGCCCCGGAGCGTCGGTATCATCGGCGTCGCGATCATCGCGCTGCACAACCTCGTCGTGCCGTGGCTCATCAGTCACGTCCCGCTCGGCGAGGTCTGGAAGATTCTCTACATCGGTTTCTTTAACGGACCGGTGGACAGTACGCCGCTGATCGTGCTCTACTCGATCATTCCGTGGATTGGCGTGATGGCGGCGGGCTATTGGTTCGGCACGGTCCTGACGCTGGAGCCGGCGCGCCGTAACCGCATCTGCGTCCGTCTCGGCCTCGGCGCGACCGCGTTGTTCCTCGTCCTTCGAGCCTTGAACCTCTACGGCGATCCGCGGCCGTGGAGCTCCGGGACGCCAATGCCCGCGCTGCTGTCGTTCCTCAACACTACCAAGTATCCGGCCTCGTTCAGCTTCTTGCTGATGACGCTCGGCCCAACGATCGCCCTGATCCCGCTACTGGATCGCGCGCGCGGGCGAATCGCGCAATGGCTCACGGTCTTTGGCCGCGTGCCCTTCTTCTACTATGTGCTGCACATCCCGCTCATCCACGCGCTGGCCTTGGTGGTTTCGAAGATCCGGACGGGGTCGGTGGACCCCTGGCTGTTCACCAACCACCCGATGGGAAATCCGCCCGCCCCGGAGGGCTACACCTGGAGTCTCGGACTCCTGTATCTCGTCTGGGCGATCGCGGTCGTGATGCTCTACTTCCCCTGCCGCTGGTACGCCGATCTCAAGGCGCGACGCAGCGACCAGTGGCGATGGCTGAAGTACCTCTAGAACGCGCCGCCGCCGCCCCCACCACCGCCACCGCCCGACCCTCCACCGCCGCCAAACCCCGAGCCGCTCGAGCTCCGGGGCGATGACGACATCGTCGATGCTGCAACGGTCGACAGGTGCGACATGCTGCTCGAGAAATGGCCGACGTTGAAATTCATCACGCTGGGACCCACGTACCACTGCGGCGCCTGGGTGTAGATCCCTTCGAACGCGCGCGCGAATTGCCTTTCGACGCCGAAGGCCATGGCGTACGGCAAGTATTTGTCGAACAGCTCGGGATGGCCGAGGATCACGCGTTTGAGATTGTCGGACTCGACCCGCCGGAGGAACTCCTCGAACCCGAGTATCTGCTCGAGGGCCCGCGTTCCCGCTTCGGTCCGCGCCGGCATGATTTGCGCGAAGATCAACAGCATGATCCCCGACACAATGGCGGCGATGACGAATGGAACCGGTGTCAGCAGGAATGACGCGGCGACGAAGACGCCGCCAACGCCGATCAATATTGCCGCGCCGATTCCACAGCCCATCCAGATCTGCTTCACCTTGTCGGGCCTGCGCTGATAGAACCCGCTGCCCGTGAGCTGCGTGAAGACCGCGTCGCGAATGGGACTCAGCTGCTTGTAGAACTCGTCCTTGAGCTCGTCCAGTTGGACGTGATCACCATGGAGTCCAAAGATGCCGTCGAAGACCACGCGCTCATGCGGCGCGAGTCCGTCCGCCGTCTTGAGCCGGTGGAGCGTGTAGGACGTGCCGCCACCGAACAATCCGAACAGTTTGGGATTCTGTTGCTCCTCGATGCGCACGTATCCACGGACCGCGAGATCGACGAGCGTGGCGGTGATATCCCGCATGTCGGCGCTGTTGTCGAGCAGAGTGCCCGCTTCGGCCGGTGACACCCCCTTCGGCGGTTCGTACTGCACGGCGATCGGACGCTGCCTGGGATCGCGGCCGCTCCGCCGCCACCGCCACAACGCGAAGAGAAAAACCGGAATCGGGATGAGCAGCGGCCAGTTACTGCTCGCCGTCTCAATGGCGCGGTCGGTCGCCGTCGGCGCCGTGACGACGCCCTTGTCCCATCCCACGACCGCCGTCAGGCCCTCGTGATAGTCCAGCGGGTGCGGTATGACGATGCCCACGGCGTTGCCGTCGATCGTGACTCGGGCGTCCCGTGCAGTGGAGCCGTACATCCCGTTGAAGGCGATCGCGCGCAAGCCGGTCGCACCGGCCGGCAGCGTGATCTCTGTCGATGCCGCCCGAATCGGCACCTCCCATTCGTCACCGGTGACGTTCCAGTAGAGCTCGTCGTGCTCGTCGAAAAACCGGAGCCCATTGGTCGCGTGATAGCGCAGCACCAGCGTGCGCGTCGCGTTCGCCGCGCCGGGAATCCAGACCTTGTACTTGACGTTTGCGCCTTCGCGGCTCGTCTCGACACGCAAATCACGACCGGCGTCGTCACGCGCACTCTGGAGCGATACGCCGAGTGTCCAGTTCAGCCCCTGCGCGTTGCGGTACTTGATGGGAATGGTGCGATAGAGCCCGTTGTAGGAGCCGACAAAGCGTGCGGTGATCGTTTCGGTGACATCGATGCTGGCGTCGCGATTGACGCGAATCAGCGCATCGAAGCGCTCGATAGAGTAAGAGCGCTGCGCGCTGAGCGATGTTGCCGCAAGCGTCACGAACACCAGCACGAGCGGGACCTTCGGGACGGCACGCTCCGACGGATCATCCAGACCAAAAAACTCCCGTGGCTGGAGGCGCATCATCCCCGCGATGATGCCCGAAGGGAATTGTGCGATGGCGGTATTGAAATCGCGGACCACGGCGTTGTAATAGCGCCGGGCGTTCTGCAGATGGTCTTCGACGTCGGTCAGCGTCACCTGCAGCGAGGCGAAGCTCGCAGCCGCTTTGAGCTCGGGATATGCCTCGGCGACTACCAGGACGCGCTGGAGCGCGCTGCCAAGCGGGTCTTCTTCGCGGGCCCGCGTCGCCGGTCCTGCCTGCGATGCCTGCAGTGCCCGCCCGCGGGCCGCGACGACGGCCTCGAGCGTGCCTTTCTCGTAGCCGGCGTGGCCCTGTACGACCGCGACCACGTTCGGAATGAGATCGTGCCGACGCTTCAGCTGCACATCGATGTCGGCCCACGCATTGTCGCCCAGCTGCCGGAGGCGCGTCAGGCGATTGAACGTGAAGACAGCCCACCCGACGAGGACCAGTCCGATGATCGCGGCGAGCGTCATGGCCCTACGCTAGCTCGGCAAAGGAGTGAATGCGAGGATGGTCGCCGTCCGTTGGAGGCTCGTCCGAGGAAGGCGCGCCGCGCATGCAGAGCGCGGTCCGCATCCCCGCCGCGCGCGCCGCGTCGAGTTCCGCGCTCACGTCAGAGACGAACAGCACGGCGTTGGGAGGTTGACGGAGTGCCGCAGCGATCTGCCGGTAGCTGCCCTGTTCGCGCTTGGGGCCGGTCGTGGTGTCGTAGTAGCCAGAGAGAAAAGGAGAGAGGTCGCCGGCTGTGGTGTTGGCGAAGAGATTGCGCTGCGCCTGGATGCTGCCTGAAGAGAAGATCGCGATCGTCTTGCTGGCGGCGTGCCAGCGTTCGAGGGCCGGGCGCACGTCGGGGTACACTTCTCCCTTGCCCCGCAGCTCACCGGCACGATAACCGGCTTCCCAAATGCGGCCCTGCAGCGCCTTCAGCCCTGTCGACTTGCGGTCACGATCCATCAGCCAATACACGTAGGCTTCCGGATTCCACGGCGGCAGATCGGCGGATCGCGGCGATTCAGCGGCGTATTCGGCGCGCAGCAGCGCGACGTCTGCGCGCACGCCGGGATCGTCAGCGTGCTGCTCCAAATAGGCGCGGACTCGCGCGCGCGCGTAGGGAAACAACACCTGATGAACGAACTCGATCGGCGTAGTGGTGCCTTCGATGTCCAGCAGGATCGCGCGAATGTCGTTCAGCGCGAGGGCGCTCCGCTCAACGGGATGTACGTCGGTCCCAGGCACAACGGCTGGAAGCCCTTGTCCGTCCCGCTGTTCGTGTAATGCGGCGTCCAGCCCGATTTGTCCTGAAACAGCCGAATCGCGCGAATGTCGCGATCGCCGCAGAGATCGAACCAATGCCAGGTGCCGCGCGGCACGCGAATCAGGTCGCCCGCTTCGACTTCGATCGCGATGACCGGGCCGCCGCCTTCGCGCGGGTGGATATGAAACAGGCCGCGGCCGCGGACGATGAAGCGCACCTCGTCCTCGTCGTGCCAGTGCTCGGTGCTGAACTTCGCGAGCATCGTCTCGAGGTTGGGGGTCGCCGGCGTGACGTCGATGACGTCGGCCGTAACGTAGCCGCCCCGGGCTTTCAGCTGCTCGATCTCCGGCGCGTACGCCGCCAGGACCGCGTCCGGTGGCGCATTCGCCGCCGCGCGCTGGGCAAGCGGCCAGCGTTCGTAGTCGATGCCCAGCGTCGCGAGATACGCCGTGACGTCGGCCTGATCGGTCAGGGTGCGCTGCTCTGCAGGAATTCTTACTGTTGCCATGGCATACCTCGCTTTCGTCCCATCACTTCGAACAAGAACTCGAGGATCTCGATCTGCCGCTTGGCTTCCGCGAGACCCTTGCCCCAAGTATAAAGGCCATGGCCACGGATCAGGAATCCGTGCGCCTCGGGGTGCTCACGCAAGATCGTCTCGATGCCGGGCGCGGCGGCAGGCCAGTCCTGCGTATTCTCGACGATCGGCAGGCGCTCGCGGTGCTCATGCGTACCGACACCGTCGAGACCTTTCAGCATTTCGTAGCCTTCGATCGTCAGGCTGCCACCGGCGGTAGCCTCCGACAGAATCGTGCTCCAAACGGAGTGCGTATGCAACACCGCGCCCGCGCCGCGGGATCGCACGATCACCAGATGCAACGTCGCCTCGGCGGACGGCCGGCCTGAGCCCTGGACCACACGACCGTGGTCGTCGACGGCGACGATGTGGCTCGCCTCGAGCAGTCCCTTGTCCACGCCGCTCGGCGTAATCGCAAGGGTGAGCGGTTCCTTGCGCACGACGGCGCTGAAGTTGCCGCTGGTGCCGAGCGCCCAGCCGCGTTCGTAGCAGTGACGGCCGACCTCGGCCAGCTGCCCGGCGAGTGTCTCGAACGTGGCGTTCACCGGAGGAACCGTTCCGCTTTGACGAAGGCGCGCGACATCAAGGATTGATCTCCAGCGCCCCGCTACCGAGCCGTGCCGGCCAACGCGGTGTGATCGAGACGCCTTGCACCGTCTCTTCGAATCCCCGCTCACTGCGCGCGACCGTAGTGATCTTGGAGCGCCAGACTTCCGTATCAGGCTGCAGGCGCAGCGCAATCTCACGAGCCAGCGACAACTCGGGCGCGAACACGGCGTTCGCCGGTGCCGCCCCTGCGTTCCAGGTGTAGGCGACGTCGAGACAACCCGTCGCGTCGAATCTCAATCGCTTCTCCAGGTCGTTGCCCTGCAGCACCACCGTCACGGAGTCATCGTTCAGAGAGACGCGAGCGCTCATCGGCACGGCGGCCCACGACTGGATGGACTTGTACCGGGCGTTCGCGTAATCAGCCGCCGACACGTCGGCGCCGAGCAGTCGCTCGACCAGGATCGCCCGCGGCTCGGCGTCGACCGGCGGCAGCTCCTTCAGCCGGGACGCGCGCTCGATGTCGTGAATGCTCGCCGTGCCGCCGTCCTTCCCCTCGCCATGGCCCTGCGCGGGTTGCATCGGAATCTCGTGATACGATTCGCGTCGCCGCGTGAGGCTCCTCATACGCGAGCGCCTCGCCCTGACGAAGCACCCGCTCAGCGATCGCGAGCTGGCGCCAGATGGCGTTCCGCAAATGTGGGAGATAGAGCCCGCCAAACACGCCGTGCCAATAGGCGTCGTTGCACTGGGCGCGGCCAATCGCCCGGCGTGCTTCCGGTGGATCGCCACGCCGGCGTGAGAGTGTCGAGAGCGCGATCATCGTCTTGTGCATGCGGTTCGACTCAGGGTACTTGACGAGGAAATGGTGCCAGTGCCCCCCCCGCACGAACGAGGCCGACGCCTCTAGATCCTTGGGGCCGAGCTCTTCCTCCAGCTTGGTCAGGTTCCGCTGGGCCTCGGGCGGGAGCGCCCATTTCTCCATCTCGCGGTAGGAGGCCGTGCCCAGGTAGGCCAGTCCACCCGACGCGACCTGCCGGAACGCATCCTGCCCGGTGCTCAGCTGGATTTCGCCGGCCGAGGTCAGCTGCTCCATCGTCTGCAGGAACGAATCCAACCAGCCAGAGCCGTAGACCCAATCCTTCGTGCCCGGCCAGCCGCCAAACTTCTCGCCGTCGTCGGCGAGGATGGCCAGGCCGTGACCTTCGGCGCGGAGTTGTCGCAGATAGGCCGCGGTCTCTTCGGGCGGGCGGAACGGGATCAGGTAGCGGAGTCGCTCGTCGATGGCGAGCAGACCGACGCGGCAGCCGTCCGATTCCGTGTAATGCGGGCGGTGCAGCTCCTGGTGCTGGAAGCCGCAGACGAGAAAATGGCGGTCATCCACGAGGGCATATTCCACGCCCGCTTCGGCGAGATCTGCGGCCAGCTCCGGTTGCCACACGCGCTCCGTGAGCCATAACCCGGTCGCCTGCACGCCGAAGCGCCGCTTGAGGTAGTCCCGCATCCGGCCGATTTGCTCGAGCCGATCGGGGCGGGGGAGCGACGCAAGAATCGGCTCGTCGAATCCCGCGAGCAGCAGCTCCAGGTGGCGGTCGGCGGCGAGTCGGCCGATCATGTCGAGCCACGCCGTGTCGTGTTGTTCCAGCCACTCGAGCAGCGGACCGGAGACGTGCAGCGTAAGCGGAAAGAAGCCGGCCGCCGTCGCGCGCTCGATAATCGGCCGGTAGACGTCGCGCACGTGATCCGCCATGACGTGGTCGAAATTCCCCACCGGCTGATGCAGGTGCAGCCCAAAGACGAACCGCAGGGGAGACGTCAAGAGGGTGTCGGCTGCAGCGTCTGGCGGAATACGTCGACGTTCTTGTCATCGCCCAGCTTCTCAATGAACCCCGCTTCGAGCCGGCCGCTCTCGGTTCCGGCGAGCGTGATTGCGTGCGCGGCGTAGCGTAGCACCTGTCGCGCTTCGATGCCTCCGATCTCGTCGAAGAACCAGCCGCACGACGACATCGAGCGCAGCACGTCGCGCTCCATCTCGACCAGCCGCGCCGCGTCTTGATCGCCGTTGACCGATCCGATGGCGCCGGCGGCATCACGAAAGGCCCAGGGCCCCCCAGGCAGATCGCGTCCCTCGCGCTCGTAGATCCCGTGAACTTCGGCGGCCAGCCAATCGATCGCCGCGCGAAGCGGGGCGCGCCACTCCTGATGCGGCGGGACGTCCAGGTTCATCCGGTCGCCGCAATTCGAGCGCCAGCGTTCGACGCCGTGCGCACAGCTCCATGAGGTCGGCTCGATCAGGGTGACCGTTTCACGTGGTGAGTGCGTGGTAAGCGCGGCCGCGAAGTTGGTCAGCTCGAGTTGGTCGGAGCGCTGCAGCCGGTGGAGCACTGTGGCGAGCGCTTCGTCGCCGCCTTTGTGGTGATGGCCCCACGTCTCACCGTCTACCGCGATGCTCGCGATCGCGCCCGGGACGGTGCCGTTCAGCGCATCAGTCCAGCGATTGCCATTGGTCGCCAAACCGCCAAACGCGACGTCGTGGGCCAACACGCCATCGTACACAAACACCGCGATCGACCGGCCGTTGTTCAGCTCCACGTTCGCGGGCAACCCGCCCTCCGGCACCTTCGACACCTGATGTGGCGCGAGGACGGTGAACGCGATGCCTGCCGCGGCAAGGACGTCGAGCGACTCGCGATCCACGGCCGTCTCCGGGAGCCACATGCCGACCGGCTCGCGGCCGAACCGCATCTTGAAGTCGGCGATGCCCCAGCGCACCTCGGTTTCTTTGTCGCGGCGGCCGGCGAGCGGGAGAATGATGTGGTGAAAGGGCATCGCCAGCGCGCTGCCGTAGCCGAGTCGCTGCACGCTGGCGCGATCGGCACGAAGGACCGCGGCGTGGATCTCGGGAGCTTCGCGCTCCATCCAGTCGAGCAGTGTCGCGCCGAAGTCAAAGCTCAGATACTCGTAGACCGGGACGCGGGATTTCCGGCCGCCCTCGTCCACTTCGACCGAAACGAGTGGCAGGTAGCTCTCTCTGGTTACCCGGGCATTCCAATCGTGGTCGGGCGCCGCCGACGGCTCAACGTCCACCTGGCCCGTCCACGGATTCTCGCGTGGTGGCTGGTAAAAGTGTCCGTGAATGACGACGAGACCCTTCTGCATCGCGCCCCGGGCCAACTCCGTCGCTACAGTGGTGGTTGGCCGGGGCTGACTTCTCCGGCAGCAGCGGGAACGTAATAGCGCGTGACGTAGGTCTCGAGCATCCGGCGTGTGGTGAAGCGCTCGACTGCCACGGCCATCGCGGCCTTCATCATATGTACCCACTCCGCGGAGTGGCGGCCAGGGACGCGGTCGTAGTACAGGGGCACCACCTGGTTTTCGAGAAGGTCGAAGAGGTGCTCCATGTCCTGCTGCTCGGGTTCGCCTTCCCCCGTCGGCAGCGGAATCGCCCAGCCGTTCTCGCCCGTGTAGCCCTCCGCCCACCAGCCGTCCACCGTGCTGAGCTGCGGCACGCCGTTCAATGCCGCCTTCATGCCGCTCGTGCCGCAGGCCTCGAGCGGAATGCGCGGCAGGTTGATCCAGAGGTCGATCCCGGCCACCATCCGCTGCGCCAGGTGCAGCTCGTAGTCCTCAAGGAAGGCGATGCGGCCCTCGAAGCTGGGATCCTGCGCGGCCATGAACACGCGCTGCAGCACGCGCTTGCCCGGCTCGTCGGCCGGGTGCGCCTTGCCGGAAAAGATGATCTGGACCGGATACCGGGGGTCGGTCAGGAGGCGCCGCAGGCGTTCCGGGTCGCGGAACAGGAGATCGGCGCGCTTGTACGTTGCAAAGCGGCGGGCAAAACCGAGGGTGAGGACGTTGGGGGAAAGGAGCGCACCGGCTCCGGCCAGCTTCGCAGGATCCTTCCAGTAGTCCCGCCAGCGGTGACGCGCCTCCTCACGGACATAATGAAACAGGAGATGGCGGAGGCTCTCGTGAACTGCCCACAGCCGGGCATCATCGAGGCCGTGCACGGCGGCGGCAATCGCCGCAGGGTCGGCCTGCGATTCCCAATCCGGGCCGAGCGCTTCGGCCAGCAGCTCCCGAATCGGCCGCGCCATCCACGTGCCGAGGTGCACGCCGTTCGTCACGAAGTCAATCGGAATTTCCGCGACGGGCGTGTTGCCCCACACCCATCGCCAGATGCGGCGGGATTCCTCGCGGTGGCGCGCCGACACGGCGTTGACGCGGCCGGCGAGCCGCAGCGACAGCACGGTCATCTCGAAGCGCGGATCGTTCGCCCCCGGACTGCCAAGCGCCATGAACTGGTCGCGCGTCATCCCCATCGTGTTCCAGAACGGCCCGGTCACCTGCTCGATTTCAGCGGCGGAGAACACGTCGTGCCCCGCCGGCACCGGCGTGTGCGTCGTAAACACACTCGTCGCGCGGATCTGGTCCCCGGCCTGCGAAGGACTGAGTCCCGTGCCGATCAGCTCGCGCATGCGCTCGACGTACATGAAGGCCGCATGTCCTTCGTTCGCGTGCCAGACGTCCGGTTGAATCCCGAGGGCACGAAGGACGCGCACACCGCCGACGCCAAGCACCCACTCCTGGCGCAGTCGCCACTCCGGCGCGCTCGTGTAGAGGCGGGCGGTCAACTGGCGGTCGGCGGGATCGTTGGAGTCGAGGTCGGTATCGAGCAGATACACGGGGACGCGTCCAACCATGACCCGCCACGCGCCGATGCGGACCTCGCGGCCGGAGATCGTCACCGCCGCGAGACCTGGTCCGCCGTCCGCTCCGTTGACGCGAACCGCAGGGTTCATCGTGGGGTCGACGGGGTCGTCGGAATCGCGCTGCCATCCGTCGAGCCCAAGACGCTGATCGAAATAGCCGCCGTGGTAGTAGAGGCCGACGCCGACGAGCGGCACGCCGAGGTCAGAGGCTTCCTTGCAGTGGTCGCCCGCCAGCACACCGAGTCCGCCCGAGTAAATCGGCAACGAGCGATGCAGCGCGAACTCGGCAGAGAAGTATGCGATCGACCGGTTCAGCAGCTGGGGATAGCGACTCGCGAACCAGGTGTCGTCTCTCCGCGAGAGCAGGCCGAACCGGTGCATGACCTGATCGTACCGTTCGAGAAACGCCGGGTCCTTGGCGCGGTGCTCGAGGCGGTCCGGCGCCACCTGGCGCAGAAACTCCACCGCGTTGTGCCGCGTCCCCTCCCAGAGCCGGTGATCGATCCGGTGGAAGAGCTCGCGCGCGTCGAGCTGCCAGCTCCACCACAAATTGTGCGTGATGTCGGCCAGCGAGCGGATGCGCTCGGGGAGGTGATTCGGCAGCGGCGGCAGCGGTGGCGGCGGCGCGACTGCAGCGGGCTGGACTGCGGGCGTGGGTGGCGTCATTGGTTGCGAGATATCTAATGAAGGAGATTGTAAGGCTCCAGTCAGAGCCGCAACCTTTTTGTTCCTGAGCGCGTCCAACGTGGTATCCTAGCCCACGTGACCGCCATGCCGAGACTCTCCGTCGCTCTCGCCGTCCTGTGCGCCGCCGCGCTGCCGCCTTCCTTAATAGCCCAAAACATCCATCCCACGACCCCGCCCGAAGTTCGGGCGATGCCCCTCCAGGGCACATTCAAGCTGGACGGGCGCCTCGACGACCCGGTGTGGCAAACCGCTCCCGCCGCTACAGGATTGCGGCAGAGCCAGCCCCACTCCGGCGACGCCGCGACCCAGCGCACCGAGGTACGCTTCGCGTTCGACGATGCGGCGATCTACGTGGGCGCGCGGATGTACGACGATTCGGGCGCGGCGGGCGTGCGCACCCGGCTCGCGCGCCGCGATGCCGACGTCAGCTCCGACTACATCCAGGTCATCTTCGACACCTATCACGATCACATCGGCCGGCTCTTCTTCTGGGTGAACCCGTCCGGCGTGAAGCAGGACGCGAACGGCCTCGGCGGTGGTGGTGATCCTTCGTGGGATCCCGTGTGGGACGTGAAGACCAATATCGATTCGCTCGGCTGGACGGCGGAGATGCGCATTCCGTTTTCCCAGCTGCGGTATCCCGAGACCTCCGAAGAACAGACGTGGGGTCTGCAGATCTGGCGTCAGGAGAACCGGCTGAACGAGCTGTCACAATGGGCATGGTGGGGACTGGAGGAGACGGGCGGTCCGCCGCGCTTCGGACATCTGCATGGCCTCGTGATTCGGCACGCGCCCGGCCGCGCTGAGGTGGCGCCGTACGTCGTGGGTCGCTCGTCCAACGTTCCCGGCAACCAGAGCGATCCCTTCTTTGATCCTCACGCGCTCGACGGCCGCGTCGGTGGCGACGCGATGCTGCGCGTCACGTCCAACCTGACGCTCAATGCAACGGTCAACCCCGATTTCGGCCAGGTCGAAGTCGATCCGGCCGTCGTGAATCTCTCGGCGTTCGAGACCTTCTTCGATGAAAAGCGGCCGTTCTTCGTCGAGGGCGCGGGGTATTTCGGCCTCGGTGGGATCAACTGCTTCTTCTGCTCCAACGTGTCGAGTCTCACCATGCTCTTCACGCGCCGCATCGGCCGGCCGCCGCAGATCTCGCCGTTCCGGAGCGGCCTCGCGACTCCTGTCGACTATGCGGACATGCCGGAGAACTCGACGATCCTCGGTGCCGCCAAGCTCACGGGCCGGACTCGCACCGGGTGGTCGATCGGTACGCTCGACGCCGTCACTCGACGCGAAACCGCGCCGGTGGAGTTCGATGACTCCACGCGCGGACAGTTCACTGTCGAGCCGGCCACAAACTACTTCGCGTCGCGCGTGGCTAAGGATCTGCGCGGCGGGGCCACACAGATCAAGGCGATGGCGACGTCCGTCTACCGTGACCTCGGCGATCCGTATCTACAGGCGCGCATGTCGCACCACGCCGAGGCATTCGGCTTGTCGAGCGACTCGTGGTGGAGCAAGCGTACATATCGGTTGATGGCGCAGCTCGCCGCGACCGACGTAGCCGGTGATACCGCGGCCATGCGGCGTATTCGGTTCCGGGAGCAGCATTTCTTCCAACGGCCCGACCGCTCCGATACGATTGACGCACGCAGGCCCCGCACGTCGATGCAGGGGCTGGGTGGCTACGCGCGATTGTCGAAGGAGTCGGGGCATCTGCTGTGGGAGGTCTCGACCAACTTCCGCACGCCGGCGTACAACAACAACGACATCGCGTTCTTCTCGCGCGCCGATTACTGGTGGATGTCCGCCAACATCTTCCCGATCTGGACGAAGCCGACCAAATGGTACCGGCAGCTCTATTTGATCGCGGGCGGCCAGCAGCAATACAACTTCGACGGCGACCTCAACGATCGACAGTTCCAGACGTTCGCGCAGCTGCAGACCTTGAGCTACTGGTGGCTGACGGGATTCTGGATTCACCGGCCCAGCGTGTTTGACGACCGGCTGACGCGCGGCGGGCCGGTCGTGCGGCGACCGAGCAACGACTTCTTCTCCACCGGCATCCGGACCGATTCCCGCAAGAAGGTCTCGGGCGACCTCAACGCGAGCTTCGGCTGCGATGGTGATCACAACTGCAGTCAGTCATACAGCGTGTCGCTGCAGCTGCAGCCCCGCTCGAATGTCGCGGTCTCGCTGGGTCCGTCGATCGATCACTCGGAGACGGGCTATCAGTATGTCGGGAGTTACGCGGATCCCGCCTACAGCCTGTTCTATGGGAACCGGTACGTCTTCGCGCATCTCACGCAGAACTCGGTGTCGATGGACACGCGCTTCAACGTGACGTTCTCGCCGACGACGACCCTCGAGCTCTTCGTGCAACCGCTGATCGCCACGGGTGCCTACAGCCGGTACAACGTGTACGCCGCGCCCCGGACCGCGCAGCGGCTCGAGTACGGACGGGACTTTGGCACCGTGGTCGTCAAGCCGGCGGCGAACCCCTCGCGCGATCCGGCGACGATTCTCCTGGACGCGGACACCCTGGGAGGCGGGGCACCGACGGATACCCTCATCGACCCGACCTTCACCTTCCGTTCTCTGCGAGGCAACGCCGTGCTGCGCTGGGAGTATCGACCCGGATCCACGCTGTTCGTGGTGTGGACGCGGAGCAGCCAGATTCCGAATCTGCCGCGCGGCGACATCCGGTTTGGGGACGACGCGGGCGCGCTGTTCCAGGGCCCGTCTGAGAATATCTTTCTCGTGAAGATGACGTACTGGCTCGGCTTCTAGGGAACTCTGGAGGGAACGGACTGGTTACACTCCCCGTAACCACCGTTTCCTCAGGAGCTCTTTCATGTCGATCCGCGCCGTCAAATCGATTTCCCAGTCGCTGCCCACGCTCGAAGGCGCCGGCGTCAAGCTGCGCCGCGCGTTCGGGTTCGGCAAAACCGGCGACTTCGATCCCTTCCTGTTGTTGGATGATTTCCGCAACGACCACCCCGAGGACTATCTCCCCGGCTTTCCGTGGCATCCCCATCGCGGCATCGAGACGATCACCTACGTGCTGAGCGGTAGCGTCCAGCACGGCGACAGCCTTGGCAATCGCGGCAGTATGGGTGCGGGCGACGTGCAGTGGATGACCGCCGGCAGCGGCATTCTGCACCAGGAGATGCCGAAGGGCGACGAGCACGGCCGGATGCACGGATTCCAGTTGTGGGCGAATCTGCCGCGCAGCCTCAAGATGACCGATCCGCGCTATCAGGACATTCATGCCAAGGAAATCCCGGAGGTCGTGGACGACGACGGCACGCGCGTGCGGGTCGTAGCGGGCGATTTCTGGGGCAAGCGCGGCCCGGTCGAAGGTGTCGCGGCCGATCCCCGCTATCTGGACGTCTGGATTCCGCCGCGCGTGCGCAAGACGATTCCGGTGGAATGGTCGCGGCATGCGTTCGCGTATGTGTTCGAAGGCAACGGCACCTTCCGCGATGCGTCCGCGCCGCAGGGCGTCCGCACCGACCGCGTGTCGGCCGGCGGCCGCGATGCCGGCAGCGAGAGTCCCCAGGACACGGGAAACCGTTCCCTGGTCCTGTTCGACTCGGGAGACGAGATCACGGTGCAGGCGGGCGAGCAAGGCATGCGGTTCTTGTTGGTGTCAGGACAGCCGCTGCAGGAGCCCGTTGCCTGGCAGGGGCCGATCGTGATGAACACCCAAGAGGAACTGCAGACCGCGTACGACGAGCTACACCGCGGCGCGTTCATCAAGCGCTAGCGGCCGTTGTTTTGGGGCGGTTATCCTTCACGCCGCCCTATGTGGACCTTCTTCCGTCGCCGTACCCTCACGCAGTGGATCATCGCGGCCATGGTGGTCGGCGTGCTGGTCGGAGTCTTTTTTCCCACGTTCGGGGTCTCCCTGAGCCCGATCTCCACGGTATTTCTCCGGATGATCAAATCGATCATCGTGCCGCTCATCTTCGGCACGCTGGTCGTCGGCATCGCGGGACACGGCGACGACATGAAGCGCGTCGGCCGGCTCGCCTTGAAGTCGATCGTCTATTTCGAAGTCGTCACGACACTCGCGCTCTTCATCGGCTTGCTCGCGGTCAACATCCTGAAGCCCGGTGTCGGCGTGTCGCTGGTATCGCCAGAGACCGCCGGTGCCGTCGCGCCGGCAGGGAAGGTCACGTTCACGGGCGTGCTCGAGCACATCGTGCCGCAGAGTTTTTTCGACGCGGCCGCGAACAACGAGATGTTGCAGATCGTCTTCTGGTCGGTGCTCTTCGCAATCGGGCTGTCGCAGGTGCGGGGCCGCGCGAAGGAGACGATGCTCGGATTCTGTGAGGCCGTGGCGGAGGTGATGTTCAAATTCACCGGCGTCGTCATGAAGTTCGCCCCGCTGGGAGTCGCTGCCGCACTGGCGTTCACGGTGGGCCAGGCGGTCGTGAAACACGGCGGCCCGGAAGGAGCCTTCAAGCTGCTGCAGAGTCTCGGTCTGGTCGTCCTCACGCTCTACATTGCGCTCGTCGTGTTTGGACTCGTGGTGCTGCTGCCGGTCGCCCGACTGGCGCGAGTGCCGCTCGGTCCATTCATCGCCGCGGTCAAGGAGCCGGCTCTCATCGCCTTCTCGACCGCCTCGTCGGAGGCGGCATTGCCCAAGGCGATGGAGCAGATGGAAGCGATCGGTGTGCCGCGCCGCATCGTCGCGTTCGTGATGCCGACCGGCTATTCGTTCAACCTCGACGGCAGCACGTTGTACCTCTCCGTCGCGTCGCTGTTCGCGGCACAGGCGGGCGGGGTGTCGCTGACGATCGGGCAGCAGCTGCTCATGATGCTGACGTTGATGTTGACCAGCAAAGGCGTCGCAGGCGTGCCGCGCGCGGCGCTCGTGATTCTCACGGGTACGCTCGCCTCCTTTCACCTGCCCGCGGAAGCAGCGATCGTGTTGCTGGGAGTTGACGTGCTGATGGACATGGCCCGGACAACCGTGAACCTCATCGGCAACTGCCTGGCGACCGTCGTCATGGCCCGGTGGGAAGGGGAGTACGACGATTCCCGCGCCGTCGTAACCAAAGCGGCCGAAGCCGCGTAACTTCTCCGCGTGGACCAGACCCTGGAGATCCCCGCCGACCTCCAAACGGCGCTCGCCGATCGCTACACGCTGCGACGCGTGCTCGGCCGCGGCGGCATGGCGACGGTGTACCTCGCCGACGACAAGAAGCATTACCGCGCCGTCGCCCTCAAAGTCCTACTCCCGGGCCTGGCGGCCTTCCTCGGCGCCGAGCGCTTCCTGAAAGAGATTCAGATCGCGGCGCGGCTCCAGCACCCGCACATCCTCACGTTGCACGATTCGGGCGAGGCAGGCGGTTTCCTCTATTACGTCATGCCGTATATCGACGGCGGCTCGTTACGCCAGCAGCTCGAAGGACCACCGCGCCGTGCCCTCTCGCGCGACCAGGCCCTCGCCATGGCCGAGCCGGTCGCGGATGCGTTGTCGTACGCCCATCGCATGGGCGTGCTGCACCGCGACATCAAGCCGGAGAACATTCTGTTCTCGCAGGGACATCCGATCGTCGCGGACTTCGGGATCGCCAAGGCAGTCAGTACGGCCGGCGGCGCGAACCTGACGCGGACCGGTTTCCCCGTCGGCACGCCTGGCTACATGAGCCCGGAGCAGGCCGCGGGTCTGGCCGATCTGGACGAGCGCACCGACGTGTACAGCCTGGCCGTCGTCGTGTATGAAATGCTCGTCGGCGACGTCCCCGGTCGCTGGCCGACCGAAGACGCCGTTCGGGCCGGGCGCTTCCTCGAGGCGTCGGCGAGCCACCGCACCCGGTTGACGACCGTCGGTGCGAAAATCGAGGGCGCGCTCGTGCGCGGCCTGGCGATCCGCCACGACCAGCGCACCGCGACGACGGCGGTGCTGATCGACGAGCTGACCCGCAGTGGATCGGGTCCGCGCCGGCGGTATGACAAAGACGAAGTCCAGGAAATCGTGAAACGGGCGACCGAAATCGAGGCCAACAAGACTGCCTCCGGCGCCATGACGATCGGCGGAGTCCAGGCGCTGGCCGGCGAGGTGGGTGTCGCCCCGGAACTCGTTCGTGCGGCGGCGGAATCGCTGCAAGCGCCCTATGTCATGCCCGGGAGCCTGGCGCCCAACCGCACGAATAACTGGATCGCCGGGCCGACCGAGATACTCTTCGAGCGCGTGATCGAGGGCGAGCTGCCAGAGTCGGAATACGCGACGGTTGTCGAGGAAATCCGGCGCGTCCTGCGCAATGCGGGGCAGGTGAGTCAGTTCGGCCGATCATTTTCCTGGGTTGCCGCTCGCGGGTCCGCGATTCGCCGTGACCTGGAAGTCGCCGTCTCCGTGCGCCGTGGGCAGACGCGCGTGACGATTCAAGAAAACCTGAATCAGCTCACCGGCGCGGTGTTCGGCGGCATCGGTGGTGGGATGGGGGGCGGCGGCATGGGGCCGATCATCGGCGTCGGCGTCGGCGCGCTGCACCTGGTCGGGGCGGCCGTGATCACCGTCATCCCGGTATGGCTAGGCATTACGTACCTCACTGCGCGCACGGTCTATCGGCGCAGCAGCATGAAGCGGCTCCGAGAGGCCGAGGAGCTCGCGAATCGTCTGGCGGTGTTGATCGAACAGTTGGTCGAGGTGCCGCACAGACTGAATCCGTAACCTCTCGTCCTACGGCGTCGATTAGAAGGCGATTCGCCACTCGACGCGGGCGGCGTGCGGGCTGACGAGAAAGCCGGGAGGGCCGAGGCCGAACACTCGCCAGCGGCCCTCGATCAGATTGCCGGCCGTGATTCCCACCGTCGCACCCGCCAAAACATCGGACAGCCAATGCTTGTGATCGTTGAGGCGTGACCACGCAGTCCCGCTGGCACCGGCGTACAATACGGCCGTCGCCCACGGACGATGGATCTCTTCCGACAGAGAAGTCGCCAACGCGAACGCCATCGTCGCGTGCCCCGACGGAAGTGCGTCGTTCTGGGAGAAGGGCTTGAAGGCGTATGGGTCACTCGTGTCGCTTGGCCGAACCCGCCCCGTGATGATCTTGATGGCGGCGGTCGTGAACCCCGCCGTGACCACGGACGCGAGTACTCGGCCGCCGCTTCGCTGGAGATCCTTGTGGCCGCTGATGAACCCGGCGGCCAGGATTCCGACGGGGACGCCGAACACGAGCTCGGGGTCTCCGCCGATGCGGAACGCGCGCGCTACGGCATCGCTCTGGGACGAACGACGCTCCTGTATCCAGTCGTCCACCTGCCGATCGAATACGCTCACCGCGCCGATCGTACCGACGGTAATTGCGGCTTCCCACCAACGGATGGTGTGGCTCGCCTGGCGCTGCGCCGAGGCGCCAGAGAGCGGCAGGAACTGCCAGACGAGAACGAGCAGAGTGCACTTCACGGCGCCCCCGTGCTTTGCGCTCAGGGCGTCGTCGTGCGTTCGGTAGCCTCGATGTCGATCGTGATGCGCACGTCGTCGCCGACGATCTGCGCGCCTTCCATGAAGCCGTTCCGGGTGATGCCGTAGTCCTGGCGCTTGATGGTGGTGGTCGCCGAGAAGGCAACCCGGCGGCCCCGGGCTGTCGTCAGCACGCCGCCAATGTCGGCGTCGAGCACGACGGGGCGGGTGACGCCACGCATCGTGAGGTCGCCGCTGATGTGCAGCTTATCGGGTGCGACCTGCTCCACGCGTTTACTGACGAACGTGATCTCGGGAAAGCTGTCGACGGCGAGGTAGTTCTGGCGCAGATCGTTGTCGCGGCGGTCGTTCCCGGTCGTGACGCTGGCCGTCTGAATGTGGGCCGTGACGCTCGCGGCTTCCGGCTTGCTCGGATCGTAATTCAGGTCGGCACTCCACTGGCCGAAGGTGCCGTTCACCCACGTGATGCCGAGATGGCGTACGCGAAACGCGACCGCACTGTGGACCGGATCTGGAGACCAGCGATTCGTTGTCGGTGGAGTGGCGGCCTGTGGGGCGGCCTGCCCGGCCAGCGGAAGCGCACCCGGCAGGAGCAGGGCGAGCGCAAGAACGGATCGAGTCATGGGTCTAAGATAACGCGGCAAACAGCCCGACGACGGCAATGATCAACCCCAGCGCGATCTTGACGGCGGCTCCGGCCGCGCGGCCCACCACCGCGCCCCAGCCGGCGCGAGCTGCAACGCCGGTATGCCGCGAGTAGCGGTACTCGAACAGGGCCGCGCCGACGAAGGAGCCGATGAAGGCACCAATGACGCTGCCGATGACGGCGACGGGCACGCCGACCACCGCTGCGACGAGTCCCAGGCCGACGAGCAGGACGACCGCGAGAATCGTCATGGCTTGGTGGCGACGTTCACATGCGGGTTCATCGTGAACCGTCGCGCAAACATCTGGCCCTCCAGACAGACCGGGCAACGCTGTCTGATGATTGCGCGCAGGCGAGGTGCGAAGCGCATATATTGCTGCTCAATCTTATCCCTCGCTCCGGTGACGCGCTGATCCTTCTCGCCTTTCTCCTCCAAATCTCCGTTCCACCGCCGCGCGGTTTCGTCAACGACTTCGCGGGCGTGCTCGATTCCACCTCGATCCGTCATCTGGAAGCCGTCATCGGCGAGGTGCGCGAGAAGACGCAAGGGGAGATCGCCGTGGTAACGCTTGCCGACATCAATGACCGGCCGGCGAGCGATGTGGCGGCACAGATCGGGCGGCAATGGGGCGTGGGCGCCAAGGGCGAGGCCGGTGATCCCAAAAAGAACCTGGGCGTCGTCGTGCTGCTCGTGCCCCGGAAGAATCACCGGCCGGGAACGGGAGACGTCTTCATCGCCACCGGCCGCGGGGCGGAGGGATTCCTCCCGGATGCGCGCGTGGGAAGAATCCGCGACGCGATGCTGCCCGCGCTCGCCACGGAAGAGTACGGGCAGGCGCTGGCGCTCGGTGTCGACCTCATCGCGCAGGCGTTCGCCGCCGAGTTCGGCGTCACGCTGACTGGTCCGGCGGCGGAGCCGGTCGGGAGAGCGCTGCGCGAGCGACCCGGCGTCACGATTCCCATCGGCTGGATTCTTGTATTCATCATCTTTCTCCTGGTCGTCACGCGCGGCCGCATACTCTGGTGGGTCCTTTGGGGTTTGAGCCAGAGCCGCGGCGGCGGTGGGGGGGGTGGGG